>Ga0335078_10002245_pt1 | contig 29324 bp, 32 predicted proteins | sample Lox_Sample_32_FD_206711 | JGI IMG/M metagenome (GOLD analysis project Ga0335078, IMG submission 206711) | Soil microbial communities from Loxahatchee National Wildlife Refuge, Florida, United States - Lox_Sample_3.2 | ecosystem: Environmental > Terrestrial > Soil > Wetlands | place: USA...
CAGGATCGGGCAGTGCTCGCCTAACGTTTCGCGGATGCGCTCGTAGCGCTCCTTGTCCGTCAGCTCCATGCGGCGAACATCGGCCGGAATGTTGATGTAGTCAACGACGAAAACGAGCATGGCCGCGGGATTCGGGTTCTTGAAGTAGTCTTCGATGGCGGCGAACTCGTCATCATGCTTGCCGCGCCCGTACAGGTTCTTGATGCCGCGAATGAAGAAGACCTGGAAGGGCGACATCAGCGAAGGTGTGCGCGCGCGATCCAGCACCTGCTGCAGGTCCGTCTCCGTCAGATCCATGTCATACAGGCTCAACTCGCGCACTTCGGCAGGAATCAGATGCTGCAGAATCGCTTCGCGGCAGCGTTTGCGAAAAAACGCTTCGTCGCCGATGAAGACATATCCCGCAGCCAGCTTTCCCGCCTTCACGTCGGCGACAAAGCGATCGGAGGCGGCAAAGCTCCGCATCTAGAAGGCCTCCAGAATGTTCGCGACCAAGGTTTGCGCGAAGCTGTTCGCCATGCGCTGCACCGCCGGCGTGGATTCCTCAAAGAAGCTGGCAACGTTCACCGACTCTTGATACTGTTCGCGATAAAGAAAGTTAGGATTGCTCCATAGGATCTTGCCGTCCTTACCGGTAAGACTTGCATTCAGCGCCACCACCACCAGCGAGGAGGAGACGCGTCCGGTGACGGAATCGTAGGTCAGGGGTGCGACATAAACGCTGGTAATCGTTCCCGAAAGCGTAGCGTCGGAAGTGCCGTCATTGGCGGTGATGATGCGATAGTTGGTACGCTCGCGCAGCTCCTGCACCACCGCCCTGGTGAAGGTTTGACCGATGCCATAAGCTTGCGACGCATTGGCGATTCCCGGCACGTATACCGTGTGCAGGTCGGACGGCAGCCGAACATTCTTTCCCGCAGTGTGATAACCACAAGCCGCGACCAGAAACAGCAGCGCCGCGCTGCATATCAGGAGACTGCGCCGCAGCAATCGACAAGTCATTGGACCGTCCCTCGCGGACGCGAAGCGATCATATTCTCGGCGCACTCCACTGCGGTGAGGGCAGCAATCCGGAGATTATCAGACGCGGCCCACAGCCAGAATCCATTCGAGCTTTGCGCATCGCGACGCACAAATACCTGAATCTGCTCCTGTCCGGCGGCATTGACGTTACTCGGTGCTTCCTCCGGTCCCTGTAGAACATCTACATGCTCACCGGACACCGCAGCCGTTAGCTCTTCGAGCTGCGCCGCGTTATCCAGTTCAATGTAAAGCGAAAACGCGTGTCCGTGGAAGATCGGCGCCTGCAGGAGCATCAGCGAAGGCACGGCCAGCTTGTCCTGGACAATGCTCCGGAAGTGGCGTTGGATGCGGCTTTCCACGCTCGCCAGCGCCGGCAAAGACTTATCGCCATAGCGATCGAGCAGATTGAACGCCACTTGCGTGTCAAAAACGCCTTTGGGCAGCTGCTGGAACGAGAGCAGGTTCACAGTCTGCTCGTGCAACTCGTCCATGCCACGACGGCCATGCTCCGACGCGGGCTCGAAGGCCGTTACCGCCGCGCGCTGAATCTTCCCCACCTTTTGCGCCCGCAGCAGCAGTAGTGCAAGGACGATCGCCGCCGGATGGGCGACCACCACGGTGGCCTCGGCAAAATCGACCTTGGGAGCGGTGCCTAATTCCCGCTCCACCCAGGGAGCTCGCAGCAGCGCTCCGGGCTGGCCCTCCAGCGCATACGACAGATCGACGATATCGCTGCCCGCCTTGCGTGCCAGCTTCCAGGTGTCGCGGGTGTAGTGTTCGTCCGACGCGAAGAAGGTGAAATCGACATTCTCCAGATGCTCGGGAAGTACGCTCTGAATGAACGTAGGCTCGTCGCCCACGGCCTCGAGCTGGCCCAGCGACTCTTCGTCGTCCAGCAGGCGCACATCCTGCGACGGAAAATTCCGGTCGGAAAGAACTTCCTTCAGCTCCCGGCCTTTGAGGGTGGCAGCGCCCACGATGGCCACGCGAAACAGGCCGCCCCAGTGGCCTCCGTCGCTGCGAACTGCGGAGGGATTATTGGTTTCGTTGGTCATCAGGCGTGCGAGGCCTCGTCCTGAGGCGGTGGCGGCGGCACCGTTGGCCGGCGGAACACAAAGGACAGCCGCGCGAACACGCCCGAAAGAATATAAATCAGCGCCAGCGCAAACAATACATATTGCGACGCAACCCAAATCAGAGCGATGGTCAGCCCGATGACAATCAGCCAGCGAAAATTCTGCGGCTGGCGAAAATTGATCCCCTTCAGGCTGAAGAAGCGCCAGGTGCTTACCATCAGGAACGCGATGGCGGCCACAAATACCGCCCAGCCGATGGACAACCACCAGATCTGCAGCGGATTGCCATCCACCAAATGCACCACCGCAGCTACCGCCCCCGCGCCGGCAGGAATCGGCATGCCCACAAAGTACTTGCGTCCCGGACGCCCGGGATTAGAAGGCTCGGGATTCACCTGGATATTGAATCTGGCCAAGCGAGAGGCGCCGCTCAACAGAAACGTAAACGTTATTACTGCCCCGATCTGAATGACGTGGGTGCGCCAGGTCAGATCGCCCTCCATCGGCAGCATGCGAAAGCCCCACATCCACGCCAACACCGCCGGCGCTACACCGAACGCAATCACGTCCGCCAGCGAGTCTAATTCGCGACCAAACGCGCTGGCCGTGTTCGTCAGCCGGGCGATGCCGCCATCGAAGAAGTCAAAAACGATCGCGAATCCGATTGCTTTCGCCGCCTGATCGAAGTGCCAGGGATCGTTGGGCGTGCCCTGAATCGCCTGCGAGATCGCGTAGTATCCGGCGGCCATGTTGCCGGCCGTGAACATCGACGGCAGCAGATACAGTCCCTTACGCACGTGCCGTACCGGCGTGGGATTCTCGTCATGCCGCTGCGGATATTCGTTCATCGCACCTCCGCAACATCGCGCAGCCGCGGCGTCACCGGAACAGGCTGCGCTACTGCCAGTACGGTCGAGCCGCCTTTCACATGATCGCCCACGCGGACTTTCATCTCAACGGTTGCCGGAAAGATGACATCGGTGCGGGAGCCAAACTTGATCAGTCCCACCCGTTCGCCGCGCTCGACCACGTCGCCCACCTTCTTCGTGAAAACGATGCGCCGCGCCAGCAGTCCGGCGATCTGTTTGAATACGACTCTTCCGGCATCGGCCCGCACAGTGACGATATTCTGTTCGTTCTCCTCCGCCGACGCGGCGCCCATCGCGTTACCGAACTTGCCTTTCTGATATCGGATGTCTTCAATCACACCGCTCACCGGGGAGCGATTTACGTGAACATCAAACACGTTAAGAAAAATGCTGATCCGGGTTCGCCGCTCGCCATTCTCCTGGATCTCGGAAATCGACGTCACTTTGCCGTCCGCGGGCGAAACGATTGCCCCTTGAATGGCGGGAATTCTCCGCTCCGGATCGCGAAAGAACCAGAGGAAGAACGCCGCCAGCACCAACGGAATGGCCGCCAACCCGGGTATCGTGAGCCACGCCACCAGGGCGGCCACGATCACCAGCGCCAGTCCGTAATAAATGCCGTCGCGAACCATGGGATAGTTAGTTTGATTATAGAGCGTAGCTGACGGCTGCCCTAATTCTGGGACGCGACAATCTGGCGCGTCAGCTCGTCCATGCGCTGCTGCACCTGCTGATACTTCTCGCCCGTGGACGGCCCGGTAAAGCCGGCGAGAATCGCGCGCACCTTGCCGGAGCGGTCGACATAAATCGATGTCGGGAAAGCGCCGAAGTTCACCAGCTGCGGCAGCGTCTTCGCGATCTGGCCCTCGTCGGTTGTGCCGGTGAGCAGCAGCGGGAAGGTGATCCCGAACTTCTCGCGGTAGATAGCGATCTGCCGAAAATCACGCTGCGGGTCGTCGACATACTCGTAGGCCAGCCCGACAACCTCAAGGCCCTGATCGTGATACTTGCGATAGAGATTCTCCAGCACCGGCGCCTCGTCGTGGCAGTTGGGACACCAGGTTCCGAAGATGTCGATGATCAGCGGCTTGCCTTTGAACTCGGGGCTGTCCTGATTCAGAGTCTTACCGGAAGCGTCGACGCCGCTGAAGCGGAAGGGCTCGTTTGGATCTTTTACGTGAGTAAGCGTTTCCGACAGCGCATTAGGGTCGGCAGTTTTCGTGTCAGTCGCACGCACGGCCGTGAAGGGCTCAAGAGCCCTGATTCCACCTTGCTCGCCTTTGAGGCTGCCGTCCGGCAAAACGTCGCCGTCAATGGCCATCGTGTGAATACCGTCGAAGCGGCTGAGATGGAAGTGCGCTTTGCCGGCGGCAACCCACGAGACCTCGCCATGAAGTAAGCCGGTATCACCGCTAACGGGTTCAATGATTCCAGTGAGCCCCCAATCCTTTTGTTGAAAGCTGGCGCGCGTTGTCTTCTCAGCGCCATTCTCCTCCGGCCACGTGAAGATCCAGTCGCCGGCCAACGATGGCGGCGTTCCGGCATGTCCGTGTCCCATCGCAGGCGTCAGCACAAGCGGAATGTGTACCATCCCCTTGCTAGTCTGCCGGGAGTATTCGCCCTCCATGCGTTGCGGCGACACCATGTGCGCGGTCAGGACGCCGTCGTAGTAATCCATGCGCAGCGTCAGCACGCCATCCTTCCACGCCGCACTGCTGAACGGCTGCCGGTCGGTCGCGTTCATCAGCGTCGCCTGCAGCGTGCCATCTGCCTTTGCCTGGAGATCAACGCCGAAATTCACCTCGCCGGCTTTGCCCTGAATTGTTCCGTCCCACAAACCAGTGGGAACCTTGCTCGCAGTCTGAGCCAGTAGTGAGAATGAAGTTAGGCATGCGAAAAGTACGATCAGGCCGCAGCAACGCCGGGAAGCGGTTCGCACGAAGGACTCCTACAGAACGTGATCCAGCAACGTCAAAATCAGGATATCGCAAACAGATAGGAGTTACGAGAAGCGGGCAGGCGGGAACATACACTTATCAGGCGGCGGCAAAGACCGGTGTCTTCTCCGCCATCGTACAGCGGTCAATGGCGACTAAACGACCAGGCTTCCAGTCCGGTACTTCTGTTCCAGGCTTTCCATCTGGTCCTTCAGGTGGAGCTTCAGCTTCTTCAGTCGCACCTCTTCGAGCTTTTCTTCTTCAGAGAGATACTTTTTCTGAATCAGAGTGTCGAGGCGCTGAGCATATTGAGAATGTTCGTCGGCCAGACGCCGGAACTGCTCATTGCTCGCCAGAAGCTGTTCGCGTACCTGAGTTGCCATTCAGTAAACCTCCGGAGATACGATTATGAAAACCGTATGACCAAAACGCTAGCACACCGACTAGGCCGCTTCAAGCGGTTTTGTTACGGAAATGAAATAGAAATTTTTAAAAGCAGGGCATCCTCCGGCGGTTCCCGATAATAGTTCGGCCGCCTGCCAACCTCGCTAAACCCCAGCTTTTCATAGAGTCTCCGGGCAGCCGCGTTGGAGTGCCGGACCTCGAGTAGCACGGAAGTGATGCTGGACTCGCGCGCTTGCTGCAACAACTGGCTGAGCAGAGCCGTTCCAAGACCGGATCGCCGATGCTGATCGGCTACCACGACGTTCTCGATCTCCCATTCGTCGACGCCGCAACGTGCGATGACAAATCCGCAAAGCTGCGACGTTTCTGCCTCGTCGGCCGCGATTAGCACGAAGCGGCGCGGCGCTCCCGGCGAAAACAGCGCGTCATATTCGCGCGAGTTCCAGTGGGCGGCAGTCTCTGCCTGCTCCTCGAGCGCGCGAATGAAAGAGACATCGTCGGGCGTGGCATTGCGGATGAGCACGCGATCAAGGCTTCGGAGTGGAGAAGATCTCCGCATCAGACCGGCGGATGTAGTTCACGTCAACGCCGGCAATATCGGCGACCTCGCCGGTGAGCAACTTGCGAATGCCGATGCGCCCAATCTCGCCCGCCTGCACGGGATTGACTGCTCGCACTGCGACGTTTGCAGTTCGCAGATGACCAACCACGGAAGCGTCAGGTGCCACTAATGCGCCGGAGATGTTCTTGGCCTCCGCGGCAAACTCTGCCAGCTTGGAAATGTACTCTCGCTCCAGCCTGGCCGCTCCGGAGGCAAGCTGGTATTCGCCCACATAAACTTCGCTGCGCCCGGCATCCAGAACTGCTGCTACCTTCTGACCGGCTCCGCCATGCGCAATCGCCACCGCTTCCAACATGGAGACGGTCGCCAGCGGCTTCTGCAAGACCTCACACAATCCCTTCGCCGTCGCTAGTCCCACGCGCAGTCCAGTAAACGATCCCGGCCCAGAGACGACGACAAAGCCGTCGACATCTTTCTTGTCGAAATGGTTCTGCCCGAGCAGCGACGCAATCGTCGGCATCAATCGCGCGGAATAGGTGCCGCCCTCGAGTGGAACGAACTGAAGGACACCGAAGCTGTCGCCATCGCCGCGGCACAGCGCGACGCTGCCGTGCCGGCCGGAAGTGTCGATAGCGAGGATCAGCATCAATCACACGCCTTCCGGCGCGTCTTCCACCAGCTCCAGCAGCACGCCGCCGGAGCTGGAAGGATGCACGAAGACGTAGAGATGTCCGCCGGCTCCGACTTTGATTTCGTCGGAGATCAGGCGCGTGCCGCTGGCCTTCAGCCGCTCAACTGTTCCGGACAGATCATCCACATGCAATGCCACGTGGTGCAGCCCCTCGCCGCGCTTGGCGAGAAACTTCGCGATGGTCGAATCCTCCGATGTCGGCTCCAGCAGCTCGATTCGACTCTCGCCTACCGGAACCATCGACAGCCGCACCTTCTCGGCTTCCACGGTCTCTTCCGGCATGGGCTTCAGGCCCAGCTTCTCGTAGAACTTTCTGGCTTCACTCAACGACTTCACCGCAATTCCAAGATGATCAATCTGGCTCATGATGGCGTCCCCAATTCATCGATAATTTCTTCAACCAGAGAGTAGGGATCGCGCTTATGCTCGGCAACTTCGGTCGCATAGCGCGCGGCCTCACCCTCGCTTAGGTAATAAGAAAGTACGCGCTGGAAGAGAGCGTCGCGCAACATCTCTGCGATACGTCCCCGCCAGTTTTCAATGCGACGCGCGCGTGCGCGATCGTTTTGCTGCGAATAAACGTGATAACTCTCGATGGCCTGCACCAGTTCGTCAACGCCGATGCCGTTGCTGGCGACGGTTTTGACGATCGGCGGCGTCCAGTCATCCTTGCGGATGGCTAAAGTCTGCATCGCACGAATCTCTCGCTCCACGCGCTCAGCGCCGTCGCGGTCGGCTTTGTTGATCACAAAGATGTCGGCGATCTCCATGATGCCGGCCTTGATGGTTTGCACATCGTCGCCCATGCCCGGCACCAGCACGACGATGGTCACATCCGCGAGCCGCACGATGTCGACTTCGTCCTGGCCGACGCCGACGGTTTCGATCATGACGATGTCGCGTCCGCTGGCGTCCATCACCGTCGCCACGTCGGCGGTGGTGCTTGCCAGGCCGCCGAGCGACCCTCGCGTCGCCATGCTGCGAATGTAAATGCCGGTGTCGGCGTGATGCGACTGCATGCGGATCCGATCGCCCAGGATCGCGCCGCCGCTGAATGGGCTGGTCGGATCCACCGCGACGATGCCTAGTGTCTTGCCTTGCTGGCGATAGACCCGCGCGACCTGGTCCACCAGGGTGCTCTTGCCCGCGCCTGGAGCGCCGGTCAGCCCGAGCAGCATCGCCTTACCGCTGTAGGGAAACAGTGCTTTCAGCAATACCGTCGATTCCGGCCGATGATCTTCGATTGTAGAGATGGCCCGCGACAACGCGCGAATCTCTCCCCCGCGAATGCGCCGCACCAGATCTTCGATGTGGTGGTTGGACGTCACAGGACTCATGAAATTCATCGCGTTCGACCGAAGCAGCCGTGTTCGATTAGATTTTCAGCAGGTGACGCGCGATCCCGCCGATCATCGGATATCCCGCCCATTCTCCGCGGCCGGCCTTGATGCCATAAACGACTGCGAGTACCAAAACAAGCAGCCAACCGCTCATTGCCAACAGCCAGAAAATCGGAAATGCGATCATGACTGCCAGCGGCGGAGGATTATGGGTCGCGGCGCCGGGCGGAGGCATGGTCGCAACCATCGTGCCGAAAAATATAGCCAATCCACTCATCCAGAGAGCAAGAAGGCAGATCTGCAAGATAAGCGCCTGGAGTGCATGAAACCTGACAAAGAGCGAATCGCGTTTGACTAACAAGATGACAAACGGCGCAATCCACCAGCACACCACCTGCAGAGCGTGAGCAAGAGTGGCCATGGTGCGTTCATCTTGCGTTACTTCGGTGGGGGAGCTGGGATTCGCATCGGGCATCAAAGTCAATCCTTCAGCAACTGCCTCGCGATCACCAGGCGCTGGATCTCACTCGTTCCTTCGCCGATGGTGCACAACTTCACATCGCGATAGAACTTCTCCGCCGGATAGTCCTTGATGAAGCCGTAGCCGCCGTGAATCTGCACCGCTTCATTCGCGGCGCGCACGGCTACCTCGCTGGTGTAGAGCTTGGCCATCGACGACTCCAGCGTGGTCTTCATGCCGGCATCTTTCATGCTGGCGGCGCGCATGGTCAGCAAGCGCGCGGCGTCGATCTCGGTGGCCAGGTCGGCCAGCTTGAATCCGATCGCCTGAAACTCGCTGATCGCCTTGCCGAACTGCTTGCGCTCCTTCGAGTACTTCAGCGCGCATTCGTACGCGCCCTGCGCCATGCCCAGGCCGAGCGCGGCAATCGAGATGCGCCCGCCGTCGAGCACCTTCATCGCGTCGATGAAGCCTTCGCCTTCGTGGCCCAGCAGGTTTTCGGCGGGGATGGTGCAGTCCTCGAAGATCAGCTCCGAGGTGTCACTGGCGCGCAGTCCCAGCTTGTTCTCTTTCTTGCCCGCGCGAAATCCCGGCGTGCCTTTGTCGACCACAAAAGCTGATAATCCGTGGGTGTTCGCCGTCTTGTCAGTGACCGCAATCACGACCGCGACGTCCGCATAGTGGCCGTTGGTGATGAAGGTCTTGTTGCCGTTGAGCACCCAGTTGCTGCCCTTGCGCACCGCCATGCAACGCGCGCCGCCGGCGTCGGAGCCCGAGCCCGGCTCGGTCAATCCCCACGCGCCCAGGAACTCGCCGGTGGCCAGCTTGGGAATGTACTTTTTCTTCTGCGCCTCGTTGCCGGCAATGAAGATGTGATTCGAGCACAGCGAGGTGTGCGCCGCCACAGTGATGCCGATCGATCCGTCGACGCGCGAGAGCTCTTCGACGGCGGTGACGTATTCGACGTAACCCATGCCCGCGCCGCCGTATTCCGTCGGAAAGATCGCGCCCATCAAGCCGAGCTTGCCCAGCTCTTTGTACGTTTCCAGGGCGAAGGTTCCGGGTTCGTCCCACTTCATGACGTTGGGCGCAATCTCGCGCTCGGCGAAATCGCGCACCATCTTTTTCAGGTGTAGTTGTTCATCTGAGAGCTGGAAATCCAAACATTCCTCCGGGTAAGCGGACGCCCCCGGCTGGTGAGCGTCGCGCAGAAAGGTCGAAACTAGCGATTATCACACAGCGAGTGAGGAGAGTTGAAATCGGCTAGCGTTCTTAGCGCGCCTTCTTTTCTTCAAGAAACATCTTCAGCGCTTCTCGCGCTAACAGAATTCCAAAGACGGTAGCGAAAAGCGTTACGAAGATGGCGCGCCGCGAGTGCGCGAAGAATATCAGACCGAAAATCCAGAAGCACGTGAAGAGAACCGCGCCGCCGAATCCTATAGCCCAGAAGGCGAGGCTTAATCGCCTCTTTAGCGGGTGTCGTGTTACGTTTGCTTCCTGAGATACCGCGGTTCCTTCGCCAGCCTTGACGTCCCAAACATTGAAGGCGAACAGGAAATACAAACCGAAAACGACGAACATGATCTCGCCGGTCAGCAGAATGTTTTGGCGTGAAGTTCCCGTGAAGTAAAGGTAAAGGCCGCCTCCGACGGAGCCGACAATGCTCAAGAGAAGAGCTTGTCCCAGGGTGGTCGTTTTCTTGTTTAGGCTATCCACGGCCTTCGGCATTCGTAGCAGCAGCTACTGCTTGATCTCGTCCAGATCCCGCTCCCACAGCTTGATTCCGCCGAGTATCCCGTCCTGGTTGGAAATGATCTTGGCATTCTTAGGCAGCTTGATGGTGATCTTTGCCGCATTGCCGCCGCCGATGTAAAGCCGGTCGTAATAAAACAGACGATACAGCTGATCGATGGCCTCGGCTACGCGCTTGTTCCATTTTTTGCGGCCTTCTTTGGCGAGCGCTCGCCGCCCCAGATAATCCTCATAGGTCTTGTTGTTGCGAAACGGATGATGTCCCATCTCCAGTGACGGTATGGGAACGCCGTCGATGTACAAGCCGGCGCCCATGCCGGTGCCCAGCGTGATCACCAATTCGGCGCCGATGCCGCTCACTCCGCCCAGGCCTTGCACCACCGCATCGTTCGCCACCCGCACTGGTTTGCCGAGCGTCTTGGAAAGCTCGTCGGCGAACGGAAACTCGATCCACTTCTTATCAAGATTGGCCGCGGTGTAGACCACGCCCTTCTTGATGACGCCGGGAAAGCCGACCGACACGCGATCGAACTCGCCCAGCTCTTTGGCAAAATCGGCAATGATTGCGATGACGGCTTTGGGAGTTGCGGGGTCGGGAGTTTTCGCGCGCAGGCGGTCGGTCAGCGGTTTGCCCACCTCGTCAAGCAGCATGGTCTTGATGCCGGTTCCGCCGATATCGACCGCGAGGGTGCGCGGTCCCTGCCCGCTCGAAGGCGCAGTGTCAGTTGTTGGGGCGGTCGACTTCTGCTTTTTTTTCTTGGACGAGGTGGCGTCGCTCATGCGATCTCCTTGCTCCAGCGGCTAGTCAATTTTCGATTAATTCTGGATAGCAGAGCATACCGGATAAAGGCTCAGGAGAAAATAGGCAAGCCGGGGGGCGACCATCTTGCGAAAATCGCGCCAGTACGGCATTCGCAGCCCGGCTATCGCTTAATCCAGGTTTGTCCGCCGTCGGAGGTGATCCAGGTTGCGCCGGAATCGGTGCTGACACTCCCTTCTACGGTATTGTCGAAATGAATGGAAACCACGGCGCTGCGCTCAGGCTTGCCGTTGACGCTCAGCGCGACCTTACTCCAGCTTTCGCCCTGATCGGCAGAGTGGAAGAGTGCGCCGCCGTTGCCCCCGGCCCACACATTGGATCCGATGGTCGCCACGACTCGGAAGGCCACCGGCTGATCGGCAAGAATCCGCGTCCAGGCACTCCCCGGCAAAGCGCGCTCCACATGGCCGTCCGCGCTGATGCGCCAATGCACAGTCGGTATCACCGCCTTGGCAAGCCGATTGGCCGCGGCGTTAGGCTGTCCCGAACTCATCAGGCCGGACTTCAGCGATGCTGCCGATTGTGTCTGATCCTTGCCGCCCACACTGGAGCTGGGGCCGGGCGCAGTCTTTTGGGTAGAAGTTAAGTCGTTGCCCCCGTTGGGGGCGTTCCGAACCTCATTCTGATCGAAGTTCGTCGACCGATCGCCGTTCATGGTCTGAATCAGCGGCGCAGCCGACGTGACTTCCACCGCCTGCGAGCTGCTTCCGACAGCCAGCTTCACGTCAGCCACGGTCGCCTGGCCGACGTTAATTGTGGCCGTCGTCTCCGCTTGGCCAAAGCCGCTGGCGGTTGCGCTTACAGTATAGGAACCGGGCTGCAACAGCGAGAAGCGATACGCGCCGCTGTTATTGGAGGTTGTGCTGCGTTTCTGCCCGGTGCTGTTGTTTCTCAATGTGACCGTGGCGTTGGGCACGATCGCACCGCTCGGGTCGGTGACTGTACCAGTGAAGTCGCCTGAGACCAGCGATGGCGCAGGATTTGCCCGCGCTGCTGCCGGCATCGGTGCAGCAGCTCCTGCTACGGCATTGGGCCTGGGCTTCTCCAGCGATGATGACAGCTGGGCTGATTCCATGGCCTTTTGATGCGCCAGTTGCTGCTGGGCGTCCTGCGCCTGCTCGACTCGATGATCCTGCCGTGCGCGCTCGGTCGAGCTGTCGTACTTTTTCGTTTGCGCTGGTGTCGCAGGGGCCGCGGTGGGTGGAGGAGCCGCGTTAGGGTTGTAGGATTCTGCCAAGGTTTGGTTGGACGCGGGAGCAGATGGCGCTGCCTGCTGCAGTGAGACGGCCTCGCTGGGGTGCGATCGCTGCAGAATCTGGTCGCGCTCGACAATTACGCCCGCGGCAACGACCACTACAGCAACTGCAGGCGCCGCCCACTTCCACCACATCCAACCTGACTTCGCGCGGCCGGCAGGCGCAACAACTTGCTGCCTCTGAGCCGGCAGCGCCGCTGCGATGGCCGGCACTGCTTCCTCTTCGGTGACTGCGGTCGCCAGGAACACGATCTCGCGGCAGTCCTTGCAGGCTGCGAGATGAGTCATCACCTTCGCCATCTCGTTGGCGGTCAACGACTGCTCCGCGTAGCCGTTCAGCAGATCGGCAGACGGATGCTCATCTCCTGGAGTTTGCCGCGCCAGCAGATCTTGCACCGATTTTGGAATACCCTGCTTCATCCTTCCTCTTTATAGAACGGCAGTCCGGCGCGATCTTGCCCTAAAGTTTCCCGCACCTTGACCTGCAAATCGCGCACGTCGACATCCTGCATCGCTTCATCGGCTTGGCGCGGTGACATGCCGGCTTCGATCAGCCGCTTGCGAATGCCTTTTCGAAGGCTTGCCGTCACGCGCTCCAGCTTGCGGCTGACGGTGGATTCGTGCACCCCCAGCACCTTGCTGATGTCCAACAGCGTTCGGTGATCAAGAAAGTATGCGGCCAGCAGAAACCGCTCTTCCGGTTCCACCGCTGCCAGCTCCGCTGAGGTTGCGGCTTCGACGCGTCCGTCGAGCAGCGGAGTCTCTGAGTTGTCGGCCGCGAACTGCTGTCCGGCTTCGACCGCGGCTTCCAGGCTGGTCTCGCGCTTAGTCTTCCGATATTGATTGACATACTCCTGCGCAATGACCGTCCGTAGCCAACCAGCCAGCGATCCGCGCCCCAGGTAATACCGCAGCTTGGAAGCCCGCACCTCGCCGTCCTTCGACAATCCATACAACTCGGCATAGAGAGAGTCGGCCAGAGAGCGCGCAGACGTCTCGTCATGTGCGATCTTGTAGGCCGCGTCATACATGGCGCTGCGATACCGCGTAAGAAACAGATCCCACGCTCGCTCGTGTCCGGCGACACAGGCCCGGGCCAGGACCACCTCCTCCAGCCGCAACGTCTGCAGGGCAGCCTCGGCCTCATTGTTGCTGCCTCGCTGCGTTAGCACCTCAGTCAGAAGGGCTACCAGTCCCGCCTGGTCGATGCCAAACCGTGCCGCGCCGCTCTCCGCATAGTGCGCGGCCGCAAAGGCCTGCACCGCGGCGGAGGCTTGCGAGCTGGGGGCGGACGCCATATGGACGAATCGTATCAATTCGCGTGCAAGAAAGACACCGTGCAGCGTTCCTGTGATTGAGACGCAAGAGCGTCCTCGGAGGTCAACATGAACCACACGGGCTGGGCATCACTGGCGTTCCTGCTGTCTACGGCGATTGCCGGCGTATCGGGAGGTCCCGCGCACGAAACACTACACGTGCTGGCGCCGATCACGCATGGCAACCTGACCATCTTCCCCATCGTCGGCGGAGTGGATTACGACACCTCACGCTTTCTCACGCTCGATGAAGGAGTGCGCGCGAGCACCGTCATCGTCACCGAGCAGGGCGCCGTGCAGGGGCTGCTGCGGCGAGGACAGCCCATGCACCGCGGATCCGGCGCCGCGGTCAACCAGTTGGTTCTTATCAACAACTCCGATCGGCCGCTGCTGTTGCTGGCCGGCGAGATCGTCACCGGCGGCAAGCAGGATCGCGTGATCGGCGCCGATCGTCTGGTACCTCCGAATTCCGACCCCATCGATCTCTCGGTGTTTTGCGTCGAGCCAGGACGCTGGGTGGGACGCACCGACCAGTTCGGCAGCATGAAGTCGCAGATGGCGCAGCCGAGTGTTCGCGTGCCGGCAATGGCGGCGAAGGATCAGCATCAGGTATGGAATCAGGTGGCAGAGGCAAGAAAGGCCGTGATCGCCAGCTCGGAGGCGGTCGAGGTGACCTCAGGTGTCCCTCTAGTGACGGCAGACAATGGTGACCTGGCAACGAACATTGGAGGCAATACTCCGAACGGTGGGAACGACCTCACCTCTCATCGCACGTCCTCCTACGCCGCAACCATGGCAGCTCCGAAGGTGCAGGCAACGATCGACAACGCTGTCGGAAACTATGAGAGCATTCGCGAAAAACTGAAGAAGGAGGGAGCCAAGGGCGTGGTCGTCGCCATCAATGGAAAGCTGGTGTGGGTCGACCTCTTCGCCAGCAACGATCTGCTGATGCGGTATTGGCAGAAGCTGGTGCGTTCGTATGCAGCCGAGTCGCTGACGTCTGCCGGCGAGAAGGGCCAGGTCGATCAGAAATCCGCGCAGGAGTTCCTGAGTCGCATGTCCGGGAGCCGCGAGGTCGTGGAGACGGAAGCGGGCATTTACCGGCGCGCAGAAATTACCGGAGACGACTACAAGGTTTTCTCGATCACCGCCCTGATGCCCAAGACGGACTTCGACGTTCACGTCGCGAAAATGACGTATGATGTCCAAGCCGGGAAGGCCTATCGGCCGGCGATCATGGTGCGGTAGCGGATGTAGCGCCGGCCTCCGGCCGGCTGTGGCGCGAGCCTCCGGCTCGCGTTCGTCTGCGGAAAGTCGAATTGGCGCTGTTGCTTAGACCACCGGATCGTGCCAGCCGCCGATGTCCGCAGCCAGTTCGCGCGAATCGGCCGGACCCCACGTGCCCGGCTCATACAACTCGGTGGGGCAGCAATCGCCGAGAATGGGATCGACAATCGCCCACGCGGCTTCGACCGCGTCCTGTCGCACGAAGAGCAGCGGATCGCCCTTCATCGCGTCGGTGAGCAAACGCTGATAGGCGTCCATCTCGTCATTGCTGGTGTACTTCACCGCCGACAGTTCCACCGGCATCGGCACCATCAGCGGTCCGGGCCGCTTCACCCGCCCGCCGAGGCTTAGCTCAATATCGGGACCGAGGCGGAAGCGGAAGTAGTTTCGTCCATCGCCGCCGATCTTGCTCAGCGGAGGCTTGCGCAGCTTCACGTAGACTTCTGTCGCGGTGACGGGCAAACGCTTGCCCGCCCGAATCAGAAACGGCACACCCGCCCAGCGCCAGGAATCGATCTCCAATCGCACCGCTGCGAACGTCTCCACATCGGAGTGCGGCGAAACTCCGGACTCCTCGCGATAGCCGCGAAACTGCCCGCGCACGATATTGACGGGGCTGAGCGGCGGGATGGTGCGGAAGATCTTTACCTGCTCATCGCGCACCGAATCGACATACATCCGTGTGGGTGGCTCCATCGCAAGGAAGGCGACCACCTGCAGCATGTGGTTCTGGATGACATCGCGAATCGCACCCGCTTCTTCGTAAAACTTGCCGCGGCCTTCGACGCCGAATGACTCCGCCATTGTGATCTGCACGCTGTGGATGTAGTTGCGATTCCAGATGGGCTCCAGGAAGCTATTGGCGAAGCGGAAGATGAGCAGGTTCTCGACCGCTTCTTTGCCGAGGTAGTGATCGATGCGAAAGATGTTGTCTTCCGGAAAAGCCTGGTGCAGCGTGTCATTGAGCTTGCGTGCTGTGACCAGATCGCGCCCGAAGGGCTTCTCCAGGATCACGCGCGCATTCTTTGCGCTTCCGGATTTCTCCAGGCCGCGCACCACGACGGGGAACATGCTGGGCGGAATCGCCAGGTAGTGAGTAGGAGATTGCGCATCGCCCAACTTGGCGCGGAGGGCGGCATAGGTCTTATCGTCCTTGTAATCGCCGTCGAGATAGCTGAGTAATTCACAGAGCTTCTGGAAAGCGTCCTCATCGACGCCGCCGCCATGTTTGGTAATGCTGTCGCGGGCGCGCTCGCGCAACTGCTCCAGCGTCCAGCCGGACTTGGCCACGCCGATGACGGGCACGTCGAGCGTGCCCTGCCGCACCATACTCTGCAGCGCCGGAAAGATTTTCTTGTAGGCCAGGTCGCCCGTAGCCCCGAAGAAAACGAAGGCATCAGAATGGGGTAGCATGAACTCCTCTCTAGCTATAACCCAGGATGACGGGCGGCGATCAACGTTGCAACTGCAGACCGCCGGGGCCGGCTCCGAATCTCACACGGCCGGCCGTCGAAACAGTGTATCCGGCAATGTGGCTGCAACGGTAGTCTGCCTGGCCGGGGCAACATGAATACTTGGTGAATGAAGCAGCGCCGTAGCGCCGCCCTCCGGGCGGCTGGATCGCGGGCCTCCAGCCCGCGGCTTGGCAGGCGAGACGCCTGCCCGACAGCCGGTCTGGAGACCGGCGCTACGAATCGCGGGTCGCGGGAGCTGTCAGGCTTGCCTCTTGTACCATAGAGCCAGATTTCGATGACCTGTCCCGGCCCCATCCAACATTCCAGCGAGCGCGTGCTCGAGTTCGATCAGCTACGGCAGCTGCTGGCGGCCTATACCGCTTCGCCGCTCGGACATGTACGCGTGATGGGTCTCACGGCATCATGTGACCGCGCATGGGTGGAGCGGCAGCAGCAGCTCACGGAAGAGCTGCGCGGGTATCTGCGCTCGGGCGGACATTTCGATTTTCACGGCTTGCTTGATCCGGCGGCGTTGATCGATAAGTCGCGGATCGGTGGCGCAGCCCTCGAGATCACGGAAATTCGCGATCTGTTGCTGGTGGCCGACCGCGCCGCTGAATGGCGTGAGATCGCATTGCACCCCGCAGCGAATCTCGCCGCGCACTGGCATGCGGTACAGGAGCTGTCGCAAGGCATCGCTGACTTCACGCTGCTGCTGCGGCACTTCCGCAATAAGATCCTGCCTGACGGTAGGTTGGACGATCGTGCCTCGCCGGAATTGGCGCGCGTTCGACGCGAGATCGAGAAGCAGAAGCGCGCCATCCAGGAGTCGCTCCGGGCTTATTTGCGGCGGCTTTCCGAGGGGGGAGCCGTTCAGGAGGAGTTGGTTACCATTCGCGGCGAGCGCTTCGTGATTCCCGTCAAAGTGGAGCAGCGGCGTCGGGTGCAGGGGGTTGCGCATGGGGCTTCGTCCAGCGGGCAGACGGTATTCATCGAGCCGCTGGAGACGATCGAACAGAACAACGACCTGGTTCGGCTGCTGGACGAGGAGCAGGCGGAGATTCATCGCATCCTGCTGGATATGACGGCGCGGCTTGGGGAGCGGGCTGACGAGTTACGGCAGGCCGTCGAGGTGCTGGCGGAACTGGAGCTGCAATTCGCCAAGGCGCGCTTCGCCGAAGAATACGACTGTGTGGCGGTGAAACTGCTGGATGAAGGGGCGCCGAACAGCGCGTCACAAGCCGCGGTGTCCGGCGTCACGTTATCACCGGTCAATGGTTCAGAAAACACAGAACCAGGTGATGTCGTGATCCTGCGAAATGCGCGCCATCCGCTGCTGCAACGCACATTGAAACTTCGCGGTGCGACGGTGGTGCCACTGACGGTCGAACTCGACAACCAGCACCGCCAGCTCATCATCAGCGGCCCAAATACTGGCGGCAAGACGGTCGCGCTGAAGACGATCGGGCTGCTGGCGCTGATGGCACAGTCCGGAATTCCGATTCCTGCGGATCGGGCGGAGCTGCCACTGTTCGATGGGGTGTTCGCCGACATCGGCGATTACCAGTCGATTGAGCAAAACCTGTCCACGTTTTCCGCGCACGTTACCAACATCGATTTCACTTCGCACCATGCCAGCGCGCATTCGCTGGTGCTGCTTGACGAACTCGGTTCGGCCACCGATCCGGAAGAAGGTGCGGCACTGGCGGTCGCGATCGCGGAGTACTTCCGGCGCAACGGCTGCCTGAGCATCATCTCGACCCACCACACCGCGCTCAAGGTTTACGCCGCGAATACGCCGGGCGTGTTGAACTCTGCTGTCGGTTTCGATGAGCACACCTTAGCTCCGACATATGAGCTTCGCGTCGGAGTTCCGGGCGCCTCGGCTGGAATCAACATCGCGCAGAAGCTTGGGTTGAACTCTGACATTGTGGGAGAAGCGCGCAGCCGCATGACCTCGCAGGCGCAGGATGTTTCGCGTTTCCTGGACCGGTTGCATCGCGAATTGCGAGAGTTGGACACCGAGCGTGCAGCATTGAGGGCTCACGAACAGGAGGTGGCGAAGCAGCGTGAGCACCTCAACCAGGAAGGCCGGAAAGAGCAGAAAGAGAAGCTGCACGAGCTGGAGAAGAAGCTGGAGAGCGTTTTGCGCGACTTCGAGTATCGCGCTCGCGAAACGGTGAACGCAGTGCAGGATCGGGCGCAGGCGCTCAAGCTGTCGAAGGATGCGGAGCGCCGCATTGCCAAGATGCGCCGTGAGTTTCGCGAGCAGTTCGATTCAACTGTAGTGGCCCACACAACGGGCGCCGACACCGGCGATCCCGAGGCACAACAGCATGTCGTGAAGCACGTTTCCGTGGGCGATACCGTTCGGCTGAAGTCGCTCGGCCGAGACGGGAAAGTCCTGCGTTACTTCGACGACGATACGTTCGAGATAGCGGTCGGGCCGATGAAGATGAAGGTGGCGCGCGACGACATTGCCAGTGTCATCATCGCTCATGCCAACGTGAATCCCGTAGCTGCGGCGCGCGCCCGCGGCATCAGCGTTTCTCTTGCACGCGAAGACGACAGCGTTCCAACAGAGATCAACGTCATCGGCCAGACCGTAGATGAGGCCACGCAAGCGGTCGAGAAGTTTGTCGATCGCGCCTTCCTGGCAGGCGCGCTTCGGCTACGCATCGTACACGGCAGTGGAATGGGAATCCTGCGCAAGGCTCTGCGGCAGTTTCTCAAGCAGCATCCGCACGTCGCCAATGTCAGTGAGCCTCCGCAGAATGAAGGCGGCGGCGGGGCGACGGTGGTGGAGTTGAGGAGCTAGTGTAGCGCCGGCCTCTGGCCGGCTGTAATGCGGGCCTCCGGCCCGCACGTGGATGGGCGCTAGATTCATTCGATCTCGCGGAGGCAGGCGAGGACGCCTGCCTGACAGCCGGCCGGGAGGCCGGCGCTACGGGAGAGATGCCTGACAGCCGGCGGGGAGTTCGGCGCTACGAAAGCGACGTTTCTTGCGCTCTGCGCGCCATCTCTCTAGACTTGATGCAGTAATGAGCAGCTTTGGACAGACCCTGAGGGGCTACTTCTGGTGGACCTATCCGCGCGGTAGTGTGCACTACGATGTGATGGTCACGATCATCCTGGCCTTCATCTTCGTCACGCCTTTCTGGATCAACTTCCGGGACAAACCGCAGGAGCGGCCGCCGCATCAGACGGAGGTCATCGTGCAGCAGGCGGGGGACGGATTTTTGTACAAGGTGGACGCCTCAGCGGTGAAGTCGGGCAGCGACAAGGAGATTCGCGAGTCGCTACTGCGGATCATTGAGCCCATCGGCGGTTATGTCACGATCGACCATTATGACGCGGTGCGTGACAGCAATCACAATGTGGTGTCGTACAAGGTCTGGGTGCATCGCTGATTCTCGCCAATCCTATCGAAATCTCCGAAAGGTACGACGCGGCCTGCGCCGCTTTCATCCAAGAAAAAATATGAAGAACGCAATGATTGCCCTGACGGGCTGGCTGTTCCTGGGCAGCGCAGCATTGATGCAGGCGCAGAATCTTGAGTCGGTGCTGAATTCCATGGACCAGGCAGCGGCCAACTTTCACAGCGCGCAATGCGATTTTGTCTGGGATCAGTATCAGAAGGTGGTCGACGATCACGACTTCCAGAAGGGCACGATGTACTTTCGCCGGCAGGGAGACGACGTCGACATGGCTGCCGACATCACGGCGCCGGACAAGAAATACGTTTTGTTCTCGAAGGGGGTGGTCAGCTACTACCAGCCCTCGATCGATCAGGTGACGGAGTACAACGCCGGCAAGAATAAGGCAGATTTCGAGAGCTTTCTGGCGCTGGGCTTCGGCGGCCGCGGCCACGACCTGTCCAAGTCGTACGACGTGAGCTATGGCGGGATGGAGCAGGTGCAGGGTGTGAATACGGCCAAGCTGGTCTTGACGCCGAAGTCACAGCGCGTGCGTAATCTTTTTCAGACGATCACACTATGGATTGATCCCGCTCGCGGCGTAAGCGTGCAGCAGCGGTTCGATGAGCCATCGGGAGACTATCGCGTGACCAAGTACAGCAACATCCAGATTAATCACAAGATTTCGGGCGATGTTTTCAAGCTGAAAACCACGGGGCATACGAAGGTGGTCAAGCCGAACGGCTGAGAGGAAGCGATTAGCAAAGGCTCGCGGCCCACGGCACGTCGCGTGCGGCAGTTGCTAATCGCTAATCGCTGTTACTTCTTGTTGTCCATGTGCTGCAGATTTTGCGGGTTCTGCGAGTTGTCCTTCATCTGCGCCGAATTCTTGATGAAGACGACGGTCTTCCAGATATCGTCGTCGCTCAGGATGCCGTCCCATCCCGGCATGCCGCTGAAGCGAATTCCGTACTTAATCACGTAAAAGAGATTGCCATCCGGGTCGTCGGGAGTGCGGCTCATCAGTTGAGGCACGCTGGGGTAGAAGTTGGTTCGCATCGGCGACATCGGTTCTTTCACGCTGCCATGGCAACCGGCGCAGTTCTTGTCGTAGGTCATGGAGCCGTCCATGACGTTCTCCATGGTTGGCTGAAAGGGATTCGCCTGCTTGGGAGCATGGCCGTCCACCCAGGCGTCGACCGACTTATTGGCGGTGCGGCGCTCGAAGGTACTGGGAGTGTTGCCGACGGCACGGGTGTCGAAGTGGCCGTTGGTCGTGTAAACGTAGGCGCCGCCGCCCAGCACCAGCAGTGTGACGATAATGCCTAAGATGAATCCGCGCATCTGTCTCCTCAGCGAGGGTTCTGCACACCCTGAGAATTCATCATCCTACTACGAACAGAGCGATGCTTTCGGCCACCTTTACAAATCGTAACCAGCACGTAACGCGGCGACTTCGGACGGCGTGTTTTAGTATCGCCGCAGGCGCCGAGCTTCGCGGACCACATCTTCGACCTTGGGCAGGAAAGCCTCCTCCAATGGCGGCGAGAAGGGAACAGGCGAGTCGGCCGACGCAATGCGGGTGATCGGCGCGTCCAGCGCGTCAAAGCACTCCTCGTTAATGATGGCGGCGACTTCGCCGGCGATGCCGCCGGTCTTGGTGTCTTCGTGCAGGACGATCACGCGATTCGTTTTCTCTACCGTCTGGCGGATGGCATCGCGGTCCAGTGGAAGCACAGTGCGCAGGTCGACTACCTCGAGTTCAATGCCTTCCCGGGCGAGGATTTCTGCAGCCTCCAACGCGACGAAGACCATCGCCGCATAGGTGATGACGCTGACGTCGCGGCCTTCGCGTGCGACTCGCGCTTTACCGATCGGCACGGTGTAATCATCGGTGGGCAATTCCTCTTTGATCCGGCGATAGAGAAACTTATGTTCGAAAAACAGGACGGGGTTGTTGTCGCGGATTGCGGATTTGATGAGGCCCTTCGCGTCGTAAGCGCTGGCCGGACAAATTACCTTCAGCCCCGGCGTGTGCGCGAAGTAGGTTTCGGGATTCTGGGAATGAAACGGGCCGCCGTGCACCCCGCCGCCCGATGGACCGCGCACCACGACGGGCACCGGCGCTCCCCAGCGAAAGTGCGCCTTGGCGAGGAGGTTGTTGATCTGGTTGAAGGCGCAGCTGATGAAGTCCATGAACTGGAACTCGGCGACGGGACGAAGACCGGTCAACCCCGCTCCGAAGCTGGCGTTGATGATCGCCATCTCCGAGATGGGTGTGTCCACCACACGCTCGGGACCGAAGCGGTCGATCAACCCATCCGTGACCTTGAAAGCTCCGCCGTAGATGCCGATGTCTTCGCCGATGCAGAAGACCGCGGGATCGCGTTCCATCTCCTCCCAAATGCCTTGCCGAATCGCTTCCAGATAAGTGACCGGTGCCATGAATGCTTATGCCACCCCCACTGCGATTCTAACTGAGCGAGGACTGGGCAGCGTCGTCATGAGTAACGCCGCGAGAGCATCGTCACGCCAACCAAGCAGCCGAAAACTTCGAGCAGGGCGAGCAGTAGGGCGCTGATTTGAAAGGGCAGAGTCAAGCCGCCGGACGGCATGCGCAGTACGTTGTCTGAGCCCGGGCTTAGAAAGTGGCTATACCCGCCAATGACCAGCGCCACGCCCAAAGGAATGACGATCAAGGTTGCCGCGAACCTGTTTGCTCCCTTGGCGAAGCCAACCACCCCGACAATGGGAAGCAGATTGCCCAGGACCAGCATCAGACCTGCGATCCGGGGGAAGCTCGGCTGAACTGCAAACAGCAGGTCCAGGTGCCACAGGACCGCGATGAAATGCGCTCCCACGAGCAGGGCTCCCCAAAATAACAGTTTGCGTCTGGAATCGGCTGGGCGCGACAGAATTTCGGCGGCAAGTTGTGTCGACATGTTGTTAGCTCTGGACCGTTACCGCTACATTCTTTCCGCAATAAGGGCAGCAGGCGAAATCGCGGTGGATCGAGCGGCCGCAATGGGCGCACATTGGCGTCACCGCGTAGCCGCATTTCGGGCAGAAGCGGAAGTCCGATCCGACCGAGGTGCCGCACTTGGGGCAGGGCATCATCAGCGGCTTGCGCAGCAGGAAATAGGCGATGAAGCCCAGCGCCTTGGGAACGAAGATCACCAGCAGCGTCCACAGCAGCGAGTTCATGCCGCGGCGTTTGGAATCGGCATTCACGTAGCCGATCATCAGAACGATAACGCCGAGGATCACGCCGACTAGCGTCGCGATCAATGACCACAGCGGCATCGGGGGCAGCTCTTTCGGCTGGGTATGATGGGGCACGATGCCGAGCAGGATGAATTGCACCAGCACCCAGGCGAAGAGTGCGATCCACCAGGCGACCGCTGGGATGATGGCAACCTCGTTACGAAAAGTTGATTTTGACTCGTTCATTGGTTCTCTCCTTCGCGTTCCCTGGCCAGCGCCGCCATGAATCGGCTTTCGAATACCGGCTGCGGAAACGCGAGCATCAGGCCGGCAATCACTACCGCCGGCAAAAGCAGGAACAAGAAAATTCCGGGCGCCACGATCGATACCGGCAGGCTGAGCCGTTCCACCACCCAGCCTCCGAACTTCCACCACAGCCAGGCCGATAGCGCCGAGGACATGGCTCCGATGCAGAACGAAATGGCGATCAGTACCATTCGCGTTTGCTGTTCGCGGAGTTGCAACGCGCGAGCGCGAATGCGTTGCTGGGTGGCAGCTACCAGCCGAGGACTGGCGGTCACGGCTACGGTTCGCAGCAAGCGGCCAGTGTTGTCGAAATCCTGCGCGTACTGAGCGCATTGGGAACACGTCTCCAGATGCGACTCCAGCCACTTCGCGTCGGCAGCGGCAATGTCTTCCGGCCCGCGCCGCATGATCAGATCCAGAGCGCGCTCATGATCATGGTTCGTCATTGCGCGCCTCCTTTGAGCAGCGGACGCAGCGCGTTTACGCCGCGGTAGATTCGCGTCTTCACTGTCGCAACCGGGATTCGTATTAACTTGGCAATTTCTTCCAATTTCAGCTGCTCCTGAAAGCGCAGCACCAGCACTTCGCGGAAAAGTGGCGCAACCCGCTCTAATGCCTCGTTCAAGATCTCTTGCTGTTGCCGCGCAGCGGCCTCATCGAAGGGCGACGGCCCAGTCGCCTCCGGCTCGAATGGCACGCCTTCCTCCGCGTCCTGCATCTCGTCGAGGCTGGCGGGATTGCGTTTGCGCAGGTAGTCGATGGCCACGTTGTGACCGATCGACATCAGCCACGTGACGAAGCGATTGCGCCCGTCGTAGAGATGGCCCTTCTCGAGAACGCGGATCCAGACTTCCTGGAACAGGTCCTCGGCGACGGCGCGGTTGCCGGTCAAATGCAGCAGGTAGCGCAGCAGGCGGTGCTGATACTGCTCGATGAGCGCATCGAGCAGCTCAGGATCGCGGCGCCGGAGCCCTTGTGCGATTTGGGCCTCTTCGGTCTCCATCGGAGCCAGCAAACTGAAGGCGGTGGCGATCATACTAACGGATACGAAGCTGGGGAGGAAAAAGACTCAGAGGAAGAAGCGATTAGCGATTAGCAATTAGCGACTAGCTTTTGAAACTGGCATTCGGCTTGGGTTGAAGGTCGGGAACGCAAAACTGTTTCCGACGGGCCACGGCCTGTATCTAATCGGTTGTAAGCTAATTGCTAATTGCTAATTGCTTCTTTATGATCCACGTCCTTCATCTAGGCCAGGTGCCCTACGAAACGGCTTTGAAGCTGCAGAAGACCATTTCGCAGCTGCGCAAGGCCGGCCGCATTCAGAACACGCTTTTGCTGTTGGAGCATCCTCCGGTCATCACGCTGGGCCGCAATGCCGAGGTGGCCAATGTGCTGGCTTCGCCGGAGTTTCTGGCGCAGCGCGGCGTCGAGCTGTTCGAGATTGACCGCGGCGGCGACGTGACGTTTCACGGCCCGGGGCAGCTGGTCGCCTATCCCATCTTCGATCTGCGCAGCTTCGAGCCGAAAGTCGGCGCCGTGGAGTTTGTGCGGCGACTGGAGGAGGTGCTGATTCGCACCTGTGGCGACTTCGGGATCGGCACGCAGCGGATTAAGGGTATGACCGGCGTCTGGACGTACGCTTTGCGCAACAAGCCTGAGGCCAAGATCGCAGCCATCGGTGTGCACATCTCGCGCGGCGTGACCACACACGGTTTCGCGCTGAATGTCTGCAACGATCTGGAATATTTCAGCCTGATTGTCCCGTGCGGTCTGACCGGTAAGCCGGTCACATCCATGGAGCGAGAGCTGCAGAAGCCGGTCAGTCTAGACGAAATTGCTACGGCCGCGTCGCGCAACTTTGGACGCGTCTTCCAGTCGCAGATGCTGTGGCTGGAGTCGCTGGACGATTTACTGGGGCAGGCTTCCGAAAGGCCTGCAGAGCCGCCCGCGTCGGTGCCGTCGAATCAGGACACGCCAGCACGCCCGCCGACGGAGCTGCGAGAGTTGCACGGAGACGGTAGCGAGCTGGCGTGATTGAGCTTTCGATCGCCGGCCCAGGGGCTCACACTACCATGACATTCTTGTGATCCCCGACACCACATCAAAATGACGGTCACGACTGATTAGCGGCATAGAATGCTGGCGGCACAAGGCCGCAATCCAAACGTCATTGGCAGGAATTGGGGTTCCGGCGAGCTTCAGTTCGGCACGGATCGCGCTATAGGAAATGGTGGTTCTTTCGTCGATGTCCAAAATGCGAAACCCTCCCATGCCTTCCGCCAGCCATCGTTCGTATTGAACGCGGTGGCGGGATTGCGCAACCCCGTAACGAAATTCGCCCAAGACGATGACAGGAAGCGCGAGCTGTGCCTTCCCGGCCAGGATCGGTTCAAGAGTGTCGTCCCCATCCGCCAACGCTGAAAGTCCGTTGGTATCTAGAATCACAAGCGGTCCTCGGCCTCAATCTGGTCGAATTCCTGCTCGATCAGGCGATTGATTCTGGCCGTCTCTTTGCGCAGGTGCCGCAATTTTCCGAACGCTGGCCTCCAGGATTCAGTCTTGCCAGTGTCGGCGAGCTTGTCTTTCACTGCCTCGGTAACGAACTCACGCAGCGGAATCCCGCGCTGGGCCGCTGCGGACTTGGCGCGTCGAAAGATGGCATCGGGGATTTCCAGCGTCGTCTTCATGGTGTGATGCTCCCATATTTATGGGAGCGGGGTCAAGAAGCAGCGACGGTGCGCCAGCTGGGAAAGCAGATCCCGAGCTGCGCCCGGGATTTCGGCTGCGGGCTCCCGCTTCGCTCACGCCCGCAAAACGCCTCAACTTGCCTCTCCTCGGCTGTCCGTTTATCGTGGGCTCTGGATTCTATGGCTCACAAGAAGCGCCCAGCCCATAACCATAGGTCGAAAAAATCGGCCAAAGTTCCTTTAGCACCGGCGAAGGCTCCGAAGACGCCAGCGCCCTCGGAGCAAGCGGACGGCTCGCCGAAGCCGACCAACCCGAAGACCGCGGCGGCCGCGAGGAATGGCGATGATTCGGCCTCCTCGTCGCTGCGCTGCTACAACATTCCCGACTATCGGCTGGAGCATCCGGAGTTTCGCATCTTCATGTCGGGTGAGGGGTCGAACGTTGAGTACCGCGTGGAGGGCGATCTGAACGCCGCGGCGCCGCCGATCCGCGAGTCGAAGTATCTTTCGCGCAAACAGTGCCTCGAGATTTATCGCTGGATGCTGCTGAACCGGCGCATGGAAGTGGCGCTGGAGAATCTCTACAAGCAGGGCAAAGTTGTCGGCGGCGTGTACTTCGGACTCGGGCAGGAAGGGTGCTCGTGCGCTTCGGCTTATGCGCTCGGCCCCGATGACTGGCTGGGGCCGATGATTCGCAATCAGGGCGCGATGCTGGTGCGGGGATTCGCCGCGCAAGACATCATGCGGCAATACATGGCCAAGGGCGATTCGCCGACGTGGGGACGCGACGCTTCATCGCATTTCGGTGACTGGCAGCGGCGGAATGTTTGCGCGCCGATTTCAATGCTGGGCGAGTTGATCGGCGTAATGGCCGGCGTCTGTCTGGGTGCGCGGCTGCAAGGCAAGAATGTAGTCGGGTTAACCTACATTGGCGACGGCGGGCAATCCACCGGAGTTGCATATGAGAGCCTCAACTTCGCTGCCGTGCAGAAGCTGGGGCTGGTGCTGATCGTGGAGAACAATTTATGGGGTTACTCCACTCCATCGGACATGCAGTTCTGCGTGAAGGATCTGGCCGAGCGCGCCATCGCTTACGGCATTCCCGGCGTCATTGTCGATGGCACCGATCCCTGCCAGGTTTATGACGCGACCCACGAAGCCTGCGAGCGGGCGCGCCGCGGCGAAGGGCCCACGCTCATCGAAGCCAAGATGATGCGCATGAAGGGTCACGCCATCCACGATGCCGCGCAATATGTGCCCGCGGCCCTGTTTGAATATTGGCGCGCGCGTGATCCCATCGCGCGCTTCGAGAATTACCTGGTCAACGAGAAGCGTTGGCTTACGGCGCAAGAAAATCACAAGCTGATCGAGGATGTGGAGGCGCAGTTGGAGGCAGATCGCGATGCCGCGGTCGCTTCCCCCATGCCTGATCCCGAGAAGGATAAAACGCATCAGGGAGTGTATTGCGACCCGTCGTGTCACCCGATCAAGCCGAAGTATGGACCGATCGTCGCCCAGCCGCGCGAAGGAGCCACGGCGTCAAAGGCAGTGGAGGCTGCGGTGCATTTGAAGTAGACAAGCGAGTGATCGATCGAGTAACCTCACCCCCATCGTTTCAGCCAAGATGTCAGCCGCCTGCCTTAGTGAGCTTTCGCACCGGGAAGAACGCGCAGTCTGACCATGACGGACACGTCCAAGCACTCCATCTATTACAAGCTGGCCATCGCCCTCATTATCGCGGCGTCGTGCTTCCGTGTGTTCATCTGCCTGGTCCACAACCCGATGGACTACATCTGGTCCGACATGGCCCGGCACTGGACCAGCGGGCAGCATTTTCCGCGAGGCGGATACTCCGGCGCTGCCGATCCCATTGGTTACCAGGTTTACGTTTTTCTTCTGCAGAAGATAACGGGTTACAACGAACTGTTGGTGGGACTGGCCTCGGCGCTCATGTCGGTACTGATGCCGTGGACGTACTACCGCGCGGCGCGGGATTTTGGGTTGCGGAAGGCCGCGGCGCTGTGGGCGTGGGCGCTGATCGCCTGGACCCCGTCGCTGAGCGTGATCTATCACTTCATCATGCCGGAGACGTTGTTGCTCTTCCTGGAAGGTATCGCGCTATGGATGACGGCGCGCTACCTGCGCCGGGGCGGCACCCGGGCTTTCCTGCTGTTCGTCTTCTTCTGGACGCTGACGTGTCTCACCAAACCGACGCTGGGTCCGTTGGCTGTGATTTGTTTCCTTTGGGTCTGGTGGAAGAAACGCACCCCGCTGCGCGACCTGGCCGGGGCGGCGGTGCTGGCGTTCCTTATGCTGTTGCCGCAGGCGTTCCGCAGCAAGGTGGAGCTGGGGTTCTATGCGCCCCTTGCCAATACCTGGTTAACGCGAATCTATCTACGCTCCGGGGCACGGAGGTTTTACCTCCACTTCTACGCGGCTCACGGCGTTCAGCCCGTCAACCCCAATATGCAGGATGCCGAACTGATCATTAGTTCGCCGAGCTGCTTTATTCGGCCGCTGGAACCCCTCAGCGGCTGGGCGATGCGACGCGCCTGGGGTGATAGCAAAGCGTCGGTGATGATCTACGCCGAGCACGGCGAACGCGACTGGAAGGAGGCGTTCGACCGGTACGATCACGATCCGCACGAATGGTTGGCGCAATGGCGCGAAAACGTGATCCTGTTCCTCTTCTCGCAGTCCTGGCCGGAGAGCTTTGGCGGCGAGTGGGACGGTCACCTGGAGTATCGCGCCCGCTGGATGTGGGCTCCGCTCATTCTTGTTGTCTTCGTTCTGGATGTGCGCGAGCTGGTGCGGCGGAGATTCCATCTGATTCCGATCGCCACCCTGCTGTTTACCCTGGCCCTGGGTTTGCAGAATGCGCTCATCGCCGAAGGCCGCTACCGCAAGCCGGTGGAACCGTTGCTGCTTTTGAATCTGGTTTGGGTACTGAGCAGCAGCAAGGCCGGGAACGCGAGCGAACACCCTTCTGTTTCGGCTGAAGTGTCAGAGGCAGTGTAGCCTGAGTGGCGTGCAGCCATTCCAGGGCCTCACGACAGGTGCGGCTGATTAGCGATAGGCTTCGCGGCGGTGGCCTACTTTCACCACGAATATTACCAACCGCTCGCTTTCGATCTTGTACAGCACGCGGTAGTCTGCGACGCGGATGCGCCAAATATCATATTGACCAGACAGTTTCTTGGAGCCGGCGGGGCGAGGATCCTCGCATAGGTTTCGAATTGCTCTACTGATCCGAAGCTGTATATCTCTAGGTAGGCTTCCCAGGTCTCTACGTGCCGAAGGTTGAAATTCAACGGAGTAGCCCGCGTTTGCCTTCAGAACTTAAGCTCCTTCTTGATCTGCTCCCAGGGTATCCGGGGTCCAGGCTCTTTCATGGCTTCCAGCGCGTCGCGAAGGTCGAGTTCATCCTCAGCGCGCTCCAGTAGCTCGAGGTCATCGAAGGGAAT
>Ga0335078_10002248_pt1 | contig 29315 bp, 19 predicted proteins | sample Lox_Sample_32_FD_206711 | JGI IMG/M metagenome (GOLD analysis project Ga0335078, IMG submission 206711) | Soil microbial communities from Loxahatchee National Wildlife Refuge, Florida, United States - Lox_Sample_3.2 | ecosystem: Environmental > Terrestrial > Soil > Wetlands | place: USA...
CTCGAACGTTTGCGCGCCCACATGCAATTTGTCGCGCGTGCCGAACGAATTTCCTGCGCCAATGGCCATTCTGTAGTCCTTTCCATCAACTCCGCAGCTTTCTATATTAACCGAAAACGATTCGCCGAAGTGCCGCCCCAGCTATACTGTTGAAGCCGTGAACATCCTTCTCATCTCGACCTATGAACTTGGCCGCCAGCCGTTCGGCCTCGTCTCGCCCGCCGCCTGGCTTCGCCGGCGCGGCCACCACGTCACTTGCCTCGACCTGTCCCGCCAAGAGCTCGACGCAAATGCCATCCGCGCCGCACGTTTGATCGCCATCTACCTTCCCATGCACACCGCCACCCGCCTTGCTACAAAACTCATCCCGTCTTTGCGCCAACTCAACTCCTCCGCTCACCTCTGCTGCTACGGCCTCTACGCTCCCATGAACGCTGGCTATCTGCGCAGCCTCGGCGTCTCCACGGTTCTCGGGGGTGAATTCGAACAGGGCCTCGCCCATCTCGCCGAACGTCTGCAAAACGACGCTCTCAGCGCCGAATCTCCTCAGTCCGAGCCTCTCATCTCTCTCGAGCGCCTCTCCTTCGAAGTTCCCGACCGCTCCTCCTTGCCGCCCATGGAAAAATACGCGCATCTCGTCATCCCCGGCGGCGGTTTCCGTATCGTCGGCTCCACCGAAGCCAGCCGCGGCTGCAAACATCTTTGCCGTCACTGTCCCATCGTCCCCGTCTACAAAGGGGTGTTTCGCATCGTCAACCGCGACGTCGTGATGCAGGACATTCGCCAGCAGGTCGCCGCCGGCGCCCAGCACATTTCCTTTGAAGATCCCGATTTTTTCAACGGCATCCGCCATGCCATCGAACTCCTCGACGAATTTCACCGCGAATTTCCCGGCATCACCTACGATGTCACCATCAAGATCGAACACCTCAAAAAATACGAAGCGCATCTCCCCAAACTCAAAGACACCGGCTGCCTTTTCGTCATCAGCGCCGTCGAATCTCTCGACGACGCCGTCCTCCACGCTCTCGACAAAGGCCACACGCGCGAGGATTTTCTTCACGTCGTCCGCGCCTTCCGCGCGCTTGGCCTCACGCTTCATCCCACGTTTGTCCCCTTCACGCAGTGGACCACTCTGGAGAGCTATCTCGATCTGCTCCGCACCTTACACGCCGAATCGCTCGTCGAAAATGTCGCGCCCGTGCAACTCGGCATCCGCCTCCTCATCCCGGAAGGCTCCCGCCTGCTTGAACTGGAAGAAGTCCGCCACAACGTCGGCCCGTTCGACGCACAATCTCTTTTCTATCCCTGGCAGCACTCCGATCCGCGCCTCGATGCGCTCAGTGAAGCGGTCCAAGCCATCGCCGCCGATGGCGACTACAAAAAAGAATCGCGCACCGCAACCTTTGCGCGCATCTGGAAAGCTGCCCACGCCGCTGCCGGCCTCGAAGCTCCCGCCATTCGCACCGCCGGTGCGCCGGCCGCAGTCCCGTTCCTCAGCGAGCCCTGGTATTGCTGCGCCGAACCCACGCGCGAGCAGTTCGTCTCCATCGGCCAGGTCGCCAGAAAAAAGGAAGAACCCATGCCCGTCGCCGGCGGCTACGTGTAGCCCCTCGCGCCGCAATCTTACGCAACACAAATGCAAATGCCCCGACTTCTTCTCTTCGCCGCCAAACTCGGCTACCAGACCCGCAGCTTTGACGAAGCTGCCCGCAAGCTCGGCGTCCAACTTGTCTTCGTCACCGACCGCTGCCATCAACTTGAGGACCCTTGGGGCGACCGTGCCATTCCAGTGCACTTCGAATCCCCCGACGCGGCCTCCTACGAAGTCCTGCAAGCCGTCCGTAACCAAAATATCGGCGGCGTCCTCGCCATCGGAGATCGTCCCCTGGTCACTGCTGCTTACGTCGCGCGTGGCCTCGGCCTTTTCTACAACCATCCCGCCGCGGTCGAAGCCTGCCGCAGCAAACTCCGCATGCGCGAAATATTCCGCGAAGCGGGCCTCCGGGTGCCGTGGTTTCGCGCCGTTCCCCTCCATCCAACGCCCAAGCCCGCTCTCCTCGGCGTTTCCTATCCGTGCGTTTTGAAGCCGCTCTCGCTCTCCGCCAGCCAAGGCGTCGTCCGTGCCAACTCCCACCAAGAATTTCTCGCTGCCGCCGCACGCATCCGCCGCTTGCTCGAGTCTCCCGAGATTCAGGCCACTCGCGAACCTCATCTCAACGAAATTCTTGTCGAAGGCTACATTCCAGGCCGGGAAGTTTCTGTAGAAGCGCTACTCGCCGAAGGTCAACTGCGCGTTTTGGCGATTTTTGACAAACCGGATCCGTTGGAAGGTCCGTACTTCGAAGAAACGATCTACGTCACGCCCTCACGGCTACCTGGTTCCACGCAACGCGAAATCGCACGCACTACGGCCGCTGCCGCCCGCGCTCTCGGCCTTTCGCACGGGCCCATCCACGCCGAATTTCGCGTCAACGACGAGGTCTGGCCGCTTGAGGTCGCCCCTCGTCCCATCGGCGGCCTCTGCGCGCGTGCCCTGCGTTTCGCTCCGGATTCCTCAACCGACGCAATTGGCCTTGAAGAACTGCTCCTGCGCCATTCTCTCAACCTGCCCTTCCGCGACTGGCCGCGCGAAGAAACCGCCTCCGGAGTCATGATGATCCCCGTCCCCAAAAGCGGTATTCTCGAAAAAATCGCAGGCGAAGGCGCAGCTCGCGCCGTTCCAGGAATCACCAGCCTGGAAATCACCGCCCGCTTGCACGATTACATCGCCGCCTGGCCCGAAGGCTCCAGCTATCTAGGTTTTCTATTTGCTAAAGGAAATTCGCCCGAAGAAGTGGAAGCCGCGATCCGCCAGGCCCACGCCCAACTGCAATTTCACCTGCCCCCGCGCCTCCCCGTCGAGCATCCCGCCACCCATCGCCTGCCCGCTACCAACACTTAAAGGCGCAGTGTGCTGCGCCCCAACTCGCCAAAGCTTCAAGACGTACGGGCGCGCTTCAGCGCGTCCCCCTCTTTGCCCAACTATCTAGCCCTTTGCCTTCGGCGGCACATACCCCTCAGGCAGCTTCGCGCCCTCGCCAAAGAAAAACTGCTCCATCTGCTCGCCCATAATCTTCTGCGAATTCGGATCGATCGGATTCAACCGGTATTCGTTCATCACCATTTTCGAATATTCGATCCACAGCTTCCACGCGTCCTTCGACACGTTCTCGTATACGCGCTTGCCCAGCTCCCCGCTCCACGGCACACGGTCCAGCCCCGGCAACTCCTTCCCGAATTTCACGCAAAACACCATCCGCGTGCCCGGCTTCACCGGTTCGCTTGCTTGTGGCGTTGCATCGCAAGACTCATTCGCCATTGCGCATCACCTCGCTAAGTTCCAATTTCCAACATACTGCATCTCCCGCGAATTGCCTAGTAGCCTAGCCGCTCTTGGCTGAGCACGTCTGCCGCCGCGTCCTAACCGAGCGTGCACAGCACTTCCGCCAATTCCCTTGGCCGCGAGACGTACGGACAATGCCCTCCAGGCAGCTCAACGGCTTCAACCCCCAGCCGTTCCTTCGCCGCGCGCCGCGCCCAACTCGCCTGTATCGCTCGATCTTCCGTACAAAGAATGTATGAGGATGGCACTTCAGGCCAGGCCTTCAGCGGACACATCTCCAGCATCGCTTGCCGCGCGAACATCAAACTCATCCTGCTCCACGCCCATTTCTTCATCTCCGGCGAACAGTCATGAAACAAAAATTTCTCAGCCAGTCCCGCGTCTTTGGTCGGGTCCTTTCCCACCCACTCCGGATTGAACATGTCTTTGTCTGCCTTCACCTGTTCGAGCAGGCTCTTGCCTATCTGCGGAATCACCGCTACCAGAAACACCAACCGCCGCACGCGCCGCTTCTCTGGCACCAGCGGCAAGAACAACCCGCTCGCTGAATGCGCCACCACGACGGCGCCCTCTTGATCCGCGGGTATCGCATCCGCAATCACCTCTGCGTACCGCGTTGCGCTGGCTTCCGGCTCGTTTGTCGGCAACTGCGGCCGCACCGCGTTGTGCCCTCTTCCCTCCAACTCTCGCACGAGCAAATCCCAGCAAGACGCATTTTGTGCAGACCCATGCACCAGGCAGAATAAACTCACGGACGCCTCACTTTCCTGCCGTCTTCCCCGAACACATCCCCATGCCTCCCAACCTCCCTAATTCCGGCATGGCCCACACCACTGGCTTTTCAACAAGCTCTCGCCGTTGACTCATCCGCTATTCATCTGCAAAGTCCATAAAGGTCGTTTGCGGTCACGCCGCACGAATGGGAAGATAGAAGCCTATGCGAAAACCAATCATGCTTGCAGCAACTACCCTTGCCTCCGGGATGCTCGTCCTCGGCCTCGTCTACGCCCAGCAGTCGCCGCCCGCATCGCAACAAAACCCGCCCGCCAAGACCACTAGCCCGCAGTCCGCCAAGCCGGCTGCCGGCGCAACTGCCGCAAAGAAACCAGCCCCCAAACCTTTTACGCTCCAAACCGACAAGGATAAAGCCAGTTACGCCTTCGGCCTCAACATGGGCGAAGGCATGCGCAAAAACTTCGTTGACCTCGATCCCAGCGTGATTTACCGCGGCCTCAAGGATGGCCTGGCGGGCGGCAAAACGCTCATGACCGATGAAGAAGTGAAAGCTACGCTGACTGCCTTCCAATCCGAACTTCGCAAAGAGCAGCAGGAACGAATGCAAGCGCTCGGCGAATCCAACAAAAAACAGGGTGACGCCTTTCTCGCGGAAAACAAAAGCAAGGAAGGTGTCGTCACTCTTCCCAGCGGCCTGCAATACAAAATCCTCCAGGAAGGCACCGGCCCCAAACCCACCGCCACGGACACTGTCGTCTGCAATTACCGGGGCACGCTGCTCGACAACACCGAATTTGACAGCTCCTATAAGCGCGGCCAGCCCGCCACTTTTCCTGTAAGCGGTGTCATTCGCGGCTGGACCGAGGCCCTGCAACTCATGCCGGTCGGCTCCAAGTTCCAGCTCTTCCTTCCCCCGGACCTCGCCTACGGTGCTCGCGGCACTCCGGGCGGCAACATCGGTCCCAACGCTACGCTCGTCTTTGAAGTCGAACTGCTCTCGATTCAGCCGAAGACTCCACTTCCGGCTCCGAAGCCCGCTCCCGGTACTGGCCAGATCCCTAATCTCACTTCATCGCCGAACGCAAATCCTGCGCCAAATGCCAATCCTTCGCCCACGCCCAATCCACCGCCGAGTCCGGCTCCGAAACCGAATCCAAATCCGACGCCTAACCCCACGCCGAATCCAACGCCGAACCCAACCACATAATCCACATCCGACGCTAGCTTAGGCCGGTAGCCCACAACCGAATTCGCAAGAGCCTACCCTGGTCGCGCAATCGCGCGCGCCGGAGCTACTCTTTGCTTTGCAGTTTCAGCGTTCTCTGTTGCAGCGACAGCACATCGTAAAAACTCGATGCCGTCAGCATCCCCGTGCGCTTGTCGTATTGGTTGTCCACCTCACCCGCCGCGTTGCTCATCGTAATCACCACTGATGCCTCGTCGGCCTTCGCTACCACCGTCCTCATTCTGGTCACCGGGTCCTCATCCAAAACTTGCCCCGTGCGCAATAGCGCCAGCGCTCCCGGCCCAATCCAGAATCCGTCCCATTGATTGGGCCCCGAAGCCAGCGAAATCCTCGCTGGGCTTGGGCTCGGCGCGTTCTGAAATTGCTGGCTTGATGTCCCCGAGAATTGCACCCAGCCTCGTCCGCGTCCCACTACCTCCAAATCGATCGCCAAAATGTTTGGCACCGTTGGCAAAGCTCCCCGCGAAATTGTTGATCCGCGATAGTGCAACGCCCGCACATTCGTGACCCAATCCGGCGGCGTTTCTCTGCCCCAGGGCACCGCAATGTCCCGCGCACTGACGAAGTCATTGCGCGTAATCGTCGTGTCGCCGCGGCCCAAGTCTCCCGGCCCGACCAGCCTCGGCGGCGCTCCTAGCGAGGAGCTCCCGACGTGCAGACACAGCCCCGTCTTCGCATGGTAAACGTGATCGGAATAGCTCGACCCTTTCACCACCTGCACCCGCACCGCCTCCACCATTTTTCCACCGCTCTGCCACCCCAATCGCGTCACCAGGGTATTTTCTGCCGGCGACGTGTGCAAACTCGCCAGCTTCGCCGGGTCCATCCAGTAATCACCCGGATCAGCCAGCTTATCTACGACGCTCGATGTCCCCTGCGGCACCGGAGCATTTCTTCCTAGCGCTCCCGCGTCCCCGTAGTTGCTCGACTCCAGCACCACTTTCTCGCCATCAATGCACACTACTGTAATCTGGCTCCATCCATTCCCCGACGTTCCGGTCTGCATTTGCCGTGTATAGCGCTGGCCCGTGCTGTGCGAAATCCACTCCCCGTTCTCGTTCTCTTCGTAGTAGGAGCCGTTTCCCGCCGCCACCGCTGCGTACCACGTGTACGTCAGCACCAATCCCTCATGTACCCACGGCAATCGTGCGCCTGCGTTCTGTCCCGGTGCTGCGTCCAGCGCCAGCATGCTACCAGCTACTCCCGAGAACGCCAGCGCCACTCCCGCCATGACGGCACCGCGCGAGAAATTCCACAGAGCTCCTCCGCATCGATCCCTTTGGGAAACAAAGAAGTGCTCCCTCCAGGATTCCGCACGGCACATTCTATCTCGCCTTCGCCGCAGCACAAGCTCCGGCGCTTGCCGCAGCCTTTGCGTTTGCTCCCTGTTATTGAACCGTTTGAAACGTACGGAATTTCTGCTTCGCGGGTGTTTTCTTTCCCCGAAACGTTTATCATGGGTGCCCTTGTGGCGCCTTTACGCCCATCCCAAGGAGCTTCGGCTTGCCGGAAATCACCACACTGTTCTGGGACATCGGCGGGGTCGTCCTCACCAACGGCTGGGACCGCAAGTCCCGCCGCGACGCCGCGGACACTTTCAAGTTCGACTGGGAAGAATTTCAGGACCGCCACGATTTGAGTTTCCCGGCCTTCGATTCTGGCCAGATCAGCCTCAACGAATATCTCGATCGCACGCTCTTCTATCGTCCGCGCACCTTCTCCCGTGAAGAGTTCACCGCCTTCATGTTCGCCCAATCCAAGGAATTTTCGGACACCCGCGCCGTCCTCGCTGCCGCCGCCCGCACCAACAAATATTTCATTGGCTCCATCAACAACGAGCCCTTCGAGCTCAACGAGTACCGCATCGAAGCCTTCAACCTCCGCCGCGATTTCCTGGTCTTCTTCAGCTCCTGCTATGTCCGCTCCCGCAAGCCCGAGGAGCATATCTTCCGCGTCGCTCTCGAGGTCACCCAGCGCCCGCCCCAGGAATGCATTTTCATTGACGACCGTGCCCTCAACCTCGAAAGCCCCCGCCGTCTCGGCCTAAACGTCATTCACCACCAAAGTGCCGAACAGTTGCGGACGGAGCTAAGAAATTACGACGTTGAGGTATAGTTTTCTGCGCTGAAATTCGGGCGCGGCACGGCGCGTCAAACGAATTGAGGACCTCATGGCTGACGATAACAATCGCTCCGGCAGTCTCTACGGCGGTACCGCGGACCCCTGCGCCGTAGTGCTCTTTGGCGCCTCCGGCGACCTCGCCAAGCGCAAAGTCATCCCCGCGATGTACGACCTCGCCTGCCACGATTCCCTCGGCTCGCGCTACGCCGTCGTCGGCTTCGCGCGCACTCCCATGACCGACGAACTCTTTCGCACGTCTACGGGCGAAGCCGCCAAGACCATGTCGGAAATCGGCCCCATCGATCCCCAGCAGTGGGCCGATTTCGCCGCTTGCCTTTATTACCAGGCCGGCGATTATTCCGACCCGCAAGCCTACCAGCAGCTCGCCCAGCGTCTTCAGCAACTCGATACCGAAAAGAAGCTTGGTGGCAACCGCCTCTTCTATCTCTCCACTCCTCCCGAAGTCTATCCGCACATTGTCGAGCAACTTGGCCGCGCCGGCCTCGCCCGCCCTTCCTCTGCCGGCTCTTGGGTCCGTATCATCATTGAAAAGCCCTTCGGCCGCGATCTCGCCAGCGCCAAAGAGCTGAACAACATCGTCCACAACGTCTTCGAAGAGCAGCAGGTCTACCGCATCGACCACTACCTCGGCAAAGACACCGTCCAGAATCTCCTCGTCCTTCGCTTTGGCAACGGCATCTTCGAGCCGCTCTGGAATCGCAACTACGTTGACTCCGTGCAAATCACTGCCGCCGAAACGCTCGGCGTCGAGCGCCGTGGCGGCTTTTACGAAACCGCCGGCGCCCTCCGCGACATGATCCAAAGCCACGTCCTTCAGCTCACCTCACTCGTTGCCGTCGAACCCCCCGCCTCCTTCGACGCCACCGCCGTCCGCAACGAAAAACTCAAAGTCCTGCAGTGCATTCGCCCCTTCGATCTCGAACGCGTTGCGCAATCCGCCGTGCGCGGCCAATACGCTCCGGGTCAGCTTAACGGTACCCGCGTGCCCGGCTACCGCGAAGAACCCGGCGTCAGTCAGACCTCGCGCACCGAAACCTTCGTCGCCGCCCGCCTCATCATTGACAATTGGCGCTGGGCCGGCGTTCCCTTCTACTTGCGCACCGGCAAGCGCCTCGCCAAGCGCAGCACCGAAATCATGATTCAGTTCCGCTGCGCTCCTCATCTCGTGTTTCGCGATCGCGAGATCGAGCCCAATCGCCTGGTCCTCAACATCCAGCCCGACGAAGGCATCTCCGTTTCTTTCGGCGCCAAGCGTCCCGGCACCGAAATGCGCATTGGCAACGTCAATATGAATTTCAGCTACAAAGAAGGTTTCGGCGACGCCTCGCGCTCTGCTTACGCCACGCTGCTCAACGATTGCCTCCGCGGCGACGCCACTCTTTTCGACCGCGGCGATAACGTGGAAGCTGCCTGGGCCCTCGTCGACCCCATCCTCGACGTCTGGAGCGCCGCCCGCACCGGCAAAGTTCCTGAGTATTCCTCCGGAAGCTGGGGACCGCGCGAATCCGATCTTCTGCTCGAACGCGACGGCAGGCAATGGTACAACCCATGATTCTCCGCGCGCATCTTGGCAACGCACTACGACTTAACGGGAGCGATCAGTGATCATTGCGGGCGACGTTGGCGGTACCAAATGCAATCTGGCGCTGTTCGCCGAATCCGACGGAAAACTCACGCCGGTTTTCCGGGAGCGCTTCGCCAGCAAGGATTTTGCGCAATTTGACCTCATCGTCCGCGAATTTTCTCGCCTCGCCACTCCGCACATCACTTCCGAAGGCGTGCGCGCTGCCGGCTTCGGTGTCGCTGGCCCCGTCATTAACAATCGTGTGCGCGCCACCAATCTTCCCTGGACCGTAGACGCCGCCACCCTCGCCAGTGAACTCAATCTCAAAGAAGTCGTGCTCATGAACGACCTCGGCGCCACCGGCCACAGCATCGAGCATCTTTCTCCCTCCGAATATTGCGTCCTCAATCCTGGCAAACCGGAATATGGCGGCACGCGCGCTCTTCTCGCCGCAGGCACCGGCCTCGGCCAATCCATTCTCGTGTGGGACAGCAACCGCTACCGCGTCGTGCCCAGCGAAGGCGGCCACTCCGATTTCGCGCCGCACACCGAGCAGCAAATCGAGCTTCTCCGCTTTATGCGCCGCCGTTATCCCCAGGTCAGTTGGGAGCTCATCCTCTCCGGCCGCGGCTTCCGCACGCTTCACGAATTTCTTTCCTCTGACGTCAAACACGCCTCCTTCGAAGATCCCGGCATGGATCCCGCCCCGGAAATCACCCAGCTCGGCCTCTCCAGGGAATGTCCCATCTGCGTGCAGACCCTCGATCTTTGGACCGAAATCTACGGCTCTGAAGCCGGCAACCTCGCTCTCAAAGTCCTCGCTCTCGGCGGCGTCTACGTCGCCGGCGGCATCGCCGTCAAAATCATCGACAAGATCAAGGACGGCACCTTCTTCGCCGCCTTCAGGGACAAATGGAAATTTGAAAACCTTCTCAGCAACATCCCCGTTTCCGTCGTTCTCAACGAGTCCGCGCCGCTCCTGGGTGCCGCTTACGAAGCGCTCGCCTCGCTTCCGCGCTAGCTTCTCTTCTCCATGCGTTAGTTTGTTTCTATGGCCCTCTTCGAGGACTTCCCGGACTGGAAACCCGTTTCGCGTGTCGCTTGCATCGCCTGGCTCGTTTTCTATTTCCTCTTTCTTCTTTACGCTCTACTCGATACCTCCGGCTTCTTGATCATCGACTTCGCCAATCTCATGATCCACGAGGCTGGCCACATGCTCTTCGCCCCTTTCGGCTACACCATCCGCATTCTCGGCGGCACGCTCAACGAACTCCTCGTTCCGCTTCTCTGCGCCGCCGCCTTCTGGTGGAAGCGCGAAACCACCGCCGTCGCCTTCTGCTCCTTCTGGTTTTTCGAGAATTTTCTCTACATCGGCAGCTACATGTCCGACGCGCGCACCGCCGCCCAGCCCCTCGTTGGCTCTGACGAAAGCGACTGGACCATCCTCTTCACTCAGTGGGGCGTCCTTATCCACGACCAGCAGATCGGCCAAACCATGCGCGACCTCGGCTACCTCGGCATGCTCGCCGCCGCAGCCTGGCTGGCCTTCCGCACCTTCCGCGCCGCTCAACCGGAAAGACATTTCCTCACCTGAACGCCTCTCACCGCGATTCCTCGGCGCTCTCCGCTCTGCGTTTAGCCTTCTTTTTCTTGCTAAACTAGTTGCCGTTTAGCACCGCCAAGGAGCACCGCCATGACCACCGCCGCCCTTACCCAAGTCACCGACCTGCAGAACTACATCAACGGCTCCTGGCGCCGCCCCACCACCTCCGACTTCTTCGACGTCACCAATCCCGCCACCGGCGAACTTCTCGCCCGCACGCCCATGTCCTCCTCTGCCGACGTGGACGCCGCCGTGCAAGCTGCCGCCGCCGCTTTCCCCCCCTGGCGCCGCACGCCGCCTGGCGAACGCATCCGCTATCTCTTTACTCTGAGAAATCTTCTCGAAGAGCATCTCGACGAACTCTCCCGCCTCATCACCGTCGAAAACGGAAAGACTTTCTCCGAAGCCAAAGCCGAGCTTCGCCGCGGCATCGAAAACGTGGAAGTCGCTTGCGGCATTCCCATGATGATGCAAGGTCATGTCCTTGAAGACGTCACTCCCGGCGTGGACGAAATGCAAATCCGCCAGCCCCTCGGCGTCGTCGCCGCGATCGTCCCCTTCAATTTCCCCGCGATGATCGCCTACTGGTTCCTCCCCTACGCCATCGCCTGCGGCAACACCTTCATCATCAAGCCGTCCGAGCGCGTCCCCCTCAGCCTCTGCCGCGCGTTCGAGCTCCTCGAGACAACCGGTCTGCCCAAAGGCGTCGTCAATCTCGTCAACGGCGGCAAGGACGTCGTCAACGCCCTCTGCGATCATCCGCAAGTCCGCGCCATCAGCTTCGTCGGCTCCACGCCCGTCGCCAAGCACGTTTACACGCGCTCCGCCGCTGCCGGCAAACGCGCCCAATGCCAGGGCGGCGCAAAAAATCACGTCATCGTTCTTCCCGACGCTGATATGGACCTCGCCACCCAAATCATCAGCGACTCCGCCTTCGGTTGCGCCGGTCAGCGCTGCCTTGCCGTCTCCGTCGCCGTCACCATCGGCGAAGCGCAAAAGACTTTTCGCGATTCGATCGCCCATGCCGCGTCACAAATCAAAGTCGGCAACGGCCTCGAATCCGCCACGCAAATGGGCCCCGTCATTTCCCGCGATGCCAAGCAGCGCATCGAATCGCTCATCTCCGCCGGCGTCGGCGAAGGCGCCCAAGCCATCCTCGACGGCCGCAACACCAAAATCCCTCATCACGAATCCGGCTATTTCCTCACGCCCACCGTCCTCGACGGCCTCCCCTCCAGCTCCCAACTCGCCCACACCGAGATCTTCGGCCCCGTCCTCAGCCTCATCCACGCCAACTCCATCGACGACGCCATGGACTTCCTCCGCCGCAGCCCCTACGGCAATCAGGCCTCCCTCTTCACCACCTCCGGCTCCGCCGCCCGCCGCTTCCGCTACGAAGCTCCCGCCGGCAACATCGGCATCAACATCGGCGTCGCCGCTCCCATGGCCTATTTCCCCTTCTCCGGCTGGAAAGAATCCTTCTTCGGCATCCTCCACGGCCAGGGCCGCGACGCCGTCGAATTCTTCACCGAATCCAAAATCGTCGTAGAACGCTGGTCCCGCCAAGAAACCCGCAAGTTCTGAGTGACCTGTGGCACAGGCTTCAGCCTGTGCTCTTCTGACTTGAAGGGGCGCAGCATGCTGCGCCACACTCGCGGACCGTCTAACCCAGTGCCCCGCGCCGCGCGACATCGCGAGCGTAGCGAGGGATCTCGTCTTCGCAGGAGCACGATCAGCCGCGCTCGAAGACCGCTGCCTGCTTGCTACTCGGCCCGCAGCGCGTTGACGGGATCGACAGTGGCGGCCCGGCGTGACGGCAGGTAGCAGGCGAGCCAGGACACGGCAACAATGCACGCAATCGTGGCAGCGTAGGTCCACGGGTCTCCGGAACTCACGCCGAACAGGAGCGAGGACATGAGACGCGTCGCCACGAATGCCGCGGCTACTCCGCAGGCGATGCCTATGCCGGTCAGCCACAGCCCTTGCCTAACAAACATCGTCGTAAGCTCCTTCGGCTGGGCGCCCAGAGCCATGCGAACGCCAATCTCACGCGTGCGCTGAGACACGGCGTAGGAGATAACGCCGTATATGCCGATGATCCCCAGCATCAGGGCCATGCTTCCGGCCACGCTGAGCAGCACGAGCGTGAACGATGTCCGGGCCAGCGATTTGGTGTACAGCTCACCGACGGTGGTGGGATCGGCCAACGGCATTTCGGAATCGGCCGACCACACCGCGTGTTGGAGCTCTTTGACCAGAGAGGCCGAGCCAGCTCGCGGAGAACGGACAACATAGGCCACGTCACGGTGGAGGAATTGCTGTTCCCCGTCAAAGCGATCCTGGATGAGCGGCCAATAGATCGCCGCCGCCCCGGGCTTGTCGATTCCCTCGTCGTGAATATTGCCCACGACCCCGATAATCTCTCGCCAGTCATCCGCAGAAGTTGCGCGGATTTGCTTGCCGAGAGCGCTGGCCGGGTCATTCCAATACTCCCTTGCCAAATTCTCTGAAACAACGGCAACCGGTCTCTTATCGTAGGTTTCGCTCCAGGTCAGATCGCGGCCGGCGATCAGCGGCATGCCCATGGCGGTGAAGAATCCCGGCGAAACGAATTTGAAACGGCGCGACGGCGGAATCTCGCCCTCCTTGTAGGTGCGGTCACGAACAAAAATCGGATCCACATAGTGGTTTCCGTCCATCGGCACCTCGCTGGTGAGAGCAACCGACGAGACACCGGGGACCGATGCTATGTTGTTCAAGATTTCCTGCTCGAGACGAACGACGCGGTCAAGCTGGGTATCTGGGATCTGGGCTCTGGGCACGTACACGTGAAAGGTCTCGAGGGTGCCGGGCTGTGCGAATCCGGGATTCACGCCTACCAAAGCCCGGAACGTCCGGATCATCAAGCCGGAACAGATGAGCAGTACGAGGGAAAGCGCCACCTGAACGGCCACGAGCACCTGGCGCGCACGTTGGCGCTCGCGGCTCTGGCTTTGTCCACGTCCCGACTCGCTGAGTGTGCTTCGCAGGTCGGCGCGAGTGAACTTGATGGCCGGAATCATGCCGATCCCAAAGCTGACAAACAGGGCGATGGCCACGGTAAAGAGGAGCGCCGGAACATCAATGGTGATCTCATGTAGGCGCGGCAACCCTGTGGGTGCCATCGCCACTAGAATCCGCAAGGCGCCAAAGGCGAGGGCCAATCCCAGGATGCTCCCCGTGAGCCCCAGCAGGAGACTCTCGAGCAAAATCGCCGCGGTAATGTGCGCCTGCGCGGCACCGAGCGCAGAGCGAATGGCCAGTTCCTGCCGCCTCGCTTCGACGCGCACGAGCAGCAAGTTGGCCACATTCGCACATGCTACCAGCAGAACGATGGCGATGGATCCCATGAGCACCCACAGCACAGAACTGACGTTGCCGATTACGTCTTGCTTCAGTGGATGGAGGTCGGGCCCGAGCCGGGCCTTTTCAAAGACGTCGACAGTGAATCCCTCCCATGGGGGGAAACTATGAATGGCAATCGGAAGCAGACGCGCCTGATCGGCATTCGCCTGCGCAAGGGTCGTACCCGGTTTCAAACGGGCGATGGCCTGGTAGCTGAAGTTGCCGAGCTTCGTCTTGCTGCGATCCCACTGCATCGGCAAGATCAGCGCGGGATCCTTTTCGTCAAGAAAATGAAAATCCCTGGGAAGAACCCCGATGATCTCGCGCGGCTTGGCACTGACCATGATGGAACGGCCGATGGCGGACGGGCTTCCGCCAAACTTCTGTTGCCAATAGGAATAGGAGAGCAAGACGGTTTCCGGCGCGCCGGCCATATCGTCCTGATGGCTGAACAGGCGTCCCAGTACTGGCTTCACGCCTAGAATCGGAAGCGTGCCATCGGTAACCACTATGCCATTCACGTTCTCCGGTTCACCTGTACCGGTGACGCTAAAGGAGTTACTCCAGTAGACGCCAATGTCTTGAAGGGTGGCATTCTGTTCGCGATCGATGAAGTAGATGGCCGGGGCCATGAACAGTTTCTCAGCCCCCATGCCCGGGGCATTGAGCCATACGCCAAGCAACTGGTCGGAATCCGGATAGTTGAGAGGTTTCAGCACGACGCTCTCAACGACACTGAAGATGGCCGTGGTGGCGCCGACGCTGAGGCCCAACGTAATCAAGGTCACTGCGGTGAACACCGGCGCTCTGGCCAGCCTGCGCAGGGCCTGTTCGATCTGCACAAGGTAGAACATGACTGGATTGGTCCACTCGCTCGGGACGTGCCTCTACTGGCACACACGCGGATTCAACCGGCGGCGCACCCACATGTGGCCAATCGCAGCAGGCCCGTCTTACCCAACATTGGCCGGAATAGTAACACATAAGTTCTTTACCTCATCGCCTCGCTCAACGCGGGAGCGATGCACCAACGTTGCGGCTCGCCACCTGCCGCCAAAGAACTCAACATCAGGCGCCAAGCCGTCATCCGTCTCTTCACTCACTGCTCACCACTCCCTATTCATTACCCACTCGCCTCTATCCCGCTGACTCGTAACCGCTTACAAAATCCCTTGACGACGTTCGTCCTTCACACAAACGAAACCCCGCAAACCCTTCTCCCTCATACGTTTACTCACAGTTCGCCGTGTACCCCGGGTCGAGGCCAGCGACGCCCAATCCGCACCCACCACCTGTGTCGCCAGTCACTGCAGCGCCGCCACCCAGCGCAGTACAAGTGGAGCGACCAGAAAAACTGCGGCGACCGCCCAAACGGATCACAAGCCCTCCATTTCCCTCGGAGGACGAACGCAGCAGTCGGAGTTGCCCTATGGCACAAGCACACAAAACCAAACAAAACCAAAAAATCGTCATTATCGGCGCAGGTATCGCCGGCCTATGCGGCGCCGTTTACGCTCGCCAATGTGGCTACGACGTTCTACTCCTCGAGCAGGCCGATTCGGCCGGCGGCCTGGCCACCAGTTGGCACCGCGGCGAATACACCTTTGAGAACTGCCTGCACTGGCTGCTCGGTTCCAAGCCCGGCGGCTATCTCCACGACAAATGGCAGGAAGTCTGCGACATCGACAGCCTGACCTTTGTGGATCACCGCGTCTCCACACGGGTCGAAACCGAATCCGGCGAATCTCTAACCATTTACACCGACGTCGACCGCTTGGAAGCCGAACTTCTCGAGGTCGCGCCGCAAGATGAAAAGGAAATTCGTCATTTCACGGCCGCGATTCGCCGATTCACCAAACTCGTACTGCCCGACCCCGACGAGCCCTGGTCGCGCAAATGGCTCCCCATGTTGCGTGCGCTGCCCGAGCTGCCCTTGCTCCGTCAGTGGTCCCGCTTGAGCCTCGAGGACTGCGCCGCCCGCTTCACGCATCCGCTGCTGAAAAGCTATTTCGATAGTGGCGGCATATCGCGCCTGACCGCGCTGGCGCTAGTCCTGTCGCTCGCGTGGATGAACGACCGCAACGCCGGCTACGCCATTGGCGGCTCGCAAACCATCATTCGCGCCATCCAGCAAAGGCTGAGCGAACTCGGCGGCCGCGTCCGCTTTGGCGCAAAGGTCGAGAAAATTCTCGTCGAAAATAACGCCGCCGTTGGTGTGAAACTTGTTGGTGGCGAAACCATTCCCGCGGATTGGGTCATTTCCGCTGCCGATGGCCACGCCACCATTTATGACTTGCTCGCAGGAAAGTACGCCGACAAAGTCACCGAAGAAACCTACAACACACTCGAGCTCTTTCCGTCGTATCTTCAGGTTTCGCTCGGCGTCGCGATGGACCTCGTGAATCAGCCGCCCATGCTGGCGCGCATCCTCGACACTCCGCTACATGTCGATCCGCGCACCGAACTCCAGCAGGTGGCCTTCCGTTTCTTCCACTTCGACCCGACCTTTGCTCCGAAAGGAAAAACGGCGGTCATTTGCTTCCTGCCGACACGCAACTACGAGTACTGGCTGGATCTGCAGCAACACCAGCCGGACCGCTACAAAGAGGAGAAACATCGCGTTGCCGACGCGGTGATTAGCATTCTCGAAAAATTTGTGCCCAACGTGCGCCAGGCCATCGAGGCCATCGACGTCTGCACTCCCGCCACCATCATCCAATACACCGGCAACTGGCAAGGCAGCATGGAGGGCTGGCTGCTCACCCCGCACACCGGCTTCCAGCCGCTGCGCAAAACGCTTCCCGGCTTGCAGCAATTTATGATGATCGGCCAGTGGACCATGCCCGGCGGCGGCCTGCCTTCCGGCTTGATGACCGCGCGTTCCGCACTCCACGCGATTTGCAAGCACGACGGAGTGCCATTCCGCGTACGTCGCGAAATGCCAGAACTGGCCAAAGCGGCGTAGCGTTTTGGGGGCGCGAAGAGAATAAGCATCGCGACAGCCGCAGAGGTTGGCAGCGGCTAGCTGGCGTAAAGCTCGGCGCCTACATGGAAATGCAAGGAAAAAAAAGCGGCGAGCAGCTTACGGGCGGCTCAAAAATTCGCTGAGCAGCAAATGAAAATGGTGCACACCATTTTCCCGCTTCGGCGAGTAGCGGCCGCGGTCGTAGGTCGCGGAATGCAGGCCACGCTGCACAGCTTGGCAAAGCGCAATGTCTTCTTGCTGTACTTCGTCGCTGAACGCGGTCGTTTTTTGGATGCGTTCGCGCACGCGCTCCGACTTGGTGTCGTGAAAGAACCACTCGAAAATAGTTAGTGTTTTTTCGTGGCCCAGCGGAACGATCACGTTGGTCTGAATGTTGTCGGGATAAATGTTGAGCATCAGATTCGGAAAGACCCAGAAGTACAACGCTTCGTTCAGCGCGCCGGAGTTCGCTTCACGCGGCGCGTAAGTCCGCGCGGCGGCGTCTTCGGGCCTCAGCGCGCGAATTGGGGCGAATTGCTGCGAGTGGTAGCGGAAGGTTTCCGTGCGGTATTGCGAGTAATCGATTTCGCGCATCAGCCCGGGATGCGCGATGGGGATGTGGTAGCCCTCGAGGTAGTTGTCGACGTACACCTTCCAGTTGCAATCAATCACGTAGTCGCGTCGCTCGGCTAGTTCCAGTCCGGCAAATTGGAAGCCGCGGCATTGCTCGGGAATTCTGCCGAGAAAGGCGGAGAGCGGCTCGGCGTGCAGATCAAAGTTGACGAAGATGAATTGTTCCCAACTCTCGCAGCGCAGCGGAACCATGCCCGTAGTGCTCCGGTCGAAGAATTCCACGCCATCAACATCGGGCGTGCCGATCAGCCGCCCATCCAGCGTGTACGTCCAGCCGTGATACGCGCAGCGCAGAACATTTTTCGAGCCGCAGCCTTGCGCAACCGGGCCGGCACGGTGGCGGCAGACATTGCTGAAGGCGCGCAGCGTGCCCTGCTTGTCGCGCACCACGACAACCGGCTCGCCAATCAGGTCCGCCGTGAAAAACGTTTCGGGATCGGAAATCGTAAGGGCCGCGCCATTGCGCTCGCCGCAAGGGCGTGAAAGGGTGCCGGCGAGTTGCCAGGTGCGGCGAAAGATGCGGGATTTTTCGAGGTCGAGAATGGCGGGATCGGTGTAGAAGTTGGACGCGAGCGTGTAGGCCGATTCGATTTGCGCGTGCACGTCAGGCTTCGAGGATGGCGTGGACATGACGGCAGTCTACCGTTGACGGTCGAAAGTTAAAAGTTAAAGCGAGAAGGTCGAGCGGAGGTTCCTGAGTTCAGACTCGTACAACGCCGAGGAGAAAAAAGAATAGATGCGTTATTGAGCTTGCGGCTTACATCGAGAAGGTCACGACTTTGGGGGAGGCGACGCGCGCGGTGGATTCGCGTACGACAAATTCCGGCGCGATAGCAATTGCCGGCACGTACGCTTCGCGCTCTTCGATCTGGTTGACCAGCGCCTGCGCGGCGATCTCGCCCATGCGCACCAGCGGCTGGCGCACGGTGGTCAACGCGGGATTGGCCAGCGCCGCCCCGGGAATATCGTCAAAGCCCACCACCGACACATCCTCCGGCACGCGCAAGCCCGCTTCTGTGAGCGCCCACATGGCGCCGAGCGCCGAGATGTCATTGTAGGCAAACAGCGCGGTGAAGGGCTCTTTGTGCGCGAGCAGCTCCTTGGCGACGGGATAGCCCACGGCCGGCGTGGAGTCGTTGCTTTCGATACGTACGGTCAGCTCGGGGCGAATGCGAATGCCCAGTTCCGTGGCAACCTGCTGAATAGCGTTCCAGCGCTCTTCCGAGTCCGAGCTGAACACTTGCCCGCGCAGGAAGGCGATGCGTTCATGGCCGAGAGCTTTCAGATGCTCCAGGGCCATGTGCGCGGCGCGTTTGTGGTCCAGGACAATGTTGGTGACGTTCGCGATTTGTTTGTGGCCGGCAACAGCGATGGTCGGCAGCGAAGGCTCTTCCTGAATGGACGTATCCACGGTGATGAAGCCCTCCACGCCGCGCTCGAGGAGCAGATGCGAATAGGTCTGCAGCAATTTGGGATCGTGGCGGTGAATCACGGTGAGAAAGAAATAGTTCTGCGAAGTGAGATATTTTTCGATGCCGCTGATAATCTGCGAGCCGTACGCATCGCCGATTTCTTCGGCGATCACCCCGATGGTGAAGGTGCGGCGAACGCGCAGTGTGCGCGCAAAGAAATTCGGCCGGTAATTTAACTCTTTGGCGGCGGCCAGGATGCGCTGCTTGGTGTGCTCGGGAATCGATTTTGCCGCTGGCGAATTGTTCAGCGTAGCGGAAACGGTGCCCGGAGTCAGGCCCACGCGGCTGGCCACCGCTTTCAGGGTCACGCGCTTCCCGCTGTCGCCGTTTCCGCTCTTTTTCTTCTGCATCCTTGTCATCTCACAAGCCTCGAGCCTCTATTGTTCCCACCAGTCTAAAAAAGACGTTTGCCAGGCCCAAAATCGAAGAAAAGCGAGGGAGCCTAGTCTTTTCAGTATAGCCCTATTCTCGTGATCTGCCGCGATCCCAAACTCTCCGGGGCGGCTCTCCGCACTTACCAATCTGTTCAGCTTATCGCTGCAGACGAAACTGGCTGTTAAAGCGTTTCTCGTGGGTTCTCCCTCTCTCCCCTACGCTAAAATACCCCGAATGTTTCGTCATTCTTCGTGGCTCTCTTTCGTTTCTGCAGTTCTCGCGCCGGTAGCCTTTTTTCTTTCGACTTCTCCTCTGCGATCACAAAGCACCTCGGTACCCATTCCTTCCTCGGCAAAAACGCGCGCGCGCAAGGTAGAGCGCCCCGGCTTTTCTGCCATTCCCAAATTCAAGGACGTGGCCCAGCAACTCGGCCTTACCGTCCCGCACATCTCCACTTTCGCCAAACGCTATATCGTCGAATCCATGAGCGGCGGTGTCGGCCTGTTTGACTGCGACGACGACGGCCGCCTCGACATCGTCACGGTTAGCGGCTCGTCGGTTGAGCGTTACCTGCAGGGCGGCGATCCCCTGGTTACGCTATATCACCAGCAGCCCGACGGGACCTTCCAGGACATCACCAAACAATCCGGGCTCACGCGCCTCGGCTGGGGCATGGGCGTCGCCGTGGCCGACTACGACAATGACGGCAAACTCGACCTCTTCGTCACCGGCTACGGTGGCAACGTGCTGTACCACAATCTCGGCGGCTGCAAGTTTGAAGACGTCACAGAAAAAGCTGGCCTGCGCGGCGGTGGCTTCAGCACGGGCGCGGCGTGGGGCGACTATGACCGCGATGGCAATGTGGATTTGTTTGTCTCGCGTTATGTGCACGTGGATGTGGCGCACCTGCCGGAATTTGGCAGCAATAAATATTGCCGCTACAAAGGGCTGCTCGTGCAGTGCGGGCCGTGGGGGTTGCCGGGCGAAAGCGATCTGCTGTACCACAATCGCGGCGACGGCACGTTCGAGGAAGTTTCGGTGAAAGCCGGCGTGCACAACGAGACAGGCTACTACGGGCTCGGCGTGATGTGGTCGGACTACGACAACGACGGCTGGCCCGACTTGCTGGTGGCGAATGACTCGGTGCCGAACTACCTCTATCACAACAACCGCAACGGCACGTTTACCGACGTGGGCATGATCTCCGGAATTTCCTTGAGCGGCGACGGCACCCAGCTAGGCAACATGGGGGTGGACTTCGCCGATTACGACCACTCCGGCCGCTTCAGCCTGTTCATCACCACGTTTCAGGAGCAGCCCAAATCGCTTTGGCGAAACCTCGGCGGCGGCGGTTTTGAAGACGTGAGCTGGGCCTCGGGCATCGGGCGCCCCAGTTACTCGGATGTGTGCTGGGGAACAGGCTTTTTCGATATGGATAATGACGGCTGGCCGGACTTGCTCTTGGCGTGCGGCCACGTGTATCCACAAATTGACGAGTTGGCCGAAGGACCGCACTACAGGCAGCCGATCTATCTGGAACGCAACAATCGCGATGGCACCTTCGACGAAGTTTCCAAAGAAGCCGGCCTGGCCGATTTGCCGCTGCGGTCGCGGCGGGGCGCGGCCTTTGGAGACATTTTTAATACGGGCAACGTGGACGTGGTGCTACTGAACGTGGGCGAGCCGCCGTCGTTGCTGCGGAACACGAATCTGGACGGGAATCATCGTGTGCTCTTCCAACTGCTGGGAAGGAAGAGCAACCGCGCGGCAATCGGCGCTCGCGTAACGATAGTGGCCGGAGGCGTGCGGCAAATCGCGGAAGTGCGCGGCGGAGCCAGTTATCTTTCGCAAAACGACCTGCGTCTGCACTTTGGTCTGGGCAAGGCGGCAAAGATCGAGTCGGTGGAAATCCGCTGGCCCAGCGGCAAAGCCGAAACCCTCGAAAATCTTGGCGCGGACGCAATCTATACCGTGGTGGAAGGAAGCGGGATTCGCGACCGCAGGCCGCTTCCTGCCCCATAGGACTCCGGTGAACACTCAGCAGCCGTGAACGAGCTTAGGAGCGGTTCAGAGTCAAGGCGGTGACGGAAAGGATGAGGCCGAGGGAGTCGATGGCGTAGAGAGCGAGGATCGCGGGAGGGTAACCGGAGGTGCCCCGGTTGAGTGCGAGGCTGACGAAGCGGCCGGAGACGAGGCCGGCGAAGACCACGGTTAGAAGTAGAAAGGCGGAGGGGCGCGGGACCGCGCCAGCGAGAGAAGCGATGCAGACGATGGAGCAGGCGAGAAAGAAGCCGGCGTATTGGGCGCGGACTTCGTTGATGCCGCCGGAGTTGGCGATGGCCAGGCCGAGTCGCTGGGCAAAGTCGGCAGGGCGCTTGGCGGCCAGTAGCGCGGTCAGGGCCCCGAAAAAAGCAGCGATAACCAGGACCACGGTGCCGAAGGTGTGGCGCATGGACGAACCTCCTTACTTGACGTAATTATAATACGTAACATAAATTGATTATGTCAAGTACCTCCGCTAGGATGGCGGCCCGGCAAGGTTGGCGGGCGGATCCCTGGTCCGGGGAAACCCACAAGGGGCATGCGTACCGGCCTCGTGAAAAGAACCGAACGACGCGGCCCCAGCAGCAAAGACGAAAAAATCGTGGAGCGAGCGGAGTGGCGGGAAAGGTCAAAACGCGGCGAGAGATGAATGTGGAGGCGACCCGGGCGGCGTTGCTGGGAGCGGCGCGCCGGCACTTTGCGCGTGTCGGGTTTTCGCGGACGGAACTGGGACGGATCGCGGCCGATGCGCGGGTAACGACCGGGGCGATTTATCACCACTTTGGGAGCAAGAAGGGGCTTTTTCTGGCGGTGGCGGAGGAGTTGGAGGCGCACATCTTGCAAGAGGGGTTGGGCGCGGAAGGGGCTGATGCCTGGGCGCGCTTCCGTGCGGGATTTGAGAAGCTCATTGATTTTTGCGCGGCGGCGGATGTGCAGCGGATTATTTTTGTGGAGGCGCCCCAGGTGATGGGTCCGGAGGCGTGGCGGAAAATTGAGCTGAAGTACGCTTATGGAGCGCTGCATGAAACGCTGCCCAAGATGATTGCGGCGGGAATTATGAAGGCCTATCCAGTGGAGTTGATCGCGCGAACGTTGCTGGCCTTGTTGCGCGAGACGTCGGCGGAGGTGGCACGGTCGAAGGGCGATGCGAGGGTGCGGGCGCAGGTGAGTGAATTGGCGGCGGGAGTGCTGGACGCGTTGGCAGCGCGATGATTTAAGGCACGGTAACGGAGAAGAGGCCACCCTCGAAAAAGGAGAGTGGGCACCCGGCCCACGTCTTCAAAAACGAGCCTCAAGGCCACGCGTTGGGTACTGCGCGCGGTTCTGTCAAGAAAATGTAAATTGTGGCTGCGAGCTGAAGCGTGCGGCGAAGTTCCGCCATCTGATGGGGCCGGTGCGGTTAAACCATGCCGAAAGGGGAAAGACGATGCCGAAACTGGCGATTTGGGCGCAGTTGGAAGCAAAACCGGGAAAAGAGCAGGAGGTGGCGGAGTTCTTGAAAGTGGGCGCGACGCTGGCGGAGAAAGAGCCGCAGACAGATTCGTGGTATGGCGTGCGCCTGGGACCTACGTCGTTCGGAGTGTTTGACACGTTTGCGGATGAGGCGGGGCGCAACGCGCATCTGACCGGCGAAATTGCCAAAGCGCTGTTTGCGAAAGCAGAAGGGCTATTTGCCAAGCCGCCCGAGATTCACAAGATTGAGGTCCTGGCGGCGAAGAAGGCCAGTGCAGCCAAAGCGGCTTCGTGAGGTACCCAAAGAAACTGGAGAACAAGACGGCGGACGTCGAGAGCGTTCGCCGTTTTTTTGGGGGCGCGCCACAGCCGAAACTGGGAAGAGATGGATTCGCTCGGAACGAAAGACGCGGGACGATTAGTAAGGAGTTTTGGCGATCGGCGGAGTAGGACGGTGCGGCGCGGGCTTGGTGGGAGCAGGTGCGGAAATTGAGGATGGGGACGTGGGGCTAGCGGAGGAGAGCTGCGACGCTGCGGATTGCAGGAGCATGGCGGGGTCGCCGAAGAAAATCCAGGTGCGGCGAACGTCAGGGTCGGAGACGCCGGACTTGGCTTGCAGAATGGCGTTACCGAGGGAGAGCGACGGATTGGATTTGAGGGCCTGGAACAAGGCCTGGTTCATGGACGCTTGCGGCGGCTGATTGGTGAAGCCGGAGGAGGCCCAGACGGCCGCGGCACCGCCATTGGGAGCGAGGAGCAGAGATTCGGCGAGGCTTTGCGCGTAGACGTCCTGGAAGAAGCCGTTGAGGCAATCCATCAAAATGTAGACGGAGAGCTGGTTGCCGTTGGAGAGTGTAACGGCGGAATTGGTGTCGAGCAGGTCTTCGAAGGACCATTGCTGCTCGGAGCCGTGGCCGGAGTAGTTGACGAGAAGCGGTCCGGCGTTGAGCGCGGTGAGAATCTGTTGCGAGACGATGGAGGGGTCCTGGCCGTCGGCGAAAATTTCCGTGGCTTGCAGCGAGGAAGGCAGGTCAGTCGCCGCGAATTTGGTGGCGCTGGTGAAGTCCGCGCCAACGTTTTGGTCGGCGACGAGCAGGGCTTGCGGATTCGCGGTGTTCGCGGAGGCGCCGGTTTCGTAGCCGACGATTTTGGAGACGACCAGCTGTGCGTCGGAGGCGGTTTGCACCGGCAGGCGGCCCGTGGCGATGGTGGCGAAGCCGGTCTGGTTGAAATCGGTGAACCAGTCATCGGAAGCGGTTTTGAAGGCGGCGGTTTGAATGATGCGCGTGGGCACAAAGTCGAAATCGCCGAGGCCGAGATAGTTGCGCGGGTCGAGCGAAGCATCGCCGACGAGCAGAAGATATTGCGGCTTGGTGCGCCAGTTGGAGACAGCGTTTTGCAGGAAAGCGCGCATGGCGAAGGGGCTGCGCTCGCCGTAGTTGAAAGCGTCGAAGACTTCGTCGATGGTGACGACCTGGACGGTCTGGCCTTGCGACTGGTGGAGCTGCACGAGCGGAGCCAGGGCAGAGACAAAATCGGGATGCGTGATGACGACCATTTGCGCACCGGTACGTTCGGAAGCCAGCGCGGCGGGCTGGTGGAACGCAAAGCCTGTGGGCTGCGAGATTTGGTCGCTCGAGAAGATGAGTAAGGTGCGCTGAGCTTTTTCGGCGCGCGGCGTGCCGAGAGTGATGGAGTAGGTCGAGCCCTGCTGCTCGATGGTGCCGTTGAGTTCCAGAATGTTGAGCGGGTCGGTGATGTCCACGGCGTGGATTTGCGGGTTCGTGAAGCCGGAGACATGCAGGGTGTTGCCGGAGTTGGCGGTGGCTTTGAGCCAGTTGGCGTCGGCTTCGTAGGTGTGCGGGTAATGGAGCGCGACGGATTGCACGACGCTGATGTCGTTGTCGCCGTTGAGCGCGGTGAGCTCAACGGTGTTGCCGCCATCCTGGAGCAGGCTGCGGTCAATGGGGAAGGTTTGCGTGACGTTCGTGAGATTGGCGAAATCCATTTCGCCGATGCTGGCGCCGTTGAAGAAGACCGAGACGCTGTGCGGCTGCTGGTCGGTGGCCCCTTGCAGGGTGACGTCCACAGTTACGGGAATGCTGGAATTGGGATCGGAGTGGGCGACGGTAAGTTGTTCGTCCACGGGAGTCGAGGTGACGGCGTCGCCGAAGAAGTTGTCGTTGTTGTCGCCGTTGAGGAGCGTGCCGAAATAGGTGGTGCGTTGCTCGAGGACGACGGTGAAAGGAAAGCTTTGCGGTTCGGAAAGGCCGTTGGCGGCCGGGGTGATGGCGGGGATGCGCTTGCCAAAACCGCGTCCTTCGATGAGCCAGTAGACGCGCGTGCCGGAGAAAGGCGTGTCAATGCCGGTACCGTAGAAGGCGATGGAATCGTTGGGGCCGAGCGGGCCGGACTGCGCGCCAAGAATCTGCAGGGGCTGCTCGAAGCCTTCGGCGTAGAGCTGGAGATGCTGCGCGTCGGCGCTGGGATTGAGTCCGGCGGCGACGAGCTGAGATTTGGAAACTTCGTACCAGCCTTCGGACTGGACGGAGATTTTTACGGCCGCGTCGCCGTCGAGAGAAACGAGCCGTTCGCCGGGCAGCGGAGGCGGAAGGATGGGACGGGGAACGGTCAGCAAATGCGGTTTGCTAACCACGGGCTGGACGATGGCGTGGCTAAGCTGCGTCAGAAGCAGCGGCTGCTTCAGCGCGCCTGAGCTGGGAGCGGCGGAAACATCCACCGAGATGGGACCGTGCGGCATGCGCGTGCCGTTGAGGTCCACGTCCTCGAGTAAATACGTGGATTGCGACGTGCCGCTGGGATCGAACCACTGATAGGTTTTTGCGGCGTGTTGCGGGCTGCCACCCCGAATGAGAAGCGCCGAGCCGGCAATGATGGAGGGATTGAGGCGCTGACGCGCGGAGCTGGAGCCATCGAGGCGGAAAATGTTGAAGCCGAGATTGCGAATTTCTTCCCGCGTACGCCATTCGAGGAGGATGCCGCCACCCTGGCGCGGAATGGCGCGGAAGGAGGCGAGTTGCACGGCGGTAGGCGCCGCAATGGTGGAAGTGACGGAAGCGGAGTTGTTGGTGAGATGGGGGTCGCCGGTGGAAGCGGAAACGGTCGCCGTGTTCGTGGAGAGAGTGGAAGAGCTGAACGTGTCGGCGGTGACGTTGATGGTGATGAGCACGAGGCCGCCGACGCTGACGTTGCCGAGCGTGCAACCGACCGTGGCGGTGGAAGAGGTGTAGGTGCACGTGCCCTGCGTGGTGGAGACGGAAACGTAGGTCACCTGGCTGGGGATGGGATCAGACACGGTGACGCCCTGCGCGACGGCGGGGCCGTTGTTGGTGATTTCCAGCGTGTAGGTGAGGTTTGTGCCTTGGTCCACCGGCTCGGGGGAAGCGGTCTTGAAGATGGCCACATCGGCTTGCGTGGGCGACGCAACCGTGAGGGTGGTGCTGGCGGAGTTGTTGCCGCAATTCGGGTCGGTCGTGGAAGAGCAAGGAACGCTGATGTTGGCGGTGTTGGTGATGGCAGTGCCAGGCGTGTCGCCGAGGGCCACTTTGACGACCAGCGGGAAATTGACCGGCGTGTTCACGGCGAGCGAAGAGATGGAGCAGGAGATCGTTCCTGTTCCGCCAACCGCGGGGATGGACGTGCCGCAGTTCCAGCCGGAGGGCACACTGAACGAGACGAAGGTGGTGCCGGCGGGGATGGCGTCCGTGAAAGTAGCGGTGCCGGACGCGGAGGGTCCATTGTTGGTGACCGTTTGCGTGTAGGTGATGGTGTTGCCGTCGGTGACGACGTTGGCTGGGTTCGCGATGCTGGTGACGCTGAGATCGGACTGGCCGGCGGTGGCCACGACGTCGGTGACGATGGCACTGTTGTTGTTGGGATTGGGATCAGTGGTCGTGGCCGAGACTTGCGCGGTATCGGAAATGACCGTGCCTGCAGCGGTTCCGGAGTTCACGGTCACGACAACGCTGAAGGTCGTGGAAGTGTTCGCGGCCATGGCCGCGTTAGAGCAGGTAAGCGTGCCGCCGGCGACGCCGCAGCTCCAGCCGGTGGAGGGCGAGGGCGTGGCGGAGACGAACGTCGTATTCGCCGGGATAGCTTCCGTGAGCGTGACAGTGGAGGCTGGACCGGCGCCATTGTTGGTGACGACCTGCGTGTAGGTGATGTTGTTGCCGGCGATGACCGGATTCGGAGAAGCCGCGTTCGTGATGGCGAGATCGGCCGTCGTGGCAAGCCCGACCGTCGTTTGAACGATCGCGGAATTGTTGGCGAGATTGGGATCGCTGGTGCCGGAGGCAGCGTTGATTACGTCGGTGATGACCGTTCCCGCAGCGACGCCCGTGTTGACCGCGGCAGCGACGGTAAACGTCGTGGAAGCAGCCTTCGCGATATCAGGGTTGCTGCACGAAATGGTGCCGGTGCCGCCCACCGAGGGCAGCGTGGGGCAAGTCCAGCCGGAGCCGCCGGGGAAGCTGATGGACTGAAAACTAGTGTTGGCGGGAATCGTTTCGTTGAACGTGGCGTTGAGCGCATCGAGTGGCCCGTTGTTGGTGACCGTCTGCAGGTAGGTGATGACGTTGCCAGGTCCGGGGCCGGTCAGCACGGGGTTGGGTGTGCCGGAGTTGGTGACGGAAATGTCAGCGGAAGAGCAGTAGGCGCCGGACTGGACGCCGGGAGTTTGGGTGATGGTCAAGCCGGAATTCAGCACGCCGGGTTGACCAGGAGTCGCGCCGTAGGGATCGTTGGCCAGCGTAGACCAGCCAGGATTGCCGTTGAGCACACTGGAAAGAGCGTTGGGTGCCGAAGTCGCTAGGATAACGCCGCCCGCGCCCCCGCCGCCCGCGCCGTGGCGATTGCCAGGAAACGCGCCGGGAGCTTGCTCAGGCCAGGTGTTTCCGCCGTTGCCACCGGCGGCGCTGGCCGTGAGACCGCTGAGGCCGCCGCTGTTGGCGAAAACGAGAATAGTGCCGCCCGCGCCCCCGCCGCCCGCGCCGTCGTTCTCAGGGCTAAGTGAGCTTTGGCCGTTTGCAGTGATCGTGCCCGCGCCGACGACTGAGCCGGCGTGAATAATGACGATGCCACCGCCCGCGCCGCCGGTACTGTAGACACCGGTGCAGTTCAGGCCGCAGTCGGCATTCCCGGTGTCTGAGCTGGGATCCCAGTAAGAGCCGTTATTTGTGGTTCCCCCGCCGCCGCCACCGCCCATGATGAGTGCGCTCGTGGTTGCAGGGAATGGCGCGCCGCCGTAGCCGCCTACGAGTCCCGCGGAGTTCCAGCCGAAACCGCCTAAGCCGCCCTGGCCGCCATTTCCTGCGCCGCCTCCGCCTGAGTTTTGGTCGTTCGCAGCGGGATCGGCGTCGGTGGCGCCGCCTCCAGCGTTGCCGGGAGCGCCGCGGGCGAAGCTGCCGTTTGGATAGCCTTCGACGACAGCCTGCGCCGTATTCCTGGCAGTCGAAGCATGCGTAATCGCCGTGATGGAGGGGCCGACCCAATGCGGAGTGCCCGCAATGCCTTCGCCCTTACCGCCTCCGGCTCCGCCGCCAGCGGGCGGATCGCCGCCGCCGGAAAGGTTGGGGAGGGCGGTGGGGGAAACGTCCACGGTGTCGGTCTTAGCAAAGCCCGTGATGCCGCGTTCCGTAATGCCCGCGCCGCCGCGGAAGCCGAAGCCGTCGAGAACGACGGAGCCGCCCAGAGTGAGTTGCGACGCGACGTCGAGAGCGAGAACGCCTCCGGTGGCTCCATTCCACGGCATGGCCGTGAGAGACGAGCTCAACGCTGCGGAGGAGTATTGCGGAACACGAATGACCTGGAATGTCTGGATGCCCTGCGTGCTGGTTGCGGCGGCGCTGGTGTAGGTGTTGAGCAGCGCGTTATTCGCGCCGGTGCCGATAAAGTTCAGCGTGCCGCCGGTGGCTGCCGTGACAGAATTCGTAGCGGTCACAAATTCGAAGACGCCGGTCGCGCCGAGGTTCGTGGAACCGAAAGGATCGCCGGGGATGCCGTCGCCGTAAGAAGTGGTGTTGGTGAAGTTAATCTGCGCGCCCTGCATTTGAATGATGAGCAGGAGGTCGCCGGCGCTGATGTTGGTCTGCGCACCATTGGTGGCGGCCGGGCCGAGCGCGACAGAGGTGCTCGTACCGGCGGTAAGCGTAACAGGGCCGGAAGGCGGGTAGTAAGCGTTGACCACGCCCGTGAGCGCGCCGGGAGCGCCGTCATTTCCGGGGGTGGCGCAAACTAGGGGCTGCACGACGGTCGCAAGCGTGATGCTGTTGTTACTGGTGACCGGATCCGTGCCCGT
>Ga0335078_10002249_pt1 | contig 29315 bp, 23 predicted proteins | sample Lox_Sample_32_FD_206711 | JGI IMG/M metagenome (GOLD analysis project Ga0335078, IMG submission 206711) | Soil microbial communities from Loxahatchee National Wildlife Refuge, Florida, United States - Lox_Sample_3.2 | ecosystem: Environmental > Terrestrial > Soil > Wetlands | place: USA...
GCCGAGTTCGGATGCTGTCGTCGGACCGAGGTGCATCATCCAGCCGGTGACGAGTGCGAGCATGGCATCGTCGTAAGAAGCAGCGTTGGTGCCGATATCTGGCAACGTCCGCTCGAAACGGGCCGCCGGAAAAAGCGCGGCGAAGCTTTTGGCCCGCTCCGTCGCGACCCAGTAAGTGCAGTCTTGGATTTGTGCCCGCGCCGCGCGTCCGTGTTCTACGAGGCGCTCGAAATACGGCTCCCAATCATGCTGGGCGCTGGTCAGGCGAGGACTAGCTGTGCTACTTGTACCAGGAATGGCGCCGTCGCCAGTTTGGCGGACGAGGAGATCCCCCCCTACGTAGGCCTTGCTCTGGACAGTCGAGAGCGGCTGTCCCAGCACAACCTCGGGCAGCGCCACGAGAGTATGCAGCACATCATGGAGCTCATCGGCATCGCGGACATCGGGCCAAGCCTCCTCGCGCACCTGGGCGATGGCAGCCGGATCGAGCTTGCCGACTTCTTCCAGGACTGACTCCGGCAGAATGCGCCGCATCTCGACGGCCCGCGCCCGCCGTTCTTCGAGAGGCGCGTCATCGAGATAGGCGTAGGGATTCGCGTTCAGAATCTCGTGCGAGAATTGCGACGGCACCGGTGTGTCCACCGAGATGCAGTGAATGCGGCCGGCCTCGATGTGGTGCAGAAGTTCTTTCAGCCCGTCCAGATCCATGGCCTCGGTGAGAACGTCTTTCATGACTTCGTTCACCAGCGGATGGTCGGGAATCTGGATATCGCCGACGATGTTTTCCTGGCAGGCGGCCACGTCGGGAAAAACTGAAGCCAGCAGATCGTCGGACCGAATGCGCTGAATTTGCGGAGGGACTTTCTTGCCGCCCTGAAAGCGCAACAGCGCCAGGGCGCGGTTGGCGTCCCAGCGCCAGCGCGTGCCGAAAATCGGCGAAGCGAGCGCGGCCTGCTCCAGCAACTCTTTCACAGTTTCGGTGCTGAGGAAGTGAAATATATCGGCCAGGGGAAAGCTGTGCTGCTCGGCGAGCGCGATGTTCAGGCCATTGTCGGTGGCCGCGGCCTGCAGCTCGAAATTGAAGCCGCGGCAGAAGCGCTTGCGAAGCGCCAGGCCCCAGGCCTTATTGATCCGCCCGCCAAAGGGCGCGTGAATCACCAGTTGCATGCCGCCGCCTTCATCGAAGAAGCGCTCGGCGATGATCGTCTGCTGCGTCGGCACCGCACCCAGCACTGCCCGCCCCTGCAGAATGTACTCAATCGCCTGCTCGGCGGCGGAGTCGTCGAGACCGCATTCTTCTTTCAGCCAGGAGACAGTTGCGGCCACTGCCGGATCGTTTTGCGAGATGGCGACCGGAGAAACATTCAGCAACCGGTCGCTGATCTCTTGCCGCAGCCCGGCGAGGTGTGCGGAGAGCTCCTGCGTGCGCGCGGGCGCCTCGCCCAGCCAGAACGGGACCGTGGGCGGCGCGCCATGCGCATCTTCGACAATCACGCGGCCCGACTTACCTTCAACGCGGCGAATGCGCCAGGAGGCGTTGCCGAGCAGCACAATGTCGTCGCGATTGCTTTCGACGGCAAAGTCTTCGTCGAGCGTGCCGACGACGGTGCCTTCCGGTTCGGCCACCACGGTGAAGAGCGCAGTTTCCGGGATGGCGCCGCCACTGGTGATCGCGGCCAGACGCGCCCCGCGACGGCCCCGCAGCTTGCGGTTCACGCGATCGCGATGGATGTAAGCGCCGTAGCGCCCGCGGCGCGCCGCAATTCCTTCGGAGAGCATTTCGAGCACGCGCTCGAACGTCGCGCGCGAAAGATTGCGATAGGAATACGCGCGCTTCACCAGCGCAAAGAGCTCATCTTCATCCCAGCCATCGTCAGTTTGTGTAGGAAGAGCTGGCCCCGGTTGCCCCGCCGAGCGAAGTTCGGCGGGATTGCCGCTCGCTGCGCACGCCGCCACAATCTGCTGGGCCAGAATATCCAGCGCCGCTTCGGGAATCATCAGCCGGTCGAGATCGCCGTGCCGGATCGCGCGCACCAGCGATGCGCATTCCAGTAGGTCGTCGCGAGTTGTCGCGAAAAATCTTCCCTTCGGGACCGCGCCGCGCCAGTGACCGGAACGTCCCACGCGCTGCAGGGCCACGGCGATCGCACGGGGTGAGCTGATCTGTACGACGAGGTCCACCGTGCCAATATCAATGCCGAGCTCGAGCGAAGCGGTCGCCACCAGAACCTTGATCTTGCCTTCTTTCAGCTTGCTCTCCGCCGCCAGGCGCAATTTGCGCGAGAGGCTGCCATGGTGCGCCCCGACGTTTTCCTCGCCCATCCGTTGTGCCAGATTGTGGGCGACGCGCTCCACTAGACGCCTGGTATTGACGAACACCAGCGTCGAGCGATGCTGACCGGCTAGCTCGACCAGCCGGTCATAAATCTCGTCCCACATTTCGTTGGTGGTGATGGGGCCAAGCGGCGAAGGCGGAACTTCGACGGCAACATCCAACTGGCGCTTGTGACCGATGTTGACGATGACGGGGTCAGGCCGGCCGCCGCCGGTGAGAAAGTGCGCGACTTCTTCAATTGGTTTCTGCGTCGCCGAAAGGCCAATGCGGGCGAGCCCGCGCCTCTCGTTTGTCGTTCCGAAGAGCTTTGGTCCCGAGGAATCTGCTTTTTGTTCGGCTGCCTGGCGGTTCAGTGCTTCGAGCCGTTCGAGCGAGAGCGCCAGGTGGGCTCCCCGCTTGTCATCGGCCACGGCGTGAATTTCATCCACGATGACGGTCTCGACGTCGCGCAAAATCTTGCGGCTGCTTTCGGCGGTGAGCAGAATGTACAGCGACTCGGGGGTGGTTACAAGAATGTGCGGCGGACGCTTCAGCATGGCCCGCCGTTCGGGCGGCAGCGTGTCGCCGGTGCGGACGGCGGTGCGAATCTGCGGCATCAGCAGGCCACGCTCCCCGGCCATCTGCAGAATCTCGGCGAGCGGCGCTTCCAGGTTTTTCTGAATGTCATTTCCCAGGGCTTTGAGCGGGGAAATGTAGAGAACTTCCGTGCGGTCTTCGAGTTCGCCGCTGAGTGCCTTGCGCACCAGCCGGTCAATGCAGGCGAGAAATGCAGCGAGAGTTTTGCCGGAGCCGGTAGGCGCGGAAATCAGCACGGTTCGCCCCGCCAGGATGTGAGGCCAGCCCTGCTCCTGCGGCTCAGTTGGGGTGTCGAACTTGCGCACGAACCAGTCCTGAATCAGCGGGTGCGCCCAGGCCAGCGAAGAAGGAAGGGAAGGCATCGGAGATATTGTAGCGGGGAAACGGAGCTTCGTAAAATCTTCGCCCAGCTCGCAACCAGTATAGTTCGAATTTATGTGAACAGCCGTGGACGGCAGATCATCTGATGAGTATGATGTAGTAATATCCTAGTATGAATATGAATAATTATTCGGAGGCGGAGGAAAAATGGCCAGCGCAAAGGTTTCTGTTTTGACCACCCAGGATCTGTTGACAACTGCCCGAAGGTTCCAGTGGACCCGCCAGATGCCAAAGTGGACGGTGGTAGTGGAGGGGCGCGAATTTCCGGCGAGGCCGCTCGTTTTAGAGGCAGCTGGAGTGCCGCCCAACGATCCGACTAATTCGCACCAGGCGGTCGCAATTCTGCAGGCTCGAGGATTTGAAGTCCGCTACGAGGGCACGGCGATCCAGAGCAAGCCCGATAGCTCCACGGATCAAGCGGCTGCCCTGGAACTCATTCGCAGCCTTCGCGGTTGCGCGAAAGGCCCCGAGTCCCTGGTCGAGGCTCGTGAGCGCGAGCACCGGATTGAGAAAGACCGACTGGCCAGATGAAAAGAATTTACGTGCTAGACGCTAACGCGCTATTGGATTTTCTGGACGATGGTCCGGGAGCGGCGCGAGTCGAGCAGTTGCTCGAGGATGCTGTTCGCCAGACCCACCCGCTGCTTATGTCGGTCGTCAACTGGGGAGAGGTTTTCTATCACTGGTGGCAGCATCATGGCGAGGAATCGGCACGAAGCACGATGGGGCGCCTTCGCCGCCTCCCTCTTGAGCTACTGCCTGTCGATGTTTCTCAGGCCGTGCAGGCGGGAGAAATCAAGGCTCGCCATAAGATTCCCTATGTGGATTGCATCGCCGCTGCGCTGGCCCTGAGCCGACAAGCGACGCTTGTGACCTCCGACCACGACTTCGAGAAGTTGGGCCGCCGCATCCAGGTTCTGTGGCTCGCGCGTCCCTGAGCGGCAGATAGGAGCCCCCAGCGCCCCCAATGCTAGAATCGCCGCGATGGCAGCAAAACTCTCCCCGCAAGCCCGCGCCAAGAAAATTAAACTGCTTCTGTTCGACGTGGATGGCGTCCTCACCGACGGCAAGCTGTTCATCTTTCCCGCGCCTCCGGGGGTGCAGAATACCGTGCTTGACCACGCTCCGGAAAATCGGCTCAAGCCGGAGGACCGCGGCGGCTTTGTGTTTCGGAGCCAGAGCTTGATCGAAGCGAAGGGGTTTCACGCGCACGACGGCACTGCCATTTCGCTCGCCCGCCTCGGTGGCCTCAAGACCGGCCTCATCACCAAGCGCATCTCGGAAACCGTGGCCCTCCGCGCCCGCGACCTGCGGCTCGAGCATGTGCACCAGGGCGTGGAAGACAAGCTGGACGTCTTCCGTCAGATTCTGCAGCAGGAAGGAATTACCGCAGCGGAAGCCGCCTTCGTCGGCGATGACGTAATTGACCTGCCGGCGATGTGGCATTGCGGCTTCGCCATTGCGGTGGCCAACGCCCGCGCCGAGGTGAAGCGCGACGCCCATTACGTTACGCCGCACGCGGGCGGAGATGGCGCATTGCGAGACGCGGTGGAGTACATCCTGAAAGCGCAAGGCAAATGGAAGACAGCCGTGGAGAGCTACATCGGAGAACGCAGCCCAAAGGCTTAGGACTGGCTACCGAGAATCCCACCGGCGGCCTGCTTGGGGCGTGCTCGGGTCGGCCGCCGGTGGGGTTACCGCTTCTCCCTACTCGGAATTGCTTTCGGGAGTTTTCCCAAGTTTAACCCGAACTCTGTCAAAAAGTCGCGCCCGTTTGCGTAAATTTCTATAAAGATTGCGTAAAGATGCGCCGACCTCATGGCTTCACTCTGGAATTGCGGTAGGCCGCGCCGCCATGAGCTGGGTGAAACGGGGGTCGCGTCGCAAGTCAGTGAATTCCTTGTCCGTATAAACTTCGTCAATCTTCTTGTATCCCTCTTCCATGGCCCGTTTCAGGTGCTCCAGGGAGCGGTCATTCGCACCCGCCTTCGCGTAAAGCTTCGCCATTACGTAGTCGTAGTGAGCCCGGTCTTCCGGAGACGGCAGCTGGGCGGCGACCCCATTCCGCGAGCTGTGCTCGAAGATGTCAGGGTCAAGCTGCAGTGCCTGGCCATAGGCCAGGGCGGCATTTTCAAAGTCTTTACGGGAAAAATAAGCCGCGCCCAGGTTGCTGTAATAGGGGGCTTCGTCTGGCCTCAGGCGGATCGCCGCCTGGTATTCGCGGATCGCACGGCCATACTTTTTCTGCTGGTAATCCACCACCCCAACGTTGTTGTAAGCGTCCGCGAAAGCGTGATCGGCGCGGATGGCGCGTTCGAGATCCTTGCGCGAATCCTTCCAGCGCTGCAGAAGCAATTCGGCAATTCCCAGCCGGTTCCAGATCGAGGCATCATTGGGTTTCTTGGCGGTGGCCGCATGATAATAGTCCAGAGCGTCGAGATAATTCTTTTCCGCGCGCAGTTCATCGCCACGGTCGGTAAGCTCTTCGGCGGAAAGGCCCGGCGAGGGCGGCGGTACCCGCTTGATGGGCGGAGCGACCTCGACCTGACCGCTCGCAGAGGCGGGGCTGGATCGCGCCGGGGGGTTCTGGGCCTGTCCAATTGAGGAAAGGGAAAAACCGAGGAAAAGCAGGAAAAACCCGGTGCGACGCTGCATCACTGCACCTCTGGCGCGCCGGCCCAATGCCTTAGCCGCACGCCCCATAAACCCAGACCGCCGCTGACTTAGGGAGGATTGCCCGAACCGTCCGGCGGCTTCGACGGAGGGTTAGACGGCTTGTCCCCTTTAAAGATACCCGCGATTCTTCCGAAAAATCCTTTTTTCTTTTGCGAATCCTGCGCTGAAGCGGCGTTCGCGTCAGCAGGCTGGCCCGCCGCGCCGGGTGGCGGCAAGGGCTTTTGATTCCCCAGGCCAAAGATGCGAGAGAAGAATCCGGTCACCGCGCCGGGCTGATCGCAGGTCTGATTCGGTTCTGTGCCAGCGATAAAGGCCGAAGTATAAGTTTCAGGACAGGAAGGAGTTGCGAGCCGGTTGGTGGCCTTATCCAGTTGCACATCCACCACGCCGGAAGGCTGGTTGAAATACTTAACGTCGGAATACTGGGGCAGCGCGACGGCGCGTTTCATGAATTCCGCCCAGATGGGGGCCGCGGTCTGCGCGCCGCTCAGGCGAATGTCGCTGTAATCGTCGTAACCCACCCACACGATGCACAGCAGGTTGGTGGTATAGCCGGCAAACCAGCCGTCATGAGAAGTGCCGGTCTTGCCGGCTGCCGGCGCCGCGAAGCCGCGCTGCCGCACCACATAGGCGGTGCCGGAATTCATCACGCCCTGCATCATGTCGGTCATGACGTAGGCCACTCGCGGATCGAGCACCTGCTCGCTCTCGGGCTTGAAGTCGGCAATGACATCGCCATTCGAGTTGCGCACCGAGTTGACCAGCACCGGTGAGAGCCGCACGCCTTCGTTGGCGAACACGGTGTACGCGGAGGCCATGTCGAGCGGCGTGGCGTCATACGCGCCAAGAGCCATGGCGGGCGTGGCTTTCACCGAAGTGATGCCGGCGGCCTTGGCGAGCGCCGCAACTTTGTCGTAGCCCACTTCTTCCGCCAGCTTGACCGTGGCATTGTTCAGTGACATGGCCAGCGCGTAACGCGCCGTAACTTCCCCGTGATACTCCTCTTTGTAATTGCGAGGCTCGTAAATCTGGTCGCCGTAAGCGAAAGTCGTGGGCTCATCCTGAATGAGAGATGCGGGCGTGAACACGGGATTGCTGCCATCGAGGCCGGTATTGATGGCTGCAGCGTAAACAAAGGGCTTGAAGATGGAACCGGTCGGCCGCCGGGCCAAAGCATGATCGAGCTGGCTGAAGGTGTAGTTGCGGCCGCCGACGAGAGCGAGCACCTGGCCGCTGTGCGGGTTCATTGCGATCAACGCGACCTGCACCTCTGGTCCTGGCAGGACTTTGGTTTCGTATTTCTTCGGCCCCACTTTCACTCTGCGCGTGCGCAGCTTGGTGACCTGTTCGTCCACAAACTTGGTGCCGATTTCAACCGCCTGCGCGGCGGCCTTCTGCAGATCAGGATCGAGCGTGGTGTAGATGCGCTCACCCTCATCGTTCATCTGGCGCTCGTCCAGCTTGCTGATGAGCGTGTCGCGCATAAGGTCCACGAAATACGGGGCGTCGCTGGCTTCCACGTTGGGCGGCGCGAGTTTCAGCGGGGTGGCTTTGGCCTTTTCGGCTTCTTCGCGCGTGATGGCGTGGGTTTCGACCATGCTGTCAAGAACCAGATTGCGCCGTTCGAGGGCCCGTTCCGGATGGCGGTAGGGAGAAAGATAGCTGGGCCGCTGAATAATTCCGGCGAGCAAGGCCGCCTCGGGCAGAGTGATGTCTTTGAGGTCTTTGTTGAAATAAGCGTGCGTGGCCTGGGCAAAGCCGCTGATGGCAAACGAGCCGCGCTGCCCGAGATCAACCCAGTTGCCATAGATCTCGAAGATCTGCTGCTTGGTGAATTTGTGCTCAAGCTCTTCGGCGATCAGCATCTCCGTCAGCTTGCGCTTGATAGTTTTCTCCGGCGTGAGAAAGAAGCCGCGGGAGAGTTGCATGGTGAGGGTTGATCCACCCTGTTCGTGGCGCTGGTGGGTCAGATCAATCACGGCGGCCTCCGCCATGCGGATGAAATTCACGCCGCCGTGCTGAAAGAAACGGCGGTCTTCGATGGCGAGGACCGCATCTATCATCATCCTGGGAATCTGGTCGTACTTGACCACCTCGCGCTTCGAGCGCTGTTCGGCGTCAAAGAGCGAGGTGATCATGACGGGCTCAAGCTCGTAGGCCGCCAGGTCGCCTCCGCCGCCGGTAATGCTTTCCACCTGTCCTTCGCTGACGCGGATGGTGGCCGCTTCCGGGCTGTGATAGGACTGCGGCCCGGGTGTGATTTCGATTCCACCCTTGAGCAGGCGATAGCTGCCCATGGGCGACTGGCCCTGTTTTTCGGAGTAGCCCGCGCGCCGAAGTTCCGCCGCGATCTCCTGGATGCTCATGCGCTCGCCGGTGCGCACAACTTTCGGGGTCGCGTAGATCTTGGCCGAGTTGCTGAAGACCGGACCTTTGAACCGGGCATCAATGATGCGGCCGAACTTGACGTAGTAATAAGAAAAAACAGCGGTGAAGCTGATGGCCAGAACCACAAACACCAAGGCGGCAGCGCGCACCAGTGGGTCGCTGAAAAACGATGTAACGCGATGGTTTTCGCTGACTCTATTGCGCGGAATCCGTAGTTTGATGGCCACTATGACTTGGCGGAGTTACCGCTCCCGTCGAGGCGACACACTTTCGCCTCTGGTTAAGATGACGCAGGGCGCAAATTCGTTAGCCAGAGCGGAGGACTTCAGATCCGGCCGCCTGAAGAACCCCCAATAATTCCTATTCTAAAGGATTGGCGCGGCTCCGCGCCTTGGCGACTAGAACACACCCTTGTTTTGCGCGACCGGATCAAAATGCAGGTCGGTGGGGAACACCAGCATATCGAGATGGACCGTGTACGGCACTTCGATGCTCACCGAGCCGTTGCCCTGCGTGCCCACGCGATGCACCTTGATGTCGTCATGCGGCACCGCAATGCCCAGCTGTTGCGCCTGCTTATAAACGCTGTCGCGGATTGCGTCTTCGCTCTTGGCGCTGTTGGTGCTGGTGAGGGCTTCGGTATTGATCGCGTCCTGCAATTCGTAATTGGAGTAGTAGGGGGGGATCAGCTCGACGCAAAGATAGAGCGCAACCGCGATGACAACGATGCCAAAAAACAGTTTCATGGATCCCGCCTCGGCTGCGCCTCGACCACCACTCAGGACGCAGGCTGCACAATTGCCTTGAGATAATCGGCTATGCCCGCGATGCTAGCATCGCGCGATTCGCGAGTCGAGCGTTGCATTACCTCCACGGTGCCTTCGGTAACTTTCTTCCCGACCGTAAGACGATACGGAATGCCCACCAAGTCTGCGTCTTTGAACTTGACGCCGGGCCTTTCGTCTCTGTCGTCCAGCAAAACGTCGAAGCCGGCGGCGTCCAGGCGCTGCGCGATGTCTTCTGCAGTTGTTTTCAACTTTTCATCCCCGACGTTGGTCGGCGTCACCAGAATTTCAAAAGGCGCAATCTGCGGCGGCAGCCAGAAGCCGTTTTCATCATTGCTCTGCTCGATCGCTGCGGTCAGAATGCGTTCGATGCCAATGCCATAACAGCCCATGATGATGGTGACTTCCTTGCCGTTCTTGTCGAGCACGCGTGCGCCCATAGCCTCGGCATATTTGTAGCCCAGCTTGAAGATATGACCGACTTCAACGGCGGCATCAATGCGCAGCGCGGCGCCGCAGTTGGGACAAGCCTCGCCCGCAGTCACGGCGCGCAGATCGGCGTACGCGGTCGGCTGGAAGGTCTCGCCTGGGGTGATGTTCTTGACGTGATAGTCCTCTTTGTTGGCGCCGGCGATCAGGTTCTTGCGGCCGCGTAAAGCCTCATCTACGAAGAGGACCGGGCGCGCGCCGTCATTCAAGTTTTTCGCCCAATCAATCCCAAGCGGGCCAAGAAATCCCGCCGGCGAGCGGAACAGCTGCAGGATTTCTTCCTCCTGCATGGGACGGCTGGCGGCGCTCTCAATTGCGGAGGCGAGCTTTGCCTCGTTCAGCTGATGGTCGCCGCGCATGAGGACAACGACCGCGCGCGACATTACCTTGCCCGTTTTTGCGTCTTTCTCATCGAGCGCCAGCGCCAAGGTCTTGATCTTGTTTTTCGGCGAGACGCCGAGAAAGCGCGCCACGTCTTCAATCGTCTTCTGCCCCGGCGTGTGCACCTCGAGGGGCTTGCCGTCGCCTTCCGGTTTCAGGTCTTCCACCGGCCCCAGCTTCGAAGTGGCTTTTTCCAGGTTGGCCGCGTAGCCGCAGTTTTCGCAGCTCACGATCTGGTCTTCGCCGGCCGGCGTGCGCACCATGAACTCTTCCGACTGGGTTCCGCCCATAGCGCCCGAATGCGCCTCAATCACCATGTACTTCAGCCCGCAGCGGTCGAAAATCTTGCAGTAAGCCTCGCGATGCTTCAGATACGAAACATCCAGACCCGCCGGATCAAGATCGAAAGAATACGAATCCTTCATCATGAACTGGCGCACGCGAAGCAGACCGGATTTCGGCCGGGGCTCGTCACGGAACTTCGGAGCGATCTGATACCAGATCTGCGGCAGTTGCTTGTAGCTGCGCAGCTCTTTGCGCGCGATTTCGGTCATGACTTCTTCTTCCGTCATGCCCAGGCACAGATCGGCGCCCTTGCGGTCTTTCAGGCGAAACAGATTTTCACCCATCACCGCCCAGCGGCCGCTGGTCTCCCATAACTCGCGCGGATGCAAGGCGGGCAGGTAAAACTCCTGTCCGATTCTGTCCATTTCCTCGCGGACGATGGCCATTATTTTGTTGAAAGACCGCTGCCCCAGAAAGAGATACGAGTAAATACCGGCAGCGAGCTGGCGGATGTAGCCGGCCCGCACCAGGAATTTGTGGCTGGCGACTTCGGCGTCCGCCGGCGCCTCGCGCAGCGTGGGAATAAAGAGTTTTGACCAGCGACGCATAGTTGGGAATCCCGATGAAAGGGAATTTTTGATTGTAAATGATTGTTGCAGGACTGCCCGTGCACATGTTGGGAGCGGGCGAGAATATCTGCCCCACGCGGGCAGCGCCGCTTAACCCGCCAACTGCTGCAGAATCTCTTTCCCTAGCTTTTGTGCCTCGCCGAAAAATTTCTGATATTCCCGGAACAGCCGGTTCAGTTCCAGAGATCTGTCCGGACTGAGGCGTTTGCGCAGAATCATGTCGCGCACGTGGACCGGGTTAGGAAGGGTTGCATCTTCCGTCAGTTCTTCGAGCGCCGTGCTGGGATCGTAGTGATACATAGACCCTCTTGATTGAGTGATCGGGCAATCGGGTGATTTGGTAATTGAAAGCCGCTGACTGACTCAAGCTTTCCGATTACAAAATTACTCAATTTCCCAATCGCTCAATTCTTACACCATTTCCGTGCCCCACAAATCATGCAGGTGAACAATTCCTTCCAGCGTGCCATGGCCACTGACCACGGCCAGAGAGGTGATCTTCTTGTCCTCCATCAGGGCGAGGGCTGCAGTGGCGAACTCACGCGCTGAAATCGTCTTGGGATCGCGCGTCATGCATTCGCCGGCGGTCAGGTCCAGCGCATCTTTGCCACGCTTTTCGAGCAGGCGCCGCAGGTCCCCATCACTGATGATGCCGACCAGCTTCTTTCCTTTGACCACCGCGGTCACGCCCAGCTTCTTGCGCGACATTTCGTAGATTACGTCAGGCATTCTGGTCTGCGGAGCGACGCGGGGAATGGCGTCTCCGGTATGCATCAGCGATTCTACCCGCGCCAGCTGTTTGCCCAGCTTGCCGCCGGGATGAAGATTCGCGAAGTCTTCTTCTTTGAAGCCGCGCTTGTGAGACAGCGCCACAGACAGCGCGTCGCCCAGCGCCAGCATTGTGGTGGTGGAAGCAGTTGGCGCGAGGCCGAGCGTGCAGGCTTCCTGGGCCACGGAACAATCGAGCGCGATATCGGCTGCCGCCGCCAAGGTGGAAGCCCTGTTTTTTTTCCGCGAGGTCACGGGCGAGGGCCCCCGCGCCACAAATTCATCGCAGGTCAGCGCAATCAACGGAACCCGGAGGCGCTTGATGGTCGCCAGCAGGCGCAGGATTTCTTCCGTCTCGCCGCTTGCCGAGAGCGCCATCACAACATCGCCGCGCACAATCATCCCGAGATCGCCATGCAGCGCTTCGACAGGATGGAGATAAAGTGCCGGCGTGCCAGTGGAGCTGAGAGTGGCAGCGATCTTGCGTGCGATAATGCCGCTCTTGCCGATGCCAGTGACCACCACCCGGCCGGCGCAGGCGTACATCAATTCGACCGCGCGATTGAACGCCTTCGCCATGGGGCCGGCAATGCGATCGGCGAGCGCGCTCAGTGCTTCCGCCTCGATGCGCACGACATTTTCCCCAACCTGCTTCACGGAAGGCACGATGTTAGCACGCAGCGGAAGGAGAATGTCCGCAGGCAGCTTCAGAAATGATCGTCGCCCAGATGTTCCCGGCGTCCGAGCGAACCGAGCGTCCGTGCCTGGATGGCGCGGTCCCAGGGCCCGGCCTGCCAGTTGTCTTTTTTCTTGTCGGAATGGACCCAGGGCGGAAGGCTGATCGCCATGTTGCGACCGATGGCCACGGCGTAGGGTTCGTAGAGCGCGCGCAGCGAATTCAATTTCTGTTCGGCCTGCGCGTCCTGGCGAACTTGCAAACCGCGCGCAATCAAGGCTTCGCGCAGGCGCACCAGTTCAGGCGGCGGCAGCCGGTCGGGCGCTGCCGGGTCGTAACGCGCATTCACCACCTGGGCCAGGTCAACCGTCGCGTGCCGGGCCATGGCAAAGGTCAGCCGCGCTTGATCGTCACGGATTCCATCCACGCCCGTGATGACCAGGGCCGTGGCATCGAGGATTGTGGTCAGGGCGCCAAGCCACGACTGGTTGTTGTGCTGGGAACGAAAAAAACTGAGCGCGGGATAAGAAATGTGGCTTTCGAGCACCCGCGCGGCCCATTGCTCCCAGTCGCGAAAAATCTGGTCGAGCACATCCTGCCGGGGCGACGCCCCAAATCGTCCCAGGAGCTCAGCCGCGGTCGGCGGGGAACCGGCACGCGCATCGAGCAGCGAGATTTCGATCTCTCTACGAGAAAATGCGGAATAAACCGTGGGCAGATAGCCGATGACGGTGCCCAGAAAGGCGAACCCCATGCCCGCTTCCGCCACGGCAAGCGCGCGCGCCGCGCCTGAAACCGGCACGATGTCGCCATAGCCGAGTGTGAAGAAGGTCTCGCCGCTGTGATAAATCAGCGCGCCGAAGGTGACGGGAACGTTGCCCATCGCCACGTGCTCGCCCGCGCCAAATTGCAGCAGGGCGAAACCGAGGATCAGCCCGGCGGCCCAGAAGACCAGCAAGAGAATCAGCGAGAACGGCCCAAAATATCCCAGGAAACTTTCGCGCCGCGCGCCGGCAGGAATCGCCAGGGCCAGTCGTCTCCAGGGGATCCAGGTGCGGCGATAAAACCAGGCGGTAAAACGAAAGTGGCGCGTCACCCGGCGTGGCAGCACGACCGTCTCGAACGCGTCCAGCAAGGCGCCCAGAACGACGACGATGCCTGCGAGGCTGGCGACAATTCGCATATGTCCGGGATGCCGATGTGCCGGAATAGTAGCAGATTTCGCTTGCCTTTCCGGCCGCTCGCGGCGCGGAATCCGTGGGTCAAGGTTCGGTTTGAATTTCGAATCAGCGCTTTGCTTTCGCTAAACGTGCTACGAATCCATTGACCCTGCGCGTATTGCTGGTTAAACTTACTCCGTTTTCAGCACGCCCTTTCTGAAGGATTCCCTTGAAGACCTATCGCCCCGCCCGCGTTCTGCTTGCCGAGGTCCAACAGCTGCTTGCCCCAAAACCAGCGCCGGGCGCGGCTCCGTTGGAACAAGTCGCCGACCTGCTTTGCCGCGGGCGGCAGTATTCCTGGGTCGGAATTTACCTGGCGGCAGGAAGTAAACCCGACAGCAAGGTGCTGCGCGCCAGCCGAAGTCCGCATCCTGCACAAATGGCTCGGCCGGAGACGAAATCGAAAGTTCTGATCTCGATGAAACTCAGCGGACGCGAATACGGCGTGCTGGACGTGGAAAGCGAACGCGAAAACGCCTTCGGCTGGGAAGATCGCGTGCTGCTGGAAAATGTGGCGAATCTGCTGGCGCGTTTTCTTGCCGGGCCAGGAAAGTATTTGGCGCGCCATGCCCGCGAACTCTCGCCGGAAGCGGTCAAGGCGGCGGGCGCGCGCTGATCTGCGCGCCGGCTGGCTATACCGCGACATCCTGTCTGGTGAGCGTTGAAATCTTCGCCGCCTCTTCCTGAATCCTCCTCCATGCTGTTTGCACGTGGCGGGCTTCGGTGTTTGTCTGCCCTACGCAAAGCCGCAAAGTGAATTTGCCATCGAGCCGGGTGTGGGTGAGATATAGATCACCGCTGCGGTTCAGGCGTTCCATCAACATTTGATTGGCATCGTCGCCACCGCGCAGGCGGAAGCACACCAGATTCAGCGGCGCCGGAGCGGCCACTTCGAAGCGGTCATCCTTCCTGACCCAACTCACAAATTCCTGGGCGAGAGCCACGTGCCTGCGGATGTGATGCTGCAGACCTTCTACGCCATAATGGCGGACCACAAACCACAACTTCAGCGAACGAAAGCGGCGGCCAAGAGGAACCTGCCAATCGCGATAATCAATCACGGCGCCCGATTCCGTTGCCTTGTTCCGCAGATACTCCGGCAGCACGCTCAGCGTTTTGATCAGCGTGGGGCGATCGGCGACATAGAAGCAGTCACAATCGAAGTTGGTGAACATCCACTTGTGCGGGTTGAAGCAGTAGCTGTCGGCGAATTCGAGGCCATGGTGAATGTAGCGGAACTCGGGGCAAAGCGCGGCCGTGCCAGACATGGCGGCGTCCGCGTGCAGCCACAGCTTGTTTTCACGACAGATGCGGCCAATTTCGGGGACAGGGTCAAGAGCATTCGAGGAAGTGGTTCCCACCGTCGCGCAAACGAAGAACGGAACCAGGCGTGCTCGGTGATCGCTTGCGATCTGTGCGGCGAGTACGTCCGGCCGCATTGCGAAGTTCCGATCCACATCAATCAGGCGCAGATTGTCGCGGCCAATGCCGGCGATCTGGACCGCCTTTTCAATCGAAGAATGCGCCTGCGCCGATATGTAGGCCACTAACTTTCTATCGCAGCCCTTCCGATTGCTTGCGAAGTTCGTCATGCGTTCGCGCGCCGCCAGCAAGGCGCAGAGCGAGGCGCTGGAGGCAGTGTCCTGAATCACGCCCCCGCCGGTGCTGGTCGAAAGAAATTTCTGCGGCAGGTCCAACATGCGCACGAGCCAGTCGAGCACGTGCATTTCGAGCTCAGTGCACGCGGGGCTGGTGGCCCACAACATGCCCTGCACGCCGAGACCGGAAGACAGAAGATCGCCCAGAATTGCCGGTCCCGAGGCGTTACAGGGGAAGAAAGCAAAGAAATTCGGCGATTGCCAGTGGGTGACGCCGGGAAGGATGAGATTTTCTACGTCGCCTAGTAACTTTGCAAAAGCCTCACCGTTGATCGGGGGATCGGTTGGCAGTGAGGCCCGGATTTGCCCAGGCTCGGCCCGCGACAGGACCGGAAATGATTCGATTCGTGAATAGTAATCAGCGATCCAATCCACCACGGCGTGGCCGTGGCGGCGAAACTCGTCCGGCGTCATATGAAAACTCGAGCTCTCGGGCATCTGCGCCCTCCCCGTATCAGCAACTATTTAAGCAGATAATTGTCCGTAGAAGACTTGCGTCTCGTACTCGAACAGCACCCGCCCCCTTTCCTTGTACTTCGCAAAAATGCGCCGCAACTCCGCCAGCATCAGCTCGTATTTGGCATCGCCCTCTTGGGGCGTGTAGGAGGACGAAAGCAGCCGCCCCTTGAGACCTTCATAGTCGAATTGCTGACTCATGGGAAATCTGCGCTCGTGGAATGTCCAACCTGGGAAAAACCCTTCAATCCTCGCGCTGGTATGCTCGTGACTGACTTCCTCATAATCGGTGCCGTAAGTCATCAGCAGCCGCTCATATTCCTCAAGAAACGGCCCTTGCATGCAGCGATCGTTCCAGGCCAGCACAGCCCAACCGCGAGGCTTCAGGATCCGAACAAACTCCCGCCGGGCCTGCTCAGGGTCAAACCAATGCGCCGCCTGCCCCGCCGTCACAAAATTTATGCTTTGGGCCGCCAGCGTGGTCGCCTCCGCGGCTCCCTCCACGCTGATAAAACCCGGGTAGCCGGCCAGATATTTCTCGCCCGCTTGTCGCATATTTGGATTGGGCTCGACGGCGAAGACCCGGTTGCCGTTTTTCAGAAAAATTTCGCTGAGCTTGCCGGTGCCGGAGCCAATGTCCGCGATGACAGAATCCGGAGCGAGGCCGCACTCGGATTTCAAAAGCTCCAGTATGGCCGGAGGGTATCCCGGCCGGTAGCGGATGTAGTTTTCGACGCGCGAAGAAAACCGTGATATGGAATCAGAAATCGGCATGATGCCAGTGTAGCGTGACGAGGGGGCGCGTCTTCGTGCCCAATCTTGTCGTGGAACTGCTAAATTAGACGCTTACCATGCGAATGGTTATCAAAATCGGGACCAGCCTGATTGCGCCGAGCGGCCGCATTGATACGGTCCACATGCGCGCCCTGGTGGACCAGCTCGACTTGACCCGGCATGAGTATCTGATTGTTTCCTCTGGCGCGATTGCTTCCGGCATGTCGAACCTGGGCCTGGCCGAGAAACCGCACAGCGTGCCGCTGATGCAGGCTTGCGCCGCGGTGGGACAAAGCGCCCTGATGCATACTTACGAGCAACTTTTTTTCGGGAAGAAGAAAGTCGCTCAGCTGCTGCTTTCGAGCGATGATTTCACTTCTCCCGCCCGCTACAAGAATCTGCAGAACACTTTGCGGCAGCTATTGCGGCTCGGAGTTGTGCCGGTCGTGAATGAAAATGACAGCGTTTCGGTGCGCGAACTGGAAGGCGCGTTCGGCGATAACGACGAACTCAGCGCGCTGCTCGCCGCCGCCGTGAAGGCTAACTGGCTGTTGCTGCTTACCGATGTTGAAGGATTTTACGTTCCCAATGGCCGGCGCCCGCGCCTGCTGCGCACCGTCCGCCGGCTCACGCCGCAGATGGAAGCCCTTTGCAATGGTCACGGAAAATTGGGGCGTGGCGGCATGCGTTCGAAACTGCGCGCCGCCAAGACCGCCAGCGAGGCGGGTGTGCATGTGGCCATTATCAATGGAAGGCAGCCGAATGCGATTTTCGCTGCGCTCGAGCGAAAATCGGGAACGTATTTTCCACCTCAACGCAGCCTCAGCTGATATGGCCACAACCACCACTCCCGTTTCTACGCGCGACAAGCTGGCGCGCGCTCGCGCCGCTGCAACCCAGATTGCGCAGCTTTCGACATTGCAAAAGAATCGCCTGCTGCTCGAAATGGCGGACGCGCTGGAATCCCATGCGCAGGGCATTCTGGCTGCAAATCAATGGGATCTCCAAACTTCCGGTGTGGCTGGCGCGATGCGCGATCGCCTGCTGCTCAATCCGCAGCGCATCGGCGATATCACCCGGAGCGTGCGCGACGTGGCGAGCCTGCCTGATCCCGTCGGCGAAACGCTCGCCGAGTGGACTCGCCCCAACGGACTGCGGATTCGCAAGGTACGCGTTCCTCTTGGGGTTGTGGGCATTATTTATGAGTCGCGCCCGAACGTCACTGTGGACGCGATGGCGCTCACGACAAAAACAGGCAACGCGATTGTTCTGCGCGGAGGCAAAGAGGCTTCTCACAGCAATCAGAAGTTAGTCGAAATTCTATCTGCCGTGCCGGGCCTGCCCGAAGGAGCCATTGAACTGCTCGATTCGAGCACTCGCGATTCTGTTCGTGAGCTCATCGAGGCGCGAGGCCTGGTGGATGTTGTGATTCCTCGCGGCGGCTCCGAGTTGATTAACTTCGTGGTCGAAAACTCGCTCGTGCCCGTCATTGAAACCGGGGCGGGGAATTGTCACATTTACGTGGATGAGTCTGCCGACTTCGAGATGGCCGACCGCATTGTGATCAACGCGAAGACGCAGCGACCTTCGGTGTGCAACGCGGCTGAGAAACTGCTTGTACATCAGGGCATCTCCGCAGAGTACATTCCGCGCGTTGTAAGGAAGCTTCTCGAGCACGGTGTGGAAGTGCGTGGCGACCGCGAGGCTTGCCACCTTGCGTCCGGCATGAATGTAGTTCCGGCTGGGCCAAAGGATTGGGACGAAGAGTATCTTCGCCTCTGTATCGCGGTTAGAGTTGTCAGCGGCATTGAGGAGGCGATTGCTCACATCAACCGCTGCTCGACCCAAAATTCTGAGGCGATTGTGACTTCGAATGAACTTCGCGCGCAGCTGTTTCTGCGCCAGGTAAATTCGGCTTGCGTGTACTGGAACGCCTCGACGCGGTTCACCGATGGCGGCGAGTTTGGCTTCGGCGCCGAGATGGGCGTCAGCACGCAAAAACTCCACTGCCGCGGCCCATTCGCTCTCGCCGAGCTGACTTCAACAAAGTACGAAATTCTGGGCACGGGACAAATCCGAAGTTAGCAAGTCAAACTCATCGCCACACCGGAATCCGCGTCAGGTCAAAGTGGTGGTCGTAGGTCCAGACGCGCAGATTCATGCGCATGGCCACGGCCGCAACCGTCGCGTCGAACAATGTAATAGGCTGATCGGCCAGCGACTGCACGCGCTTCAAGGCATAGCGATAGTCCTCGACGCTCGGGTTGACAAATCCCGCAGCCGAGAGATCATTCAGCCACTGCGACGCCGCATCTTTTCCCAGCCGAAACAGCACGAGCGTGTACGCTTCCATCAAAGTCGGGTAGGCGACAAGAATTTCGTAGCGCTCGCGGGCCAGGCGGTGCAATTCGTGGCGTGCCCGCTGATGGTGAGCGTCGTCCGGATCAGCCGCCGCGTAGAGAGGTCCAGTATCGGCCAGCACGGCGCGCTGCGTCATTTGCCGGTCGATTTCCCAGCCAGGTAAAGGTCATGCATTTCACTTATGTCGCGGCGGCCGCTGCCTTTCTTAGCTGGCCGAATCGCGAGACTGCGCCGCACGCGGAAAAAACCCCGATCCGCAAGATAATGCCGCAGCGCGGCCTGCACGACATTCGTCAGCGAGGGAGGAGCTTCCTGAGCCTTTTGATATTCTTCGACAGCTGCCGCGAGATCATCGGGCAAAGTCATGGTCGCGCGCTTCATAGAAAGTATCGTATCACCAATTGGTGATTTTGGTGAAGATGGATCCAATCTCCGGAACGCGTACATGCTCGAGAAGTCAAGAACGAACCAAGAACGGTGCGCCTCGAACCTCAGTCGCTAATGTGCTAAGTTAAGTATTCGTTTCTGAACTTCATGAAATTCCTCTCGGCTTCTCTCCTGGCTTGTGCAGCTTTGCTTTTTTCCCTCTGGCCTAGAATCGGCGGCGCTGTCTCTGGTTCTCCAAACTCATGGCCTATCTTCGGTTTTCGCGATTCTGCGATCGAAAACGGCGTCGAGTCCAGCTTCCTTGCTGTTCCCGACCCGAAGCGTGCCGAAGAAGAGCTGCGCACACTGACCGCGGCCCCGCACATGGCGGGAACTCCGGAAGACAAAACCACGGCCGATTACGTCGCAGCAAAATTTCGCGAAGCCGGCCTTGAGACCGAGATTTCTGAGTACAAAGTCTGGATGAACTACCCCTCGGAGATCAGCGTTGATGTGACTTCGCCTGCCGATCTTCACATGCACGGTCCCCGCCCCGAGCACGTGGATGGTGACCCTTACGACGATGATCCTCGCGTCGTCACGCCCTTCAACAGCATGTCGCCGTCCGCAGACGTTGAAGGTGAGGTCGTCTATGCCAACTACGGCACGCCTGACGATTTCCAAAAGCTCGATCAGATGAGAATTGATGTTCGCAACAAGATCGTTCTCGTCCGCTACGGGCAGAATTTTCGTGGGGTAAAAGTGCTTGTCGCCCAGGAGCATGGCGCGGCCGGCGTCCTGATTTACTCCGATCCTTACGATGACGGCTGGCGGCAGGGCGACAAATACCCGCAGGGCCCGTGGCGGCCGGACACTGGCGTTCAGCGCGGCTCGGTTGGATTCATGTTTCAATTTCCCGGAGACCCCACGACTCCGGGAGTGGCTTCCACCCCCGATTTGCCCGACTCGAAGCGGGTTTCGCCGGAGCAATCGGCACAATTACCCAAAATTCCGTCCACCCCGCTTTCGTATGCCGATGCGCGCCCTATCCTGGAGCATCTCGCCGGGCCAGACTCTCCGCGCGACTGGCAAGGTTCGCTGCCGTTCACTTATCACGTTGGCCCCGGACCGGTGAAAGTGAGACTTCATCTCAAGCAGGACTTTCAGTTCCGCACAATTTGGGATGTGATCGGCCGCGCGCGTGGCAGCGAGTGGCCGGATGAACTCGTGATCGCCGGCAATCATCGCGATGCCTGGGTTTACGGCGCCGTAGATCCGAACAGCGGCACAACTGCAATGCTCGAGGCCGTGCGCGGTGTTGGGGAATTACTGAAGTCAGGATGGAGGCCCAAGCGCACGCTGATCTTCGCCAGCTGGGATGGCGAAGAGGAAGGCCTCATCGGCTCGACCGAATGGGGCGAGCAACACGCAACCGGGCTCGCCGGTGCCGTGGCCTACTTCAACGTGGACGTCGGCGTTTCGGGCCCGAAATTCGGCGCCTCCGCCGAGCCCACGCTCAAACCCTTCGTGCGTGAGATCACCAAGATCGTTCCCAGCCCTCAGGGCGGAATGTTGTATGACGCGTGGCGCAAAGAGAGCGAGCCGCGCAAAACCAGCCCAGAGCCCGGTTCGAGCTACCTGCCGCCCGTCGCGCGTGTGGATTCCGACGTTCCCGTAGGCGATCTGGGCAGCGGCTCGGACTACACCGTGTTCCTGCAGCATCTTGGAATTCCTTCTGATGATCTCGGTTCCACCGGCTCTTACGGCGTCTATCACTCCGTTTTCGACAATTTCAATTGGTTCAATAAATTCGCCGATCCCGACTTTGTCTACGAGCAGGAAGTCGCCCGCGTTTTCGGACTGCAGGCGATCCGAATGGCGGACACTGACGTGCTGCCGTACGACTACGATCTCTACGGCAAGGAAATCCTTGCCTATCTCGACGCCGCGCAAAAAAAGGCGGAAGCCGAGTTTGGTTCGCACGCTCCAACGTTTGATCAGGCTGAAGCGGCCGCAAAGAAACTTCAGCAGGCGGGAATGAAGGTCCTCGCCCAGCAGGGCCGCGCTCCGGCTGATCCGCGAGTGTTGAATCACGCGCTGTGCCAGGCGGAGCGCGCCTTGTTGCTGCCCGATGGGCTACCCGATCGTCCCTGGTATCGCCATGCGATCTACGCTCCCGGCCAGTACACCGGTTACGCCGCCGTGGTGATTCCGGGAGTGAATGAGGCAATTGATAGACACGATCTAGACGTCACAAGAAAGCAGCTTTCCGCATTGTCGGCCGCGCTCGAGCGGTCAGCAAGAATCCTGAACAGCGATCACTGAACACGCCAGGGTGAGATGTCGAAAGGCTAGCGTCGCGGCCGGCGAACGGCGTGATGGTCGCGGAGCAGAGTCATCAATTCCGCTTGTAGAAAGCTGCCTCCGGCCACTAACCCGGAGAGCAGCGGCGCGCGCTGATTACAGCGCAGCGGCTGTCCATCAAGAGTGCAGGCAAATCCTCCCGCGCTCTGCACGAGAACTACGCCGGCGGCCACGTCCCATTCATGTTTCGGCGTCAAGGTGAACGTGGCGTCGGCCAGGCCGGCCGACACGCGTGCCAGCTTGTAGGCCACCGACCCCGTCCGCCGCACTTCGAAACCTGCCGACTCGAATTGCTTCCATTCGCCGCGGCTGGATTCGCTACGGCTGGCGAGAATTACCGCGCCAGCAAGACTTCGCCGCTCGCTGGCGTGGGCGGGCTTGCCCTTATAAGTTATGCCCGCGTCGAGAGCGCCCAGAAAAATCTCGTCGGTTGCGGGATTGCAGATTCCGCCGGCTACGGCGCAGCCGTTCTCCACGAAAGCAATCGAAACGCAGAACTCGGGAACGCCGGCCACGAACTCGCGCGTGCCATCGAGCGGATCCACGACCCACACCCGCGACTTTTCCAGCCGCGCCAGGTCATCGCCGCTTTCTTCTGAGAGCCAGCCTTCGTTTTCCCGCAGCAGTTCCCTTCGCAAAGCCGCATCCACTGCGCGGTCGGCCTCGGTGACGGGATCGAGCCCGGACTTATACTCCGTCGCAATCTCACCTGGGGTGAAGCGATGGAAAATCTCGCGCGCCGCTTCGAGCGCCGACTCGATGCGTTTCAACGTCTCCAGCGATTGGGAATCACCCATGAGTCAGGTTAACTCAGGCCCACAGCATGCGCGCGCCGGTGGCCATCAGTACAGTGCAAAGAATGCGGCGCAGCCAGGGAACAGGGACGCGGGTGCTCAAGTGAGAGCCAAGCAGTCCACCAGGAACCGAGCCGATCAAAAGCGCGCCCACCAGCGACGGGTTAACATTGCCCAGCCGAAAATGCAGCAGGCTGGTCAAGCCAGTGAGCAAGACCGCGTGCACGATGTCGGTCCCCACCATGTCTTTGGGGGCAAAACTGTAAAAGAGCAGTAGCAGCATCATGATGATGCTGCCCGAACCGACCGAAGTCATGCCGACCAGAAAACCGGCAAGCAGACCAATAGCTGCCATGCCCCCCAGTGACTTCAAGGTCGGCGGCCGATGCGTGACGCGCTCTTCAATCTGGTTCTGGAAGAACAGGAGCGTGGGAACACAGATCAGCAGCGCGCCAACCGCATACCGAATGAATTCATTCACCCCGCCGCCGTAGGTGCTCCGCAAATAAGCGAGCAGGCTCACTCCCAGCAGCGATCCCGGAAGACTGCCCGTGGCCAGAGCCCCAACCACTCGCAGGCGGACTGTGCCGCGGCGCAGGTGCAGCCAACCGGAGCCGATCTTAGTCAGAAAGTTGAACAGCGCATCCGAACCAACTGCCAGTATCGGGGGCACGCGCAGCGCGAAAATCAGGACCGGAAGCAGCAGAACGCCGCCTCCCACGCCAGTCATACCGATCAGCGTACCCACCACAAAGCCGATTACGATTTTGAAACCGATCGCCATAAGACTGCTGCTGACCCCGGCGCTTCAGGAACTATGCCGCGGTCCCGTTCACCCCGATAAATCCTTCCCGCTCCAAATGCAGAATGATTTCCTGCGCGGCTTCCTCCGGGGTCAAATCCGCGGTGTTGATGATGACCTCCGCGTCTTTCGGCTCTTCATATGGATCAGAGATGCCGGTGAATTCCTTCAGAATCCCCGCTCTCGCTTTGGCGTAAAGGCCTTTGCGGTCGCGCTCTTCACAGGTTTCAAGCGGCGTGGCCACGTGCACCAGGATGAACCCGCCCAGTGGCTCGATCATGCTGCGCACCTGCTTGCGCACCGAATCGTAAGGCGCGATCGGCGCGCAGATGGCGATCCCGCCATTCTTCGTGATTTCCGACGCGACATAGCCGATGCGGCGAATGTTGATGTCCCGGTGCTCCTTGGAAAATCCGAGCTCGGAGGAAAGATGTTTGCGCACAATATCGCCATCGAGCAGCGTCACCGGACGCCCGCCCGTCTCGAGAAACTTCGTGCGCAGCACATTCGCGATGGTGGACTTCCCGGAACCGGAGAGGCCGGTGAAGAAAACCGTCACTCCCTGCTTGTGCCGCGGCGGATAGCTGCGGCGCAACTCGTGCACAACTTCAGGATAGGTAAACCATTCCGGAATCTCGCGGCCTTCATTCAACCGGTTGCGCAGTTCTGTGCCGGAAATGTTCAGCACACGCGCACCCTTCGGCACCTCGTTGTCCGGAACGTAATAATCCTGTTCTTCGAGATAGACCATCATGTTGAAAGGCACCATGGTCACGCCGATGTCGGCTTCATGTTGTCTGAAGAGCTGCTGCGCGTCGTACGGACCGTAGAAGGGTTTGCCGTTGGCGTCATTGCCCGGGCCGGCGTGGTCGCGGCCTACGATAAAGTGAGTACAGCCGTGATTCTTGCGGATGATTGCATGCCAGATCGCTTCGCGCGGCCCGCCCATGCGCATGGCCAGCGGCAGCATGGAGAGCTTCACCGTCCCGGCAGGAAACTTCGACAGCAGCAGCTGATAGCAGCGCACGCGCGTGAAGTAATCCACGTCTCCCGGCTTGGTCATGCCCACGGAAGGATGAATCAAGAGATTGGCTTCAACCTGCTTGGCGGCCCGAAATGTCAGTTCCACGTGGGCGCGGTGCATGGGGTTACGGGTCTGGAAGGCGACCACGCGGCGCCAGCCCAGGCGCGCGAATTCGGCGCGCAATTCCTCGGGAGTCAAACGCAGCCCACGAAAATCGTAGTGCGAGACCGGCTGCACGCCTTCGATGCGTCCGCCGACGTACCATGGCTTGGCCTCGCTCAACAGATAATTCACGCCGGGATGAACTTTGCTCGTGGTTCCGAACACGCACTGCGCTTCGGCCTCGCGATCCGGCTGCCACATATCATCCACATGCAGCACAGCCAGCATCACGCCTTCGGGATCGCGCAGCGCAACTTTGCTTTTGCCCGGAGTAAGCGACCTGGCAAATTCCTCCGTCACGTCGAGTGTGATCGGCATGGGCCACAAAGTGCCATTCGTCAGCCGCATGTTCCCGCACACACTCTCGTGCTCGGAACGGGTCATGAATCCCCGCAGGGGTGAAAAGCCGCCGCTGACGAGCAACTCCAGGTCGCACAGCTGGCGCGGCGTCAGGTCCCAAGACGGCCATTCCCGCGAGTGCGCTTTCAGCTCGCGCGACCGCTCGGGGTCGGCGATCAGGTTGAGGAGTTCGCCCCCATGGGCGGCAATGAGATGGCTGGTGGGAGAGATCAAAACTGCTTACCTCCTGAGATAGACATGATCCTGGATCCTTTGGCTCTTGATTTCAGATTTCAGCGACACCAGCGCGGCCAATGCGGTGACTGGTGGTGCAATTGGCCTGCCTTCGGGAGTTCGACTTCGCCATCCATCTTATGGGGAATCAAGGACTTTTGGGAAGACGGTGCGGGGCCCCCGATTTTGTGCGGGTCAAGTTGCAACTTTTTGCGCCAAATGGGCGGTTGGTCTAGGACGCGAAAAGATTCTTTCCGGACTCCGAAGGTGAGTGCGGGGAAAACCTGCTGGTTGAAGACTGGATCGGCGACCTCTTCCATTCGCCCTTGTACGGATCAAGCGCCGTTTCAAACAGCCCGTCCCTTGCCATTTTTAGGGTGAAAGGCGAGAGAAAAATACAGTACTTGTCGGACTCTGGTACTGCTCCCAAGATGTAATTAGTTCCACCGCGCAAGCCGGAGAAGGGAATTTTGTCCTAAGGTGTTTCCCTTAGCGACGACCGGTGCCATTCATGCGTGCGTGCGCGAGAATTTTTGTTGCATGAGCGGTGCAAAACTTAAGCCCATTGCCGAGCTCGCGGGATCCGCTGTTCTATTCACACTCCAGTTGCTTCCTCAAAAACCTGTGCGCACAGTTGAACTTACAGGCAGGATTTCGACCGGCCCGAGGCTCGGTCGGCGCCCGTAAACAACGTGACGTCCCGCCAGCTTTGTAGGCGAATCACCGCTCCATAGCCCGCAATACATGGGAATTGTGCAAAATCCCTAAAGGATTTCCTGTAAGTGAGCAGTACAGGTGGCATACCGAGTGCTATGAATTTTGAAAGAACCAGCTCAGCTTGGGAGTTTGCTGACAGGCACCGCTTAATGTGCTTTGGCCGCAGTACGAATCCAGTTGGCGGCTTCGGAGATTGCAGCCGGGAAAAACCATGGAAACCAGGGGAGGAATCATGCCGGAGAAGTTCGTTCGTCTTGGACCGCGCGAGCAGCAAATCGCAGATCTGTTGCTGCAAGGCTGCGATAACGAAGAAATCGCCAAGCAACTGAAAATGGCACGGCGCACGGTCAAAGCCCATTTCAATCGGCTTTTTCTTCGCTTTGGAATCACTGGCGGCATTAAGCGGGTGAAGCTGGCAACACTTCTCTACCGGAGGCAGCTATGCTCGGAAACGAGCGTTATGGAAAACGAATCCCCAATGAACGTGAGCAGCGAGTCATTGAACTCGTTGCCCAAGGACTTAAGAACCGCGAAGTTGCGGAAAACATCGGAACTACTGAGCACGTCGTCAAGAACTATCTACGCGTCATCTACGACAAGCTCGGACTCTGGAATCGCGTCGAGCTTGCCCTCTGGTATGAGGCGAGACGGCACGAAGGCGCCCACGCTTGAAGTTCTGGAAAGCTGGGAGCGGAGCATTCTTGACTTGGAAAACTCTGCTCCATCCAACCACCACTACGACTCCTGACATACGGAAAACCTGCAGAATGTCGAAGACCTCCGCGCCACGCGGAGGTCTAGACGTTCTAGACCTCAGCTTTGTTGACCTACGCTTTTGACGTTTTGACCTGGGATTTACCTGCGCCGGGCCTCGGAGGCACTCAGAACTAGCGGCAGCTCACGTCTAGTTGATGAAGTTGCTGGGCGGCATCGGCGGCGCCCTTCTTTGCTGCGGCCGACAACAGCAGCCTCGCCTGATCGCAGCTTTGCGGCACTCCCTCTCCGCGCGCGTAAAGGCCGGCCAACAGCACTTCCGCATGTGTATTCTGCTTGCCGACGGCGCGCCACAGCCAGCGGGAGGCAGAAGTCATATCGCGCTGGTCGAGATAGCGTTGCGCCTGCGCGAGTTCTTCCTGGCCGCTCGCGGGGTTCGCGGTTTCCTCGGAAGATGACTTCGGATTGCGCTCTGCCAGGCTGGCCGGAACCACGTGGCGGCTGCCCTCTCGGCTCGATCCCTCGGTCAAAGCAGCGTTCGGCTTGCTGGAACTAGCCGCATCGCCCGCCGGCGAATTTTCCGTGGCGGTAGATTTCGTTTCGTCTGAAGCCTTATCCTGCGCGCCCGGCTCTTCGGCAATTCCAGAATTGTCTGCCGGATGGGCCGCGCCCGCCGCACCGGATTGGGGTGGCAGGTTCTGCTCGGAGGGCTCTGACGACGCGGCCTCAGAGGGCGCCGCAGGAGGCTGCGCCGTTGCCGGCGCTGGCTTCTGGCTGGGTCTTACGAGCTCCAGGAGCTGCGAAAGCTGGAAACCGCGCCCGGATTGCTCACTCCACTCCCTGAAGCCCACGACCGCCAGGACCACGATCAGCACCAGGGCCAACGCATATCTCCAGCGGCCATGCCCTTCGTCATCGTCGTACAGGCCCGAATAGGCTTTGTCGCGCAGAAACTGGACGTCATCCTCAGGCAGCCCGGGAGAAAGGCCCAGGATTCCGCCACCTGTCTCATAACGGGAGGATTCGTGACTCGAAGACTCGTGCAACGCCACGTTTGCGCGCCGCCGGTCGCCCGCTGAACCTGTCGGCGCATCCGCGTAAAGCGGAGCTCCGCAGCTGCCGCAGAATCTCTGGTTTGAGGCGTTTTCGTGATGGCACTCCGGACAAGTGACGGCCGGGCGCGCGCCATAAACTTCGCCATTCTGGGGAAGTGCGCCGGAGGCGGCCTGGGTTTCAAGTTCCCGCAACAGCGCAGTCACGGCCTCTTGCCGCCGTTCCGGCGGGCTCGCAAAATAGGCCTGCGCCAGCCGTCCTATGTTCTGCTCCACGACTGGGTCAAGCGCGGATGGGATCTCGGTCTTGTGCAATTTATCTGTTGGCTCCGGCTGCTCTTGCCAAGAGTTTGCCAATTGCCATCTCCTGCGGTCTATTCCTCTGATGCCGTGATTTACTTCAGTGTCTCCCCGTTATTGCACTCCAGACTCCGGGCGATTGTCAAACCCCAAAAGGGCCGAAATTATGCTGTAGTTGCGCCCGCCGGAATGCCTGACGCCGCATTTGGATGACGTGCATTTGGATCATTGTGAAATGAGCGCCTTTGGAAAGAAAACACGATATCCGGAATGAAAGGCAGGGAGTGAATCACTGAACAAGCGTTCATTGCCGCGTCGCGCGGGCCGCACAGCGAACTCAATCGCAAGGTCTGCGGCTTGCTGGCTGGAACTGGTCGAACTGCGCATCTTTTTGGGTCGTGAAGCGTCCGCCGTCGGATTTGCCGTACAACTCAGTGCCAGGGCAATAGTAGAGCGCGGTGTGCACGTCCTCCCAGACTCTGACTCTGGGATTTCCCATGTACGGCGGAGGCTCCGGAGCTTCGGCCAGACCCAGATTGATCAGCATTTTGTCCATCAAACTGAGCTCAGGCTGCGGCTCAGTCTGCGGCTTCTGTCCGTCTGTCAGGGGCACGTGCGCGTGAACCGTTGTCGTAGTGGAAACCGGCTTGGCGGCGGAATCGGGCAGCGGGGCGCTTGGGGCGCCCGCGCCAAACAATACCAGCAACAAGAGAACTGCGGCTGCCACCAAATAGATGTTGGCGCGTTGTGTCCGCCAGAATGTCGCGCCACTGCTTTCTCTTTTTTCCGCCGTGTCCGTCCAATCGCCGGAAGCATCTGGTGAAGTCCATTCAGAGGTTTGCTGCAGTCCTGCGTCGGCTGCGGAGTGAGTCGAAATCGAATTGGCGGTGCCGCCGTTCGCCTCTTCCCTGCCAATTGCATCGCGGAAAAGCCTGTCCGGCTCAAAGCTCGCAAATCCCTGTTCCACGTGCCCGCTGGAAGGTGCGGTCCCTCGCCCGGCGGGGGTCACGACCCTCTCCGAAGCCACACCATACGAAGAAAACTCGTCTGGCTTCCACTTCTTCGAAGCAGCGTCCGACGCGGCGTCCTCGGGACGCGAGGGGACAACAGAGTCTAACGGCGCTGCAGCAGGGGCCTTCTCGGCGGCCGTTTCCAATGAACCCGCGCGCGAGTCCGAAGCGGGCGGACCCGGCGGCGTTGTACCCGAGAACTGCGAAAGGAGCGCTTCCAATTCCGAAGGCAGGACTTCGAGTGGATCCGGAGTTCCATCGGCCGAGCTTTCGAGCGGTATGCCTTTCTTCTCGGCGGCGCGCTGCAGGTCCCACAATGACGCCCAGGTGTTCTGCAAAGGGCGGCTGGCCGAGCGTGCCGTGCCGCAGTTTCCGCAGAAGGACTCGTTCGCCTTGACCTGGTGTCCGCAGCTCCGGCAAACGGTCGCCGCGTTTTCGCCGGCGCCACCATTCCCGGAGTCTTCTCCGAAAGCGGCGACTCCCCCGTCCGCCGTATTCGCCAGACGGGACAAATGCGGACGTACTCTTTCCAGGGTCTCGACCAGAAAATCGTGTTCCGAGGCGGCTGCTTTTCGCTGCGACGGATCGGCAGTGGCCGC
>Ga0335078_10002250_pt1 | contig 29306 bp, 23 predicted proteins | sample Lox_Sample_32_FD_206711 | JGI IMG/M metagenome (GOLD analysis project Ga0335078, IMG submission 206711) | Soil microbial communities from Loxahatchee National Wildlife Refuge, Florida, United States - Lox_Sample_3.2 | ecosystem: Environmental > Terrestrial > Soil > Wetlands | place: USA...
TCCCGCCCGCAAAGAAGTAGGAGACGCCGTCCGCGCGCAACCCCGCAAGGTGCGCATCGGCGACCTGCTCGCTCAACACGACGACGATGGGATCACCGCCGATCTCCGACCGACCCCAGGCGATCTTGCCCTGCGCATCGAGCACGACTGCATACGCGCTGGCGCCGAGATTGGCGCCGGTCTTGGCGGTACCGAGGACAACCCGGTCGGCATCGCGGCGCACGAGCCAGGGCTCTCTCGGGTAGCTCCGCTCCGTCCGGGCCTCATAAGTCCGCGCCTTCGCGAACTCCTGTCCGGTCACCCGACCCACGAGCCACGCGTCACAGCCGAGTCTCGCGTGCAGGCGCTCGAAGAGATCTCCCCCGTTGCCATCCCGGGGTCGCCATCGGCTGTGCAGGATGCGCCCGTCGATGCTCGCCACCATGTGACAGATCACGTACGGCTTCATGGTTGACTCCTCTGGCTCTGACAGGTCTCCCGCTCGCCGCTGCGACCTGCGCGGCAGGCCGAAAGATATGGTAGCGTGCGGCGACAGCCGAGAGCGAACCCATGGCGAATACACTGATTCATGAGAACCGGCGCCTGCGGTTTCCGCTCGATACGCTGGTCGATGCGCTGATCGAGCTCGAGGACAAGCAGGGACATTGGCCGTCCAAGGCTACCGTGGTCGGTGCGACCATCGACCACGAGACGACCACCGACAACGATCGGGTCATCCTGTCGATTCACCGCGCGGACAGCGACAAAGTCATCGAGCGCCGGTACTCGCTCGCCATGATCGCCGCCGCCATCGTCAACTACTGTGTGACGCTGCGAGTGCCGCTGCCGCGCAATTCGACCAAGAGCATCCAGGTGTTACCCGACGGTGTTGCCTTGGTGCTCGAGAACACGCTCATTCTGCAGTGCCGGCACGAGGAGCTTTCGACCCTGCCCGCCGGCAGCGTGCCGCCACCGGCCCACGCCGCCGCCGCTGCGGTGCGCGCGCCGCCCGACGCCGCTTCCCCGCCGGCAAGCCCGCCGCCGCCGGCGAGTGCCCCTACGGGCACCGCCGAAGCGCCGCCGCCACCCGCCCCGCCGGCGCCGGACGCACCCGCGGCTGCGGCAGCGGATGCGCCAGGGCCGACTTAGCAACGAGGAGCGAGCTCACGGGTATCGTCTGAGCAAGCGCCCGCCCGCCGGAATCAACCGCGCCCCGAGCGGCGCGACCGTGACAGCCGCAGCCAACCGCCCGCAAGTCGAGGTCGAGGACGCCAGCGTGTGCGCTGCCCTTTCGACGCGCGTCGCCGCCGGCGCCATCGTCTGGCCGGACCGGCGCCATCGCTCGGAACCGATGTTCGTGCCCCTCAAATGGAACGCCCGGCGGGAGGTTCCGACATCATGGCAGGTCCTCACCCCCCGCCGGCCGCCGAACGGATATGATTAGGCTGCCGCTCTTCAGCGACTGTTGTCGGAGACCTTCAATGTCCATCATCGCTTGGATCGTCCTCGGCCTCATCGCCGGCTTCATCGGCAGCAAGATCGTCAACAAGCGGGGCGAAGGCATGCTTCGGGATATCATCCTCGGGGTCATCGGCGCCGTGGTCGGCGGGTGGTTGTTCCACGTCTTCGGCGCCGCCGGCGTGACCGGACTCAATCTCTACAGTCTGCTGGTGGCGGTCGTCGGTGCCATCGTCGTGCTGGTGATCTATCACGCGCTCATGGGAAGGAAGTCCCGCGCCTGAGCGGCTCCTGGCTCGGGCCGAGGGGCCTGAGCCGATCGATGCCGGCGAGCAGGTGATGAAAGGCTTGCACCAGAGGCAGTGATAGCCCGAGGTCCGCGGCCCTGCGAACCGCGTACCCGAAGGTTTCCTCGACCTCGAGCGGCCGGCCCGCCTCGAGGTCCTGAAGCGCCGACATGCGATGACCGGGGGCGTGCCGGCGCATGTCCTCTCCCATTTTTCGCACCGTCGCGACCGCCTCTGACTCGGGCACATCGAGCAGCTTCGTCAGCGGCAGCGCCGCGGCGCCCTCGGTGAGGGCGATCCCCTGGGCGCGCGCCAGCGAGGCCGCTTCCCGCACCAGCTGCACCAGCACCGCGGCGCAATCGGGGTCGGCCAGGTAGCTCCAAGTCGGCGATCGGGTGCTGATCGCGAGGCTCACGAGCGCGAGCCATACGGTGAACTTGCTCCACTCCATCGAGACGATGTCGGCCACGGCGCTCGAGCGAATGCCCGCGCGATCGATCATGCCGGCGATGCGTCCGGCGCGCTCGCTGACACCGCCCGCAAGCTCCCCGAGCGGCAGGTTGACGTTGCGGGTGAAGAGCACCTCGCCGGAGGGCAGCAGCTCGCCGCTCGTGTCCGCCAGAGCACCCAACACCCGTCCGGCACCGAAGGTCTGCCTCAGCAACTCGTCCTTGAGAATGCCATTCTGAATGGAGAAGGCCGCGCCCACCTCCACATGCGCGATCCGCGCGAGCGCGGCCTGCGTACCGGGCGTCTTGATCGCGACGATGAGCGTGTCGGCGGCCTGCAGTTGGGCCGCATCGATGATCACCGGCACGCGCACCGAGAACTCCGCCAGCCCCTTGATCCGCAGCCCGTCCCGCTCGAGCGCGCGAGCGCGATCGCCGCGCGCCAGCAGGATCACCGAGTGGCCTGCGCGCGCCAGGTGCGCGCCCAGGATGGAGCCGATGGCTCCCGCGCCGAGAATGGCGAATTGCGCTCGCATCATCCGGCTCTCTCCTGGCTCTTCAGGTCTTCGGCCCAAAGCGCATCCGATGGCGCGCCATGGCGGCTAAGAAGCGGTCGATGTCCGCCTCCGAGTTGTAGCAGTGGATCGTGGCGCGGATGTTGCCGTCCCTGAACGAGGTCACGATGTCCTCATCGAGGAGGCGCGCGCACAAGGCCGCCGCATCGCTCGATGGGACCGCCACCATGGGCCCCCGGCGCGCATCGTCCGCCGGAGTAATGGACGGCCAGCCGATCCCGGCGAGTCCCGCCAGGCAACGCCGGGTCAGCATTCTCACTCGCTGCTCGATCGCATCGGTCCCGATCTCGAGAATGATCTTGAGTCCCGCCTCCGCCGCGTAGCAATTGACGACCGGCGGCGTACCCGCCTCGAAGCGCCGGGCGCTGAGCGACGGCCGGTTCGCCCTTATGTCCATCGCCGCGATCTCCTGCTGCGCGAACCAGCCGGAGTGGCTCGGGACGAGCTCGCGGATGAGCTCCGAACGCACGTAGAGAAAGCCGATGCCCGCGGTGCCGAGGAGGTACTTGAGCATGCCACCGACCGCGAAGTCGACCCCGAGCCTGCGCGCATCGACCGTCAGGGCGCCGATCGCCTGGTAGCAGTCCACCATGAAAAGAGCGCCCCGCGCGTGCGCCAGGCGAGCGATCCCGGCGATGTCGAGCCGCGCGCCGTTGCGATAACAGACCTGGGTCACGGCGACGAGCTGCGTGCGCTCATCGATCACTCGGGCAAAATTCTCGAGCGGGATGAAGCCGTCGGCCGCGGGCGGCACGTGCACCACTTGGGCCCCGAGCCTCTCCTGGGCGTGCCAGATCTGCGCGTTGGTGGGAAACTCGAAATCGCTCACCACGACCTTGCTGCGCGGCCCCGTGAAATCGAGCGCACTCGCGAGCGCGTTGATGCCCGCCGAAGCCGAGGCGGTGACGGCGATCTCATCGGGGGTCACGCGCAGCACCTGTGCCATGGCCGTGCGCACCGCCTCGTTCTTCATGACCCAGAGATCCCAGTTCGCACCGACCGCCAGCCGCTCGTCCATGTAGGCATCGAAGGCCTGCCGGACACTGTCGGCGAGGGCGCAGTACGAGCCGCTGTTGAGATAGGTCTTGCGCTCGAGCACCGGGAATCTGCGTCGCAGCGCCTCGAAGTCAACCGACATCTTCAGCCCCTTCCGTTCGTCTGTGAGGCGGCGGCGGTGCGCACTCGGCCTCGTCGCACGAAGTATACGAGTGATATCAGCGCGAGCCACGGTACCCCGTAGAGCCAGGAGACATCGAGATGCCGATCGAGACCCATGGTGATGAGAACCGCCGTGAGCATCGCCAGCCCCGCATACTGCATCCACGGAAAGAACGGCGTGCGCACCGGCAAGGTGGCGGCCGCATGGCGGCGGCGAAAGCTCAGGTGACTCGCGAGGATGATCATCCACACGATGATCATGGCGAAGAGCGCCACGCCGAGCAGATCGGCGTAGGCATCGGGCGTGACGATCGAGGCGCCGGCGGCGATCAGCACGAATACGCCGGAGGCAAGGATGGCCACCACCGGGCTTCCCCTGCCGCTCAGGGCGCCGAGGAGCCGGGGCGCATGGCCGCCGCGCGAGAGCGAGAAGAGCATGCGCGAGCAGAGATACACGTCGGTGTTCATGCTCGAGAGCGCCGCGCTCACCACCACGAAGTTCATGATGCCGGCTGCATCTCGGATACCGGAGTGAGCGAGCACGGTGACGAAGGGGCTGCGGGCAACCACTCTCGCGCCGGTCTCGGTCCAGGGAGCGAGGGTGACGATGACGGCGACGGCGAGCACATAGAAAAGAAACAGCCGCAGCAGCATGGTGCGCAGCGCCGCCGGGATCGCGACCTCGGGATCCTGAGTCTCTCCGGCCGTGACCGCGATCACCTCGATACCGACGAAGGAGAAGATGCCCACGGTGACCGCCATCCAGAGCCCTGCGACACCCTGGGGCAGGAATCCACCCGCCAGGCCGGTCAGGTTGTGCACGCCGACGGCCGGCCCGCGCAGACCCACGATGCTCGCGACTCCGAGCACGATGAAAACGACGATCGCCGCCACCTTGATGAGCGCGAGCCACGATTCCACGGTGCCGAAGTTGGCGACCGAGCGCGAATTGAGATAGAGCAACACGATGCAGAAGCCGATCGCCCAGACCCCTACCGGGACGTTCGGCAGCCAGTACTGCATGTAGAGGCCCGCCGCGACCGACTCGCCGCCGACGGCGATGACCTGCGCGATCCAGTAGGTGTAACGCACCACGAAGCCGGCCCAGGGATTGAGGTAGGTCTCGGCGTACGTACCGAAGGAGCCCGCGGTCGGGTGCACGACCGCCATCTCCGAGAGGCTGAAGATCATGACCAGCGCCACGAATCCCGCGAGCGCGTAGCTCACGATGACGGCGGGCCCCGCGTAGCTCACGGCGAGACCACTGCCGAGGAAAAGTCCGGTGCCGATGGCGCCCCCCAAGCCGATCATGACGATCTGCACCTTGCCGAGGCTGCGCTTGAGACCGCTTTCCTGGCCGCTGGAGACCTCATTGCCCGCGCTGGTCGTCATGGTCGCCGAGTGTGCCCGTCGAGTGCCTGCCGGTGCCGCCGCGCGGCGCCTCAATAGTAGGCGATGCTCGGATTGTCTCCGGGACAGATCACCCCGACCACGAACATCCCCTCAGCCGCGGTCGCCTCGAGCGAATGCAGCTGCTTGCGAGGCAGAAAGATGACCTCCCCCGCCTGCACCCTCGCCTTGCGCTCCTCGGTCCAGATGTAGCCTTCTCCGGAGAGCACGATCAGGGCCTCCTCGTAGAGGTGCCGGTGCGGTGCGGCCTTCGAGCGAGGGATATGCCCGATGAATTGCGTGATCGTCCGCGAGCCGATGCGCTTGTCGACGAGCAGCTGAAAATAACGCGGTCCCATGGCGGTGCGCTGCTCGGAATCCACCGACACCACTCGCTCGGGAAAGCGCGCATCGAAGTTCTCCGGCATGACGGCCGGCCACTCGAGCTCACCGGCCGGCGAGGCGAGCGCAAAGACGCGCAGAGCCTCCTCACCCGTGGCAAGCAGCTGCAGCGCCTCACCGCAGCGCACGTACACCCCATCGAGGGGCTTCACCGCGAACGCGCGGCCCGAAACGATCGCTTGCCCGCCGCCGGCGACCACAAAGAGAATCATGTCGCCCTCGCCCGTGGCGAGGACCGGTGATGCGCCGGTCCGCACCTCGAGCAAGGTTTGTGTCTGATAGCGCGCGCCGAGCGCGGGAGTGACGAGATGACCGTACCGCAGCCGCTCGCGGGTGCTCATCGGCGCGAGCGACGGCGAGACGACATAACAGCCGCCGTCCAGCCACCGCCGTGGACCGTCCTGCTCGGTGACCACCGCAATGCCGCGGTTGGCGGCGCTGTGCGGGTCATCGAGCGGTGAGCCGCCCGCGAGATTGGTGTGGGCGCCATCGCAGAACGGCGCATCGCAGCTTCGCTTGCAGCCACAGAGCAGCACTTCTTCCGTTCGCGGCGCGACGAACTGGCGCGGGGTGATGCCGGTACCTCGATGCGAGCCATCGCAAAAAGGTTGCGTGGCGGAGCGGCCGCAGGCGCACCAGAAATAGGTTCGGCCGCCCTCGACGGTGACGAGGAGGGGTTTGGGCTGGGCGATGACGCTCGCGGACATATCGAGAGCCGCTCAGGTGGCGGCACCCGCACCGAGAGCGCCCAACTCCCGCGCGAGCGTCTCGCCCTCCTCATCGGCGAGCGCCGCCTGGTGCAAGCTCGCCATCACCGCCGCTCCGTCCGCACGGGCGGTGAGCGCATCGAGCTGCGCGGTCAGGCTCGAGAAGCTCTTCCATCCGCGCTCGTGTGTCTCACCATAGCCCTTGATGAGGCGCTGAGCGCGCGCGAGCTCGACTGCGAGCGCAGGGTGGGTGGGGGTCAGCCGCTCGATGCTCCCGAGCCACTCCTCGATGCGGCCGTTTTCCTCCCGGTAACGCAGGGTTCCGCGTCGCCAGCGCCTCAAGCCCGCCAAGGTGTGCAGCAGCAGGAAGCCGCACACGGTATGAGTGCGTATCCGCTTGCCTCCGGTCGCGCGAGCGAGCCAGCGCGAGAGCCGGGCCGAGGTCAGCACTCGCGCTCCCAGTGCGGCCGGCATCGTTCCGGCGATCTCGGCGACACGCGGCTTCATGAAATCGGTGATGCCGAAGAGCTGGCCGGGGGCGGCGCGGATCTCCGCGCGCACGCGCGCAAAACGCGCGGCGCGGGTCTTCAAGTCCGCGACCCGGATCGTGTCCTCGAAGCTCATCCAGAGGGCGAGTCCGCGCGCCACGGCCGTGGTGAGCGCCCATTCGCCGCGCGCGCCATCCGCCGGCCCATCGAGCGCGCGGATGCGCTCCAGGCGAGTGAGGTACAAAGCGGCATAGGCCGGATCCTGATAATCGAGCATGCGCCGCACGCCCTCGAGCGCCAGCGGCTGCACCGATTCCGGCAGCTGCCGTACGCGATCGAGCAGCGGCCGTACGCGCGCGGAGATCTCGCGCGCGGCAAGAGCCGCGGGGCGCTCGGCGGCCGCGGCCGGTGTGCGCGCTGCGGCCGGGACGGCCTCGCCCTGCTCGGCCCGCTCGCAGGCCTCGGCGAAGGCCGAGAGATTCGTCGCGACCGAGAGGCCGCTCCTGGCGATCGCGGACTCGAATGCCGCCCGCGCGAAAGGCAACACCCGGCTGCCGCAGATCGCGCCGAGCAGCACCGGGCTGATGAGACTGTCATGCCGCTCGGCGACGGCTTCCATGTCGAAGAGGATGAGCCGTTTCGCCGCGGCGCGCGCGAGCTCGATCAGCCCCGCGCCATCCGCCGCGCCCTGCCCCATCGCGCTCTTCTCCGCGATCGAGTAGCAGCGGTGGGAGGAGGCGATGAGCGTGGTCTGGCGATTCACGAGGCCGCGCTGCATCGCCCGCCCCGCCTCGACCAGCTCGGAGGCGATGACGCAATCGACATCTCCCGCGACCGGCATGAGCGCCATGATGGGCTCGCGCCCGGCGCCCTCGGCCGCGGCGCGCGGATAGAACTCCAGATAGTAAATGGTCGCTCCGGTTCGCTGCGCGACGCCGGGAACGGAGGTCGACTGCACCCAATAGCCTTCGGCCTCGGCGATCTCGATGAGCCAATCGGCGAGCACGCCACCGCCCTGACCCCCGAGCGCCGCGACACAGAGCTTGATCGGCCGCTGCGTCATAGGGCGTAGCGCAGGCGCTTGCGATCGCTGCGCCGCTGCAGGGTACCGATCAAGGCCGCACGCCAACGAGCCAACAGCCGATCCCATCGTGAGGGGTTGTAGAGGAGCTCGGCGCGATAGAACGAGGGGCAGAGCACGGCCGCGTGGGCCACCTCGCCGCACACGCCACAGCCGACGCAGCTGTTATCGACGTGCGCGACCGGATCGGTGCGCAGCGGATCGGGATTGGGCTTCACGGTGAGGGACGGACAGCCGGAGAGGCGGATGCAGGAATGATCGCCGGTGCAGGTGTCGGCATCGACGCCGAAGCGCTCGCGCACCACCCGCTTTCCCTCCTCGATCGCCCGCTTGGTCAACGGCCGCACCCGCCGCTGTCGGTTCAACTGGCACTCCCCTTCGGCGACGATGACCTTCGGTCCGCGGAACGAGGTGGTCAGCGCCTCGCGCAGCACGCTCAGGGTCTCCTTCATGTCGTAGGTGCGGATGTGCCGCACCCATTTCACGCCCACGCCCCGCACCGCATCCACGATCGAGTTGTTTCCCTGCCGGCGCTCGTTCGGCCAGCGCGAGGAGGGAATGTCCTGCCCGCCGGTGGCCGCGGAATAGTTGTTGTCGATGATGACGGTGAGGCCATCGTGCCGGTTGAAGACGGCGTTGCCGATGCCGCTGGTCAAGCCGTTGTGCCAGAAGCCTCCATCGCCCATGACCGCGACCGGACGGCGGCCGTCGCCGGTGTGCAGCGCCGAGGCGCCGGCGGCGCCGAGACCGTATCCCATGATGCTGTTGCCCATGTTGAAGGGCGGCAGGGTCGCGAAGGAATGGCAGCCGATGTCGGCGCTGATGTGCAGCGGTCCGAGCTCGCGCTGCAGGAGCTTCATGGCGGCGAAGAACGGCCGCTCCGGACAGCCCGTGCAAAGACCCGAGGGTCGGGGCGGAACGAGTGCCGCCAGTTTGCCCGCGGGAACGAGCGGCGCCTCGCGGGCGGGACCGGCGGCCGGCGGGCGATGCAACCCCGGCGCCCAGCGCTCGATGAACTCGCCAACACCCGCGCGCAGCACATCGACGGTGTACTCCCCCTGCATCGGCAGCACGCCCTTGCCCGCGAGCGGTGTCGCGATCTCCTGCCGGCGCAGGATCTGGCTCGCCGCCTGCTCGATGAACTCCGGCTGGCCCTCCTCCACCACGAGCACCGCGCGCTTGCCGCTGCAGAAGCGGACCCACTCCTGCGGTACGAGCGGATAAGTCGCGTTGAGCACGTAGAGGGGAATGCGGCTCCTGCCGAAGGTATCGGCGCAGTCGAGGAGCTCGAGCGCGCGCAGCACGTTGTTGTAAAGCCCGCCCTGAAGCACGATGCCGATCTCGCTCGCATCGCCCTCGATGAAATCATTCAGCCGCCGCTCGGCGATGAAGCGCACCGCCGCGGGCAAGCGCTGCTCGATTTTCTCCCGCTCCTGCGCATAGGTGGAGGGCGGCAGGATGATCCGGCCGTAGTCTCTGACGGGCGAACGCAAGGCATCCGCCGCCGAAAAAGCCGGGCGCCGATTGTCCTTCGCGGTGAACCGTCCGTACACGTGGCAGGCGCGGATGCGCAGCATCAGCAGGACGGGCGTGTGGCTCGCCTCCGAGAGCTCGAACCCCTGCTCGACGGCGCGCACGATCTCGGGCAGATGGGGTCGCGGATCGAGCAGCCACATCTGCGACTTCATGGCGAAGGCGTGCGTGCGCTCCTGCATGATGCTCGCGCCTTCGCCGTAGTCTTCGCCGACGACGATGAGCGCGCCGCCCTTCACACCGGCGGAGGCGAGATTCGCGAGCGCATCCGAGGCGACATTGGTGCCGACCGTGGACTTCCAGGTGACCGCGCCGCGCAGCGGGTAATTGATGGAGGCTGCGAGCATGGCGGCGGCAGTGGCTTCGGAGGCGCTCGCCTCGAAGTGCACCCCGAGCTCGGTCAGGATGTCCTCGGCGTCCGACAGAACGTCCATGAGATGGGAGATCGGCGCGCCCTGATACCCGCCGACGTAGGCCACGCCCGACTGCAGCAGCGCCTTGGTGACGGCGAGAATGCCCTCGCCGCGGAACTCCGCGCCCGCGCCGAGCCGCAGCGACTGGACCTCTCGGGCGAAGGAGCGCTCGGCCATGAGACTCTATATATTACCGGTCTTCACACCGGAACGAGCGCCAGCACGCGCAGCGGACTTCCCGAGCCATTGACGATCTTCAGCGGCGGAGCGATCACCACGGCTCCCGTGGGCGGCAGCTGATCGAGATGGGTGAGGCTCGCGAGGCCGAACCGGTTCGAGCCGTGCATCAGCGTGTGGCAGGGGAACATCGGCTCGAAGGTCGCCGCCTGCCCCGCATCGGTGCCCACCGTCTCGACGCCCACTCCCAGAATGTCGCGCTCGCGCGCGAGGAAGGGAACGCACTGCGGATGAAAGCCGGGGGTATGCGGGCCGTCCTTGCCGATGTTGAGAAATTCCCTGGGGTCGCGGCGCTTCGACCAATCGGTGCGCACCAGCACCCAGGCGTGCGCCGGGATGCGGCCGTGCCGTCGCTCCCAGTCCTCGACCACCGCCTGCGTGAGCAGGAAGTCCGCATTCGCGCCCACCTCGCGCGATACGTCGATCACACAGGCCGGACCGATGAATCGATCAACCGGAATGTTATGCGTGGCATTGTTCGGATAGTCCTTCCCCGTCACCCAGTGTACCGGGGCATCGAAGTGCGTGCCGGTGTGCTCGCCGCAGGCGATGTTGTTCCAGTACCAGGCGGGTCCGCGCTCGTCATAGCGGGAGATCTCCTCGAGCGCGAAGGACTTCGAGGGGGCGAATTGCGGCGGCAGCTGGATGGTCGGCGTCGCCGGCTCGAGCGGCACGGTGAGATCGACGACGCGGATGCCGCCGCCGACGATCCCCTGCACGAGCCGCGCGAGGATGTCGGACTGCGAGAGGTGGGCCGATGCGCTCATGATCCGGATCTCCCCCAATGCCAGAATCGACGGGCTGATACTTGACATCTCAAGTATCTCGCAATATAACACAGCCTCGATGCCAGCGATACAGGCTTAGCGCCGCCATGAAGCGAATCGTCTGCCTCGGCGGCGGCCCCGCGGGCCTTTATGCCGCGATCCTCCTGCGCAAGGCCCTGCCGGCCGCTCGCGTCGAGGTTTACGAGCGCAACCGGCCGGACGATACCTTCGGCTGGGGCGTGGTCTTCTCCGACCAGACGATGGAGAACTTCCGCGCCGCCGATGCGCGCTCGCACGAAGCCATCGTCGGCAACTTCCACCACTGGGACGATATCGAGGTCCACTTCGCCGGTCACCGCTTCGTGAGCGGCGGCCACGGATTCTGCGGCATCGGCCGCAAGCGCCTGCTCGCCATTCTGCAGGAGCGCGCGGCGGCGCTCGGCGTGCGGCAGCATTTCGAGCGCGAAGTCGACTCGGAAGCCGGGCTCGAGGACGCGGACCTGGTCATCGCCGCGGATGGCGCCAACAGCAAGAGCCGCCAGCGGCACGAGCCGGTGCTCGGACCGGAGCTCGACCGGCGCAAGTGCCGCTACATCTGGCTCGGGACCACGCGGCCTTTCCAGGCGTTCACTTTCGCCTTCGAGCGCACCGAGCACGGCTGGTTCCAGATCCACGCCTACCAGTTCAGCCGCGATCTCTCGACCGTCATCGTCGAGACGCGCGAGGAGACCTGGAAGGCCCACGGGCTCGACCGGCTCGACACGGCCGGGTCGATCGCCTTCTGCGAGCACTTGTTCGCCCGTCATCTGCAGGGTCATGCGCTGCAAAGCAATGCCAGCCATTTGCGCGGTTCCGCGTGGCTCAACTTTGTTGGCGTGCGCTGCGGACGCTGGCACGACGGCAAGGTCGTGCTGATCGGCGATGCCGCCCATACGGCGCACTTCTCGATCGGCTCCGGAACCAAGCTCGCGATGGAGGATGCCATCTGCCTGAGCCGCCACCTCGCCGGCGGCGCGGCGCTCGAGGTGGCGCTTCAGGCTTACCACGCGGAGCGCAGCCTCGAGGTGTTGAAGCTGCAAAGCGCCGCGCGCAACCGCATGGAATGGTTCGAGAACGTCGAGCGCTACACTCACCTGCCGCCGGAGCAGTTCGCCTATAGCCTGCTCACCGGCAGCCAGCGCATCGGGCACGAGAACCTGAAGCGGCGGGACCCCGCGTTCGTCGAGCGGTACGAGGGTTGGCTCGCCCGCCGTAGCGGCGTGACCGACCCACGACCGCCGATGTTCCTGCCGTTCAAGCTTCGCGGCGTCACGCTCGCCAACCGCATCGTGGTCTCGCCCATGGCCCAGTACTGCGCCATCGACGGCCTGCCGGATGACTGGCACCTGGTGCACTATGGTCACCGGGCCCTGGGCGGCGCCGGGCTCCTCTACACGGAGATGACCTGCGTCTCTCCCGCGGGGCGCATCTCCCCCGGATGCACGGGTCTGTGGAACGAGGCGCAGCGCGATGCCTGGCGCCGGATCGTGGAGTTCGTGCACGCGCGTACTCCGGCGAAATTCTGCCTGCAGCTCGGGCACTCCGGCCGCAAAGGCTCGACCCAACTCGGTTGGGAGGAGATGGACCACCCGCTGCCTGCGGGTAACTGGCCTGTGCTCGCGCCCTCCCCGCTCCCCTACCTTCCCGGGATCAGTCAGATCCCGGTCGAGATGACGCGCGAGCAGATGGAGGAGGTGAAAGCGCAGTTCGTGCGCGCCGCCCGCCTCGGGCTCGAGGCCGGCTTCGACATGCTCGAGCTCCACATGGCGCACGGGTATCTGCTCGCCTCGTTTCTGTCGCCGCTCACCAACCGGCGCGGGGATCGCTTCGGCGGTGAGGTTCAGGGACGCCTGCGCTTCCCGCTCGAGGTTCTGACCGCCGTGCGCGCCGAATGGCCGGCGGACAAGCCGCTCTCGGTCCGCATCTCCGCGACGGATTGGGCCGCAGGCGGGCTCTCCGAGGCGGACCTGCTGCTGATCGTCCGGGCACTGCGCGATGCCGGCACTGATCTCATCGATGTCTCGAGCGGCCAGACCGTTCCCTGGCAGAAACCCGTCTATGGCCGCATGTGGCAGACGCCCCTCGCGGACAAGGTGCGCAACGAGATCGGCATCGCGACCCTGGCGGTCGGCAACATCTACGAGCCCGACCACGTCAACTCGATCATCGCCTCCGGGCGCGCGGACCTTTGCGCCCTCGCGCGCCCGCACCTCGCCAATCCCGCCTGGACGCTGGAGGCCGCGGCGCGTCTCGGCTACGGCGCGCAATGGTGGCCGCAGCAGTACCTTTCGGGACGCCAGCAACTCGAGCGCAATCTCAAGCGCGCCGCTGAGATGCAGCGCGCCGCGGCAACCTTGATACCCCCGGACGAAATCAGTGAATGAGAGACCCATGAATGAGACTCGAGCCGCCCTTTCGGGCCGACACGCGCTCGTCACCGGCGCAAGCCGCGGAATCGGGGCCGCCATCGCCGCCGCGCTCGCCGCCGAGGGCGCGCGCGTGTCTCTGGTGGCACGCGATGCGCCGCGGCTCGCCGAGCTGTGCGCCCAATTGGGCGGTGCGGATCGCGCCGTGGCGATCGCCGCGGACATCACCCGCGGGAATGCCGTGCGCGAGGCCTTCGCCGCGGCGCGGCGGCAATTCGGCCCGGTGCACCTGCTGGTGAACAACGCCGGTCAGGCGGCGAGCGCCAAGTTCACGGAGACCGATGAGGCGCTGTGGAACGCAATCCTCGGCGTCAATCTCACCGGCACCTATCTCTGCACGCGCGCAGCCCTGCCCGACATGCTGCAGGCCGGCTTCGGCAGGGTCGTCAACATCGCGAGCGTCGCGGGATTGCGCGGCGCGCCTTACATATCCGCCTATGCCGCCTCGAAGCACGCGGTCGTCGGTCTCACGCGCTCCCTCGCGTTGGAATACGCGACGCGCAACATCACGGTAAACGCGGTATGCCCCGGGTATGTCGATACCGACATCGTGAGGCGGGCGATCGACAACATCATGAAGAAGACGGGCCGCAGCGAAGCCGAGGCGCTGGCCACGCTCACCGCCACCAACCCGCAGCGGCGCCTCCTCGCGCCTGCGGAGGTGAGCCATGCCGTCCTTTGGCTCTGCCTTCCCGGGACCGAGAGCGTGACCGGCCAGAGCCTCGTGCTCGGCGGCGCGGAGGGAATCTGATGGGGCGGGACAAGCCTGAGCTGAGGGCGCTGGCGAGCGCATCGCTCGATGCGGAGACGCGCGTCCATGACGATCATCATGTGTCACTGCGGTTGTGGCTGCGGCTCCTCTCCTGCACCAATCAGATCGAGAGCCGGGTGCGGCAGAATCTGCAATCGAGCTTCGACACGACGCTGCCGCGCTTCGATCTCATGGCACAGCTCGAGCGCGCGGCGCAGGGCCTGAAGATGAGCGAGCTGTCGCAGCGCATGATGGTCACCGGCGGCAACGTCACCGGGATCACGGACGGCCTGGAGAAGGAAGGGCTGGTCGTGCGTGAAGTCGACAGCACCGACCGGCGCGTCTATCGGGTGAAGCTCACGGCCGAGGGCGAGCGTCAGTTCCGTCGCATGGCCGCCGAGCACGAGAGGTGGGTGGTGGATCTCCTCGGCGCCATCTCTCCGAGACAGAAAAAGCAGCTGATGGACCTCTTGGGTGTGCTCAAGGAGCACCTGAGCGGTCTCAACGGCGCGTGAGCGAGGCAGTCATGTCAGAGCCAGTGATCGATCCCACGCGCTACGCGCCGCGACATTTCCAATGGCGCCTGGAGGACCGAGTCGGCGTCGTGACCCTCGACCGCCCGGAACGCAAGAATCCGCTGACCTTCGATTCCTACGCGGAGCTGCGCGAGCTCTTTCGCGCGCTGCGGGCGGCAACGACGGTTCGCGCCCTCGTGATCAGCGGTGCGGGCGGCAACTTCTGCTCGGGCGGCGATGTGCACGAGATCATCGGTCCGCTGACGCAGCGCAGCGCGCAAGGGCTGCTCGAATTCACGCGCATGACGGGCGATGTGGTGAAGGCCATGCGCGCCTGCCCGCAGCCGATCATCGCCGCGGTCGATGGCGTCTGCGCAGGGGCCGGCGCCATCCTCGCCATGGCAGCGGATTTCCGGCTCGGCACGCCGCGCGCCAGAACCGCGTTTCTCTTCACCCGCGTGGGCCTCGCCGGATGCGACATGGGCGCCTGTGCCATCCTGCCCCGGATCATCGGCCAGGGGCGCGCCTCGGAGCTGCTCTACACCGGCCGCTCGATGTCCGCCGAGGAAGGTCTCTCCTGGGGTTTCTTCAATCGGATCACGCCCCCGGAATCGGTGCTCGCCGAGTCGATTGCCCTCGCCGGTGAGATCGCCCAGGGTCCGAGCTTCGCGCACGCCATGACGAAGCGGATGCTGCACGCCGAGTGGCATCTCGCCGTGGATGCGGCCATCGACGCTGAAGCCGAAGCACAGGCGATCTGCATGCAGACCGAGGACTTTCGCCGTGCCTATCGCGCCTTCATCGCCAAGCAGCCGCCGCGATTCGAAGGAGACTGACCGTTGAGCTCATCCGACCGCTTCCTCGATTGGCCGTTCTTCGACGACAGTCATCGCATGCTCGCGAGGCGCTTGCGTCCCTGGGCGGCGGAGCACTTCCCGCGGCCTTCGACGGCCGAGGATCGCGAATCGGTCGATGCAGCCTGCCGCAAGATCGTTCGCGAGCTCGGACGGGCGGGCTGGAGCCGCTACTGCGTACCGGATGCCAGCGCGGGCGATCCGGCGCGCAGCGCCGACCCCGCCGCATTCGATGTGCGCGCCCTGGCGCTCATCCGCGAGACGCTCGCCGGATGCGATGCACTGGCCGATTTCGCCTTCGCGATGCAGGGCCTCGGGAGCGGCGCGATCGCGCTCGCCGGCTCGCCGGAGCTCAAAGGGCGCTATCTGCCGCGAGTTGCCGCGGGCGACGCCATTGCCGCCTTCGCCCTGTCGGAGCCCGAGGCGGGCTCCGATGTGGCCGCCCTTGGGTGTCGCGCCACTCGCTCTGCCGAGGGATACGCCCTGCAAGGGGAGAAGACCTGGATCTCGAACGGCGGCATTGCGGATTTCTACTGCGTCTTCGCCCGCACGAGCGAGCCGCAAGTCCGGCCCGACGGCAGCGTCACCGCGGACGGCATCAGCGCCTTCGTGGTGGATGCGGCCACCCCGGGACTGTCGGTCGCTCGGCGTATCGACACGCTCTCGCCGCACCCGCTCGCGACGCTCGCCTTTCACGATTGCCGGGTGCCGCTCACCCAGCGGCTCGGCGCCGAAGGCGAAGGCTTCAAGATCGCCATGCGTACGCTCGATGTCTTCCGCACGTCGGTGGCCGCCGCCGCGGTCGGATTCGCGCAGCGGGCGCTGGAGGAAGCGCTCGCGCACGTGAGGACACGCAGGCTCTTCGGCAAGGTGCTCGCGGACTTGCAGCTCACCCGGGCGGCGCTCGCCGAGATGGCCGCCGGCATCGATGCCGCGCGACTTCTCACCTATCGGGCGGCGTGGCTGCGCGATCGGGGCGAGCCGGCGACACGGGAGGTCGCCATGGCGAAAATGACGGCCACGGAGACCGCGCAGCAGGTCATCGATCGTGCCGTGCAGCTCTTCGGCGGCCGCGGCGTCGCGCGCGGCGAGGTGATCGAGCGTCTCTATCGCGACATTCGCGCGTTGCGCATCTACGAGGGGGCCACTGAAGTGCAGAAGCTGATCATCGGGCGCGACCTCATCCATCGCGCCGCCCGGGAGCGAACGTGAGTCCGTCAGAAATCCTGCAGCCCGAGGGCTGGCCTCGCCCGTCCGGCTACAGCAACGGCGTGCTCGCGCAGGGGCGCCAGGTCTACATCGCCGGCCAGGTGGGCTGGAACCCGCGCAGCGGCCGGTTCGAGAGCGCCGGCCTCGTCGAGCAGGTCGCTCAGGCCCTGAAGAACGTGCTGGCGGTGCTCGCCCAGGCGGGCGGACGGCCGGAGCACCTGGCGCGGATGACCTGGTATTTCACCAGCCGCGCCGAGTACCTCGCTCACCTCGAGCCCATCGGCGCCGCTTATCGGGAGATCGTGGGCAAGCACTTCCCGGCGATGACCGCCCTCGAGGTGAGCGCGCTCATCGAGCCGCAGGCCAAAGTGGAAATTGAGGCCACGGCGGTCATCCCTTAAAATCAAGCGCTGGATCCGGGCTCCTGCCCGGCCCAGCGCGTCTCGGGCAAAAAGCGTGATTTTTGCCCGAGACTCGGCCACCTGCGGCGGCCGGGCACATCCCTGTGCCTGAGGCGCGGCAACCTCATCCATCGCCAATCGCGAGTTGCCATGCCCCTGAATCCACTCGATCTCTACGACATCGCGGCTGCGCTCACCGAGGAAGAGCGCATGGTGCAGGACTCCGTCGCACGGCTCGTCGATGACAAGGTGCTGCCGGTCATTCAGAAGTGCTTCGAGGAGCATCGCTTCCCGCGGGAGCTCGTTCCCGAGCTCGCCGCCCTCGGACTCCTCGGCTCCTCGCTCCAGGGCTACGGCTGCGCGGGACTCAACGCGATCTGCTACGGGCTCATCTGTCAGGAACTCGAGCGCGGCGACTCCGGCATCCGCAGCTTCGTCTCCGTTCAGTCCTCGCTCTGCATGTATCCGATCCACGCCTTCGGATCGGAGGAGCAAAAGCAGCAGTTTCTCCCGGGCATGGCCCGCGGGGAGCTGATCGGCTGCTTCGGGCTCACCGAGCCGCACGGCGGCTCCGACCCCGCCAACATGAAGACGCATGCCAAGCGGCGCGGGCGCGATTGGGTCTTGAACGGCTCGAAGATGTGGATCACCAACGGCGCCATCGCCGACCTCGCCGTCGTCTGGGCGATGACCGAGGAAGGCATCCGCGGCTTCCTCGTTGAAAAGGGCGCGCCGGGCTTTGCGGCGCCGGAGATCGAGCGGAAGTTCTCGCTCCGCGCCTCGGTCACCGCCGCGCTCTTCTTCGACAACGTGCTGGTGCCCGAGAGTCACGTGCTGCCCGGTGTCGTGGGACTCAAGGGCCCGCTCTCCTGCCTCACGCAGGCCCGCTACGGCATCGCCTGGGGCGTGATCGGCGCCGCCCAGGCGTGCCTCGCGCAGCTTCTCGATTACTCCAAGACGCGAGTGCTCTTCGGACGGCCGCTCGCCGAGAATCAGGCCATTCAGATCCGCCTGGCCGACATGGCCCGCCGCATCACGACCGCACAGCTGCTCGCGCTGCAGCTCGGTCGTCTCAAGGATCAGGGCCGGATGCAGCCGCCGCAGGTTTCGCTCGCCAAGTGGAACAACTGTCGCATGGCGCTCGATATCGCGCGCGACTGCCGCGACATGTTGGGCGGCGCCGGCATCAGCGCCGAGTACGTCCCCGTCCGCCACATGCTCAACCTCGAGAGCGTCATCACTTACGAGGGCACGGAGACCATCCATCAGCTCACGCTCGGGCGCGAGCTGACGGGGATCAACGCGTTCTGAGCCAGGCCTCGCTCGAGCCATCGTGGCCCGGGGATTCAGGACGGCTTGTGACCCTGGCCGAGGGTCGCAATGCTCTCGATCAGCTGCGTGAGCTTGCGCAGGTCGCGCTCGGGGCGCATCTATGCGGCGACGGCGGCGCGGAGCCTGCCGAAGTCCTCGTGCCGGGTGGCGATGTCGCGCCGGTCCGCCGCCAGCCTCAGATCGCGCAGCACCTCGAGTGAGCGCAGCAGAACCGGCAGCGGCGGACCGCTCGCCGTGAGGCCCTGCGACTGCTCCTCGCCGAGTCTCGCCGCCGGCTGCTCGATGAAGCGCTTGACGAGCTCATCGTGGTGCTGAGCCGCCGTCCTGCCGAAGAGATCGCAGACTTCGAGGAACGCGCGCGCGTTGCGTCGAAACCAGTCGGTGCCGGCGTAATCCGGCAACAGCTCGAGCAGCTCATCCAGGAGGCTCCTTCGCGCCATGCACTCCTTGAGCCGCGCCTGATCGGCGGGCAGCATGAAAAGCATCTTGTCGACCAGCAGCTGCCCGTAGTAAGGATCGTTGGCGCGGCAGAGCCCGAGCAGCAGATCGATCTCGTTGATTCCGGAGAAATCTCCCGCGTTGGCGCCCCGGTACTCCTGTCGGCCGACGCGGTAGGGCTTGTAGTACGGGCGCACGCAGTAGAAGAACCGCTCGACATCGAGTCGCGCCACGAGCCGGCCGTTGGCCTGCAGCACTTCCCGCAGCGCCTGCTGGGCCGCCTCGAACATCACGTCCGCCACGGGACTGGATACGCCGAGGTGCACGATGCTCGTCAGCGCATCCGCCGCTCGCTGCAGCGAGAGAATGCCGCGGGTGTTCTCGTCGATGAAGAGAAACTCGTCCGCGAGGGAGGTGAAGCTCTTGCGCAGTCCCGCGCGAGCGCGGTTGTGGATGGTCAGATGGGCCGTTGCGAATCTCGGCGCCATTCCGAGGGAGGCGCCGCAGTGCACGGCGAGAGAGGAAGCTTCCGGAAAGGGCGAGCGCTCCTCCCGCGCGGGATTCGTGAGCTCGTGGCGCCTCAGGGCACCGAGATACATGCCGACGTTGCCGAGCACGCCGAAGGCGCTGTCGAAGCCCTCACCCGTATTGCCCTCGGCGCGCAGCGCGGTCACGTACGCGTGTCCCTCCGCGCGCAGCTCCTCCTTGATCGCAGCCCCCAAACCTGTGACGCGCGAGCGGTCCGGCTGGGCGAAGTAGAGCTCCTCCAGGGCCGTGTTCATCTGCACGAAGGACGTCCGGATCCAATGCTCGAAGGCTTCCGCGTTGTTGCTCATGGGCAGGGCCGACCCCCAGGGAGGGATGCCCGATTTTAACCCATGGCAGCGTAGACGGCGGCTAAAGGGCGTGGCAACACCGCCTCAAAAACGCGTCCGGGAGCGCACGGGTTCCGGTTTTCGCGACCCATCCAGTAGCGGCGTACCCGCGGAGCTGCATGGACAGGAGCCCCGCGTGCTTCTTACTCTCGGGGGCATGCGCGAGCTGCGTGACGTGAAGAAACTGGACGATCGCTTCGGACAGTTCCTGGTGCGCGTCAAATGTCCGGCCTGCGGCGCCTCACGCGACATCGCCGCCGAGGCGCTCGCGCGTCTGGTCGGTTGGTCGATGAGCCTCGAGAGCCTGGCGCCGCGGCTTCGCTGCTCGAAATGCGGTGCCAAAGGCGCGGCGACCGTGACCCCCGTCGGCGTGCCGCGGCCGCGGGGGTTCACCAGCAACCCGCACTGAGCCCGCCTTGAAGGGCGAGGCTCAGCGCGTAACTGCGGTCAGCCTTCGGCGTGACGAGTGGCCTCGAAGAGGAACCACACGCGCCGTTCGGTCTCATCGATCCAGTTCTCGAGCAGGCTGGCGGTGGCCACATCGCCCAGCTCGTCGCACACGCCGTGCAGTTCCCTCATGTACACCGCGATCTGCTTGTTGTCTTCTCTCAACTCCGCCAGCATGTCCCGCGGCGTGACGAAGCTCGCGTCGTTGTCCCGCAAGCGCTGCAGCTTCGATATCTGGCCGATCGACTTGAGCGTGCCGCCACCGATCTTTCTCGCCCGCTCGGCGATGGGATCGGTCATCTCGTAGACCTGAGTGGCCTGCTCATCGAGCAGCAGATGCCAGTCGCGAAAGTGCGGCCCGGACAGGTGCCAATGGAAGTTCTTGGTCTTCAGATACAGCGCGAAGGTGTCGGCGAGCAGCGTCGTGAGACCGGGCGGAATGTCGCGGATCGCCTCCGGCGACAGGCCCGAAGGCGTATCGAGAGTGGGGGTCTTCTTCGCATCGTTGACCATGGCTGGGCTCCTTGGGCCTGAGGTGGCTGGCGCGGCACCCGCGGCGGATGCGGGCGGGGGGAACATCATATCGCCGATCAGGCCGGTTCGCTCGCGCGGCAGTACCGCTCGATGTACTGGCGGTGGGTGGGGAGCGAGAGCGCCGCCTGCTGCATGGCACGGCGCATCTGCGCCAGTATCCCGGTGGCATCGGCGCGGCCGTGCAGGTCGAGGAGCGGATGGTAGCGCTCCGGCCAGACCTCCTGACCGACGAGCACGGCGAGCCAGTTGTTCTTCTGGAAGAGCTCGACGGGATCGAAGAGGATGCGGCCGCCGTTACGGAAGTGATCGATCTTGAATTGCAATGATTCGGGTATGCGCATGGAGCGCGCATGGCGCCAGAGCGGCTCCTCCCGCTGCTGCGCGTGATAGTGCAGGATGAGGAAATCCCGTATCCGCTCGTATTCGAACCGGGTGGCGCGGTTGAACTCCTGCGCCAGGATCGGGTTGCAGTCGCGGTCCGGAAACATCGCGAGCAGGCGCGTGATCGCCGACTGGACCAGATGGATCGAGGTCGATTCCAGTGGCTCGAGAAACCCCGCCGCGAGGCCGATGGCCACGCAGTTGCGCGTCCAGAACTGCCGCCGGACGCCGGCAGTGAAGCGCAACGGCCGCGGATCGCCCAGCGGCTCGCCCGCCAGGTTCTCGAGGAGGATCGCCGTCGCCTCATCGTCCGTCATGTACTCGCTGCAGTAGACGTGGCCGTTGCCCATGCGATGCTGCAGCGGGATGCGCCACTGCCAGCCGGCGGGTCGAGCGGTCGCGCAGGTGTAGGGCGGCAGCGCCTCCCCCAGCCTGCAGCCGACCGCCAGGGCCCGGTCGCAGGGCAGCCACTGCTGCCAGCTCTCATAATCGACCGCGAGCGCGGATTCGATCAGCAGACCGCGAAATCCCGAGCAGTCGATGAAGAGATCCCCTTCGATGCGCTCACCGCTCTCGAGCTGAAGCGCCTCGATGAAGCCGTCCTCCGCGCGCAGCTTCACGTCCACCACCTTGCCGTCGATCCGCCGTACGCCGCGCTTCTCGCTGTAGTCGCGCAGATAGCGGCCGTAAAGCGAAGCGTCGAAGTGATAGGCGTAGTCGAAGCTCGACAGCACCATCGCCGGATCGGTCAGCGGCTGGCCGAAGCGACCATTGCGCGCCAACACCCAGGCCATGGCGTGCTCCTCGAGCGGCACGGCGCTTCCCCGCACGCGCTCGCGCAACCAGTATTGATGGAGCGATACGGAGTCGAATTCATCGCCGATCCGGCCGAAGGGGTGAAAATAGCGATGGCCGGGCCGGACCCAATCCACGAACTCGATGCCGAGCTTGAACGTGCCGCGGGCCGCGGCGATGAAGGTATTCTCATCGAGCCCGAGCTGCCGGTTGAAGTGCCGGATCGGCGGAATCGTCGCCTCACCCACCCCCACGGTGCCGATCGCGGTGGACTCGATGAGCGCGATTCGAGAGCCGCCCCGGATCGAGTGGGCGAGCGCCGCGGCCGTCATCCAGCCCGCAGAACCGCCTCCCAGGATCACGATGCGACGAATTCGGCGGTCCGTGTCAGTCATGAGCCGCCGCCTCGGATCATGTGGCCAACAAATCCCTGAGCGCTGCGCCGGCCGCCTGCGCCGCCGGTCCCACGATGACGTGCACGCAGTCCGCGGCGGCGATCGCCACCCCGCGCACGCCGAGCTTGCGGATCGCCGCATCATCGATCGCACCCGCGTTCGCGACGCCGATCCGCAGCCGCGAGGACAGCGGTTCGACACTGCGCACGTTCGCCGGTCCGCCGAGCGCGGTGAGCAACGCCTGCAGAACCTCTCGGGGCAGCGCGGGCGCCGCCGGCGCGGTGGCCGCCCCGGCAGCCGGTCGCGATGCGGCCGCGGGCGGGGAGACCAAAGCCCGCTCGCTCTGCGCCGGCAGGGACGCCAGGCTCTCGCGGATATCGCCCGCGAGCTGATCCGCCGTCGGACCGACCACGACCTGCAAGGCGGTGGCCGAGGGCCTCACCACGCCGCGCGCACCCAACCGTTTGAGCGCCTCGACGTCGACCGTCTCCTGGCTCCTGACGATCAACCGCAGGCGGGTCGTGCAGGCGCCCACGGACTCGAGATTGCCGGCACCGCCGAGAGCCGCGATGTAGGCGCGGGCACGATCGGCCGCAGCCGCCGGCAACGCCCCGCCGCGGGCCGCTGGTGGTGGCAGGACCCGCGGCCCGGCCATCCTGGCCTCGGCTTCGGAGTCGGCTCGCCCGGGAGTCTTGAGGTCGAACCGCACGATGGCGAAGCGGAACACGCCGTAGTAGAGCGCGAAGTAGCCCGCCCCCACCGGCAGCAGCAGCAGCGGATGCGTGGCAAATTTGTAGTTGAGCACGTAATCGAACAGTCCCGCCGAGAAGCCGAAGCCGAGCCGCACGCCGAGCGCGTTCATGATGATGAAGGCGAAGCCGGTGAGGAGCGCGTGCAGCCCATAGAGCGCAGGCGCGAGGAACATGAAGGAGAACTCGACGGGCTCGGTGACGCCGGTCAGGAAGGAAGTGAGCGCGATGGAGGCGAGCAGGCCCGCCACCGCCCGACGTCTCTCGGGAAGCGCGGTGTGGTACATCGCGAGACAGGCCGCCGGGAGCCCGAACATCATCACCGGAAAGAATCCCGCCATGAACTTGCCGGCGGTGGGATCGCCGGCGAAGAAGCGGTTGAGATCTCCGGTATGGCCGTGATAGTTGCCCAACACGAACCAGGCGATGCTGTTGATGACGTGGTGCAGGCCGGTGACGATCAGGATCCGGTTGAGCACCCCATAGGCGAACAGGCCCCAGGGACCGGCGGCGAGCACGGCGCGGCTCAAGGTCTCCATGCCGTGCTCGAGCCGCTGCCATTCGAAACCGAAGACCGCGGCGAGCGCGAGAGCCGCGAGCCCGCTGACGATGGGCACGAACCGTCTGCCGCCGAAGAAGGCGAGATAGCTCGGCAGGTTGATGCGGTAACAGCGGTTGTAGAGCGTCCCGGCGAGCAGGCCACAGAGAATGCCGACCGGCACGGTGAGGGTTTTGAGCTCGTTCGACTTGAACGCCTCGACCGCGAGGTCGCGCGCCTGTGCGCTCAGAGCGAGGATATCAGGCGGAGGCGTGATGAAGACCTCCGCGCCGCGGGTGGTGATGAGATAAGCGACCACGGCCGCGAGCCCCGCGGCGCCGTGATTCTCGCGCGCGAGCCCGATGGCGACGCCGACCGCGAAGAGGAGACCCAGATTGTCGAAGATCGCCTGTCCCGCCGCCTGCATGACCGGCAGATTGCAGAGGTCCGGCTGACCGAAGCGCAGCAGCAGCGCCGCGACCGGCAGGACTGCGATCGGCAGCATCAGTGCGCCGCCGATTCGCTGCAGCTGGGCGAAAAGTTGCTTCATCAGGTCTCTCTCCGCACCGCGAGCGCCCGCACCGCCTCGGCCGAGCTCTGCTCGAGCGCCTGGCGCGCGACAGCCGCACACTCGGCCAGGGTCAGCCTGCGGATGCGCGCTTTCAAACGCGGAACGATCGACGGCACGGCCGAGAGCTCGTGCACCCCGAGCCCGATCAGGATCGGCGCCGCCACCGGGTCTGAGGCCAGTCCGCCACACACGGCGACCCGGCGCTGGCGGGCGTGTGCCGCTTCCGCCGTGCGCGCGATGAGCCGCAGCACCGCCGGATGCAGGGCATCGAGACGCGAGGCGAGCTCCGGGTGGCCCCGATCCATCGCGAGCGTGTACTGCGTGAGATCGTTGGTGCCGATCGAGAAGAAATCGGTCTCCGCGCCCAGGGCATCCGCCATCAGTGCCGAGGCCGGTGTCTCGATCATGACGCCGAGCTCGATCGGCTCCTGCCGGCCGATCGCGGCCCGCGCCTCATCGACCATCACCCGCACCGAGCGGATCTCGGCCACATCGGTGATCATGGGCAGGAGGATGCGGCATTGGCCGTAAGGCCGCACTGCCACGATGGCGCGCAACTGCTCGCGCAAGAGGTCGGGCCGCCAGAGGCTGGTGCGTACGCCCCGAAGACCGAGTGCCGGATTCTCCTCGGCCGGCAGAGGCAGATAGGCAATGGGCTTGTCGCCGCCGATGTCGAGCGTACGCACGGTGAGGGGCTTGCCCGCCAGTGCCGCGGCGAGCCGCTGGTACTCGGCCTGCTGCTCGGCCTCGCTCGGGGGTGTCTCGCGCTCGAGGAACAGGAACTCCGTGCGCAGCAGGCCGCAGCCTTCGGCGCCGTTGCGTGCGGCCGCCTGCGCCTCCGACAGGGATCCGATGTTGGCCAACACCTCGATGCGCACGCCGTCGGCCGTGTAGCAATCCGCTTGCGCCGCTTCCCGCTCCGCGGCGCGGCGCACCGCCTGCAGCTCGAGCTGCCGCCTCGTGGCGGCGATGCGTTCGGCGCCCGGATCGATGTGCAGGAGGCCGGCGTCCGCATCGAGCAGCAGCGCCGTTCCTTCGGCGATGCCGGTGACGGCCGATCCGAGCGCGACCAGTGTCGGTATGCCCATGGCCGCCGCCAGAATGGAGACGTGCGAGGTCGCCCCGCCCGCCGCGAGACCGATGCCCGCAAGCCGCGTGGCATCGAGAGCGACGAGCTGAGAGGGCAAGAGCTCCCCCGCGAGCACGATGGCATCGGCAGGCAGCTCGTGAATGACGGCGCCGGCCTCGCCGCTCATGGCAAGCAACACCTGTCGCTCCAGGTCGAGCAGATCGTCCACCCGCTCGGCCATCCGCGGATCAGCGAGCGCGCGCAGCGCCTCGACGCTGCCGCGGATCGCCTGGCGCCAGGCGAAGGCGCCGCTCGCGCCATCGGCGATGAGTGCCCGCGCGCTTTCGGTGAGCTCCGGGTCCTCGAGCAGCTCGAGGTGCGCTTCGATGATTTCGCGCGCCGTGCCCGAAGCCGACGCCCGCGCCGCCTGCAACCGGCTGCGGACCTGCATGCGCGCATGATCCAACTGCGAAGTCTCGTGCGCGAGGCCGGCGCCCCTCGGCTGCACCTCGATCTCGCGCGCCGCGAGCCGCACCGCCTGCCCGACCGCAAGCCCCGGACTCGCAACGACACCCGCCAGGGCGGTGCCGGCGCGAATCTCCGCAGGAGGAGTCTCCGGCGCAGGAGCTTCCGTTGCAGGCGCTGGCCCGGCCGGAGCGCGCCCGGCCGGCAGTAACGCATCGCGGGTGGAAGGCGCGCGCTCCGGCGCTCGAGGCAGGGGCGAGCCGCTGCCCTGCCCGTGCGCGCCTGCGAGGAGCGCCGAGACCACCTCGATGGCGCGCGCCGCGTCCCTGCCGAGCGCGTGCACCTGCACCTCGTCTCCCTTGCGAACGCCGAGCTTCATCAGCGCCACGGTGCTGCGTGCCAGGGCGGTGCGGCCCTGCGCCGCCAGGTGCACGTCCCCCGCGAGCGACTTCAGCGCCTGCACGATCTGCGCGGCCGGACGCGCGTGGATGCCATGCTCGAGCCCGACCCGCACGGAGCCCACCTGCCGCTGCCCGGCGGCCGGCCGCGATTCAATGGCGCGCGGCTCCTCCTCACCACCGCCCCCGCTGATCTTCTCGATGGGCGCTATCTCCATGAGCAGATCGCCGGTCACGATCCGGCGATTCTCCACCTTGCGCACCACCGCGAAGCCGCACTCCTCCATCACGAGGATCGGCGTCAGGAGACTCTGGGCACGCCGGGCGATGAGATCCAGATCGAAGCTGATGAGCCGCTCGCCCGCCGCCACCTTGCGCCCCGGCGCGACGTGCGCTTCGAAGCCCTCTCCCTCGAGCCCGACCGTGTCGATGCCGATGTGCATGAGGATCTCGGCGCCGCCGTCACTGCGCAGCGTGACCGCATGCCTCGACTTCGGCAGGGCGATCACCTCGCCATCGCAGGGCGCGTGCAGGGTGGCGGAGGTCGGGTCCACGGCAAGCCCATCGCCCATCATGCGCCCGGCGAAGACCGGGTCGGCAACCTCCTCGAGCGGCGTGCTCCAGCCTGAAAGCGGCGCCAGCAGGATGAGACCGCGGCGCGGCTCAGTGGTGCGCATGGGTGGGGGAGCCTTGTGGCGCGAGATGCGAGACGAGCGCCTGCAGCAGACCGTTTTCCGGGTCATCCTCGCCCAACACCCAGATCATGACTCCGCGCAGATGCTGTCGGCGGGCGAAGTCGGCCTTGATGCCGAGCGAGAGAGGATCGTCGTAGGTCACGAAAATGTGCTGGCCGGCGTCGTAGAGCCAGGGCGCCGCGGCGGTTGAGCTCCAGTGACGCACCCAGTCCGGGCTCGTGAGCAACTGCGACTCGATCGTCTTCCACGGCGTCTCCGCATACCCGCCGGCGTATTTCGAGTACAAGCCGCCATTCTCCGGCGCCACGCCCGTGAAGCCGCGGCCGTAGAAGGCCACTCCCAACATGATCTTCCCGGGCGGGACGCCGTGCGACTCGTAAAAGCTCACCGCACCCGTCAGATTGTCGCGGGAGCGCTGCGGCTCCGGGGTCGGATCGCGCGGATCGGCCGCGAGCGGCGCGTTGAAGCCGCTCTGTGGGCTGAAGATGTTGTTCATGTCGTAGGTCATGACGTTCAGCCAGTCGACCGAGTGCGCCAGCGCCGCGAGATCATAACTGTCGCCGACCGAGTAGGCGCCCCCCTGCTGCCAGGTCCCGGCCGGAGTCGCCACCGTGAGCAGATAGCGGCGATGGTTCCTGCGACCGAGCGCATCGAGCCGGCGGCGAAACTCCCGCGCCAGCGCCGTGGCATCGCGCCGATCCTGCCGGCGGGAGCGGTTCATCCCGCCATGCACCGGAAATTCCCAGTCGAGGTCGATGCCGTCGAACCCCTGCTCCAGCAGAAACACCCGAATGCAGCTGCCGGCGAAGCGGCCGCGCGAGTGAGCCGTGAGGGCGATGTCCGAGTACTGCGGCGCCGCATCCCAGCCGCCGATGGAGACGAGGAGCCGCAAGCCCGGGTGCTTGGCGCGCAGCGCGCGCAGCTCGGCGAAGGTGCTCTCCTGGGCGGCGGTCGGCGGCGTGCACTCGCCGCCGTCGTTCGGCTCGCCGAAGGCGTAGATGAGATCCTCGATCTTCGCGGCGGGTATCCGCGCGACCGGCATGCCGCCATCGTAGTACGCGGCGATCCGCGGCGGCGCCGCCCGGGCCACGAGCGAAAGTCCGAGGAGAGCGAGCAGGATGCCCGACAGCGAGCGCAGCCTCATGCGTCGAGCTCCGTCAGGCGCACACCGCGCCGGCGCAGCGCCTCGATCAATGGCTCGAGATGCTCGCGATAATGACGCCAGTGCCCGATGGAGGATCGGTGAATGGGACTTCGAACCTGCGCTGCGCTCTGAGTGAGACAAACGGTTGTATTTCCCTCGACGTCCACCGCCGAATCATGCCATTTAAGACCTAACGCCCGCGCGAGCGGCGCCACCGCCCGGACCGGATCACTCGCCATGTCCTCGTAACGCAGCTCGTGGAGCGATCCGCCCAACGTGTGGCGCCAGTGCGCCATCAGGCCCGAATAGGCGGCGTAGTAGCGCGCCAGCTCCTCGAGGCGATAACTGAACGGATAGGCATCGCCGAACAGCGTGCGGTACATCGCGAAGCAGACATCGAGCGGCCCGCGGCTGACGAGCACGAGCCGCGCCTGCGGCAAGGCTCGATGGATCGCGCCGAGATAAAGATAGTTGAGCGGCAGCTTCTCGATGATGAGCTCCCGGGTACCGCCCGCGCCGGCGAGCCGCGCATAGGTGGCGCCGATCGCATCCCAGTCGCAGGCGGCCGCCCGACTGCACACCTCCAGGGCCGTCTGATCCGCCGTCGCGTGCTTCACTGGCGAAGCCGCCGCCAGGGCACGCGCGAGGTTATCGGTCTCGCCGTTGGAGCGCACCCCCGGCAACCCTGTCAGGATGCGCTCGAGCAGGGTCGTGCCGGAGCGCGGCAGACCTACGATGAAAACGAAACGGCTCGAGTCGATCCGACCGCCGGATGCCCGGCCTGCTTCGCCCGGAAAGCTCGCGATGATGCGCTCGAGGGCGCGCTCATCGACCGCCACGTCATAGGCGAGCTGGCGCCGCCGGGCGGCCGCCGCCAGCGAGAAAGAGGCGAAAGCCTCCCCGTACTCACCGAGATCGTCGAGCTCCTTGCCGAGCGCATAGCCGAGCAGCACCCGCGCCGGGTCTTGGAGATCCGGGCGGGCAAGCTCACGACGCAATGGCTCGAGATGATGGGCGGTTGCGGTCTGGGCCCGCAGCTCCGAGCGCAGCAGATAGGCGCGATACTCGCGCGCATCGAGCGCGATCGCCCGGTCGCAGGCGGCTTCGGCCTCGGCGAGCCGGCCGAAGGAACGCTCACTCCCGGCCAGGTTGTACCAGTAATGGGAGACGCTCGGGCCGAGCTCCACGGCACGCCGGTAAAGCGCATTGGCGCGCTCGTGGCGTCCGAGGGCGAGCGCCACGTGGGCCAGGGAATTATAGGCATCGGCCGTGCCCGGGATGCCAGAGGCCGCGCGCTCGATCACGGCGTTCGCCTCCGCCGCATGACCCAGCCGCAGCAGGATCATCGCCAGTACGCCGTGG
>Ga0335078_10002252_pt1 | contig 29286 bp, 22 predicted proteins | sample Lox_Sample_32_FD_206711 | JGI IMG/M metagenome (GOLD analysis project Ga0335078, IMG submission 206711) | Soil microbial communities from Loxahatchee National Wildlife Refuge, Florida, United States - Lox_Sample_3.2 | ecosystem: Environmental > Terrestrial > Soil > Wetlands | place: USA...
CCAGAGTTCATTTTGGGCCAGTGAGGGATCCGCTACCTCCGCGAAGATCCAGGGATTGTGAGATGGGTGGTCGGTCATAATTCGTGAGCTATAATTCTGATAATTACGATCCGTACGGGTAGGGATCCGAAAGGGGACTATGGGAGTTTCGCAAATAGTGTACTAATGCGTCTTCGATGAGTGCTGCGGCGAAGAGCGAGGTGCTGCAGAGCGCGCTCGAGAGTGACCCGCGCCGTGTCTGGTTCGGACGTGGCGGGTACGTCGAGAAGCGGGAGGACGGCTCTTTCGCTGTGTACGTTCGAGGCGAGTTGATTGGCCTCTTCGACGACGGGGACGTTGCTTCGCGCGACGTGCTGATCGCGGTCGCTCTTCAAGATGACGAGCGGGTGCGCAACGAGGTGGCGCGGGCGTTTCGCGTGTCGTTAGCGACGGTAGGTCGCGTGCGGACCCGGTTGGTACGAGGCGGCTTCCGCGAGGTGGCGGACACCGGACATGCTCCTGGCGCGCCAACGGTTCGAACCGAGAAGTTGCGGAAGCGCCTGGCTCAGTTGTTTGAGCGAGGTTTCGGACCGCGCCGCGCCTACCGGGCTGTGGCCAAGCAGGCCAGTTATGGCGTCGTCCAGAGCCTCCATGCCGAATGGTTGGCCGAGTCCGCCGAGAAGCGGGCGGCCAAGGCCGAGAGCCCCTCACAGCAGGCACTGGTGCTGGTAGCGAGCGGCGCCCCAGCCACCGATCCCGCCACAGCCAGCAGTGAGACGGCAGGCGTGCCGCCGAAGAGTCCGACGCAGGAGCTTGCGGTTGTGGAGTCGCCGGCGGAAGCCACCCCTGCGGATCGCCGCGAGCTGGCGCTCGCCGAGGTGGTGCCAGAAGGTGAATCCGTTGTGCAGCACATTGGCTCGTGGATGCTTCTGGCTCTCCTGCACTCCCTCGGCGTGTACGAGCTGGCAGGACGGGCGAGCGGCGACGCAGGAGTACCGTTGGCCTTGCGCGTGGCCCTGGACGCCACCACGATCGCCCTGGCGATCGGGGAGAAATGCGTGGAGGGGGTCCGGCGGATCGAGACGCCGAGCGTGGGCACGTTGCTGCGTCATGCCAGCGGCGCGAGCCCAGTCTGGGTACGCAGTGTATTGCACGAATTCGCGGATAAAGGGAGCGCGGTCTTTCAAGCGACCGTGTCCCAGCAACTTCTGATGCAGGCGGCCGAAGAGGTGGACCCGCGCCTGTGGCTCTATATCGACAATCATCTCAGGCCCTACACCGGCCAGCACGCCATCCGGAAAGGGTGGCGCATGCAAGACAAGCGTGCCGTGCCAGGCACAACCGACTTCTACCTCCACGATCAGTCTGGGGCGCCGATTTGGCGGATGAGCTCGCCTTCCCACGACTCGCTGTGCGCGTGGCTCATGCCAGCGGTCGACTTTGTTCACAAAGTCTTCGACAAGCAGATCACCCCCGTTCTGGTCTTCGACCGGGGCGGGGCGTATCCCGAGGCGATGAAGGAACTGCGGGGCGCAGGGGCGGAGTTCGTCACCTACGAACGCAAGCCGTACCCGGTGCTCGGGGCCACCGAGTTCAAGGAGAAGCTCACCATCACGCTGGCGAGCCGACCAGAGCAGCCGATCCTGCTTCACTACACGGAAGCGCCGCAGAAGAATCTGCGTTTCGGCCGGGGTCGAGTGCGGCGGATCGCCGTGCTCACTGAGGAGGGGGAGCAGTTGAATCTTCTCGCGGTCTCCACCTTGCCTGCCGAGGAGCTCATCCGAGGACACCTGGCACGATGGGGTGTGCAGGAGAATCAGCTCAAACACGAGGTCGAGCGCTGGGGCATCAATCAGCTTGATGGGAGAAAGGTCGAGGAGTACCCGCCGGATGCCATCATTCCCAACCCGGCTCGGCGGCGCCTCGACCGCCAATTCAAGCTCTCCTGTGCAGCCGAGGGCGCAGCGCGCTGCGAACTGGCTCGCCTCGAGCAAGACCACCAGGATCGCGAGAAGTTCGAGCGAATCGTCGAAGCAGCACTGGAACGGCAAAGCGAACTGGAGACTCTCCGGGCCACAGTCCCGACGCACGCGCCGGTGAGCGCTACCCCGCTCGCTGGCAAGCTCAAGCGCCACGAACTCGGCTACAAGAACGTCCTCGACACGTTGCGCACCGTGCTCGCCAACATCGAAAGTGAGTGGTCAGTGAAGCTGGCCAGCCATCTCAGCCGCCCACGCGAAGCCAAGAAGGCGCTGGCCAACCTCTTCTCTGCCCCCGGGACCATCCGTCTCTCCTCCCGCGGCGTGATGGTGCGACTGATGCCCGCTGCGACGGGTGACGAACGGAGCGCGTTCGAGGTCGTCCTGGGGGAGCTCAGCCGGATGAGTTTGACCCTACCCGGCGATCCGGATCGCCGGCGGCTTATCTGGAAGCTCATCTAGCTGACCACGCCAAATGGAACTCTGGTGAGCGCGACGAGGGGCCCGACCACTGCCACGAGTCGCCCTGATACGGTCAACTGCCACCGGCACGCCGGCGGTTTGATGAAGGCCCCCGGATGCCCTGGTGTTCCAGTGAAAGAGGCTTCGCCTCCACTCGTCTATGAAGAGGGCTGAAGCTCGCAGCGCGAGTTGTTCCTCGCGCTTCTTTGCTCCTTTTCCGCGAGCTGTCGCCGCGATTTGAGGAGGCCTATCGCCGGATCACCGGGCCACTCGGGCCGCGCGCGAGCCTCAAGTATCGCCCGGCGGCCGGGATACCACGCAGCGGTACGGAGGACGAACTCCGCGACGACCTCGCCCGCGCCCTCGAGGGCAGAACCGATCGCGATCGCGATGGGTGTACTTCCGGATTGTTCCTTCGTCGAAGCCCACCGTGCTCGCGCCGCGCCGGGAAGGTCGCAAGCGATGGACGGGGTACGCTCGTCGGCTCCTAGCTGCCTGACGGCGTGGCAGGAGATGTGTTGACCGGGCCGCCGAGGAAGAGGCGGGAAAGCGAGGGGTCGGCGAGGAGATCCAGTGAAGGCCGGTCGAGCACCATGCGTCCGCTCTCCATCGCGAGCGCGTGACTGCACACGGCGAGGGCCCGCTTGACGTTCTGCTCGACCATGAGCACGGTCGTGCCCGCGGCCGCGAGCTGGGCCATGAGTTGGAAGACTTCCTGAACCAGTCTGGGGGAGAGGCCGATCGATGGCTCATCGACGAGGAGAACGCGCGGGCGCAGCAGCAGCGCACGCCCCACCTCGAGCATCTTTTGCTCGCCCCCGGATAGGCTCGAGGCCTGGCTGTCCATACGCTCTCGCAGCCTCGGGAAGTGCACCAGCACCTCCTCGATGCGGTCCTGAATCTGTTTCCGCGAGGCGACGACCATGGCTCCGAGTTCGAGGTTATGGATCACGCTGAGGGAAGGAAACAGGTTCCGGCCCTCGGGCACGAAGGCTACGCCCTTGGTCAGCAGTTGCCGGGGCGTCTGGCCCGTGACGTCCTCGCCGGCGATGCGCACCGAACCTGATCGCGCCCTCAGGACGCCGAAGATCGTCTTCAACAGGGTGGACTTGCCGGCGCCGTTCGGGCCGGTGAGGAGGGTGACCGCGCCCTCCGCCGCACCACCCGAGACGCGCTGGAGAATGGAGAGGTTGGCGTAACCCGCCACCAGACCTTCGAACTCGAGGATCCTACTGGCCAAGGTAGGCCTCGAGGACCGATCCATTCGCCTGGATCTCGGCCGGCGAGCCGTGGGCGAGGACAGTGCCTTCATTCATGCACACGACTCGCTGGCAGAGCCGCATCACGAACTCCATGTTGTGTTCGATGACCACGAAGGTGCCGCCCTGGGTGCGGTTTAACTCGAGCAGGAGCGCGCGCAGCGTCTCCTGCAGGCGCAGGTCCACGCCGGCGCATGGCTCGTCGAGGAGCACCAGGCGGGGGGACGGCATGAAGGCCATGGCGATGTCGACGAGCTTCTGCTGGCCGTAGGAGAGGCTTCCCGCCGGAAGGTGCGCCACGGCGGAGAGCCGGAACAACCCCATCATCTCGTCGGCGCGCTCGCCCAACCCGGCGTCTGGCGCCATGAAGAGCCTCTTCCGCAAGGTGCCCTTGAGCTCCTGGGCGGCGGCGATGAGATTGTCCCTCACCGAAAGCTTCCCGAATACCTGCAAGCTTTGGAAGGTACGACCGACCCCGCGCCGGCTGAGGTCGAGAGGCGAGCACCCCGTGATGTCCTCACCGCGGAACACCACCCTTCCCGAGGTGGGGCGAATCTGTCCGAGCACGCTGTTGAAGAGGGTCGTCTTGCCGCTACCGTTGGGGCCGATCACCCCGACGATCTCCCCGGCTCCGACCGAGAAGGTCACGCCGTCCACCGCCTTGATGGCCCCGTAGTGCTTGCGGAGGTCCGTGATCTCCAGGAGCGGCATCACGGGCTTCCCCCCAGTCCAGCCTGAGGGGTCGCGCCGGCTCTGCGCGCCTTCAGTAGCCTCAGTCTCTCCGGCACCGAGAGCAGGCCGCCCGGCAGGAAGACCATCAGCACCACCACTGCGAAGCCGAAGATGGCGAGGTACCAGTTCTGAGCGAAGCGTAGCCACTCGGGAAGGAGGATGACGAGTACCGAGCCGAGCACCGGCCCGAAGAAGCGGCCGGCCCCACCCACCACCACCATGAGCAGCATCTGCAGCGAGGCCCCGAAGTGGAAGGGAGCCGGCTCGATGAACTGGACCAGCGAAGCGAAGTAGACTCCGGCCACGCCTGCCAGGCTGGCGCCGATCGCGAAGGCCAGCAGGGTATAGGCCGTGATGTTCACTCCCAGACTCTCGGCGCGGATGGGATTGTCCCGCAGGGCCCCGAAAGCGCGCCCCCACGGCGAGCGCAGGAGGAGCCACAACAGGACGGAGAGGCCGATCACCGACAGGTAGGTGAAGTAGAAATAGGCGAGGCTACCGTCCAGCGGGTAGCTCCACAGCCGCGGACGCGGCACGCCGCTCACGCCGAAGGTGCCGCCGGTGAGCCACTCCTCGTTGCGCATCACGAGGAAGACGAGGACGTTGAAGCCCTGGGTGGCGAACGCCAGGTAGTGATGCTGCACGCGTAGCGCCGGGAAACCCAAGATGAGGCCGACCAGGAAGCAGGAGAGCGCGGCCAGCACCACCACCGCAGGGAAGGGGAGCCCCAGCTTGAGCAGGATGGCGGCATGGTAAGCGCCGATGCCGAAGAAGGCCGCATGCCCGAGCGAGATCTGTCCCGCGTAGCCCACGGTCAGGTTGAGACCCATGGCCGCAAGAAGGTAGATGGCCCACAGGGTCATGAGGTAGATGCCGTAGCTCTTGAGCATGAGAGGGACGAGACCGATCGCCAAGAGCACCGCCGGGAGCACCAAGCGATTCGTCCAAGTCATACCTTGCGCTCCTCGGCCTTCCCGAGTAGCCCTTCCGGCCGGAAGAGGATCACCGCTAGGAAGAGGAGGAGCCCCGCCGCCTCCCGGTAGGATGCCGAGACGTAGTGACCCATGAGGCCCTCGAGGATGCCGACCAGGACGCCCCCCAGCAGGGCCCCACGGGGCTGGTTGAACCCGCCGATGATGGCGGCGAAGAAGGCCTTGAGGCCAATGGCGTCTCCCATGTCGAACTTGGCCAGGTAGGTGGGGGTGACGAGGAGCGCCGTGACGGCCGCCAGCACCCCGTTCGCGACGAAGGTGTAGAGGATCATGCGGTTGACATCGATGCCGAGGACGCGGGCGGCATCGGGATTCTGCGCGCACGCCTGCATGGCCCTCCCCGTGAGCGTGCGCGAGAAGAAGAGCTGCAGCCCCACCACGATGGCGAGTGCTACGGCGAGCGCGCCAAGGTCAGCCTGCGAGATCCGGAGCCGGCCGACCGAGAGGAGCGCGTCAGGGAATGGGTTCGGAAAAGGGTGGGCCTCAGCGGAGTAGCCCGACTTGACGAGTTGCTTTATGCCGGTACTGAGACCCAAAGTGGCGATGACGAGATTGATCACACCGTGCCCGCGCATGGGATCGACCACCCCGCGCTTAAAGACCCATCCGAGGAGGAGCATCGAGGCGGCACAGGCCGCGAGGAAGGCCACCCAGAGCGGTGCTCCAGCGGAAAGTGAGAACAGCATGAGGATGGCCGGAACCATCACGAATTCGCCCTGAGCGAAGTTGATGGTGCCAGAGGCCTGCCAGAGCAGGGTGAAGCCGAGCCCGGCGAGGGCGTAGGTCGTCCCCGTAGCAGTCCCCGAGATGAGGAGCTGCAAGAGGTCGTTCATGGCCCCTCGCTCACCGGCTCGAAGAGGCTAGGGCCCCATCGGAGGAAGGGTGGCGATCACTTCCTGCTTGCCGTTCTTCACCTCGACGATGAAAGTCTCGCAGTCGAGGTCGCCCACGTCGTCGTAGTGGACGTCCATGATGAGCCCCGGGTGATCCTTGGCCTGGAAAGTCACGCCCTTCATGGCCTTCGCGAAGGCTTTGGGGTCGACCTTGCCTACCTTCTCGGTGACGAGCTTGATCATGTACATGGCGAGGTAGCCCTTGAGGCCATTGTGATCGCTTCGATAGCCGTACGTCTTGGTGAAGTTGGCGTCGAAGGCCCGGATGACCGGAAGAGGGGCGTCGACAGTCAGGCCGACGTGACCGCGCACTCCGTTGGCGGCATCGCCGGCGAGCTCAATCGTCTTTTGGCTGAGCAGGGTGGTTTCGCCTACGATCGGCTTGTCGTAGCCCTGCTTGCGTAGCTCGCGCAAGGCTCGGGCCGATTCCTCTTCGTGGACGTAGAGGAAGAGGGCATCGGCGTTCGATTCTTTCGCCTTCAGGGCCGCGCCTGCGAAATCGATCTGGCCGGGATCGGTGGAGATGTCGGCCACGACCGAGATTCCCTGCGCCTTGAGCGCCTTCGTCCCCTCGTCGCGGCCGCTCTTCCCGAGTTCATCGTTGCCCCAGATCATGGCGACGGTCTTCGCGTGCATGCCCTCCTTGATGTAGCGGGCGAGCTTGGGCATGGACGTCTTGAGGGTGATGGAGGTACGGAAGACGTAGGGGTTGCCTTGGGCGGTGATGCTAGTCGCCTCGGAACCCACGAAGTTGGGAATCTCGGCTCGGCGGGTTTCGGTCATGCTGACGATGGCCGACCCCGAGAATACGGGCCCGATGACGGCGTAAGCGCCCATGTCAATGGCCTTCTGGGCCATGGCCTTCGCCACGCCGGGATTGGTCTGTGAGTCGAGGCTTGTCATCGACAAGGGCCGGCCCAGGACGCCTCCGGCTGCGTTGATCTCCTTCGCGGCCAGTTCAGCTCCGTTCCGCATGTTGGTTCCGGTCGAGGCCCCGGTGCCGGACAGCTCGACCACGTCCACGATGAGGATGGGGTCCTTGTCCCCGGCGTGCGCGGCCAGCGGCGCGAGGCAGATGGCCAGGGCGAACATGACGCAGCGGGAAGCCTTCATGGTGGTCTCCTGGAGCGTTGTGGTCGGGTAAGAAGGCGCAACCGAAATAATAGAACTATGGTCCGATGTATGCAATAACCCTGGCCCCCTGGCTGCGTGCGCCGCCGAGCAGTGACGCCGGTTCGAGCGGTCGAGCCTTGCCGACCAGGCCGGTCGTCATCTGGGGCATTCTGCACGTCGAAGGTGGCGGTTGCCCAGGCACTTTTGAAGCCTGCACCGCCGCCCCGTGCAACCGGGGTGGATGTCGCGAGCGATTTGCTAACGGAATTGCCCGGCTTGATGGCCCCTGCAGCGAAGGTTGAAACTGATTCGGGGACACACCAGTACTGGCTGTAGAGACTCTTCGTACCGGTACTTCGCTCGATCGCTTCCACCGTCGCGTCGAACGAACCCGAGCTGCTTCGATAGCCGCCGCCCGCCTCAAACCATGAGAGTACAGCTCCGTCAGGCAGGTTCAGCGCTGCGTCCAAGGGGTTCAAACTGGGGTGGCGGCGTGCCCCGTATGACATGCGCACGGCTGTCGCCAGCCCGAACACGGTCAGAAGCCCGCGCGTACGACGGCGGCGGTGCGTCAGCTCGATGCCATCCGAAACCAGGGCGACGGCGTCGGCCCGAAGGGAGTCGGCCCGCGAGCGCCTCGGGACTGCCAGACGCTGAGGGTCGCGGTGCGGTGCATCGACCGAGCGCTCGGTCTCGAGGCCACTGCGGCGACGTTCGACGGCGGTAGGAGTTGCGCATGGCCGACCCGGTCGGGAACGAAGGCGCGGTACCGCAAGGCACGGCGCTCCGCCACTGCCAGGGTCGGTGGAGTTAGCAGACCAAGAGCGGGCCTCGTACCGAGGCATGAAAAGAGAAAGCTTTACCAAGAGCCGTGCTGGTCAAGGGTTAAACGGTAAATCTTGACGAAGGCGGTCACTTCGTCAGGGTTGGCCACCGCGCGCGACCGGCCCGTTTCCAACCTCGACTGCTTGCGCCCCTTACATGGCTTCGCAGGCTCTCGCCTCGCCTCGATCTGCTGGTTACACTGGGGCTAAGAGACCAAAATTGCTGGCCCAACCGAGACGCCCTTTTCGTTAAGATCAACAGCTTGGGTCTACGCGGATTCAGACGGGTCGATTTAACGTACTGTGAGTATTTGTTATCCCTGTGAGGCAAGGGATCAAGGAAGGAATGCGGCCACGATGTTAAGGTGAAGTGGCCAGGGAGGTCCGTCGCAATGGCTGGGAGGAAACCCGTAAAGAAGGGCGCGCGGAACTCGGTCAAGGGCACCGGGCGGAAAGGCTCCAACGTATTCACGCAAGAGGAACGAGCCGTGATGAGGGAGCTCGCCCAAGAGCGGAAGGCGGCTGCGCGTGGAAAGGCGGACGGGGAAAGCGACGTGCTCGCCAAGATCGCCGCGATGGCGGCACCGGAACGCGCCATGGCCGAACGCCTCCATGCCCTCATCAAATCAAGCGCTCCCGCCCTCTCGCCGAAAACCTGGTACGGGATGCCCGCGTACGCCCGGGACGGCAACGTCGTCTGCTTCTTCCAAAGCGCGCAGAAGTTCAAGACGAGGTACTCGACATTCGGCTTCACCGATAAGGCAAACCTCGATGAGGGCAATATGTGGGCCACCGGTTTCGCGCTGAAGGAGTTGAGCGCCGCCGAAGAGGCAAGGATCGGCGCGCTCGTGAAGAAAGCGGTGAGCTGATGCGTGGTAAGCAACCGCGTCTAGCACAGCCGTGCGGACTGCCCTCTGGCGCGCGCTGCATGTGCCGGTCGATCCTCCGCCGCGGGCCCTTCTCGGCGCCACATCTTCGCGCAGCGCAGGCCTGGGATGCCTCCCACCTTCGCATATTCGAGGTGGCCCCGCCCGGGCCTCAGGAGTGGAAGGGCGGCGCGGAGGCTCGCGCCGTGACCCGGGCCAACACGTCGTGAGACTGGGACGACTCCTCAGCCCTCCTTGGAGTGTCAGAAGGAGAGTGTCACTAGCTGTTTTCCTGCATTAAGGCACTTCAGGTTCACCCGTTTGAATCCGTGCAAACCCGACCGCCTTATTTGCGCTTCCCTGTGTCCGCCTTGCTATTGGGAATTCGAAGGAGCATTGGCGATCCGGCATCGCATAAGCCTGCGTGATCAGGGTACTGAGGGTCGCGAGCGGGCCACCCGCGGAACGAGCCCCGGCCTCTGGTTCACGGAGTCGCACCCAGGGGCAATCGCCTGCATCACGACCGGAGGCACCATCACGGAGTACCCAATCGGCGCAGGCTGCTTCGGCATCGCCACAGGACCCGACGGGAACCTGTGGTTCACCGAGCAGGGTGCCAACAAGGTCGGTCGAATGCCCGTTCCGTGATCGGCCCGCTCAAGGCGAGTAATCGCGGTCTTCACCGATTCAAAATGCAGCCGTGGTGTCGTAGCGACTCGCATATGAGCTCGTGAACGCAGGCACTCTCCTGTTCGTCGCTCTGTTGGCCGACGAAGGCAAATCCTTCGTCGCTCCCTGCTCCGATGCCTCCGCGAATTGCCGGTTCGGATCCTGGATCTCAGTTGATGCCGGTTTAGCCGCTCGATCTCTAGCAGCGAAGCAGCGGCAGCCGCGGATGGCCCCTGGCCCTCGATGCGGGTCTCCTGGACATCGCCCGGAAGCTCCTCAGGTCGAGCCTCGGCGGCCAGCAGAAGGGCGAACGGTGAGGCGCGCCGGTGCCATGCGTGGCTGTGACAAGGCGAGTGTTGTCGGCGAGCCAGCCGACGCCGGAGAGCTGCGTGTCTGGCGCCTCGCCACCTGGGCCCGACTCCACCCGGTTCCTACGCCTGCCCGGGCTGACGGAGGACACTTCAGCGAACTCGATCAAGTACGAGAATCCGGCGTCTTCACGTCCACCTCATGGTAGGAGACCATTGACCATTGGTTCCATTGGTTCGTGTTTCTCACGAACACGACCTGGAGCCGCGTTCGCAACACCTTGTCCGGCCCAGCCTTCACCCCAGCAGGCAGGGTCGCGAAGCCCGTCAACTCGCGGTCGATGTCCACAACGACGGCATCCCTCGCCACGAAGCGAACCAGGGCCACGGTCTGTCTCAAATGGCTTCCGCGCAGCGCCGATGCGAGGAGCTCCAGCTGCTGCGCCTCGAAGGCCTTTTGGCCGACCGATGTCGCTCCGGTGATGCCAGTGAAGGTGGCGTCGCTCGCGAAGTGCGCCGAGTAACCTGAAGCATTGCCCGCGTTCCAGGCCTCGGTGCTAGCATCGATGAGCGCACGTATTGCTTGCTCGTCTCGTTCGCGACTAACGAGAAACCAGGGCATGGACACCACGGTCCCGCGCGCGCAGACGTGTGAGGGAACCAGGGCGGCGAGGCCCACGATTAGCGTCAGTGCACATCTCATACGTCCCTCCACGAGATGCCGGAGGCCGGGTCGCTCGGCCAGCAACGGGCTTTGCGGGAAGGGCCGGGACGGTAAGTCGTCGACCGGACACCTCGATAACGGATGTGGGGGGAGATGTCGCCGTTCAACCTTGGAAGGTGTAGTCCTTCGAGTCCGCGGGGTGAGAATGCGACCGACACACGTGACTCCAGCCACGTTATCTGACCCGAAGCTTAGTTCAAAAAGTATCGCATTGCAATTCGCAGTGTGGCGCGGACGCTGGCGAGGCGCACCTGCAATTCGCCCGTGAGGGCTCCTCGAAAGTTACTTTCGTTGAGGCACAAGCTTTCTTAGATCGGCAGTCCTTCCGTAACGAAGACTGGCGAGAAAACGGCTAATTGGCGAGTGGCGCGCGGCTTGCCTAGGACGCGCGAGCATGCCTCGAGCCGCTCGCATTCTGAAATCCATACCCGTCTGTGCAGCCCTCGCTTTCGGCCACCCACCAAGGGCTGACCCCGACTCAGACACCGCGCCCACCTTGCCTGAGACAATGACGCTCAAGCGAGCCGTCGAGATCTTCCGGGAGCGCGGCTTCGACCTCTTGGTTGCCGAGGCGAGCGTGCAGTCCGCAGAGGGCGATCTCGTCATCGCCCGCTCGATAGCCAACCCGGGACTGTCGCTCGGGGCCGGAAAGAACTTCGACTGTGCCCAGTCCCAGGACTGCAGCAGCATCTCATACAGCATCGGCGTCTCGGACAGCGATGCTGTCTCGACCTTCGTGAGCGGGAAGTACGCCCTGCGCAAGGGCGTAGCGGAGCGCGCCCTCGCTGCGGCGCGGCGCTCACGGGACGACGCTCAGCGGACCCTCGAATTTCAGGTGAAGCAGGCCTATATCTCGGCGCTTCAGGCACAGGCGCTCCTCAAGAACGCCGTCGAGACCCGCGGCAGCAACCAGCGCACGCTCGAGCTCAACCAGCGTCGCTTCGCGCTCGGAGCCATGAACGAGGGCGATCTCGCCAAGATCGAGGTCGCCGAGCTCGAAGCGGAGCAGGCCCTCGATTCGGCCAAACAGGACCTGCGCACAGCCAAGGTATCGGTCGCCTTCCTGCTCGGGTTCCGCTCGGCCATTCCAGATTTCCAAATCGACGAAAGGGAGCTCGACTTCACGGTACCTCCAGCCGTCGCTCAAGCCACGCGCGACTCATTGCTCAAAGACGGCTTTCAACACCGACCCGACCTGCACGCACTCGTCGAACAGGAGAAGCGGGCCGAGGAGGCGCTCACGCTCGCGAGACGCAACCGCATTCCGGACTTTGGCCTATCCGCGACGTACACCGCTAACGGTTCCGGCAACACGAACATCTCCCCACCGAACCTCAGCATCAGTCTATCGTTCGATCTTCCCATCTTCTATCTGCAGCGCGGTGAGATCGAGAAGGCCGAGGCCGACCGCACCACCCAGCGAGCACTGCGGGAGAAGGCCGAGGCCACCGTCGTCTCGGACGTAGAGACGGCCTACGCGCAACTCATCGCCGCACGTCAGCGGGTGGAACGGATGGAATCCCGGCTTCTGGGTCGCGCGCGCGATGCGCGTGACATCGCGGAAGTCCAATATCGGAAGGGGGCAGCGTCGCTCCTCGACTTCCTGGACGCGCAGCGCACCTACACCGCCACCCGCGCCGAGTATGCGCAAGACCTGGCCAGTTACTGGACGGCCGTCGCCCTGCTCGAGGAGGCGGTGGAGGAGGAGCTCCGGACATGAAGACCGCATGGGCCCTTGCGCTCGCAGGCCTTGCGCTCGCCGCCTGTCGCTCGCCGGTGAAGGACGACCCCGCGCCCCCCGACGGCGAGCTGTGGCTCTCGCCTTCAGTGCTCGAGAAGGAATACAAGGTTTCCGAGGTCCGCACGGAACTGTTGCCGCGCGCGATCGTCACGGGAGGCCGCCTCGCCTTCGACGACGAACGTGTGTCGCACGTCTCCTCACCGGTGACGGGCCGCATCACACGCATCCTGGCGCAGCTCGGTGAGCGTGTGAAGAAGGGGTCGCCCCTCGTCGCCCTGCTCTCGCCGGACGTGGGCAGCGCCGTCTCGGATGAGGTGAAGGCGCGTGCCGATCTCGTCGCCGCCGAGCACGACTTCGAGCGCCAGCAGAAGCTCTTCGCTGACGAGGCCGCTTCGGGCCGTGACTTCGAGGCGGCGGAGGACAACTACCGCAAGGCCAAGGCGGAGGAGGAACGCGCTCTCCAGCGCCTGAGTTTCCTGCGTTCAGGTCAAGTCGACTCCGTGACCCAGGAGTACACGCTGCCGAGCCCTCTTGCCGGTCGGGTCGTGGCGCGATTCGTCAACCCCGGTCTCGAGGTGCAAGGACAGTATTCCGGTGGCACCGCCCTCGAGCTATTCACTATCGGCGACACAGACAAGCTCTGGCTGTTCGCTGACATTGCCGAGCAAGACCTGGGAGGAGTTCGGTTGGGCGACGCCATCGAGGTGCGTGTGCTTGCCTATCCTGACCGCGTCTTTGAAGGCAGAGTCGAGTGGATCAGCCCTACGCTCGACCCCGCTCTCCGCACGGCGCGAATCCGCTGCTCGCTCCCCAATCCGGAGCGCCTCCTCAAGCCAGAGATGTACGCGACGCTCGTGATCAAGCAGCCGCCGGGGCAGGGCCTCGCGATTCCACGCGAGGCGGTCGTCCGGATCGGCGGACACCTCTTCGTGTACGTAGCGACAGGAAAGCGGCCTGACGGCAAGCATATCTTCACGCTGCGCCAAATTGCTATTTCGGCGCGCTCGGGCCTGGCACCGAGGGGAACCGATGCACCTTTGCCGATCGAGCCCCCCGAGCCGGAGAAGGTCGCGATCGAAACGGGCCTCAAGGAAGGCGAGCAGGTGCTCATCGATGACGCTCATCCCGGCTCAAGCAACCACGAGCGGCTGGCCCTTCCTGCCGAACAGGCAGCCGAGAGGATCTCGACCGTTGCCGCGGAGCAACAGGACGTGGAGCATTCCCTGACCGTGGGCGGCCGCCTGACCTTCGACGACGGCCGAGTCACCCACGTGTTCTCGCCTGTGGGCGGTCAGATCACAGAGCTCTGGGGAACTCCGGGGCAGCACGTCCGGAAGGGAGACAGGTTGGCCATGGTCCTTTCCCCGGATCTCGGCAGCGCGTTCTCCGACGAGCTCAAGGCCAAGGCCGACCTCATCGCAGCGGAGCACGAGATGCGCCGACAGGGCGAGATGTACGCGCTCAAGGCCAGTGCCCAACGCGACGTGGAGGCGGCGCGCGACAACTACGACCGAGCGCGCGCGGAGTACAACCGCGCCGAGCAGAAGACACGGCTCCTGCGCGACGGCGCACTCAATTCGGTGAGTCAGGAGTATGTCCTACGAAGTCCGATCGACGGTCAGGTCATCGCACGGATGGCTAACCCAGGGCTTCAAGTGCAGGGCCAATATGCCGGTGCGGGAAACCCAGTCGAGCTCTTCACCATTGGGAAGACCGATCCGCTCTGGATTTTCGGCGACGTGTACGAGGTGGACCTTCCCTACGTGAGGATCGGCGCCCAGCTCACCTTGCAGGTCTCAGCCTATCCCGGCCGCGCCTTTCATGGCCAGGTGGACTGGATCTCGGACACCCTCGACCCTGCGCTGCGCACCGCGAAGGTACGCTGCGTCTTGTCGAACCCGGAGGGCCTCCTGCGGCCGGAGATGTACGGGGTGGCCAGCATCACCGCCCCGATGCGACGGACGGTGGCGGTGCCACGGGAGGCAGTGTTGCGCCAGGGAGACAATACCGTCGTCTTCGTCAAGGGGCCACCCGAGGCGGACGGTCGGGTCACGTTTCAAGCGCGGCGGGTCGTCGCGAACGAACAACTCTCGGGGAACCTGGTGCCTGTGTTGAGCGGCCTCGCAGCGGGCGAGGAGGTCGTGACACGCGGCGCGATCTTCCTTCTCGGAATGTGAACGAGGCCGATCCATGGTCCAGAGACTTGTTCAGGTCGCACTGCGCAATCGCATCCTGGCGGCGGCCCTTGCGGTCATGCTCGTCCTCGTGGGCTTGGCCGCGTTCCATCGTCTGCCGATCGAGGCTTACCCGAATCCCGTGCCACCCCTCGTCGAGGTCATCGCGCAGCCTCCAGGGTGGAGCGCCGAGGAAACGGAGCGGTACGTCACCATTCCGCTCGAGATCGGGCTCTCGGGGATGACCGGGCTCAACCATGTCCGCTCCCAGTCGCTCTTCGGGCTGAGCGACGTGAAGTGCTACTTCAGCTGGGGCACGGAGTACTGGGCCGCACGGCAGGAGGTCATCAATCGGCTCCAGTTCATCCAGCTCCCCCAGGGCATCCAGGCCCAGCTGTCTCCCTGGAACGCCATCGGCGAAGTCTTTCGCTATAACCTGCGAGGGAAGGGCTACTCGCTCATCGACCTCAAGGCAGCAGAAGATTGGATCCTCGAGCGCCAGTGGAAGCAGGTTCCGGGCGTCGTCGACGTGACGAGCTTCGGCGGACTCACCAAGGAGTACCACGTCGAAGTCGATCCCTATCTCCTGCGGGCGCGCGGCGTCACCTTGGCCCAGCTCTCCGCGGCTCTCGCCAATGCTAACCAGAACGTCGGCGGTCAGCGGGTGACCATCGGTCAGCAAGCCTTTACCGTCCGCGGCATCGGCCTCGTACAGTCGATCAACGATATCGAGGATGTGGTGGTGCTCGAGCAAAAGGGCGTGCCCGTCCGCGTGCGGGACGTGGCGAAGGTCTCGATCGGCAATGCACCGCGACTCGGAAAGGTGGGGCGGGACGAGGACGACGACGTGGTCCAGGGCACCATCCTCATGAAGTACGGCGGCGAGACGGCCTCGACGCTCAAGGGCATACACGAACGGATCGACTATGTTCGCAAGAACCATCTCTTGCCGCCCGGGATGGAGATCGTGCCCTTCTACGACCGCGGTGACCTCGTCAAGCTCACCACTCACACCGTGCTCGAAAATCTCCTGGTCGGGATGGGCCTCGTGACCTTGATCCTCATTCTCTTCCTTGGCAACGTGCGCGCGGCCCTCATCACCGCGATCAACATTCCTCTCGCGCTGCTCGTGGCCTTCATCGGCATGGTCGCGAGCGGAACCCCGGCAAACCTCATCTCACTCGGGGCCGTCGACTTCGGCATCGTGGTGGACTCAACGGTGATCGTGATGGAGAACATCTTCCGCCACCTCGGAGAGCGCGGGCGTGCCTCGGTCGGCGAGCGTATCCGCGCGTCGGTGTCGGAGGTGGGTCGGCCAATGGCCTTCTCCACCCTCATCATCGCAATCGCGTTCCTACCGCTGTTCACGTTGACAGGCGTCTCCGGCGTCATTTTCGCGCCCATGTCGCACACGTACGCCCTCGCCATCGGCGGTGCAGTCGTGCTTGCGCTGACGTTGACGCCAGTGCTGGCCTCCTGGTTCTTCCAGGCCCGTGCTGATACGGGCTCGACCCATCCCGGCGTATTCGGTCGATTCTTCCGCGCCCACATTGCGGAGAACGAGGAAGAGACGAACTTCATCATGCGGTTCCTCCATCGGATCTTCAATCCTCTGTTCGACACGGCGCTGCGTAAACCCAAGCTCGCATTCCTCGCCGGGCTCTGCCCCATCATCGCCTGCGTCGCCCTCTATCCCCTGCTGGGTAAGGAGTTCATGCCGAAGCTCGAGGAGGGGAACTTCTGGATCCGCGCGACGCTGCCCACCTCGGTCTCCCTCGAAGAATCGTCCAAACACGTCGCCCGGATGCGGCAGGTCCTGCGCAGCCATCCCGAGGTCATCACCGTCACGTCGCAGCTCGGCCGCCCCGATGACGGCACCGATGTGACCGGGTTCTACAACCTCGAATTCTTCGCCCCGCTGAAGCCCTTCGACACGTGGCCGCGTGGACTCAGCAAGGAGCACCTTACCGCCGAGTTGCAGCAGGAGTTCGAGCGGGAGTTCCCGGGGGTGGTCTTTAACTTCTCTCAGTACATCTCCGACAATGTCGAGGAGGCCCTTTCCGGCGTGAAGGGAGAGAATAGCGTCAAGGTCACCGGCCCCGACATCCGAACCAACGACGCCGTCGCGAACTCGGTGGCGGCGACCATGAGCAAGGTGAGGGGCGTCGAGGACCTCGGCCTCTTCCCTTCCATGGGCCAGCCCAGCATCAAGATCGTCCCCGATCGGCCGCAGTGCGACCGCTACGGGCTCAACACGGGCGATGTCGACGCCGTCATTCAGGCGGCCATCGGCGGGCAGGCGGTCACCCAGGTGTTCGAGGGCGAGGAGAGCTTCCCGCTCACAGTGCGCTGGCTGCCGCGGTATCGGGACGATGTGAACGCGGTGCGCAACATCACCGTCTCCACGCCCGATGGCAGCCAGATCCCGCTCGGCCAGCTCGCCAGAATCGCAACCGAGGACAGCCCCAACGTGGTGTACCGCGAGGACGGGAGGCGCTACACGCCTGTGAAGTTCTCCGTGCGCGGGCGCGATCTCGCCTCGACCATCGCCGAGTCGCTGCGGAAGATCGCTGAGGAGATCCGGTTTTCCCCCGACACCCATCTCATCTGGGCGGGCGAGATCAACGAGCTCAAGGAGGCGGAGGATCGATTGCTCCTCATCGTCCCCATCACGCTCTTACTCATCGCGTTTCTGGTGTACAGCACGGTGCGCAACTGGCTCGACACCCTCATCGTTCTTCTCAACATCCCTGTCGCCTGCAGCGGCGGCATCCTGGCCCTCCTCGTCACTGGAGAGGACCTGTCCGTTTCGGCGGCCATGGGCTTCATCTCGATCTTCGGCATCGCGGTACAGGCGGCGCTCCTCATGGTGACCTACTTCCAGCAGCGTTACGTGAGCGGTCTGTCCTACGTTCAATCCGCACGACAGGCCGCGGACAAGCGGTTTCGCCCCGTGCTCATGACCACCTTGGTGGCGACGCTGGGCCTCCTGCCCGCGGCCCTGTCGCACGGGATCGGCGCGGAGACGTACAAGCCCCTGGCCATCGTGGTCATCGGCGGCTCCCTAGTGATACCGCTGCTCACGCGCGTTCTTCAGCCGCCGCTCCTCGTAATGGCACACCGGCGTTTCCCCTACCCGGTTTCGGCCCCCACGGTAGTACCCATTCCGAGCGCCCCCGCCAATGACGTCGTAGCGCTCGTCGAGCAAATCGACACGTGCGGTGGGCAGGCGGGGCTCTCGAGCCTCGCCTCCGAGATGCAGCGCGGGCCTGGCGAGGTCGCACGAATGGTTGAGGCGGGTAAGCTCCTCGGACTCCTTGAAACACGGAAGGACGATGTGGATCTCACTGCGGAGGGAGCACGCTTTGCCAAGGCCAGCAGGCCGAGCCGCCAGGTCCAGTGGCACGAGTGCATCGCGGCGCTCCCCACCATTCGCTACATCATGGATGCCCTCGCCCGACAGGAAGGGCATCTCATCCATCGAGACTTCGTACTGGAAGTTATCGCGGTCCACTTACCCAAGGAGAACTATCAAGCTGTGTTCGAAACCATCGTCGACTGGTCCCGCTATGGCGAGCTCTTTGACTACGACCCCAACTCGGGGAACCTTCTGTTACGCCACGCTGCACAAAGAGCCGGCTGATGCCATGGTATGTATTGCATCGGTGCGCCGGCGAGGCTGCCTCACGTCGAACGCCGATTGCGGGCCGGTTTCTCGATTCCTCCTAGAGATCAGTGACTGACTGACATGAGAATCGTCGGTTTCTTGCGCCCTGAATCCATCATCGCTGACCTGGACGGTCGGGCCATCGAAGAGGTCCGAGCGGAGATCGGTCGCCCGTTGACCGCTTACGGCCTAGAGCAAGGCCAACTTCCTGAGATCCTGTTGCGGCACGAGCGCCTCGGGTCAACCGGCATTGGAAACGGCGTGGCCATCCCTCACGGGTCCTTCGTCGGCCCTCGAGGGCTTTTTGCGGGTTTCGGCCGCTCCAGGGCCGGGATCGATTCCCACGCTATCGACGGAATACCCTGCCGCTTCTTCATGTCGCTGCTCGTCGCCCAAGGCACTGCGGGCCCAGACCTGCAAGCCCTCGCGCGCGTCGGCCACGTCTTCAGGAGCATTGACCTCCGAGAGCGAATCTATGACGCCAGAAATGTCGAAGATGTATCGCGTGGTTGCCGGGGTCGATTCCTCGATTGAGCCCAAGGCTGCAGTGAAGACCGCCAAGAATAGACCCGCCGGCGGTCGGCGCGACGTCCGACGACGCGGCAACTCGGTCGACGCCCTGGCCGCTTCGGAAAATGCTGCGATGCGCGAGGTCCTCGAGAGGGCACGCAAGGTGGCGAGAAGCCCCAGTACCGCGGTCCTACTCCGGGGTGAGAGCGGTACCGGCAAAAAGATGTTGGCTCGCCTCATCCACCAGGATACGCCGGGACGGTCCGCACAGCGGTTTGTTGAACTCCACTGTACGGCTATCACTGAGGAGTTGTTCGACTCTATGGTGTTCGGGTGTTCGCCGAGGCCGACCGAGCGCGCGGGATCCGGTCTGCTCGCACGGGCGGCGAGCGGTACCCTGTTTCTGAATGAGGTCGGCGAGCTTGGGCCCGCGCTACAAACGAAGCTGATACGGGCACTCGACTCCATGACTGTTCACCGAGTGGAAGGAGCGCTCGCCCCCCTTGCCGAAGTCCGTGTTATCTCTGCGACGAGCCACCTCCTCGAAGACGACATCGCTCAAGGTCGGTTCAGGCTAGATCTCTTTCATCGGCTTGACGTGTTTCGCATCACCATTCCGCCTCTGCGGGATCGGCGGGAGGACATCCTCGCTCTCTCTCGGTTTCTCCTAAACGGTATCGCAAGGCGACTGGGGCGCAGGTCGCTACCGCTATCACGGGAGACTGAGCAGCTCCTCCTCAGTCATGACTATCCCGGAAACGTTCGAGAGCTCCGAAACGTCCTCGAGCGGGCGCTCATCCTCGAATCGGGACACGAGATCACACCGTCTTCGGTGCTTCTTGGCGCGGCTGGGCGACTCGGTGCTGAGGAAACGAGGACGTTCTTTTCCGCGACGCTCACTGACGACGGACGGCCCCCGTCGCTCGCTGAACTCGAGAAGCAATACGTTGCGCGGCTGTTGTCCCATACGCGCGGGAACCGCGCCGAGGTCGCTCGACTGCTCAAAGTCTCTTACCCAACAGTTGCCAAGAAGATTGCGGATTATGGCATCAAGGTTCTGAACTGACGGGTCGGTCCTTACGGCCGCGTCCGTCCGCCGCCCCGCCTCGGGGCTTTCTGTACCTTGCGACGCGGTCTCGAGCGCTACGTACGGCCGGCGGCAGAAACGCTTCCGGGAACAGCGTTCCTCGATGCGAAGTACGCGACCTAAACAAGGTCCTCTGCGATCACATTTGAATTCACATTAAGTGAGCTCAAAGGCTAAATCAACTAATCGTTCTTCACGCTGAGGCCGATCCACCTCGAGACCTTCTTGTTTACCGTCACGTCGTGAGGCCCCGGGCCTTGGCCCGAGGGACACATGCCATCCTTGCCAGGGGTTATGAGGTAGCTTGGAAGGCCCCCCTCAGGCACACCCGGCCGATGCCCCGGCGGAGACGCTGGCTGTGAGTGCCGGTACCAGTGGTGTGGGCCACCAAGCAGCGGAAGAGGGCGCTCGAGCAAGGAACACGAGCGATCGTACCGTCGTGCCCGGGCTTCGGCGGGCGGCAGAAGTGAAGAGCTCGAGGTGATGGAGTGGCCGAGGACCCAACTCCATCTGCTGAGGCTCGGACCCAGACGCCCCGGGGCTCAATGGTCAACAAGTAGAAGGATTCCAATAGGCCCGAACCTTCAAGTGGTCATGGTATGGTCACGTCTCGACCGTCACAGCCAGCCCAAAGGCTCCCGAGGCGTCCTGTGCTGCACGGCTCCACCACCGTTCCCTTCCTCTCGGCGGCGACAAAGCGCGCCAGGCCGACATCCGGGTAGTCATGGACGGGGAAAGGGCACCTGGACGGGGGAAGGGCACCTGCTCCCCGCTCGCGCGTCCCGGCCCGTCTGGGTGTTTCCACGGCAGCTCGAACGCGGGGCCCCGCACAACTTCCTCGTCCTTCATGCGGACGCGGCCGCCGACACGGCCTCGGGCGGCATCTACGCGTTCACGTGAACGCTCCCTCACGGGCAGGGGGTGGCGCTTCCTCAGCTCGCAGTGGATTTCTCCGGCGTGGGCGGACGCGGCGGTGAGCAAGCCGACCGTCTCATCGACCCCTACGCCAAGAGCCTTCTTCCTCCCGAGATCGAGCCGTGACCGACCGCGAGCGGCTCGAGGTCATCCTCGAGGAGCTGAGGACCCTGCTGGGTCGCGTCGCTGGCTCTGCGACGTTGTGCTCGTCGGCGCGCAGGCGCTCGCCGCGGAGCATTTGGCGGCAGGCGAGGACCCGCTCCTCCAGGTCGAGACGGACACGGGCCAGCGACTCGTTCGCGGTATTCGCTCGAGCCGGATCTGCCCATCGACCCTGCCGATCCCGAGATCCTTCGCTCGTACGGGTACCATCGCGGCGGCAGGGAATTCCAGTGGGAGAAGCAAGTCTGCGATGTCTGGACCTTTTGAGCCCGCAGGGAACGCCGACGCCGGCGGCGCCGAGGACCGAGCTGACGTGCGGCGAGCGGGTGTTCGCAGGGGTGCGCGGGCTGCGCTTCCGCGCCGCCCGCGACGTGAGGCTGAAGACGCCGAACGAAATGGACTTCGTGCTCATGAAGCTCGATGCGATGCGGATACGACGTCCCAGGAATCGGAAGGACGCCTTCGATCTGCACGCCGATGTGAGGAAGAAGGCGCCCGCGGTCGTCAACAAGGCGGTCGCGGCGGCACCCGAGCGTGACGATGGCTTGCAGGGCTTGCATGAGGTATTCGCAGACGAGAACGCCGGCGGCGTGCTCGCCGAATCGCTCGAAGGCATGGATCGAAAGCTTGTCGCAGGGGACGTCCTCCCAACGTTCGCAGAGCTCCGTCGGCTCGGTTGGGCAGCGGCCGGAAGGTCGCTCCGATGAGTGAAAAGGCGGCCGAGACAGAGCATTCCGGTGCGAAGCCCGCCAAGTTCCCATGGCGCACGCTCCGCCTCACGCCTCACGGCCACCTTCTCCTCGATGTCGGGGAGGATGAGCCCGAGCTCGACGCGGGGATTGCCGCTCAACTCGCGCGGGACTTTGCGCGAGGAGCTGGCCACGGCCTCCTCGGTCTCGGAGGTGCCGAGGTCGGCATCGTCCTTCCGCCGGTCTTTGCCTACTGGCGCGAGCTCGGCGCGCGCTTCTTGACCGCGCTCTGCACTCGGCCGGTCGAAGGTGGTCAGGTGGAGCCGCCGCCACCGCCTACCGACAGTGACCTCGAGGTGCTCGCCTCCGCCGCGCCGTTGATGCCGGGCGCCGAGTACCTGAGCGCGGCTGTGCTGCGTGCGCTCTGGGGCGACATCGGCCAGGCCCTCGTTTCGGAGCTTCGCGGCTCGGGCGCGCTGCTTCAGGACTTCCTCAAGTCGCTGAACCCCGCCTGGAACCTCGTCGGCCGCGTGCACTTCAACCTCGCCGAGAACCGGCACGACGAGGAGGCTCCATTCGCGTTCCTGGCGACGTACACGAGCCGGCTGTCGGTCCACGGCAAACCGCAGCACCTTCCGCTCGGCCAGGCCCTACGCGATTACGCCGGTGCCGCCAACAAGGAGCGGCTGCTCTCGTTGCTGCTGCCAGTGAAGCGCGCCGCGGAGGGTTGCGGCTGGCTCAAGCGGATGGTTGACGGCGGGGAGATCTTCCACCCGCTTCGGTGGACGCCGCAAGAAGCCTTTCGCTTCCTTGGCGACGCCCACCAGCTCGAGCAGGCTGGGGTCGTCGTGCGGATGCCCGCCACCTGGCGCGCCGGGCGACCCTCTCGCCCGCAAGTCACCGGCACCGTGGGAGCGAAGGCGCCGAGCGTGCTCGGCAAGGACGCCTTGCTCGACTTCAACGTGGCTGTGACCCTCGACGGCGAAGTGTTGACGCCTGCCGAGCTGAAGGCGCTGCTCGCCAGCTCGAGTGGCCTCGCGCTCATCCGTGGACAGTGGGTCGAGGTTGACCGCGATCGCATCGAGCGCACGATTCAGCGGTTCAGGGAGGCCGAGCGCCTCGCTCGCGAGGGCGGGCTCACCTTCGCCGAGGGGATGCGTATGCTCTCGGGGGCGAACATCGCCGGTGATCGCGCTGAGCGCACAGATTTGGACTGGGCGCGCGTGGCGGCTGGGCCATGGCTTGCCGAAACCCTCAAGGCTCTGCGCTCGCCCGAGGGGCTCGCCCAGGTCGCTCCGGGCCTTGAGCTGCACGGCGAGCTACGCCCATATCAGCAGGTGGGGGTCAAGTGGCTGAACCTCCTTTCCCAGCTCGGCCTTGGTGCCTGCCTCGCCGACGACATGGGGCTCGGCAAGACCGTCCAGGTGCTGGCGCTGCTCCTCGTGCAGCGCGACCAAGCGAAGAGGCGACCGAGCCTGCTGGTCGCGCCGGCTTCGCTTCTCGCCAACTGGAGCGCGGAGATCGAGAAGTTCGCGCCGAGCATCGGGGCGATGGTGGCTCATCCGTCGGTGATGGAGGCGAAGGACCTCAAGGCGACCGAGCCAGAGAAGCTCGCCGGCACCGGCCTGGTCATCACGAGCTACGGCTCGCTCCTGCGAATGTCCTGGCTCGAGAAGATCGCGTGGCACCTCGTGATTCTCGACGAGGCACAGGCCGTCAAAAATCCTGGCGCAAAGCAGACGCGAGCGGCGAAGAGGCTGCAGGCGCGGGCGCGGGTCGCGCTCACGGGCACTCCCATCGAGAACCGGCTGTCGGATCTCTGGTCGATCTTCGACTTCATCAACCCAGGCTTGCTCGGCAGCGCGAACGAGTTCTCGAGCTACGCCAAGCGGCTGGCGTCGGCCGCGGGGAATCCCTACGGTCCGTTGCGCGATCTCGTGCGTCCGTACATCCTCCGGCGGCTCAAGACCGACAAGAGCGTCATCACCGACCTGCCCGAGAAGACCGAGGTGAAGGCGTTCTGCGCGCTCGCCAAGAGGCAGGCGGCGCTCTACCAGGAGGCGGTGAAGGAGCTGCGCGATCGGCTCGGCGCCGTCGACGGTATGAAGCGCCGAGGCCTCGTTCTCGCCTTCCTGATGCGCTTCAAGCAGATCTGCAACCACCCATCGCAGTGGCTGGGCGATGGCGCCTGGAGCGAAGGCGACAGCGGCAAATGGGCGCGCTTGCGAGAGATCGCAGAGGTGATCGCGGCCAGGCAGGAAAAGGCGCTCGTCTTCACCCAGTTCCGCGAGGTGACCGCACCGATCGCGGCGTACCTCGGCAGCGTGTTCGGACGACCCGGGCTCGTGCTACATGGAGAGACCGAGGTGGCGAAGCGGAGAGATCTGGTGCGACGGTTCCAGGAGGATGAGTCAGTGCCCTTCTTCGTGCTCTCGCTCAAGGCGGGCGGCGCTGGCCTTAACCTCACCGCCGCCTCGCACGTGGTGCACTTCGACCGTTGGTGGAACCCAGCGGTGGAGAACCAAGCCACCGATCGCGCGTTCCGCATCGGCCAGAAGAAGAACGTGCTGGTCCACAAATTCATATGCAAGGGCACCGTCGAGGAGAAGATCGACGAGCTCATCGAATCGAAGAAGCAACTCTCAAAGGATCTGCTCAGCGGCGGCGCCGAGCTGAACCTCACGGAGCTCTCGGACGAGGCGCTGCTCGACCTCGTGAAGCTCGACTTCGGCGCCGCGATAAAGGAGTGACGGATGTTCTACGAGTGGCGCCCCTACGTCCCCGTGTGGAAGCGAAAGCAGAACGCCGAGCGGGAGCTGCAGAAGCTCCGCAAGAAGGGGCGCGTGGTTTCTCCGGTGGTGATCGAGGGCAGGACGATTGCGCAGACGTTCTGGGGCAAGGCCTGGTGCGCTAACCTTGAGCGGTACAGCGACTTTTCGAGCCGTCTGCCACGCGGGCGCACCTACGTCCGCAACGGCTCGGTCGTCGACCTTCAAGTCACCCCGGGCGACGTCTCGGCGATCGTGTCAGGCTCGGAGCTCTACCAAGTGGCGGTGAAGGTAGCTCCGGTCCCCAAGGTCCGCTGGGCGTCCATCTGCGGGGACTGCGCCGGAGCCATCGACTCCCTCGTCGAGCTCTTGCAGGGGCGCTTCTCGAAGGGCGTCATGGAGCGTATCTGCCAGCAGAAGACGGGCCTCTTCCCGATGCCGTCGGAGATCGAGTTCTCGTGTAGCTGCCTGGACTGGGCCTCCATGTGCAAGCACGTCGCGGCGGTACTCTACGGGATCGGCGCGCGGCTCGACGACAAGCCGGAACTGCTGTTCCACCTCCGGAAGGTCGACGAGAAGGACCTCATCGCCAAGGCCGGGCGCGGGCTTTCGCTGGCGAAGAAGGGCCCCGCGGCGGACAAGGTGCTCGGCGGCGAGAGCCTGTCGGAGCTGTTCGGGCTGGACATCGACGAAGGGGCAACCGCGGACGCGCGAAGCGGCGCTCGGCCTTCGGCCAGGGCCAAAATAATGAGGTCCTCGCGCGGGAAGCGTGCAGGGCCGCTAGAGCGCTCCGGTCCAGCAACAGGCAACGCGAGAGTCGAGGACAGGCAGCGACGGCAGGCGAAGGCCAAACCCGGCCTGGCGCGCGGTAAGAGCGGCGCTCGCTAAGACCACCAGCCAAGGAGCTCACTCCTGTCGATGTCTGGCGACCGCGTGGCGGCAGTCGGGGACGGACAGGTTCTCGTCGCGCCCAAGGCCCCGGCTTCGTGGCCGGAGGCTCCGGGGTGCATCGCGAGTACCGGCAGGGCGCGGGGCCCGAATCGGTGGCGGTCACTGCACTTATAGTGAATGCGCTGCAACAGCGACGCCGGCGGCGTGGAGGTCTAGCATGTGACCAGAACCTCGGGCGCCGCGCGTGCTTACGAGAGCGTTCCGCGGCCCCCTTGGGGTCGGGCCGCAATCAGGCCCGGAGGCGAAACACGGCTTCGGCGCTATATTGCGTGTGCGGAGCCCCATGGCGCCGGACTTAGGAGTGGCGTCACTTCAAGCCGGCGTGTGGATGCATCCGCAGGACGAAGCAGAAGTCGGAAACTGGACCCGCTCCGTTCCCTTCTTCAGGATACCGTTAGCTTTTGATTTGCCAGTAGTTGGTCTATTTGATGCTCACTCAAGCGATGACGCGGGCCGGCTAGGGTTATGAACAATTGAAGACGATTCGTGAAGCAGAGGAGGTGCTTCTGCTCGCCTTCTTCAAACCACACTTGATAGTGAGTGTCCGGGTCCTCCGCGTAGCCGAACTTCCTGCAGGAGTAGGTGCTCATGAGCAGCTCCTCCATCCACTCGGCTAGAGAAGGCTACATCACGGGGCAGCATGTTGCCCAGGAGCCCGGTTGTGTTGTACCGCCGCCGGCCATGTGTGTCGCTGCAATGCCCGGGATGTTTCGAGAGTCTGCTCGGTGGTCTTTCGACGAAGGTGGTTCGCGCCATGACTTTGTCGGACAATCCTAACTCGCGCTTCCTATCTGGCACACTTCAGCGCACATGGCCTTCCATGAAAGCGGCTCGTACAGTCAGTCACTGGTACATGCTGTCGGTTTGGGCTAAATCGAGGCTTCCGAGGTAAGGGCGATGGGCCAAGCAGGGTGGCTGAAAGCATTTCGATACCTGCACGACAAGGCAAAGCGGGGAACTATCGAGCCACGCGACCGGCAGGACTACCTCGCGGCGCGAGACGAACTTGCGCGCGTACTCCTGTCGGCGCAGCGCGTCGCCATTCAACCTGGACTGTGTCCGCGTCGTGCCCTGCGTGTAGCACGGGCGCTCCAGGTGGATATTGCGTTCCCTGATGGGACGGTGCGCGCCATGACGCTGCAACTCTCGTCGGGAGGTTTCGGCGCCCTCGTGGCTCGCCCGCCCACCCTAGACGATGAGGTTCAAGTGGTGCTGCGTATCCCAGGCGGCGAGCCCCTCAAGGCCGCAGCGCGGGTGGTCGAGGTGAAGAAGCAAGCCGGCAACGCCAACGTCTCGTTTCAGTTCGTGGGCCTTGACGAGTCGGAAGTCGAACGTCTGGAGGTGTTCGTCTTCGATGCAGTTCTGGCGCAGCTTCAAGGTTGACGAACGTCCTTCAGCTTTACCACCCCTTGCGGGCCGTTCGAGGTATCCTGTGCATCATGCCCATCACCGTTTCCGAGGCTGACACCGCGGTGGCGATGCTTAAGGACGGCTTCAACTGAGCCCAGGCGGTGCTCGGCAGTTTCGCCGAGAAATACCAACTCTCGAAGGAGCATGCGGTTCGACTCGCGGCTGCTTTTGGAGGCGGCATCGCCCGGAGTGGCCAAATTTGCGGGGCAGTTAGCGGCGCCCTGTTGGTCATAGGACTGGCCCACGGAGCTACTCTTGCCGATGACGTGGCTAGTCGCGAGAGGACCTACGCGATGGTCACGGAGTTCCGCAAACAGTTCCAAAGCGACCACGGCTCCGTCGTCTGCCGCGAACTGCTAGGTGTGGATCTCGGCATGCCTGGGGGGCGGGAAGCCGCGCTACGAGACGGACTGTTCAAGCTCAAATGCCCTATCTTCGTTCGTGCCGCTGTCGAAATCGTCGGACGCTTCGTCTGAGCGATTCGAGTAGCTGAATTTCTTGAACGGATGCGGTTCCATATTGGAACTCACATCTGGAGAGCAGGAGAGGGCGCGAAACGGCAAAGGGCACTTACCCGGACACTAAAGGCTTAACCAGCACCCTGTGAGCTTCAGGCTGCTCAGCGTCCGGCAGGTAGCATCGCTCCGCCGTATGTCCGCGAGAACGGTGTACGGGCTCAGCAGCGTCGGAGCCCTGCCGTATGTCCGAACGACCGCCAACTCGATTCGGATTCGGCTATCGGAACTCGATAGGTTCGTGGATGCCGCCAGGAGGGGGAGTCATAGCGAAAGTGCGGCGGCAGTCCAAGGGTGACCTGAAAAGGCATCATAAAGCAGCGCGGAAGCGGTGGTGGTACGCCGGGAAGTCGAGCTTCCGCGTGGCTTTGCGCGTATCCCGCCGTGGGTCGACGGAGGCCTCACAGGGCCGCGCGGTACGGCGTCATAGCGGAAGGGACACTAGACCAAGCGCCTCGGCTGCTCGCCTCATCCGATCGTCGAACGTGGCGATCGCCACCCGCTGATGGGCGGCAGCGAGGTGATGCGCAGTTGCGAGGTGCAGTGCGTCAAGAGTTCGGACCGGGATTGGGAATGGCTCGATCGCCCTGGCTAGGACCGAGGGCAAGAGCTCGACGAGTGAAACCCGTGCCAGTATGTCGCGGACACTGTCGCCGTGCGTACGCGCGGAGCCCCGCGCGTTCACGCGCGTCCACAGCTCATACTCGAAAAGCCGGCTCGAGATGAGGGGCTCTGACCAGAGGGCATCGGGTGCCTTGCGGTCCTGTGCGAACAGTTCAGCTATCGCAACCGAGGTGTCGAGGTAAATCACCGGTCGGACCGATCGTGGTCGAGCTCGGCGAGGAGCTCCGCCAGACGGACGGTGCCGGGTGGCGTCGTCGGGCGCGCCCCTGGCGGTAGGAGCGCGGGTGTCACGATTCCGCGGCGCACCATGTCGGCGAGGAGTGCATCGGGTAGTTCGCCGGCTCGCCCGGCGCGAGGCGGCACGATCTCGGCGACAACCCGGTCGCGATCCGCGATCAGGACGACCTCGCCTTGCGAGGCCAACCGTACGTATTCACTCAGCTTATTCTTCAGTACCTTGAGACCCACGGTACGCACAAGGAGGAATGTAGCTTCCGGTAGCCACATTAGCAAGGCCGCTCGTGGTGACCGAGCGAAGAGATGGGGACTATGAAGAAGCTGGTCCAGGGCTCGGAAGTGGGACCTCTTTGTTCGCCAAGCAGCAACGGTGAGCTCGTGACCGAGAAGCGTGTTCTAAGGCTCGGAGGTCCTCGGGTGCGCAAGAGGTCGGCGAGCAAACCTGTGTTCGCCGAGGAGGCTCGCGCCCTGCCGCCGGTGCCATCGCTGCCGAGCGGGCAGCAAGGCAAGGGGCCGCGCGGTCCCGCATGGAGGAGATCCTCCGGCGGGCTGTCGACCAGGTAGCCGCCCTTTGCAGCGCGTGAGCGATGGCGAGATGGGCGAGGACTCGCGGCATCGCGGTTGTTTTCCACGATGAGGGCAGATCGCCCGCCGTTCATCCGCGGCGCGCGGACATGTTGGCGTACTGCGTCTCGACGGGCTCCGCGAGCGGGACCGTGAAGGGTGAACTCTGATCCCTGCCTCTTCCCGGCACTGCGCGCCTCCACCATCCCTCCGTGAAGCTCCGTGATGCCCTTAACGCGCGCGAGGGCGGGACCGAACCGCCCCGGGTGCGCGCGAGCGTCTGGTCACCCTGTACTAAGGGCTCGAAGAGGTTGGGCAGAACGCCTGTGTCGATACCGATACCGGTTGCAAGCAGCGGCGTGGATCGCCCCCACCGCGGCGGCGAAGTTGCCCCCGGGTGGCGGGGTGGCCGGCAGGGTGGTCGCGTACGAGCAGGAGGGGTGAGACGGGAAGCGGGGCGCAGTAGACGTGG
>Ga0335078_10002253_pt1 | contig 29283 bp, 17 predicted proteins | sample Lox_Sample_32_FD_206711 | JGI IMG/M metagenome (GOLD analysis project Ga0335078, IMG submission 206711) | Soil microbial communities from Loxahatchee National Wildlife Refuge, Florida, United States - Lox_Sample_3.2 | ecosystem: Environmental > Terrestrial > Soil > Wetlands | place: USA...
TCCTGTAGGACCTAGACCTGCACCACTGCGAAGACGGCCCTGATAAGCAGGACAGTGGTTGGCTTCCGTCATTCCTGAGCATCTGCCGGTTCTGGGGGTGTCACTGGCAGGGCGGGGGTTTACTCCCCTGCAGTCGGCTTGTGGGAAGCAGTTGATGGGCGGGCTGGGGTGGAGTTTTGGCTGGATGCTCGAAGAGGATTCGCGACGGGGGGGTGGAGCGCGGCTTGGCCGCGTGGGTTCCCCGGCGGTGCCTTTTCAAAACGGAGTGACGAAACAGATTCTAGGCAGATTCGGAGATCAGCAGGCGCAGGTCGCGGAGGTTGTGGCCGGTGGGTCCGGTCACAACCGAGTCGCCGATAGCGGTGAAGAGCGGGCAGGCATTGAACTCGGCGAGCGACTGTTCGGGATCGAAGCCGAAGGCACGGGCGCGGGCCATGGTAGTAGGGTCGGCGATGGCGCCGGCTACCTGCGTATTGCCGTCGATGCCGTCGGAGCCGGCGCTGAGTACGGTGAGGTGCGCGCCGGGATAATTCGCGAGATCGAGGGCGCAGGCCAGGGCGAACTGCTGGTTGCGGCCGCCAGCGCCCGGAGTCCGGGTGAGCGTTACGGTGACTTCGCCAACGGAGATCAGGCAGAGACGGGCATGTTGGGCGCGATAAACGTGGAAGCGTTCGAGCAGATAGCGCGCGGCGGCGGCGTAATCCCAGTCGTCGCAGCCATTGTCGACGATTACGTGGTAGCCGGCGCTGCGAGCCAAGCTGCGCGCGCTCTCCACCAGATCGTGGCTGGAGAGCAAAATCTCGAAGACCGAATCCTGGAAGGCTTGATCTTCGCCGCTCATGTTGACGGCCGAAGTCACGTGGCGCGGCCGCGCGGTGTCGGCCCACGGCAGCTTGGGCAGAAAGGACGGGACCCAGCTCTTGTTGCCGGGCGACTCGGGCATATCCTCGCGCTCGAAGAAGGTACGGATGGAGGCCGGAAGCTTTTCCGCCAGTTGGTATTTGGCGAGTAACTCGCGCACATCTGCCACAGTGGAGTGGTCGGGGGAAGTGGGTCCCGAGGAGAGCGCGTCGAGAGTGCGCAGAGGCACGTCGGGGAGCAGAAGACTGATCTTGGTTGCCTCGGGCGCAGCCATCGCCAGGCGCCCGCCTTTGACGGCGGAAAAATGCTTGCGCAGGGTATTGATCTCGTTGATGGGCGCGCCCGAGGCCAGAAGCAATTGATTAAACTCGATGGTTTCCTCGAGGCTCACATGGGGATCGAGGGGTAGCTCAAAGAGGGCCGAGCCGCCGCCGGAGATGAGGAAGAAGACGATGGTATCCTTGCGCGCCTTGCGCAAAAGCGCCAGCGCAGCGCGGGCGGCGGTGAAGGAGTCTTCGTTGGGCAGGGGGTGGCCGCTTTCAAAGTAGCGGAAGCGCCAGTTGCGGCAGGCGGGCAACTGGTTGGAGGCGCAGATGCCACGCAAGCCCTTGCGGCGTTTCATGCGCTCCAGCAGAACGTCGAGCATAGGACCGGCGGCTTTGCCCAGCGCAATCACAAACACGCGCTTGTACGCGGAGAGATCGATAGTCTCAGGGCCGCTGCCGTCGGGCAGAAGGCGATACAGAACGCGACCATCGAATTGCAGGCGGAAGTCGAAGGCCGACGCGATGTTGCACGCCTTGAGCGCGCCGGTAAAAATCCCGGAGGCCGCTGCGTGCAGCGAATCGAGCGCGATATCGCTTGCCGGCGTCATGGCCATTGCTCCTTCAACCAGCCGGCAAGCGCGCGCTGCATCGCTTCCAGTCGATCGGTAAAGAAGTGATCGGCGCCGGGAATGAGAATGAGGCGCTTCGGATCGGCCGCGAAAGCAGCTACCTGTGTCAACTGCCCCACGGGCGCGAACTGGTCGCAATCGCCGCTCAAAAAAAGCTTGGCGATGACGAGATCTTTGAGGAAGGCATATTGATAAGCTGGCCCCTGCGTCGTCGTAGGCAAGCCGAATGCGATGAGCGCGCTTACGTTACGTTGCGGAGGGCCGGGTAGACTGCAGGCCCGTAACGCCATAGCCGCGCCAAAACTGAATCCGGCGACGATGAGGGGAAGACGAAACTCGCGATCGAGCCAATCCATGCCGGCAAGCACGTCGCCAGTTTCGGCTATGCCGTGGTGCATGCCTTCGCTCAATCCGGTGCCGCGAAAGTTGAAGCGAAGGACGGGACACCCCAACCCCCATGTGGGATCGTTGAGCACCTTCATCGCATGGTAAGCGACCTTGTTGTGCAGGTTGCCGCCAAAGACGGGATGAGGGTGGCAGACCAGTGCGGCAAATCGCGCGCCGGGAGCGCCCTGGTTCAGGACTGCCTCCAGTTGGCCGGCTGGACCAGCGAACCGGAGGTTGTGCATGGCGCCGGCGAAGGAGTCTTGTAGACCGGGAAGCGCGCTAGAGGGAACAGGGATCACGGAACTCGCCTGCCGCGTCCTGTGCATTCTGCAATCCAGGCCTGGGGAGAGCGCAGGTTGTACAGCAAAGAGAACTGGGCCGCCTCGATGTATTTCAACTTGTGTGGATGGGGTCGTCGAATCCATTCCACGCTTTATTTTACGCCCATCCGGGCGCCAATCAGCGAGACCGTAGCGGGCAGGACGCAGGAGAAGTGACGCGCGCGGTCTCTGCGATATTCTGACAACATCATGACGAACCAGTCTTTGGCACGCATGGCTCTTGACCCGATCGGGCTGACGCGCCAGTTATGCAAAATTGAATCAACGACCTACCACGAAGGGGCAGCGGGCGATTTTCTGGCGGAGTTTCTGGCCGGGCGAGGCTGGGAGGTGGAGAAAACGTCCGTGCCTCAGCCGCCGGAGAGCGCCGCGGCGGGGCCGCGTTGGAACGTCTATGCCGGGCCAGCCGGGCAGAGGCCGGACTTGGTTTTTTCCACGCACATGGATACGGTGCCGCCGTACATCCCGTTCAGCGAGGATGCGGAATTCATGTACGGACGCGGAGTTTCCGACGCCAAGGGGATCATTGCGGCTCAAGTTGCCGCTGCCGAGGCGCTGCGCGCGGCGGGATTTCGGGTTGGGCTCCTGTTCGTCTCTGGCGAGGAGCGCGATTCGGCGGGCGCAAAGGCCGCGAATCTTGCGCCGAAGGGCAGCCGCTACTTGATCGACGGTGAGCCGACCGATAACAAGCTGGCGCTGGCGTCAAAGGGCGCATTGCGCGCGGTGTTTCGCGCGACGGGCAAGATGGCGCACTCGGCGTATCCCGAACTGGGCGAGAGCGCCGTGCACAAACTCGTGCAGGTGATGGCGAAACTGCTCAAGCTGGAGCTGCCAGTGAGCGAAGACGTAGGCCCGAGCACGCTGAACATCGGGCAGATTCACGGGGGCCATGCGCCCAATGTGATTGCCGACATGGCCGAGGCGCAGGTGCTGGTTCGGTTGGTGGGCGATTCGGCTACGGTGCGAAAAGCGCTCATCGATGCTGCGGCTGGCCTGGCTGAGGTCGATTTCACGCTGGAGATTCCGTTTGTGCGCCTGCGCGCAGTGGAGGGACTGCCCACGACGATCGTGAAGTTCACCACCGATATTCCGCAGCTTTCGAACTGGGGCGAGCCGCTGCTGCTCGGCCCCGGCAGCATTCACGTGGCGCACACGCCGCAAGAGAAGCTCGCAAAGAGAGATCTGCTCGCGGCGGTCGAGTTGTATGTGAATGTGGCGAGGCGGCTGCTGGAGTAGGGCGGTAGGAGTCTGTTACGAAACTCGTCAAACGCAGTCATAATTGAGAATTTGCGGTGGCAGGGTCTAAAGCCCCACACTCACTTTGCGACATTTACGTCCCGGCTGAAGCCGGGCCCTTGCTACAAAGCACATTTCGCGACAGGTTTCGTAACAGCCTACGTAGGTTTCATCCGCGCCGGTTGCATCCTTATTGATAGTTGCCGATGAGGACGAAGGGAGCCCAGTAATAAGGATGGGCGTAGCCGAGGCTGGATTGCCCTGCGGACGAGGGCTCGGAGGTTTCAAAGCCGCGGCCAGTTTTGGTTTGGGGTGCGGTTGGAGCACCGTACAGGAATGCAAGTTGTGCCTGGCGAAGCGCCTCGGCCTTGCCTTGAGCTGGATTCTGCACCCACCGCGCATAAAAGTCGCTCATGATGCGGCTGGTGCTGAGGTCGTTCACGTCCCAGAGCGTTGCCAGCACAGCTTCAGCCTCTTTTTGCTGGGCCACCATACCGAGCGAGTCCATTTCGAACCCGTTACGCGATTTGTAGTCCTTGGCGGTGCTACAGGCCGAGAGTGTGAGAAGGCGCGTGCCATGGAAGACGATTGTGGAGTTCTCCATGTCGGAGAGGTCCCAGTCGAAGCCATTGGGATCGCCGCTTTTGTCGCCGCCCATGAGCAGAAAGGGTTCGTCGCCGCTGCCCGCGATAAGCACAAAGTGGCTGGCAATGTGAACGACGGAGAATTGCCGGCCGGAGACGAGTTCCGTTTTCAACGTGGATAAAGTGAACTGCTCGTCGGGCAGCAGTTTTCCCTGCATGGGGCCGTGCGAATCGGGAACCGAGGGGTCGTGGACGATGGATTCGAGTTCGGGGAGCACGCCGGGTAGAGCAGGCATGCCGCCGTAGCTCTTGGAGAGGCCCATGGCGAGCGCTTGCGGCGGCGTGCCGCTGGGCAACGGGGGATCGCTTATGTGGCCGTAGCTCTCGGGTGTGAAGAGAACATTGTGAAAGCGCTCAACCATGTAATGGTTGCCGTCGAAGAGCGCGCCCATGGGCACATAACGGAGCGCATCGTCGAGCGACCAGAGGAGCGTGGGGACGTTGTTCGGCGCAGAAGCGAGGGTTTTTAATTCGTCTTCAAGCGGGGCCACGATGGCGGTGTATAGCGCATTTAGCTGCGGACGGGGATCGGTCGAGGGCGAGGCGAGCACGTGGAGCGCGTCCAATGCTTTGGCGCGCAGATCGGCGGATGAGCCGGGAAGCTCGATTCTTCTACGCGAGGTGGCCGTGACCACGATGGCATAGGCGTGATCGTCGCCGAGCAGAAGACGAATGCCCGTTACATTCGGAGCAAGTTTGGCGAGCGATTCCTGAAGCAGGCTCTTTGTGGTGTCGGCGGCGGCACGGCCAGGCGTGGATTGCGCGTCGAGCAGGGGAAAGATTTCCTTGTAGAGCGTGTCGCGAATCTCGTCACCAATGTGATGCATGTCTGCGTCGAGGGACTTGAGCTGTGCGTCGTCCTCCGGCGTGCGTCCAGGCTTGGCCTGAATCTGCGCATAGGCGAGCGAGTCTTCTTCGAAGGTCCGCGCCTTCTTTTCGAGATCGGGCAATGCGTTCTCGGCCTGTTGCTGCGCGGGCGAGAGCGGGATCGGTTCGAAACCGGCCCCGGCGTTTTGCGCCGCGCCGGCAACGAGATCTTTTAGCTCCTCCTCCTTGAGGAGATCGAGAATCTGCTCGGCTTCGCCCAGGCGGCCGGCCTCGACAAGAAGCTCGGCCAACATGCGATAGACGCCCGACTTCGACTGCACGAAGCCCGACTGCAGGTTTTTTTCGAGGCCGGAGATGTTCTTGCGAATTTGCTGATAGGAATTGACGGCATCGAGGCCGAAGAAGATGGCTTCCTCAGGCCGATGCTGCTTGCGGAAGCCGAGCATCATGGAGTTTTCGATTGCGGCCTCGATCTCGGGGTCTCCGACGGCCTTTGCGAGTCCCAATGCGGCAAGGGCACTGGCGAAGGAATTCTCCGGCTGCTTCATTGCGGAGTATGCCCACGCAATGGTCATCAGCGCGGTAGCTTCGTTGCGCTCGTCTTTCACCTCGCGCCAGAGCACGAGCGCCTGGAGATCGAGGTCCATTGCCTGTTGCGCTTCGCCGAGATCGGAGTGGTCGCGGCCCATCGTGTTGAGGACCATGGCTTCGCCGCGGCGGTTTCCGGTTTCGCGAAAAATCGGAAGCGCCTGTGCACCGAAATCGAGCGCCTTCTGCGGCTGCCCCAAATCGGCCCAGGCGCGGCCGATGTCGCTCAACGCCATGGCCTCGCCGCTGCGGTTGCCGGTTTCGCGCCAGATGGTCAGGGCCTGGTTGTAGTAGTCCATCGCCGTCTGGTGCTGGCCAAGGTCGCGGTAGAGGCGGCCGATGTCGTTGAGCGTGAGCGCCTCGCCCTGGCGATTTCCGGTCTCGCGCCAAATCTGGGTGGCCTGGTTCAAGACTTCGAGCGCCTTTTGCTTTTGCCCCAACGCGGCGTAGGCCGGGCCCATGTCGTTGAGCACCAGCGCCTCTCCGTTGCGCTCCCCCGCCTGACGGAAGAGAGCGATGGCCTGGTCGTAGTTTTTGAGCGCCTCCTGGCCCTGGCCCATGTCTGAGTAAGCGCGACCCAGATTGTCCAGGGTTCCGGCTTCGCCATCGAGGATTACGGTGGTGCGAGGGAAAGCGGCCGCCTGCTGTGGCTGCGCCGAAGGAGATTCTCCGGCGCTGTTGGGCGCGGGCGTCGCAGGCAGCGAGTTGTCGATCTCGTGCCAGATCGCCATCGACCGATCAAGGTATTTGAGCGATTCCTCGTGGTTGCCGAGATTGTCATAAACTCTGCCGATGTAACTTAGCGCGGCGGCTTCTCCGGAGCGCGATCCCAGGGTGCGCCACATGGGCAGCGCCTGATTGAAGAGTGCGAGGGCCTTGTCCTCCTGGCCGAGATCGGTGTAGACGCGGCCCATGGTGTTGAGTGTGGTTGCCTGGCCGAAGAGGCTAGACGCCTGCTGCTCGATGGGTAGGGCTTCGTTGAGGTCGTCGAGCGCCTTTTGCAATTGGCCCGAGAGACGGTAAAGCGAGCCGAGGATATTCAGCTCGGTGACGACGGCGCGAGTGTTATTTGCAGCGCGGGCCTGGGCCAGCTTCTGCTCCTGCTGGGAGATGGAGGCTTGGAGGGAAGGGGACTGCGCGGCGAGGACGGTGGAGAGAGATGCGCACAGACAAATCACGGAACCAATCGTTCTTAGGCGCTCCATCGTGTGTTCCTCTCTGCGCTATCGAATGCATTAGCGAATTTTTGGACGGCGCGCTTCGCTCGCCTTGCAAAAGCGACCGCAGTCATGGATGCCGCTTTGCGACACCCGGGGAGGATGGAAATGTCGTCGAGCAGCGATGTGCGGGTCTGGTGGCCCGCACGACAGCCGGTCAGGAGACCGGCGATACTCCTCGGGGTAATTTTCAGTGCCGATCCTTCGACTCCCTCGCACGCTCCTTCACCTCGTGAAGGAAACGTGCTCGGCCGCTCAGGATGACAATTCATTTCTGTTATGAACACCTAGAACAGGAAGGGCTGCGGTTGTGCGTTGGCCGCGCGTTTGCGGCGAGCGCAGTGTGAAATCCGCATCGGCGGAGCCGCGGTTCAGGACTGTATGCTGATGCGCGCCCTGCAGGGAGACGCTTTGCGATCGCCGCCGGTTCCCCGGCCACCGGCGGCGAATTTTTGTCTGAGGACTAACATACCCGCGGCAGCAATCCCTCGTCGCGAACTTCCAGGACATCAATTCGACTTCTTGCTGCCGGAACCGGAGCTGCTCTTGCTCGAGCCCGATGAAGACGAGGAGCCGAGACCTCCGAACAGGCCGCTGGACGGCTTGCCGGAGGCGGCAGAACAGTTCTCCGGCGTTGGCTTGACAGTGATATGCATCGATTCGTACGTGATGCCTGGGACCGCGCTTTGCGCGCGCTGGGCAAGCGGCAGGTTGGGATCGGCGTCCTTGGCGATCAGATAACCCTGAGTGAGTTCGAGGTTTGACAGCGCATTGCCAAGCTCGTCGACGTGCCGCTGCGGAACCATCAGGTAATCGCCGGGAACGAGGCCAATGTACTGCGGATCGCGATCCTCGTCGTCCAACGCCTGTTTTGTGGCCACGGCGGTGGTCAAGTTTCCACACATGATAAACCGGGTGCGGTCTTCCCAGTAGCTGAGCGCCTCAGTAAACGTGCTCAAGGCGGGGACGCTGATGGCCGGCAGGCTCACGAGCGGAGCGGCGGCCTTGCCGGCTTCGATCATGAGATTTAGGGCCTTGATGAACATCGATTGCTGCGCGGCTTTGGAGATGTTCACCGCTAGCTTTCCAGTGCCCTTGGTAAACAGGATCTTGCTGGTGCCCTGCGTAGCCTGAGGCGAGCGAAAGCCCATGTCGTCGAGCGATATGGTGCTCGCTGTCTTGGGGGCGATGGATGCGATGGCTGCCCAGGCCAGAGGGGTCGAGATGTTGATGAGAGGGTGAATCTGCGTGGTGTCGATGCGCAGTTGCGAGGCCTTCAGATTGGTTTCTCCCGATCCCGGCCGGTACTGCGCGATCGCGATGCTCACCATGACATCGCCGTCGTGATCGAGTAACTCGTCCTTTTCGATGTCCGAGGCGTAGCGGAGGCGCTTCTTTTCGGAGCTGTAGTGCAGGTACTGTGTTTGAGCCTTTGGGTCCGGGAGCTGATCGGCTGGCCCGCGCGTGGCTGACTTATTGCCGTAATTCGCGCTGTAGGGATTCACGGAATCGTAGAATCCGTTCCAAAAATTGAAGGAATCGTGCGGCAAATCCTCCCCCGGTCCGGCTGCTCCAGATGCCTGCGTCTGGCCGGCGGCGAGTTGAGGAAGAAGCGCAGCGATCATGCCGAGCGCGGAGGCATCGGCGAGGAAAGCGCGTCGAGAAACTGACATCGAACTACCTCCCATTGTTGCCGGAGCAAATCCATGAGCCGCCGGCTGCTCAACTTGATGAAGCCGAAAAACGATCCTCAGTTCCTAGAACTGGTTGCACAAATAGTTTGAAGCAGTTCAAAAACTTTCCTCAGGGGCCGTAAAGGCTGCTGAAAAAGCCCGAAAGAGGAGCGAAAAGTGACAGGCAAGAATGGCAGGGCATAAGCCCGTTCATTCTGCGTGCTTTGGTGGCCCGACCAAAGTCGTGCCCTTGTTACAAAGCTCCTTCAATCGAGTTTTTCCGCGGCCTGTAAAGCCGTGCCATTTCAAAGCGGCATTTATGCAACCAGTTCTAGTTTGATCCGGTTTTGGGAACACTGTGAACCGTCATCAGTCCAATGCCCCAGTTGGTGGGGACCTCGCCTGAAAATCCGCGGGTTCCTCCGCTAGTTTGATTCAAGAGCCGTTCTAAAGGCGAAGCCACGCCTCGCGTGCCGCGCGAGGCGACGCCTTCGAAATTCAGCACGAAGGGATCGGCGAGCGGCTGTTCCGTGCTGAGCAGGACGAGCGTATCCACACCGTAAGGCGGGCCGATGCGCAGCACCGGGGCGCCGGGTAGAACAAACTGGCGGCCGTGATCGGAATCGTTGGGAAACCGGTTTTCCGTGTAGTTGCGCGGGTAAAGAAGCGTTCCCTGTCCGTGACAATCGATGTCGAGCACATACACCCAGCGGCGGTCGATGACACGCTCCTCCGAGGCGAGGGCCATCTTCCACTGATCGCCCTGTTGCGTGGTCTGGCCCGCAGCGAGCGGCGCCGATCCCGAGGCGGGAAACAACGCCAGCGAATAGTAGTCGCTGGCGGAAGCGTCGGCGGGGCTGTTCGCCAGTTCGAGCCAGCTGTGGACCTTGGCAAGCAGCGAGGAATAATTGTTCAGCTTGGCGCCGGCAGCTTCACCGAGCGGCACCCAGTCGGTCCGCACCGGATAGGGCGAAGTCGCCGAGCATCCGGGGCTGTGCGGCAGCGCGTCGGGTGACGGCGGCCCGGCCGCGAGTTCGCTCTTATGGAACCACGCGTACGCAGGCCCATCCGCGGTCAGCACACCGGCAAGTGCATAATTCGCGTCGTTCATACTACTGGCCATCTGCACGGCGCAGCCGGCGGCGGGCGCAAGCTCCTGAGCCAGCTCGTGCGAGGGCGGCAGATTGACCCAGAGCTTTGCGTCGGCGGAAAGATACTGCTTGAGCGCGGCGGCGGTGAGCGGCGCGCCCAGGTTTATCGGCGAGGCATCACCAGCTTTCAGTAGCATCCACTGCGAGCCGTCCCAAGTAAGGACATGCGTCCACGGCTGTTCGGCGGGATCGGCGATGAGCGACACGCTTGAGGCTTCGATCTGTGTTGCTGCAGCAAGAATCTGTTGTTCTGAAAGATTCGATGGCCAAAGCCAGATGCGCAGCACTGAGGATTCATTGGGAGCCCATTTGGTTAGGTCGAAAACCGTGCCCAGCGTCACCGTTGCGCCTGCGGGACTGACGACTTCTGCGGTGGAGCGGGCAATACCGTTCAGTTCCCTGATGCGCAGCACAACCGGCTTGCCATCCTTGCCCGGTTGCTCCGACGTGAATTCGCTGCCGGCTCCCAAGCCGGCGGCCTGGCCGATATCCAACGAAACATCCCCATCGCTGTTGGCGCCGAGCGCGGTTGCGCGAACCTTGTTGCATTTTGCCGCGGCGCCTCCAAACAACGGCTGCTGGCGGCGCGCTTCGGTGGCGTCGAGATCGGGTTCCTGATCGGGCACACTATTGCCTTCAAGGACGGCGCGCACGCGCTCATAGACGAGCGATGCGGGCGTATCGGCAGGAAGCACTTCGAGGGTTTGAATCAGTGCCGCAGTGAAGGCTCCGTGCGGCTCGGCCCGTGCGCCCGTCGGGGGCATCTCCTTGGCGGTTTCATCCTGCTGCGCCGCGGAAAAGATGAGCCCTGGATTGTCCTTGCGCTCGGCAGGCGGGGTCTGCGAATCGGGTGCTTCATCGATGTCGCGCGGGTCGAAGGCTAGCATACGCTCGACATATTTGGGGCCGATGCCGCGAGTCATGCCTCCGGAGTGGCAACTGTCGAAGATGACGGTGAGATGTACGCCTTTGTCGAGCGCGGCATTGAAGATGCGCGTCATCTCGCGGTCACGCACGTCGTAACCGCCGGTGTAGGCGTCGGATGGCACCAGCGTACTGTCTGCATGTACATATTGGCCGTTGACCAGCACCGTGAGCTTAACGCCTTTGCTATTGATGCGCAGCGACCCGTGGCTGGCGTCGTAAAAGACCACGGTGTCGCCCTTTTGCGGAAGATCGACGAGGTACTTCTGCATGGCGGCGAGAATACCGTCGCGCGTGGTCTGAGAAACGGGAAGAACGGTGACGCCGGGCCGCGGATGTGGCGGCGCGGGATTCGTGAGCAGGGCCACCTGACTGGCCGGGAAACCGAACTTGGGGCTGGTGAGCAAGTCGGCCATGGACTCGGCATCGTTCACCGAGCCATCGAGATTTTGAAAGGCTTTGAGCTCGCAGCGGCCGTAGGTGCAGCCGGCAGGATGTTCCGCGGAGGTGCCCTGCGGCTGATAGGTGTTGATGCCGATGAGAAGGGCTCGCTGGGTTTGGGCCGGTGCGAGCGGCCCGGCGGCCGCAAGCAAGGCACAAAGCAAGACAACGTGCGTCATCATCGTCACTCCCGGTACCGCGGAAAGGTGTTGCGCGCTTCTCCGATTGCCGCGTTTGTCTCCGCACTCTCGAGTTCCGGCGCGCGGCGTATTTCCCAGGAACAGCCACATGCTCTTTGGCTCCTGCGCCGCGTGAGCCGGAGAAGTGTCGTCGTTGTTGCCGGACCCCCCAATGTTCTGCGAATGGATCCCCCATCTCACTTGACAAGTTGCTCCAACCTGCGTGGCCTGAGTCAATCCGCGCCTATGGCCTTCTATGTATGTCAGACGTGCCCCAAGCCGGCCGAGTTTAAGCGGATGCGTTGGACGCAATGAATAGAAAATCGGCAAAGGTAGTCGCAAGATGAGCCGCTCGAAAGTCGATCGGGAGACGGGAGCAGTATAGCTCCATACATGCGGAACGCAATCGAAAAACGCCATTCACAGACCATAATGGGGCGTGCGGCAGGCGTTCGCGGGTTGGTCGCGCAGCTGGTTAGAATAGGTCAACGGTAGGGGCGCGCGAGGGCGTGGAACGCGTCTGAGGAGAAAAGCCATGCGAATTGTGGCATTCGTCGTGGGAGTCCTTTGCGTGTTGATCGTCTTGCTCGATGCCTTCCAGACCATCATTCTCCCGCGCCGCGCCACCGGGCGCTTCCGGCTTACGCGCATCTTCTACATCGCCACGTGGAGGCCCTGGTCGTATCTTTCGCAGCGCCTGTGCGTCCCGCGCAAACGGGAGACTGCATTTAGTTTTTACGGGCCGCTCTCGCTCATCCTGCTGTTGGTGGTGTGGGCGACCGTAATGGTGGTGGGTTTCGCGTCGATCTTCTTCGCTCTCGGCAGTCCTTTCGCTGACGCAGCGCACCAATCGGGTTTTCGCTCGGACCTCTACGTGAGCGGCACCACCATCTTTACGCTAGGCCTCGGAGACGTGACACCACTGGATGCATGGGCGCGCGGGCTTGTGATTCTCGAGGCCGGCACGGGGCTGGGATTTCTGGCCGTGGTGATGGGGTACTTTCCTGTCCTCTACAGCGCCTTCTCGCGCCGCGAGGTGAGCATCTCGCTGCTCGATGCGCGCGCCGGATCGCCGCCGACCGCCGCGGAGCTATTGCGCCGCCACGCTCATCCCGGCGCTGAGCAGGCGCTCTCAGTGCTGCTCACGGAGTGGGAGCGATGGTCGGCAGAGTTGCTTGAGAGCCATATCTCGTATCCGCTGCTCTGCTATTTCCGCTCGCAACACACCAACCAAAGTTGGCTTGCCGCGCTCACCGCTATTTTAGATGCGTCGGCACTGATGGTCGCCGGCATTCAGGGCTCCGAGGCCCGTCAGGCGCAGCTCACCTTCGCCATGGCGCGGCACGCTCTGGTCGACCTGTCGCAGATTCTCTCCCTGCGCCCGCCTCGCGACGCGCCGGACCGGCTGCCGGGGGATAGTTCGCAAGAACTCTACGACCTGCTTTGTTCGAGCGGCGTCAAGATCTGCCGCGATGCTCATTGCATCGAGAGACTCGGCGAAATGCGCGTCCTTTATGAGGGTTACGCCCAAGCGTTGAGCCGCTATCTTCAGATGCCTCTGCCACCCTGGGTTACCGGCCAACCCATCAAAGACAACTGGCTCACCGTGGCCAAAGTGCGAGCCAAGACCGATTCCGTCAATCCCACGACTTCAGCGCAGAGCGCAACCGCCGAAGGCACGGCTGGCGCGGGCGCGCCGTTTATTGATCATCCTCACGATTTCTAGAAGTTTGCTTATAGCAAAACCAGAGAAGCTGTATCCCGAATCCACGGCACTCAAGTCGCTGCGACCCCGAGGAGCGGCGACCCTGCACAGATCCGAACAGGACACACCTTCTCTGGTTTTGCCGTAAAAACTACGCAGCACATGCCCGCAACTCAACTCGCCGGCTCTCCCGTGTATTCGCTCGAATCTCCGCGATCGAATTCTTAAACCTGCTCCTATGGCACGACGACGGGTGCGGTGACAGCGGCTTCGCCGGCTCCCGCTTCGTTCACGGATGCGACGTGAAAGGTGTAGGTGCCGGGCTTAAGGCCGGAGATGACTTTGAAGGTCGTATGCCTTCCGTCCTGCAAAGCGACGATGTTGCGTCCGGTGAAGGTCTCGGTTCTACCGCCGGGCTCTACAGAGACAACGAAAGCGACGATGGGGCTGGGCTCCTCGTCTTTGTGCTCGATTACTGGACTCTGGAAGTGGATGCTTACATTGCCGTGCTCGCCGGGAAAGGCCGAGACACCCGTGGGCGGCGGAGGCGGGACAACTTTTCGGTCGGAGGGCGTGATGGTGTACGAGGGCAAAGACGGAGCACTAGTTCCGGCGGCATTGGTTGCCGTCACCGTGAATGTGACCGGCTGGCCGTTCGCGAGCGAAGGAACGCGCAGATACGCGAGCTTGGAGAACTCGGCCGCCGAAATCGTGGCCTTGGCGCCGGTCGATGCAATCGCCGTGTAAGAGAGCACCGGCCGGTTGCCGTCGGCGACCGGAGGGCTGAAAGTGACATAGGCAAAACCGTTGCCGGGCGCCACGGCAACGCGGCTGGGCGCTTCGGGAGCGGTGGCATGGATCAATGCTGCGTAGCGCGCCTCCAGTTTCTGCTTGAAAGCCGGTTCCAGTCCCGCTTGATCGAGAATCGAACGCGGAACCTCGGCGAGAGACGCGATCAGGTGATTGCGCAGTTCGGCAACATTGTTATTCGCGGAGTCCGGATCGCCCTGCTGCCAGTAATTGTCTTCGATGGCGAGGGGATCGAAATCCTTGCCGTCCTGCCCGTCGTAATAATCGTGGTGGCGCGAGCCCCAATTGTCGTGATCGGTATTGAACATAACGTTGCCCTGGATGGTCATCATCGACGAGCCGTTGTCGGAATAGATTTCGTGGCCGGAACTGAACTGGTTGTAGATCACGTTGCCCAGCACCTTCTCGCCGTCTGCCAGATTCGTGCCGGTGAGGCCCTGCGTGTAGATGCCGCCGCCGTCGGAGAGCACCAACATCAGGTCGTGAATCAAGTTATTGCGGACCACGTTCTGCACGGAATTGTTGGCCTGGCCGGCCTGGCGAATCTTGTCGGGCCATCCGCCCCATCCCATGGAAATAGCAGCGTAAGGAATGTGATCGATTTGATTGTGCGCAATGACGGTGGAGCGCGCATAGCCCACGACAATGGGAATGCCGCCGCGAAATTCGGCGCCCACGTCGCGAAAGAGATTGTTATCGACGCGATTGTCCGAGGTAAATTCGGCAATGGGCGCAAGCGGTGTATCGACGCCGCCGAGATCAAGACCGTTGCCGGAAATGTCGGCGAAGATGCAACCCTCCACCACGTCGTTTTGCGCGCCGTCGCCGAGCGAGAGGCCGGCAGCGCCGAGATGCACGAAGGCGTCGTCGAGAAACTGTACGTCGTGAGCGAAACGCAAATCGAGATTGCCGGGAGCCGGCGTCCATGCGCCATAGGGACAGGTGCCGTTGGGCACCAGCTTGCAAAGCGCCTGGTGCGAGTAGCCGTCTGCGCCGGTCACCTGATAGTTAGCTTGGATCTCCGAAAAGCCTTCGTTGCTGCTGGGCCCAAGCCAGGTAGCATAGGAGAATTCGAGGCCCGAAAAAACAATGTGATCGACAGGCGCAGCCGCGGTTCCGTCAGCATCGATCAGCTTTTCAAGCACCGGCATCTCCACATCCGCCTTGCTCAGGTCTTCTCCTTGGCGCGGAACGTAGTAGACGATATGCGCGGGGCGATCGAAGTAGAACTGCCCCGGCATTCCCAGTAGCTCAAAAGCGTTTTCAACGTATACCGGCTGCTTGCCGACGCTCATTGGGCCGACAAGGTTTGCCGTGCGTTCTCCGCTCGGCAGCATCGCGCGCTTGGTGGAGTTATCCCAGCACGGTTGCGCCATCGTGATCGTGTTGCCCGCGATGGCAGCGATGGGACAACGCGGCTCGGTCCACGAGCCTAGCCCCGCGGAGCGCTCGCTCCAAATGCCGTTGCCGCCGGTATAAACGAATTCAATGTCGGACGGATTTTTCCACGAAGCCATCGCATCGTTGGCCGCGGTGTAGCCTGCGGGCGTCTCAGTCAATGCTGCCGGTATGCGGCCTCGCGTACGCGTGGCGCGCCAGCCGTTGATGTACAACTGGCGGCTGTTGGCAACCGATGCCGGGACCGGAGCGCTCCACACGTGCCGCGCAGGATCGGCCAATCGCCAGTGCTCGATGCGCACGGCGCCGCTCAGGATGGGATGCTCGCCAGGAGCGGCTGTGAAGACAAGGTCGTGGCCGACGCTTCCGGAGTCGGCTGCCGTCAGATGCAACGGCTGCGCGAGCCGGTAAGTTCCCCCGCACAACAGAATGCGGCGGTCCTTTACGGAATGGCTCAATTCAACAGCCCGTTCCAGGGTGCGCACGGGGCTAGACGCCGTGCCATTGTGCGCATCGTCACCCTGCGGCGAAACGTAGACCTGGCTGAAGGCAGCCTCAGCAGTGAGTACAGACCAAAGGGCAAACAAGCAAAAAGGACGAAATTGGGAGATCATAGTTTTGTGGTACACATTCCCTTCGCCGCGGCAACATGCGCAGCGGCTTCTGTAAGTGACGCGAGGCCGGTGTAAGACGACCTGAAAGGTCGTGTTTAACACGGCCCACGGTGACGCTGGCAAGTGACTCACCGTTTGACTCTGGACTGGAGACTGAAATTAAATGGAATCTTTTTGTTACGATTCAGGCTGAGTACAGGCTCCGGTTGGGTCAAACGTGCTTGCAACTGATATTGAAGTCGGGTATGATGCGGGAAATTATGAATCGAGCCCATGCAACACGGGAAGCATGGGACCCCCAGACCCAGCAAGACCGTGACGCGATCCTGCGTGAGTTAGAGGCGGTCCTGGCCAGTCCGCATTTTTGCAACAGCAAGCGCTACCCGACGCTGCTGCGCTACATTGTGGAAAACACTCTGGCGGGCAAGACCGATCTGCTCAAAGAGCGGACACTGGGCGTGGAAGTTTTTGAGCGCCCGCCAACTTACGACACAAACACCGATACCGTTGTGCGCTACACCGCGGGCGAGGTGCGCAAGCGGCTCCAGCTTTATTATTCCGAACGCGGAAGCAGTTCCTGCATTCGCATTGCGTTACCGGCTGGCTCGTACGTAGCGGAGTTCCAACAGGGGCACAACGGTCAGGGAGAATCCACCGGCGCAGCGGTTTTGCCGGCGGCGCATCCTCAGGAACCGGAAGCCGAAAACGTTCCGCTGTCAGAAGCGGAGGCACGCGAATCGAGCGTGAGCACCATTGCCGTCGCCCCCGAAGAAGCAACCCATGCGGGCGCAGGGATAGGCACTGTGGCTAAACGCCGTGGCCCCGCCACGAAGCTCGCTGGGTGGGCCGCTGCAGTTTTGTTGCTCGTCATCGGCGGTGTGGCAGGGTATTTGTGGAGGGACCGCGTTGCTTCTCCGCAATCGGCGGTCGATGCCTTTTGGGCTCCGGTCGTTCGCGACCAGCACACGGTGATTCTTTGCACGGGAAGTTCGGCGTTTTCGCCGGATAGATTTTCGGGCGTGATAACGGCAGATAAGACCATCGAGTACCCCTTCGTTTCTCTGCAGACCGCAGCGGCAATTGCCCAGATCAGCAGCATACTGGAGCATTCCGGGGCAGCGACGCAATTGCTGCCGTCGGCCACCACCGCGTTGCCGGACTTGCGCGAACACTCGGTGATCCTGCTGGGAGGCTACAACAACGACTGGACCCTGCGGATGGTACAGCCTCTGCGCTTCCACTTCATGCCCTTCGCGCCCCCCGAGGGTGAGAGCATTGTGGACCAGACGCGGCCGCAGGCGCATTGGGAGCGCGACACCGCGCAGCCCTATTCCAGCGCGGACGATTATGCTTTAGTGGCGCGGTTCCGCGACCCCACCATTGGCGGCTGGGTCGTGGTGCTTGCCGGAGAAGGCCGTAATGGCACTGAAGCCGCTGCTCAATTTGTAGCCAGTCCCCACTACATGGAACTGCTCAAAGCGAGCGTGGGCAGCGGATTCGTCAGCCGCAACCTCGAAGCCGTTCTGAAGGTGAGCGTGATTGAAGGCAAAACCGGAGCGCCTTCGATTCTGGCTGTGTATAGCTGGTAGCTCGATTCAAAGCGAGCGCGCCGCTTGCGCTCAATTTTCCGCCAAATGAATCCGTATACACGGAGCGCGACGCCGCGATAGGATTCTTTGTGATGAAAACTCTCAGTCTTTCGAAGGCGATCACTCGCAGAGAATTGTTGCGCCGGTCTGCGGCTGGCGCCGCCGCGCTTGCTGCCGGAGCCGCGTTTCCGGAACTTGCCTCTCTCAGTGCAAACGCGCAAAGCGCGGGCGCGCCAACGCCGCAATCCCCCGAAGAGCGGCTCTACGCCGAGACCCTCAAAACCTGGTGCGATGGCCTGCTGGCGCATCAAATCACCGAGATGCGCGATCCGGCATTCTATGGCGGCCTGCTTTGTCCCTCCTGCGTATTCATCCACGGGCGGTGCGGCGACGCGGTGTATCCGCTGCTGCGCATGGCGCACACCACGGGCGAGGCGAAATATGTCCGCGCGGCCAAGCTGGTGCACGAGTGGTCGCAGGTACAGGTGAGCCATGCCGACGGCAGTTGGATCAACGACGTGACCTTAAGCACGTGGCAGGGCATTACCGTGTTTCACTCGATCGCTCTGGCCGAGGCGCTGGAGCATCACGGAGAAGTGCTGGATGCAGCCACACGTTCGCAATGGAAGGATCGCCTGGCCGCGGCGGCCAAGTTTCTCGACGGATTCATCAACATCGAAACCGGCAATGTGAACTATCCCACAACGGCGACGCTAGCCTTCCAACTCTGCGGCCGTGTGCTCGGCGAATCGCACTACTTCGACCGGGCTCACGCCCTGGCGCAGGAAGTGATGAGCCAGTTCACAGCCGATGGATTCCTGGCCGGCGAGGGTCATCCGCTGAAGGGCGCTTCGCCCAAGGGCTGCCGGCCTGTGGACATGGGATACAACGTCGAGGAGTCGCTGCCGTCGTTTGCGCTCTACAGCCTGCTTGCCGACGACAAGCCTGCACAGGAGCAGGTTTTGGCCGCGATGAAAACGCACATGGAACTTATGCTGCCCGACGGCGCCTGGGACAACAGTTTCGGCACGCGCAACTACAAGTGGACCTGGTGGGGCAGCCGCACCAGCGACGGCTGCCATCCCGGTTTTGTGCTCATGTCGAAGTTCGACCCGCGGTTCCGCGAGGTGGCGCGGCGCAATCTCGAGTTGATGGCCGCTTGCACGCAGGATGGGCTGCTCTACGGCGGCCCCGGCTTCTTTGCGCACGGCGATCTGCCGTGCATTCATCACACATTCACTCATGCCAAGGCGCTGGCCACTGTGCTCGACCGCGGCGACTTTTCCGCCGCACCGGCCGAGCGGCCGAAACTGCCGCGCGAGGAGGCGTACGGACTCAGGAGTTTCACCTCGATTGGGTCGAAGCTCGCGGCCATCGGGCCGTGGCGCGCAACCGTGACCGAATACGACTGGGAGTACATGGAGCACGTGCAGCCAGGAGCGGGCAACTTGGGCGGCGGGCACGTTTCCGGCGGAGCCCTGTCGATCCTCTACCACACCAAACTTGGTCCAATTCTCACGGCCAGCATGACCGAGTACCTGATGGTCGAGATCGCCAACCAGCAGCAGTTCCGCGAGGGACCGCACATGGCGCTGGCGCCGCGCGTCGAGTACGTAAGCGTGGCGACATACACGAATCTCAACGATTTCAAGGCGGTGGTCACGGCCAGCCAATCGGGCGGAGAAATTGTCTTCGACGCGCAGGGCCGCATGTTGACCGCATCGCGCAAGCCCGTTCCCGCGGGCGAGGTCCTTTACCACATGGTCTACCGGCTCGGCGAATCTGGCGTCGAAATTACGGGCAGCGCAAGCGGCGAAATCTCCGGCGCTGCGCCGCTACGGCTGATCGTTCCCGTGATCGCGCGCAAGGGCGATCGCGTGGAGCAGGTGGATGCGCAGACCGTCCGCGTGGTGAAGGCCGACGGTGTGCTAACCGTCAGCACCGATGCGCCCGCCGGCTTCGAACCGGCCTTTAAGGAAAAGACCTTCAATCTCGTTCCCGGTTTCGAGGCCTTTCCGTTCATGGTGGCGCTGACGGCGGGGAAAGAGACTCGCATTCGGCTTCAGGCGAGTTGAAATCGGCGTGTTTGCCGCAAATACCTCTGGTTTTCTGCAGAAGAGCGCCGCACCGGGAACAAAGAAGTCCCCCGAGGTGTCTAACTCAATAGAGTGCCTGGCAGGTTTCCCCTCCTACGCCGGGACGGTTCCCCTTTTGCGAGGTCGGCACAGTGGTCTGTCAATTCAAAGTTATTGCGAGAACTTTGTTGCGTGCTGGTTTGTTTTTCACGTCGGCGATTTATGTTCCGAATCAACTCGGGCTAGTGTATGCCCAAACTACCCAAGCGGACGTGAAACTTCTACATTCTCCGAAAGGCCCGGCTCCGGCCTTTGAGGTGGCCACGATCAAGCCGGACATCGAAACGCATCCCGGCTTCAACCTTTCGATGAATCCCGCACACTTTGTCGCCCAGCATATTTCGGTCAACGATCTCATTTCGTGGGCATACTACACGAAGTCCAACGACCAGATTCTCGGCGAGCCGAGTTGGACGAAAACCGAATTTTTCGACATTGAGGCGAAGGCGGCAGAGTCCGACGTAGAAGCAATCGATAAAATGAGCCAGCCGGAGCGCGTCGAGCAATCGCTGCTTTTCGTGCAATCGCTCCTGTCCGATCGCTTCGGCTTGAAAGCGAGCTTCAAGACCGCGGAGCTACCTGTGTATGCGCTGGTGGTTGCCAAGGGTGGTCCCAAGCTCGAAGAAGTCGAGGCTACCCCCATGCCGCCTGGCACAGCGCCGGGAACCCAACCGCCTCAGGGCGTGCACTGGTCGAGGATCGCAAGGACCGGGCCAAACCAATACACGGCCAGCGCTTGGCCCATGAATCTGACGGCGGATTGGCTATCGCGATTTGACGAAGTCGGTCGCCGGCTAGTGGTGGACGAGACGGGCTTGAAAGGCACCTACGATTTTGTGCTGAACGGCATCGTGCAGCATGTGCAGACTTCCCCCGATCCCAATGCGCTCCCTCCGCAGAGACAGGTGACTTCGATCTTTACAGCGTTGCCGGAGCAGCTCGGATTGAAACTCGAGCCGCGCAAGGCTCCGGTCGAAGTCCTCGTGATCGACCACGTGGAGCGGCCTTCGCCGAATTGAGAAGGACCGGAGCCATACCTCCCCGGCGAGCGGCAATCGTGTGGCCGGAGAATCTGTGCGGCGCGTGGAGCGCGCCGATTGGGCCGATGCAGTAAAATGCAGGCTTCACGTGCCTACGGCAAAACCGGAGAGTTTTGCGCTTTTCGGATTTGTGCACGGTCGCCGCTTCTTGGGATCACCACCCTATCGACCAAAGATCGGTCGCTGGGGGCCCGGATTGGTCACGGCGGCTTGAGGGCTGCGGCTTCGGGATACAGCATCTCTGGTTTTGCTACAACGCCGCGGATCGGATTGCTGCGATACGATGGGAATCAAGAGGAGGTTTTACTTGAGCTCATCCATCTACGACATCCCCGTAACCAAGATCGGCGGCGAGGCCGCGTCTCTCGCCGATTACAAGGGCAAGGTGCTTCTGGTCGTCAACGTCGCGTCGAAATGCGGCCTGACCCCCCAGTACGAGGACCTGGAAAAACTTTACGAGCGATTTCACGGCCAGGGCCTTGAGGTCGCAGGCTTTCCTGCCAACGACTTCAAAGAGCAGGAGCCGGGCACGAATCAGGAGATCCAAAGTTTCTGCACGTTGAAATACGGCGTCAAGTTTCCCATGTACGGCAAGATCGCCGTCACCGGCTCTGACAAGCATCCGCTCTATTCGGCTCTGATCGCAGCGCAGCCGAAGGCCAAGGGCGATCCGGCGGGTTGGGCTGCTGTCCTCAAGCAGCACAATATCGACGCCAACCCGGCGCCTGAAATTCAATGGAACTTCGAGAAGTTCGTGGTCGGTCGCACAGGCGAAGTAGCCGCGCGTTTCTCGCCCAACACAGCGCCCGACAATCCCGATTTGATCGCAACCATTGAGGGAGAACTCGCGAAAAACTGAGCCAGAGCGCGACTCGTACTTTTCATACCATGAAGGCTGTTTCCCCAACCGCTGTCAATCAGCTTGAACACTCGTCTTCGGCGTATCTGCGCTCGGCGCGTCATCAGCCGGTGCACTGGCATGCGTGGGGCGAGGCCGCGTTTGCCCGCGCCCAAGCCGAAAACAAGCCTATCCTCCTCGACATTGGCGCGGTGTGGTGCCACTGGTGCCACGTCATGGACCGCGAGTCGTATGAGGATCCCGAGGTTGCGGCGCTCATCAATCGGCTTTTCGTCGCCGTCAAAGTGGACCGCGACGAGCGGCCCGACGTAGATGCACGCTATCAGGCTGCTGTGTCGGCCATCGGCGGTCAGGGCGGATGGCCGCTGACCGCATTCTTGACGCCCGACGGCCGCCCCTACTTCGGCGGCACCTACATTCCCCGCGACGACCGCTACGGCCGTCCTGGCATTGGGCGCGTTTTGACGGCCATGGCAGAAGTGTGGCGCGAGCGCCGCGACGAGGCGCTCGAGACCGCCGGGAGCGTGATGGCCGCGATCGAACACAACGAGAGCTTCTCCGCGCGTGGCGGGCTTTCTCTCGATCTGGTCGAAAAGATTGCGGGATCGATCGTCGGCCAGTTCGATGCACGCAACGGCGGTTTTGGCTCGCAACCCAAATTTCCGCATCCGGCGGCGCTGGACCTGCTGCTCCAAATCGCCGTCAGCCGCGGCAACGAGCGCGCCCGCGATGCGTTCGTCATCACTCTCGACAAAATGGCGCGCGGCGGCGTTTACGATCAGCTCGCCGGAGGCTTTCATCGCTACAGCGTCGACGAGCGCTGGATCGTTCCGCACTTCGAGAAGATGCTCTACGACAACACGGAGCTGTTGCGCAACTACGTGCACGGTTTTCAGAGCTACGTTCGCGAAGAATTTCTCGAAACCGCGCGTGAGATTGTCGGCTGGCTCGACGCGACCATGACCGACCGCGAGCGCGGCGGATTCTTTGCCTCGCAGGATGCCGACGTGGGCCTCGATGACGACGGCGACTACTTTACATGGACGCTCGATGAGGTTCGTGAGGTTCTTGGTCCAAAGGAGCTGGAGTTTGCCGCGAAGTACTGGGACATTGGCGAGCTCGGCGAGATGCATCACAATCCCGCGAAGAATGTGTTGTACGTCGCTCAATCGCTTGGCGAGATGGTCGCGAAATCCGGCGCGACTTACGAGTCATTGCGCCTCCTACGCGACTCGGTGCGCGCGAAGTTGCTAGCGGCCCGTGCCTTGCGTCCCACGCCATTCATCGACCGCACACTCTACACCGGCTGGAATGCAATGGCGGTGACGGCGTATCTCGAAACCGCTCGCGTGCTGCGCATGGATGCGCCGAGAGAGTTTGCACTTCTCACGCTCGATCGGCTTCTCAAAGAAGCCTGGGATGGGGATTCCATGCTCAACCACGTCATCGCTTACGCCGACAACCCGGAGAGTTCTGCATCCTCCAAAAGAGTCCCCGGCACGCTCGACGATTACGCATTTACCATCCACGCATGCATCGATACTTGGATAGCGAGCGGCGAAATGAGCTACTACCGCGCCGCTACAAAGCTGGCCGACGCCATGATTGCACGCTTTCACGATGCGGCGGGCGGCGGGTTCTTCGATACGGCCGCGCCGAGTGAAATTCCGCTGGGCGCGTTATCGGCGCGCCGCAAGCCGTTGCAGGATTCGCCCACCCCGGCCGGCAATCCAACAGCCGCCGCGGCGCTGCTGCGCCTGGAACCGCTGAGCGGGCGCAAGGAATATCGCGACATCGCCGAAGATTCATTGGCGCATTTTGCCGGCATTGTAGAACACTTCGGCCTCTATGCGGGCACCTACGGCCTGGCAGTTGAGCGCCTTTTGCTCGATCCCGTGCTGGTCGTTATTGCCGGTTCGGAGCCGGAGGCGGTGCGGCTCGAGACGTTGGCGATTGCGCGCTTTGCCGTGAACAAGACCGTGATGCGCATCGATCCGGTGAAGCTCGCAGCAGGCGAGATCCCCGAAGCGCTGGCCGAAACCTTGTTGCACGTGCGGCCGCCGTCAGGCGCGCAAGCATGGGCTTTGGTGTGCCGCGGAGGCACCTGCCTGCCGCCGATTACCAATGGCGAGGAGCTGCTGACGGCGTTGGAAGAGCAAGCCTAGCTGCCATGATCACAAACCGCCGCTCTTACTCCCCGCTGAACGGGTTGCTTTCCTGAGGCTTGAGCGTGGTCGGATCGTGCGCAGGCACCGGCGCTTCTTCATGCCGGCGAGGCGTGCCGTCTTCTTCAGCATCGGGGCGGGGTTGAAAAATGCGGTTCGGGTCGCCGGGCAGCAGATGATTTTCTTCGAGAGCCAGCCGGACGCGCCGCTGGAACTCGCGCACAGCGGCATATTGCTGTTGCGCCCGCGTCTTGAACAGCACGGGGAAGACGAGCTGCGAGCCTTTGACGGAATCGAGGCCCAGTACCTGCGGATCCTGCAAAAACACGTTGCGGAATTCGGGACTGTTGCGCACGTCCATAGCGATTTGCGTGAGCAGCTTCGTCACCTGATCAGGATCGGCTGAAAAATCCACACTCACACTGACGGCGGCAATCGAGTAACCCGCATTCAGATTGGCCACCGTCGTGATCTGCGAGTTGGGAATCAGGTAGAGAGTGCCGTCGGCGTCGCGCACTGAGGTCCGGCGCAACGTAAGCGCCTCCACCACTCCGCTGACTCCGGCCAGGCGAACGGTGTCGCCGACGCTGAATTGCCCCTCCACGAGGATTAGAAAACCGTTGAGCATGTCCTTAACGATGGTCTGAGCGGCCAAGCCGATGGCAATGCCCGCTACGCCCGCCGAAGCCAGCAAAGGGGCGAGGTTGAAGCCGATGACATCGAGGGACATGAAGCCTGCGATGAGCCCGATGATCGCCAGTCCCGTAGCCCGGATGACTCCGGCCATCGTCCTGACCTCGGCCAGACGGCCCGGCCCCGCTACGCCTTGCTCGGCTAGACGCGTCATATGGGAGGTGACTAGGCGCAACAAGCGGTTAAAGATGAAGGAAATAATCGCAATTACAACTAGTTTGGGAAGGTCTGTGTGGATGAACACCTGGCTGTCGGCGATCCATTGGTCCAGCACCTTGCCCAGGAACCGGTCCTGCTGGAAGACGCCCCATCGCATTGCCAGGGCGGAAGTTACGTGCCATGAAAAAAGAAACATGCAAATCTCCTATTTCTAGACTAGACTGAGCGCAGGGATAGCCGGACCGCTGCACTGTTCCCCGATGCATCCTATCTCCCATGCTGAGGTCGAAGCAAAACAGATGTCGTTTGCGTGCGAGCGCGCCGAAGGGCCAGCTGCGAGGCCGCGTTGCGACGCGTTGCGCGCTCGTACTCTGCGCCGCAGTCGCCGTCGTAGCGTGTGCCGGTATGCTTTACAGCCATGCGCAGTCAGCGCCGGCCTCAACCGCTGCAACGCCTGAAAGGACGGCGAGCGAAATCGCATCCCCAGCTGGGCAAGAGCAAAAACCACCAACCGGCGACGCCTCTGACATGGAGCGCAGGCAAGACATTACGAGCCAGTGCGCCGAGCTGCTTAAGTTGGCCACGGATCTGAAGTCGGAGGTCGACAAGAGCACCAAAGACATGCTTTCCGTGACGGTGGTTCGAAAGGCGAGCGAGATTGAGCAACTAGCTCACAAAGTAAGAGCGGGAAGCCCCAAGAGTTGAGGCAGGCCGTGCAACGTGCGGCCGTAGGATGGTTCACCATGCAGCAAATACGGCATACATTTCTGAATATCGGATATCGCTTCGCTCGCCTCTATGCCGGCCTAGGATTGTCGGTTCTGCTGGTGTCGATGTGCGTGTCGATGAGCCGCTCCCAGTCATCGGGATCCCACGGTGGGCAGGGTCAAGGCCTGGGCCAGGACCAGGGTCCGAATCAAGTACACATCAATTCCTCCGACTCAATCCGGCAATCTCCCAGTGATTTGCTTTACGGCAATATTGACAGCGTTATGGCGGAGCGGCGGGCGCTGGCGCTCAATATTCAGCGTCAAAAGCAAATGGTTGCCGACTCCGATAAGCTGCTGAAGCTCACGAGGGCGTTGAACGATGAGGTGGCTGCCGCCAACACCGGGTCATTGACCGCGGAACAGTTGCGGAAGATTGCCGAAATCGAGAAACTGGCGCGCAATGTAAAACAAAGAATGACCGACGGCGTGGGCCCACCTCCGGCATTGCAGACGCAGCCGGGGGTGGTTTTTTCCAGTTTGCCCAATCATTGAATTACGGGCCCCATTATCGGGATAAGCGATTGCACGCTGCCCGTTGGTACAATTAAAGTTGGAGATCGTTTCGCGCCAAAATCAGATTTGCAGTGCTCAATTCCCTCTGTATACAATCGCCGCTCCCAGGTGGCCGCATCCTAAATGGCGAGAACCAGTCGTTGGGTTGGGGTTCGTCGGCGCCGGCTTGAGTACTAAGTTTTCGGGAAGAGACGAATCTGGTTTTGTGATGGGGGTCGAGCAGGATGGAAGTGGCAATTTCCAGGGCTCGTCGAGTGGGGGCTTCGCCTGCTTCGGATGAGCCAAGCGCACAACAGTTGGTCGAGATCTACCAGCTCATGTTTCTCTCCCGCGCGGTGGACGATCGCGAAATCCTTCTCAAACGTCAACAAAAAATTTTCTTTCAGATTTCAGCCGCCGGGCATGAAGCCTTGCAGTTGGGCGCCGCGCTGGCTCTGCGCCCCGGTTACGACTGGTTCTTCCCGTACTATCGGGATCGCACTCTTTGCCTTGCGCTTGGCATTACTCCGTACGACATGATGTTGCAGGCTGTGGGCGCGGCCGGCGATCCGGCGAGCGGAGGGCGCCAGATGCCTACCCACTGGAGCAGCCGCTCCCTGCACATTGTCAGCACATCTTCTGCCACGGCGACGCAGTTGCTCCACGCCGTAGGCTGCGCCGAGGCCGGCCGCTACTTCAGCCGCCATCCCGAATCGGCGATCAAAGCTCCTGGGGACTACCGTGAATTCCGCGACGTCGAATTTTACGGCGACGAAGTGGTTTTGGCCTGCGTGGGCGAAGGCTCAACTTCGCAGGGCGAGTTCTGGGAGGCGTTGAACACCGCGTCCAACGAGAAGCTGCCGGTGATCTTCTGTATCGAAGACAACGGTTACGCCATCAGCGTTCCCGTTGAGGTGAACACGCCGGGCGGAAACATTTCGCGCTTGGTCGCCAACTTCCCCAACTTCCATTTTGCCGAGATCGACGGCAACGATCCTCTTGCCAGCCTGCGCGCTTTCGAGCAGGCTGCGGCACACTGCCGCGCCGGCTGCGGTCCGGCGCTGGTGCACGGCCATTGCGTGCGGCTCTACTCGCACTCCTTGTCGGACGACGACAAGCTCTATCGCTCGGCCGCCGAGCGCGAGGCCGATGCTCTCTGCGATCCCATCGCCAGAATGCGCTCACGGCTAGTTGCGGACGGAATCCTGACGGCGGCGGAGATGGAGCAGCTGGAACACGATGTGGTGCGTGAAGCAGCCGAGGCCGCCGAGCGCGCTTTGCATGCGCAGTTGCCCGCGGAGGAAAGCATCACAACGCATGTCTACTCTGAGGATCTCGATCCCACGCGCGCCGCATTTGCCACCGAACAGCCCGATTTGGCTTCGGAAGAAAGCGGCGCCAAAGCTGCCGCGCACACCATGGCCGACCTCATCAACAGTTGCTTGCGCAACGAGATGCGCCGCGACGAGCGCATTGTGATTTTCGGAGAAGACGTAGCCGACGCCAGCCGCAAGGAAGCACTCAACGAGGCGAAGGGCAAGGGCGGTGTCTTCAAGCTGACTGCGGGCCTGCAAGCCGAGTTTGGCTCCGAGCGCGTCTTCAACTCGCCGCTGGCTGAGGCCAACATCGTGGGCCGCGCCGTGGGCTATGCGTTGCGCGGCATGAAGCCGGTGGTGGAAATTCAATTCTTCGACTACATCTGGCCGGCCATGCACCAGATTCGCAACGAGCTGGCCTTGCTGCGCTGGCGCTCCAACGGTACCTGGGGCGCGCCTGTGGTCATGCGCGTGCCCATCGGCGGTTATCTCACCGGCGGCTCCATTTACCACTCGCAGTCCGGCGAGAGCATCTTCACGCACCTTCCAGGCCTGCGCGTAGTGTTTCCTTCGAACGCGCTCGACGCCAACGGACTTTTGCGAACGGCAATTCGCTGCGACGACCCGGTTCTCTTTCTCGAGCACAAGCGGCTTTATCGCGAAACCTACGGTCGCGCGGCCTATCCGGGGCCGGAGTTTGCCATTCCGTTTGGCAAGGCTAAGATTGTGCGGCCTGGTTCGCATCTCACGCTTGTCACCTATGGAGCATTAGTTCCGCGCGCCCTGCAGGCCGCGCATCGGGCCGAGCGGCTGCACGCGATCGATGTGGAGATTCTCGATCTGCGTACCCTCAATCCTTACGATTGGGAGGCGATTGCTGCTTCGGTGCGCAAGACCAATCGCGTAATTGTGGCGCACGAAGACATGTTGAGCTGGGGCTACGGAGCCGAACTCGCAGCCCGCATCGCAGATGAGCTGTTCGACGATCTCGATGCGCCAGTCCGCCGCATCGGCTCTATGGACACCTTCGTGGCTTACCAGCCCAAACTTGAAGATGCAATCCTGCCCCAGCCCGACACGATTCTGAACGCGATCATGGACTTGAAACGCTATTGACCCATCCCGCCTTTCACCTACCGAGCCTCGCATCATAGTAGTGACGGCAGGCTCAAAAGAAAAGACCGGCATAGCGCAGGAAGGAGAAGGGCAATGCGGATTGCGGACGCGTTCCATGCCGTGGCAGCGCGCTACTCGGCCTCGCCCAAGCCGTTGATGCAGCGATTGGCCAACTCCTGGCCCTTGAGATTGCCCCATAGGTCCTCTACTGGATTCAAGTCCGGGGAGTAGCACGGCAGCATCTCCACCCTTCAACGGTAAGCGTCTCTTTCTGGCCGTCTGGCAGTAATCGGTAAGTTCAGCGAAGCTCATTTGTGGAGCGGTTGAGAACCGCGACCGCAGAGGAGCGCGTATAAAACTGGCGATTCAGGCGGTAACGAAGAGCAGCGGCAAACGGCGGTATCGGACTGTAAAGGAGACGCGCCGTATCGTCGAAGAGGTTTTGGCGGAGGGGGTTTCCGTCGCTGTCGTGGCGCGTCGGCATGGCGTGAATGCCAACCAGGTGTTTCAGTGGCGCAAGCTGTATCAGTCGGGTTTGCTCGAAGCATCCTCGCAGCAGCGGCAGCGTAACACGGCTCGGCTCCTGCCGGTGACGGTGGTGGGCGAGGCGGAAACCGGAGTAGAGCAAAATGCTTCCGTCGCCGCGCCGTCGTGTGGAGCGATTCATATTGAGTTTCCGGGCCGGGCGCTGGTCAGCATGGAAGGTCATGTCGATGCTGCGTTGGCGCGGGCGGTGCTGGAGAGTCTGCGCGGATGATTCCGGCCAACACTCACATCTGGATTGTAGCCGGAGTGACGGATTTGCGGCGCGGTTTCACGGGACTGAGCGCGATGGTGCAAACGGCGTTGGACAAGAGTCCGTTGGCCGGCGATGCCTACGTTTTTCGCGGGCGCAGAAGCGGCCGGATCAAAATTTTCTGGCACGATGGCGACGGATTATGTCTGCTCGCGAAAAAGCTTGACCGCGGCAAGTTCACATGGCCGAAGACCGAGAGCGGCACGGTATCGTTGACGCGTGCGCAGTTATCGATGCTTCTGGAAGGCACTGACTGGGGGC
>Ga0335078_10002254_pt1 | contig 29283 bp, 26 predicted proteins | sample Lox_Sample_32_FD_206711 | JGI IMG/M metagenome (GOLD analysis project Ga0335078, IMG submission 206711) | Soil microbial communities from Loxahatchee National Wildlife Refuge, Florida, United States - Lox_Sample_3.2 | ecosystem: Environmental > Terrestrial > Soil > Wetlands | place: USA...
GTTTGCGTGGTGGCGGTCAACGTACTGCTGGGCTCTTGGGGGACGATTACGCTCGGGGCCAGCGGGGCCATCTTCGGTGTCCTGGTGGCCTTTGCCGTGATGTACCCGGACCAGCTGGTGTTGATGTACTTCTTCTTCCCCATCAAAGCCAAGTACCTGGTGATGATTTTCGTCGGCATCGAGCTGTTGCTCACCTTCGGACCGAACACCGGCGTGAGCACGATTGCGCACCTGGGAGGCGCGGCGTTCGGTTTTCTGTTTCTGAAGGGACGGTTTCCGCGAGTGGCGCTGCCCGATGTGGACGGCGCATATCGTCAATGGAAACTGCGCCGCGCGAAGAAGAAATTCCAGACCTACATGAACAAGCGCAGCGATCGCGGCCCGTGGGTGAATTAGCCTCTGGCAACAGGTACCGAGCCGCCAAGGCTGGGCGCACCGCGGGCGGCTTTTTCCCCTTAGCCGCTCTCCGCGGTCACCTCAATGACCGGTGCGCAACCCGGCGACGGATTCCGGCGCTTTGGCAGGCGCGCCGCCCAGTTGCGCGGCAATCTTCGTCGCCTCTTCGACTGCGCGCGCCAGAACCGAGCGGATCCTTCCGTCTTCCAGCATCAGCAGCCCGGCAATCGTGCATCCTGCCGGCGTGGTGACATCGTCGCGCAATGCAGCCGGATGACGGCCGGTCTCGAGCACCATGCGGGCCGCGCCCAGCGACGTTTGCGCCGCCAGCGTCAGCGCCAGTTGGCGGGGCAATCCCACGCGGACTCCGGCATCTGCCAGCGCTTCGATAATCAGGAACTGATACCCCGGACCGCTGCCGCTGAGCGCCGTAATGGCGTTGAAGTGAGACTCGTCGACCGGAATGCACCTGCCAACGGCTTCGAAGATCTGCGTGGCCCGTTCCAGGTGGCTCTTCGCCGCGTTGCGCCCGCGGCAAATCACGGTCATGCCCTCGCCCACCACGCATGGCGTATTGGGCATGGCGCGCACCACGGGATTCTCCCTGCCCAGTAGCGATTCGATGCGCTCGGTGGAAACGCCGGCCATGATCGAAATCAGCAACGTGTCCCGGCGCAGCCCTGCCTCGCGCAGCGCCGTCAGCACAGCGGCGGCATCGGCGGGTTTCACGCAAATCAAGATCAGATCCGCGCCGGGTACGCGGTTCTGGTAATCCACCTCGACGGGAATTCCCAGTTCCAAACCGGCGGCTTCACAGGCGGCGGTGTTCTTGTCGCCCGCCCACAGCCGCGGTGGTCCGACGATGCCGCTCGCCAACAGTCCGCGGATCAGGGTTCGCCCCATGACGCCCGCACCGGCTACCCCCAGCGTTGTCCCCCCGGCAATGACCGAATTCCCGGCAGAAGCCTCTTGTTCCTGGTGCATCCATCCGCCTCCCAAGGGAAGATCGCGCTTGCGCGTTTCCGCCCTTTGTGCTCTTGAAGATAGCACAGCGGGAGCTGCGCGATGCCCGCACCGGATGCGTGCCGCGAGCGTCGCCAACTGCCGCGCCGCAATCCGCATCGCGGCGATGGCATGGCTCTCCCGGGCAACGGACACGAATGGCCCGGGATGCCCGAGCCAGCGCGCACCCCCGCTGGATACGGGTTCGAACATCCGATTAAGCGCGATAAGTCATGAGTTGGTAAACAGTGCGTGTCGAAGTTACCGATGCGTAATAACTCATCAGGATGATACCGGAGGCGGCTGGCGCATCCCCTGTGATAATCTTTCAGATCATGCGCCGGTCCTTCTTGGTAACCGCGCTTTTAATGGCGTCGGGTCTCGCCACTTTTCTTCGCGCTGCCGATCCGGAGCGCGACTTTTCCGGCAAGTGGGCGCTCGATCAAGCTGCCAGCGATATTCGTTTCGTCGGACAGGTGGAGACTTCTCTGGTGGTCTCGCAGTCTGAAAGCGGAATCCAGTGCGCGGCAGGGCCTGCGCGCTGGTCATACGCGCTCGATGGCAGCGAGACGAAGAAGCACGTCGGCACGGAATCCTGGAATTCGGTCGTCAAGTGGGAGGGCGCGGCCCTGCTGATCAATACGCTGGTTTCGGGCCCGCGCAACTACACGCTGATGGACCGCTGGGTGCTTTCGCGCGACCGCAGCACCCTGACCATTTCGCGGCAACTGGTGCGCTCCAGCGGGGAGGCAGAGGGCAAGCTGGTGTACCGCCGCGAAGGCGCCCCCATGATGGCCGCGCGCCCGGCCCCACCCGATCTTCCACCCGCTGCCCCGGCGGCGGTGGCGCCGCGCGCGCCCGAACCCGTTGCCGATGTGCCGCTGCCGGCGCTGGTCAAAAGGTCCGAGCCGGCGGTGCCGCCGGACATCACCGTGCCTTCAGGGACACGCGTCCTGCTGGCCCTGGTCAACGAAGTGAATACCAAGCACGCCAAAGAGGGCGACCGCGTCTATCTGCGGACCGACGCTCCGGTGGCGGCGGGCGGCCGCGTAGTGATCCCGCGCGGCAGCGACGTCGCCGGCACGGTCACGCGGACGAAGCCGGCCGGCCACGTCACGGGCAAGGGCGAATTGTATATCAGGTTCGATTCGCTGATTCTTCCCAACGGCGTATCGCGCGACTTTCACGCCCGGCCCACCGGGGATGAAGGCAAGGTGGAAGGCAACGGCAAATCGGCCGACGGACGCACCGTGATGGAAGGCGCCGGCATGGGCGCTACCGTCGGCGCCATCACCCGAGGATTACCCGGCGCGGCGCTCGGCGGCGGCGTCGGCGCCCTTGCCGGCGTCCTGCTCTCCCGCAATCAGGACGTGGTGCTGCGCCCCGGCACCCATCTCGAAATGGTGCTTGACCGCGACCTCGTGTTTCATCCCGACGAGCTGATGCGCATGCGTTGAGCGGCTCACCGCCCCCTTCCGGGAGAGCGCCGGACACATGCGCAGCGCCAGGCGTATGGGATAATCGGGTGAGATCCCCACCATTCATGGACCGCGAATTCATCCGCAACTTTTCCATCATTGCGCACATCGACCACGGCAAGTCCACGCTGGCGGACCGGCTGCTGGAAGTTACGGGCGCGCTTTCGGCGCGCGAAATGATGGAACAGGTGCTCGACTCGATGGATTTGGAGCGCGAGCGCGGCATTACCATCAAAGCCCACGCCGTCCGCCTGAACTATCGCGCCGACGACGGCAATCCGTATCAGCTCAACCTGATCGACACGCCCGGACACGTGGATTTTTCCTATGAGGTTTCGCGCAGCCTGCAAGCCTGCGAGGGCGCGCTGCTCGTGGTCGATGCCTCGCAGGGTGTGGAGGCGCAGACGCTCGCCAACACTTACCTGGCGCTGCACCACAACCTCGAGATCATTCCGGTGATCAACAAGATCGATCTGCCGGCGGCCGAGCCCGAACGGATTCGCGAGCAGATCGAATCCGTGATCGGCCTCGACGCTTCGGGCGCGGTGCTCGCCAGCGCCAAGCAGGGCACCGGCGTGCACGACATCCTGGAGCACATCGTACACCTCGTCCCGCCGCCCAAGGGCTCGCTCGATGCGCCGCTGCGCGCGCTGATCTTCGACTCCTGGTTCGATTCCTATCGCGGCGTCATCATTCTGGTGCGCGTGTTCGACGGGCGGCTGCGCAAGGGGCAGAAAATCCGGCTCTGGTCCAATCAGCAAAGCTATGAAGTGGAGGCTCTCGGCTATCAGTCGCCCAAGGCGACGCCGTGTGACGAGCTGAGCGCCGGCGAGGTTGGTTTCCTTTCCGCCAACATCAAGACCGTCTCCGACGCCAAGATCGGCGACACGGTCCTCGACGACGAGTTCGCCGCCGTCGAGCCTCTTCCCGGCTTCGAAGAGATCAAGCCGATGGTCTTCGCCGGCCTGTACCCGGTCGAATCGCACGAGCACGGCGTGCTGCGCGACGCGCTCGAAAAGCTGCGCCTCAACGACAGCGCCTTCAGCTTCGAACCGGAAAACTCGGTGGCGCTCGGCTTCGGCTTCCGGTGCGGGTTTCTCGGCCTGCTGCACCTGGAAATTGTCCAGGAGCGCCTCGAGCGCGAATTCGACATCGACCTGATCACCACCGCGCCCGGTGTCCGCTACCGCATCACCACCACGTCAAACGAAGTCATCGAGGTCGATAACCCCACCAAGTTTCCCGACCCTTCCGGCATCAAACAGGTGGAAGAGCCGATCATCCTTGCCACGGTCATCACACGCGAAGAATACCTGGGTGGCATTCTCAAGCTGCTCGAAGAAAAGCGCGGCGAGCAGAAGAAGTTCGAGTACATGGGCGGCAGTCGCGTCATGTTGACTTACGAGCTGCCGCTCAATGAAATCGTGCTCGACTTTTACGACCGTCTGAAATCCGCATCACGCGGTTATGCTTCGCTCGATTACCACCTGGCCGGCTACCGCGTTTCGCCCATGGTGAAGCTGGATGTCCTGGTGGCAGGCGAACCGGTGGACGCGCTCTCCATGATCGTCCACAAGGAATTCGCCTTCGAACGCGGCAAGGAGCTGATCTCGCGCCTGCGGCGCCTCATCCCGCGCCAAATGTTCGAAGTGGCGCTCCAGGCCGCGATCGGCAACAAGATCGTGGCCCGCGAGACGATCTCCGCCATGCGCAAGAACGTGCTCGCCAAGTGCTACGGCGGCGACATCACGCGCAAACGCAAGCTGCTCGAAAAGCAGAAAGAGGGCAAGAAGCGGATGAAGCGGGTTGGCCGCGTGGAAATCCCGCAGGAAGCATTTCTGGCCGTGCTGAAAGTGGGGAACACGGAAGAGGACGGATAGCGGCGACGAATCGAAGCCCCCTGATACCATCTTTCCATGGACCTCAGCTACCCCATCGGCAAGTTCGACTTCAAAGCGCCAGTCGCGCCAGAGACACGGCCGCAGAACATGGAAATCCTCGCCGCCGCGCCCGCCCGCTTCCGCGATGCGGCCCGCGGACTCAACGACGCGCGACTGGACACGCCTTACCGTCCGGGCGGCTGGACGGTTCGACAAGTGGTGCACCACGTGGCGGACAGCCATATGAACGCCTACATCCGCTTCCGCCTGGCGCTCACCGAAGACGTGCCCACGGTCAAGCCCTATGACCAGACAAAGTGGGGAGAACTCAGCGACGCCAGAACCGCCCCGGTTGCGATCTCGCTGGACTTGATCGACGGCCTCCATCAACGTTGGGTCGCGCTGCTGCGCAGTTTCTCCCGCGCCGATTTCGAGCGCACCTTCCGCCATCCGGAGATCGGGCTGGTGCGGCTGGATACGAACCTGGCGGCCTACGCCTGGCACAGCCGGCACCACGCCGCGCACATCACCGGCCTACGCGAACGGAAGGGCTGGAAATAGTCGCCACCAAACCACCCCGCCGCGCGTCCAACCAGTTAGGGCAGCGGTACCGGGGGAGGCTACCGCCGGCGGTATAATCGAATCACAGGCCCTCGGAGCGGTCTCGAAAACATATGCGTAGCCGTATCAAGTATCTGGTAGTGAGCGCATCGGCGTGTCTCACCATCCTGCTGGTCGCCGGGAGTGTCGCCGGCAAAGCGTCCGACCAATCCGACACCCTCAGGCACATCGGCGTATTCAGCGACGTGGTGGCCCACATCAAGAGCGAATACGTGGAAGAGCCCGACATGAAGAGCGTCACGCTAGGCGCACTGAACGGCCTGCTGGAAGCTGTGGACCCCTTCGCCAGCTACCTGAACGCCGATCAATACCAGGACTATCTCAAGAACAAAGATGTGAAGCGCGCCGATGTGGGGCTGATCCTCTCGAAAAAAGCCGGCTGGATGGGCGTGGTGGGCACGGTGCCGGATTCGCCCGCCGCTAACGCGGGCTTTGCCACCGGGGACATGATCGAGAGCATCAAAGGTATTGCCACGCGCGACATGCCGCTCGCATACGCCAGCCTGCTGCTGGAGGGCGCGAACGGATCGACGGTCGAATTGAGCGTGGTGCGGGTTCGCCATCCCGAACCGCAGACGGTCACGCTTACCCGCGCCAATCTGAACATTCCGCCGGTCGAATCGAAAATGCTGCCGGGCGCGGTGGGTTACCTCGATATCGGCGCGCTCAACGCCGAGCAGGTCAAGCAGGCCGCCGCCGACATCCGCCAGTTGCAGAAGGATGGCGCCCAGAAGTTGGTGGTGGATGTGCGGAATTGTTCAGTGGGCGCGCCCGAGGACGGCATTGCGCTGGCGAATCTGTTCCTCGCCAGCGGCCGGATCACCTACCTGAAGGGCCAAAAGGTTCCGGAGCAGGATTACGAGGCCGATCCCAATAAAGCGATCACCACTCTGCCCCTGGCAGTGCTGGTAAATCGCGGAACCGCCGATGGCGCCGAAATCGCCGCCGCGGCATTGGCCGGCAACAAACGTGGGCAAGTGGTGGGGGAGCGCACCTATGGCGATGCCGCATTGCGCAAGGCCCTCACCATGGATGACGGCAGCGCCATCATTCTTTCGGTGGCCAAGTATTATTCGCCCGATGGCAAAGCGATCCAGGACACCGGAGTAACGCCCGGCACGGCGGTGGCCGGCGTGGAGCCCCAGGTGGAGTACGACGACAACGGCGAGCCGATTACCGAACCCGAGCCGCAGCAGCAGCAGCCGAAACGGCTGGAAGACGATCCCGTGGTCAAGAAAGCCGTCGAGATCCTCGGCGTGGTCGCTAAGGCATAGCCGTTACTGTTTGCTGATTGTGTAATCCAGAGTCTCGGTGGCCGACCTGCTGTTGCCTTGCAACGCGGTGATCTTCAACTCGCAATGGCCGGGGTGAGCGGCGGCGCGTAAGACCAGAGGAATCGCTCCGCCTGCCCCACTGGCCGGCGGCAAATCGATCGTCCGCGACGCGATCACCTGCCCATCTGCCAGCGACTCGACCTCAATCCTCGGTTTCTCTGAATTGGCCTTGTCCGGGTAAACCACAAAGTAAGCCAGCGGCTGTGCCTTTGCGCTCAGCGTGGCCGCCAGTTCGGGAACCACGCGTGTGACCCGGCTGTGGCTGGGAAACTCGAAAGGGTCAGCTGCGTCCAGCGGACCGTTGACGGTCTCGATCTCCTGGGCCAGGACCACGCTGCTCAATCCAAGCCCCTGACGCGCCGGGGTCTGGAACTCCGTGGTCTCCACGCTGGCGCGGTTCACCTCTTCGTCCACTACCGCGGTTTCCACAGTGTAGCGCCCGGGCGAAAGCCGAATCGGGCGGCTGAAGGGGATGGTGCTCTTGCGTATCCGTTCCAGGTTCTCGTCGGGGACCTCGATCGGAACGTCCCGGCTGAACTTGTCCACCACCTGTCCCGTCGAATCCTTCACCAGAGCCAGGAGCGAAACGTGCAGGAGATGGCGTTTCTGACCCTCCAACGGCTTGGCCGTGAAGGCGGCAGCCGGCAGTTCGAACGCCAGGACCTGCTCGACTCCCGACGGCCTGGGACGAAACTGGTAGACCGCGCTGCGAAAATCGAAAACGTGCGGCTGTTGCTTGGCGTTGAGGGCAGCCAGGGCGATCATTTCCGGCAGTGTCAGTTCCCCGCTGCCGGGAAACGCGGGCAGCGCGTAATAGCCCGTGCGGCTCTGCACGTTCCACTCCGGCCGCGCCAGCTTCACCTCAATCGAGCGCAGCCGCCCATCGAGCTTATCGGAGGTCGACCGGTAAACGGCTTCATAGTGAGTGTCGATATCCTCGAGCACGTGCTGGAAAGGCTTGCGAAGGTCGTTGGTATTGCCAATCAGAAAGCCGCCAGTACCTTCGGAAATCGAGCGCAAGGTCGCCTGCGTGTCGCTGGTGCGAACTGCCATGTTCACGTAGTCGCCTTGCCGTGCATTCTCCATGCTGGCGCCGGCGTTGTTGGTTCTCAACCCCTGGTTCCTGCTCAAGGCCGCGGCGTGAGCCATCGTGTTATTGCCGGCCTGCACGTTGGAGTTCTGGGTCAAACCGTTCACATCCACGGCGTAAATCGTGATTTGCCCTTTGTTGGCCTCATCGAGCAACCCTTGAAACAGATCCGGATCGCCCGTTGAAGCCAGGCCCGTGCTCAGCAGAATGACGGTCTTGCGGCCGGGCAGCGGCCCGAGCTGATTCAAGAGCTCGCGCATCTGGTCCCACTGGCGCATCCCTTCGATGTGGCCAAAAGCGCGGCGCTGGTCCGCGAGCAGGCCGCGGAGGATCTGGAAGCTCTGGCTCGTGCCTACGTCCGCCCCCGCAATCGCGGTTTGCGCGATCTCTCCGCCGGTGATGGACAGCGCTGCCGTGCCGGACGAGGGGTCTACGGTAATCACCACCTGGTACGGCGCGGCGCTGAGCACGGCATCCGACATGCGGTCGAAAGAAGGCACCGGGCTATCGAGCAGTTTCGCGGCAATCTGGGACAATTCGACGCGGTTTGAAGTGAAACCGTGGAGTATGGTCAGCTTGTTTCCCAAGTGGAAGAATGCTACCGAAGAGCCGGGCGGCAAATTGTGGTCCAGAAACTGGCGCACCGCATCCAGCGCAAAACCGATCGTGTACGGGTCCAGGTTATGGAATACGAAGCAGACCAGGTTCACGGCCGGCAGAGGATTCGCAGCTGACAGCACTGCCGGCGCGGGCCCCTTCGCTTCTTTGGCTTCGGTGGCCTCCTGCGCGACCACCTCGCGCCCGCTAACCAGGCGGAAGCTGCTGATGGTCTGGCGCACGCCGTTTTCGTAAATGGCGACGTCTTCCGGCTTCAGGTTCTTCACCTGCCGTCCGCGGCTGTCGCGCACCACCATGTCCAGCACCACTTCCTGCACCGAGGTGCGGAAGGTGACGGCGGGCGCTTTCGTATCGGGCGCCTGAGCCGCCACGCGCTCGCCCGTCACCGAGATGAGGAACAGCGCGAAGACAAAGAGCACCCTCTGCACCATGGAACCATTCTATTCCATGATGCAGAACTGGCTGGGTCCGCGGTCGAGTGAACATGGGTCTCAGGAAAATGACCACTTTCGCGCGCCGCAGACCCTGGCTCAGCGCCCCTGCTATCCTCAGACTAAGAGGGGCGCGATGGGTGCCGGCAAGCCGATCCAGTGGTTCGCGTGCGGCGTTGTTTGCCTGTCTGCAGTGTTCGCATTCCAGCGCCCGTTCCGCCAATTCGAGGGCGTCGAGTACAGAATTCGCGACGTCCCGTTACCGGCCGATTACCGGGAGAAAACCGAGTGGGCCTTTGCGCGCCTGATGTTTCCTCCCGGCCCGCTGAACGGCTATCGCTACCGCGATCTCGACTGGCACGTGGGCGTCTCGCTCTGGACCCAGGATTTTCCGCGTGCCGACCGTCATTTTTCGCTTGCCGTGCGCCGCCTCACGCGCATCCACGTGCGCTCCGTCGAACAGCCCGTGAATCTGGATGAGGGCGATGCCTACGATTGGCCCTGGCTCTATGCCGTGCAGGTGGGCGAGTGGGGCCTCACTGACCGCCAGGGGCAGGAGCTGCGCGAGTACCTGCTGCGCGGCGGTTTTTTCATGGCGGACGATTTCCACGGCAACGCGGAGTGGGCCGAGTTCGAGTCGCGCATCCGCAGGGCGCTACCCGAGTTTCCCATCCGGGAGATTGCCGACGACGATGCCATCTTCCACACCGTCTACAACCTCGATCAGCGGATCCAGGTGCCCGGCCAGGCTCACCTGTACGCCGGATACAAATCCAACAACGGCCCGTCCAGCCGCGGCGCACACTGGCGCGCGATCTACGACAGCCAGGGCCGGATCATGGTTGCGATCTCTTACAACTCCGACATCGGCGACGCATGGGAGTACGCCGACGACCCGGATTACCCCGCCAGGTTCTCCGACCTCGCCATCCGGCTCGGCGTCAACTACATCGTGTACGCGATGACGCACTGACCGGCGGCGGAAAAATCCCAAGCATTGGGGGCCTTGACCGCGTGCGGAGTTCGGTAGCTGGCAGATTGCCGATGCGACAGCCTCTGCATGATCGCCGCCGCCGGCGTCCCTGCACCCGGTGACCGTGCCGCATCATCTGATACTGTAGATCCAATGCCCGGCGAAAACCCCTTCCAGGATCCGTTGCGTTTCGAACGGCGCATTCCGCCCTGTGCCGTGGTGATTTTTGGCGCCAATGGCGACCTCACCAAGCGCAAGCTGCTGCCCGCCCTTTACCGGCTGGCGTATGACCGGCGGTTGTCGCCCGGATTTGCCATCGTGGGCACTTCGCGCACTCCGCTGACCGACGACCAGTTTCGCGCCAAGATGAAAGAGGCGGTCACGGCGTTTTCCGAGGATACCCCGCTGGACGAGGACGTCTGGAGGGCGTTCGGCGAGGGCCTGCACTATGTGGCAGGCGATATCGGCGATGCCGCGCTGTTCCAGCGCATCGGCGAGAAGCTAGCCCATCTGGATGAAACCCACCAGACCGGCGGCAACGTTCTCTTTTACCTTTCCACCCAACCCAGCCAGTATGCGCTGGCGGCTCAGGGTATCGGCGCGGCCGGCCTGCAGCACGGCGCCGGCTGGCGCCGCCTCATTGTCGAGAAGCCCTTCGGCCATGACCTGGCCAGCGCGCGCGAACTGAGCGACCGCCTTCACGACGTCTTCGCCGAATCCGACGTCTACCGCATCGACCATTATCTGGGTAAGGAAACCGTGCAGAATATCCTGGCCTTTCGCTTCGGCAACGGGATCTTCGAGCCCCTCTGGAACCGGCGCTACATCAATCACGTGGAAATCACGGCCGCGGAATCAATCGGTGTGGAAGGCCGCGGCGCTTATTACCAGGAAGCCGGCGCGCTCGCCGACATGATCCAGAACCACCTCTTACAGGTGATGGCCACCATCGCCATGGAGCCCAGCGCCAGCTTCCAGGCCACCAGCGTGCGGGACGAGCGCTCCAAACTACTGCGCTCGATGAAGCCGATGAAGCCCGATGAGATTCGCATGCATGCGGTAGCGGGTCAATACGGACCGGCGCGCATCGGCGACGAGGATGTGCCCGGATTTCGCCAGGAGCCCGGGGTAAGTCCTGGTTCGAATACCGACACTTATGCCGCGGTTACCCTCTTTGTGGACAATTGGCGCTGGGCGGGCGTGCCGTTTTATGTCCGCACCGGCAAGCGGCTGCCGAAGCGGGTCACCGAGATCGCCATCCATTTCAACCAGGCCCCGCTCGCGATCTTCGATGGCGAAATGGCGGACGGCACGCCGAACCTGCTGATCGTGCGCATCCAGCCGGAGGAGGGCATTTCGCTTAAGTTCCTTTCCAAGCGGCCCGGCGCCGGTATGAAGCTGCGTCCCGTGTCGATGGACTTCAACTACGGCTCCAGCTTCGGAGAGCGCTCGCCTTCCGCCTATGAAACGCTGCTGCTCGATGCCTTGCTGGGCGACGCCACGCTGTATACGCGGCAGGACATGGTGGAAGCCAGTTGGGCCGTGGTCGAGCCGATCCAGAACGCCTGGCACGCGGACGGCTTCGAGTTTCCCAATTACGCCGCGGGCACGTGGGGCCCGGCGGCCGCTGACGCCATGCTCGCGCGCCGCGGCCATGCCTGGAGGAAACCCTAATGCCAGCCACACCACCGGAGAAGATTCTCAAGGAGCTGGCTGATCTCTGGGTGGCCACCAGCAAGCAGGAGGGCGCAGAAGCCGCGCAAGGCGTGCTGCGCGCTTGCAGCATGACGCTGATCGTCATCGCCGAAGACCGCGATGACCCTTCCGCCATGGGTGAGACCATCGCCGCTCTGATGCCGGAACATCCGGCGCGCACCATCGTCGTCCGCCTTACCGGCGACGGCGACCGTTCGATCGGCCAGCGTGTCTTCGCCCAGTGCTGGACGCCTTTCGGCCAGCGGCGCCAGATCTGCTGCGAGCAGATCGAGATCACCTGTTCGGACGCCTCGCTTGCCGATGTGCCATCGGTGGTGCTTCCGCTCGAAGTGCCGGACCTTCCGGTCATTCTGTGGTGCCGGAGCCCGCGCCTGCTCGATATGGCCGAGTTCCGCCCCTTGGCCCGCATGGGCTGGCGGGTACTGGTGGACAGCGGCGCCATGCCCGATGCCCGCACCGCTCTCCGGCATCTGGCGGACGAAGGCTCGCGCGGCACCCTGCTGGGCGACCTCGCCTGGACCCGTCTCACCCGATGGCGGCAAATCCTGGCGCAGATCTTCGAGGATCCGCGCAACACCAGCAGCCTCGCCGGCCCCGCCCGCATCACCGTCAGTGACGCGGGCGTGGTCACCACCCGAGCACTCTACATGGCCGCATGGATGGCCGGCGCGCTGGATTCAGCAGGTGTCGGCGCCACCGTCGAGGTGCGCACCAGGGCAGCGCAAACCTTCGCCGAAATCGCCTGCGGCGCCTTCCGGGCCCGCCTGGAGCGCGAAGACGGCCACCTCTCGGCCACCGTCAACGGGCTTTCGCAATGCACACTCCTGCCGAAGCCGGACGACTACCTGCTGCTCCGCGAGGAGCTCGGTATTTCAGGCCGCGACCCGGTATTTGAGAAAACACTGGCATCTGCTGCCCGGTTTGCGTATGCTACCGATGAGTGAGTGTTCAGTATCATACCAGCCAGAATGCGCCCGCTGCCGCCGAGGCGTGCTCTGCCCACATCATCGGTCTGCTCGAGGCCGCGCTTGCCAGCCAGGAGCAGGCTACCCTGGCGGTCTCCGGCGGCGTAACGCCGAAGTGGATGTTCGAGCACCTGGCAGCGTCGAAGCTGCCGTGGAACCGCACCCATCTCTTCTTCGTGGACGAGCGTATGGTCCCGCCGTCCGACGAAGCCAGTAATTTCAAGCTGGCCAATGAACACCTCATCCTGCCGGCGCAAGTGCCCCACACGAGCGTGCACCGCATTCTGGGTGAGCTGGCGCCGGGAGCGGCGGCCCAGCGCTACAGCGCCGAGATCCGCTCTTTTTTCGGCTTAAACGAAGGGGATCTCCCGCGTTTCGATGTGGTGCATCGCGGCATGGGGCCGGACGCGCATACGGCCAGCCTCTTTCCCGGAGACTCATTGATCGAGGACCGCGAGGGCATCGCCGCGGCGACTTTCGCCGCCCGGTTCCGGCAATGGCGGGTCACCCTGCTGCCGGGCGTTCTGATCGCCGCCAAGCGCACCGTTCTCCTGGTCACGGGGGACGATAAAAAAGAGGCGCTGCGGTCGGTAATCAAAGGCGAGTACGATCCCATGAAGTACCCCGCGCAACTCGCCACCCGCCCCGGTCACGGCGTCGCCTGGTTCCTCGACGAAGCTGCCGCGGCGCTTATGGAACAGTAGCTGGGCATGCTTCCCGCCTGACCGTTGACCACCGATGGCCGCGTAGGAAGTTACACTAAAATCATATGGAATGGACCGAAGCCGTATCCCGCCACGCCGTTCCCATTCGCGTGCCGGCACCAACGGCGGCGGAACGTGCAGCGCGCATCGACCTGGCTCTGAACCGCGGCGCGCAGGCCTTGGAATCCCTGCAGAATCCCGCGGGCTGGTGGTGGGGCGATCTCACGGCGGACACCACGCTCGAATCCGACTACGTCCTTTTCCATCTCTGGCGCCATCAGCCGGACGCCGATGGCGAATGGCGGCCGCCTGACGCGCAGCGCATCGGCAATGCCTGCCGCTCCATCCTGCGCCGCCAGCTCTCCGATGGCGGCTGGAACATTTACCCTGGCGGGCCCTCGGAAATCAATGCCACCGCACGCGCCTACACGGCGTGCAAACTGGCCGCCTCGGTCGCCGGCATCGATCCCGATTCGCAACCGATGCGCCGCGCCCGCGACCGCGTGGTGTCGCTCGGCGGCCTGCAGGCCGCCAACAGCTACACCAAAATCAACTTCAGCCTGTTGGGACTGTATCCGCGCCAGTGGGCGCCCAGCGTGCCGCCGGAAATCGTGCTCGCGCCGGGTGACATCCTCTATGAGATGTCCTCCTGGACGCGCGCCATCCTGGTGCCGCTCTCCATCGTGCAAGCTGTCGGCAAGCCCAAAGTCACGCCGCATGGCATCGGCGTGGATGAGCTGCTGCGTCCCGCCGCCAGATTCTCCCTGCCCAAGCGCGACGCCGCGGCCCTCCTGTTCCAGCAAGTGGACCGCGCCGTCAAGCTCTGGGAAAAGCGCGGGCTGAAGAACGTGCGTGCGCGCGCCATCCGCGAGGCCGAACGCTGGATGCTGGAGCGCACCCGCCACACCCACGGTCTCGGCGCGATTTACCCCTCCATGATGTACTGCATCATGGCGCTGGAGGCGCTCGGCTATCCGGAAGACCAGCCGGACCTGGTCGAAAGCGTCCGCCACTTCGAGGACCTGATTCTCGAAGGCGAAGATCATTTCCAGTTTCAGCCCGCCGTGTCGCCCCTCTGGGACACGGCCATTTGCGCTTATGCGCTCGGCGAGCTGCAACAACTGCGGGCCGGCAGCGAGGCCTGGGCGCCTTCGTCCGCCGCCCTCACCCGCGCCGCGGACTGGATGCTCTCACGAGAAGTGCGGCGCAAAGGCGATTGGGCGGTCAAGCGGCCTGACCTGGTGCCTTCCGGCTGGGCGTTCGAATTCGCCAACGAATTCTACCCGGACGTGGATGATTCCGCCATGGTGTTGCTCGCGTTCAGCCACGCCCGTGCGAGCAACGCCCGGTTGCAGGCACGCGCCGAACGGCGGGCCCTCGACTGGATCGTGGGTATGCAATCATCCGACGGCGGCTGGGCCGCCTTCGACGCCGATAACGACTGGCGCATTCTCAATAAGGTCCCCTTCGCCGACCACAACGCCATGCTCGATCCGACGTGCCCCGATATCACCGGCCGGGTGATCGATGCCCTGATCCAGCGCGGTTTGCCCACGGACCACCCCGCCATCGAGCGCGGCGTGCAGTTTCTGCTGCACGCGCAGGAGCGCGATGGAAGCTGGTATGGCCGGTGGGGCGTCAACTACATCTACGGTACATTCCTGGCGTTGCGCGCGCTACGCATGGCGGGGGGCGCCCGGGCGCAGCCGGCCATCGACAAGGCCGCTGCCTGGATTCGCCGCGCCGCCAACCGCGATGGCGGATGGGGCGAATCCTGCCAGAGCTATCGCGACCACCACTTTGTCGCCGGGCCCTCCACCGCGTCGCAAACCGCCTGGGCCGTCCTCGGTCTTTGCGCCGCCGGCGACGTCACGTCGGCCGCCGCCGGCCGTGGCGTCACTTACCTGTTGGAAACCCAACAACCCAACGGCCGTTGGAAGGAAGACCAGGCCACCGGCACGGGCTTCCCCAACGTTTTTTACCTGACTTACCACCTATACCGGGATTACTTCCCGCTGCTGGCGCTGGCTACGGTGCAAGCGAGTGGGGGACGGCGGCAGACGGCATAGATGCGGAAGGAAGGCGGCTGCTGCGCGTGCCCAGCCACGACGGCCCGGCGCACCCGCGGCTGAAGCCCCTGCACTACTCGTATTGCAGCGCGACCACCGGGTCCAGGCGGGCGGCCTTCAAAGCGGGCCAAGTGCCGAAGAACAGGCCCACGCCTACGCTCACGCACACTCCGAGTGCGGCGGCCCACAGCGGCACCGAGGTCGGCAGGCTGGGGAAGATCAGGCGGAAAGTCGCCGAGATCAGCCAGCCCAGCGTCATTCCGGCCAGGCCGCCCATGCCCGTCAGCACCACCGCCTCGGTGAGGAACTGAATTACGATGTCGGAACGTTTCGCGCCTACAGCTTTGCGAATGCCGATCTCGCGCGTCCGCTCGGTCACCGACACCAGCATGATGTTCATCACTCCGATGCCGCCCACCAGCAGGCCTATCGAGCTCAGCGCCACCATCAGCAGCGCCACGGTGGAGGTGATGCGGTGGAAATCCTCGATCATCTGGCTGCCGGTGGAGAGCCAGAAATCGTCCGGTTTGTTGGGCGGCGTCTTGCGCATGATGCGCAGCGCCACCTCGCTCTCATCCATCGCACGATTGATCATGCCCTTCCTGGCGATGATTACGAACATGATCTGATTGGCGGTGGGGAACATCTTGTGCATGGTGAAGAAGGGCACCAGGATGCGCTGGTCCGGCTGCCCGGGGAAACTCACCCGCTGCCCGATCACACCCACAACCTGGAGCAGGTGGCCGTCGACTTCGATCCACTTACCGATCGGGTCGTCGCCCTGAAACAGCGCTTTGTCCACATTCTCCCCGATGACCACCACCGGCTGACGGCGGCGATTCTCTTCATCGGTGAAGAAGCGGCCGCGCAGCATCTTTTGCGCTTCGCCCGTGGCGTAGCCTTCCTCGGTTCCGCCGAAGCTGATCTGGTACAGATCGCGGCCGTGGTATTTGACGTGGTCTGCCCATTGCCCCGGCCCGAATATGTTGGGCGTCAGCAGGTAAGGCGACACGTGGTCTACCGAGGGGCAACGCTCGGCCAGTTCCTGCGACTGTTCCCAGGTGAACGGCTTGCGTTTCAACTCCTCCGGCGTCGCTCCGTGGAACATCAGTTTGAATTGGAAGGACAGGATCGTCTCCGGGCCGAATGAGCGGATGATGTCCGTCATCACGTCGTTGACGCCGGTGACGATCGAGCCCACGGCAATCACCGCGCCCGTGCCGATGATCACGCCGAGCACGGTGAGGACGCTGCGCGTCTTGTGTTCGAGCACGGTGGCCAGGGCCATGGCTGCGGAAGAGCGGATCTCGGAAAAGGTCATCGCTCCCACCTCAGGGCGTGAATCGGATCCAGCTTGGCCGCGCGTTGCGCAGGGTAGACGCCGAAGAACAGTCCCACCAGCGCCGAGACACCCACGCCAACCACCACGGCCGATGGCGGCACCACCATCGGCATGGGCGTCGCGGCGCGCACCACTATGGTCAGGAGCCAGGCGGCGATCACGCCCATCAGTCCGCCGGTGGCGGCCAGGAGCGACGATTCAATAAGAAACTGCCGCATGATGTCGCCGTTGCGCGCTCCCACCGCTTTGCGAATCCCGATCTCATAAGTGCGCTCCGTCACCACCGCCAGCATGATGTTCATGATCACCACGCCGCCGACCACCATAAAGACGGAAACGATGCCCACCGCCATGGTGGCCAGCGTCTTGGTGATCCTGTCCCACAGCGCCACCAGCGACGAAGAGGCCAGCAATCCGAAATTGTCGTCCTGGTTCGGGTGCAGTTTGCGGTGCGCGCGCAGCAGCACCCGCACTTCGTCCTGTGCGTCGTCCAGGTGATCGTGATCGAGCGCGAGCGCGTTGAAGGTGGCCTCGGGGTGCGATCCGAATATTTTGAGGAAGGTGCCGAGCGGGATCATCACGAAGTTGTCCTGCGAGAAGCCGAAGACGGAGCCCTTCTTGTCCGCGACGCCGATCACTTCGAACGGCTTGCCGTCGAGTGAGATAGTCTTGCCGATGGCGTCGCTGTCTTTGAAAAAGCGCTCCTGGACGTCGTGCCCGATGAAGGCCACGTCGGTGTGGCGCTGGTCATCGAAGTCGGCGATAAATCTGCCCGCCACTACGCCCAGGTCGGAAATCACCGCCATGTTCGGGGTCACGCCCGTCATCCCCACGCCATCCATCACCTGCCCGCGGTAGTGGACGCTCACGCTCTGTGACGCCGACATGCCGAATTCCCGTGTCAGCGTGAGGTGACTTTTCAGGTATTGAAACTCCTCCAGGGTCAGCTTGGGGTTCCGCCGGTCCAATTCGATCATCTTCTTGGGGTCGAAGTCGCCCAGCAACGGGATGCGCTGCACCTGAAACCCATCCGTGCCCATGTCGGAGACCTGCTGGGCCACGTACACGTCCATCCCGTGGACCATGGACATCACCACGATCAACGTCGTGGTGGCGAGGATCACCCCGAGCAGCGTCAGAAAACTGCGCAATTTGCTGGAAAATACGCTCCGCACAGCGACCAGCATCGCTTCGCGGTAAGAAGCCAAAGCCCGCATGATACCCGATTCAGCCTGCCTGCACTGCCGCTACGTCCTCCGGAAGGGTACAAAATGCTCTCCACGTCTCTCACATCGAGGACGCCGCCCCTGATCCCACATTAGCGCAAATGTGCGCACGGCTGCCCAAGTCCCTTGGGGCACAATGCTTCGCTGCGCGGCCGTGTTCTACAGGGCATACGCGAGTCGCCGCCCAAAGTTCCGGCAAAGTCTATTCCGTTGTGCGTTGCCGACTTAGCTCTGTCCGAATGCACAATCGGCACACGCTCCGCTACCTTTGACGAACCGGGCAATCCGCGCGATTATGGAGTACTGGGTTCAGGCAAATACCGGCGCCGCGGGTCCGAAACCCGCCGCCGCTCCGGAGCCTCCGGGGCGCGCCGTTTGCGATCGGATCCGAATGATCGACGCGGAGTGCGCCGCAAGAGAAAGGAAAAAAATGAGGGCAGGTTTGAGAATATGGTGTCTCGGTCTCGCGGTGAGCGCTTGGACCGCGGCCGTATCCGCACAGGAACCGGTGAAGCTGGTCCGGCTGAACGTGGTGGCGGTCGACGCACAGGGCAAACCGGTGGGCGATCTCGCGGCCAGCGATTTTCATGTCGTGGACGATGGCAAGTCCGAGAATATTGCGCTGTTTCACTCGGGCGGCTTCGGGCCGGCAGCCGCTGCGAACGCGGGCCAATTCACCAACCGGCCGTCGCCGCCGCCGCACACCACCGTGATTCTGTTCGATTGCATGAACCACCTGCGCAGCGAGTGGCTGTACGCTGCCCAGAAGGTCAGCTCTTCGCTGAAACAGATCGCGGATGCCGGCTCCGTCTACTTTTATTTGATGAACCCTGCCGGGGAACTGAGTGGCCTTCACCCGCTCCCCGATTCGCCGGGTGCGGCACCCAATAAGACCTGGAATCAAAGCATCGACACGATGCTGACCAAGGAGATCAAGGGCCTAAAGGCCAGACCCGCCGGAATGGCCGATGAAGTGGTGACCAAGAAGACCTATGTGGCGTTGGAGGGCCTGGGCAAGCAACTGGCGAATTACGCGGGACGCCGCGACATCGTCTGGGTGCTCGGCGGTGTTCCCTACACCTGGAAGGAGAACACGAAAAACCCCTGCATCGGCATCTGGGTCGGCTGCGGGCTGTACGCGGAACACTTGAGCGTGAACCTGGACTTGAACGACACGATCGTCGACCTGCTCACCTTCACCGACCTGGATACGGACAAGACGGTAGACATGGAGGCGATGGCGGCGCTGACTGGCGGCAGCCTCACCTACGGGAATAAGGGCGGAGAAATCGCCCAGGTCATTCAGCAACTCGACGAAAGCGCCGGCGCCAGTTACACCCTCGCTTACGATCCCTCCGCGGTCAGTTGGGACAACAAGTTTCACCAGGTGAAGATTGCATGTGACCGCAAGGGCGTGAAATTAATCGCCAAGACTCGCTACTACGCGCTGCCCGATTCGCGGCCCGCCCAGGACCGGGAGATGGGCGCTTTGCGCGCCGCGTTCGCGAACCCCTCGGACGTCTCGGACATCGGCCTGCGCGCGACGATCGCACCCGGCAAAGCCCCGAACACACTGAAGGTTGATTTGCGGGTGGCACTGCGCGACGTGCTGATGCAGGAAAAAGACGGCCAGTTCAGCACCCAGTTGACCGTGCTGTTTTCCCGGCGCACCGCAACCGGGCCGGAAGGCGATCCGGTAATCGGCGGCCTTGACCCCCATTTCACCCAGGCCCAGCGCGATGCTTTCGAGAAAGACGGCTTCCCGATTCCCAACGAGTATCCGATCGACAGTGCGACCAAGCTGGTGCGTTTAATCGTTGCCGATCGCGCTACCGATTTGGTGGGCTCACTCACCATCCCCATCGCCCCGGGACAATAGGGTGGGGCCGGTTTTCAATCCGCCAACGCCGATCTGCCGGCGTTCGCCCGACGGCACAATTGTGTCCGGCGGGCGCGCCAGTGACGACGAAGCGCGCCCTGCCAGCGTGCCCGCGCACGCAGCGCGCCAGGATCGCAACCATGCTAGAATCGCCTCCTGAACCCCGGGTCTCTTGTCGATCATGTACCGGCTTTTCGCTTGCGTGACAATTGCCGTGGCACTGGCGCTCTGGGCGGCGCCGCCCGGTTCGGGCCCGATCCGCTTCGAAGAGATCGCGGGCCGGTCCGGATTGCATTTCACCACCGAAAACTCGCCGACTCCCAACAAAAACCAGATCGAGCCGATGGTCGCGGGCGCCGCGTTGTTCGACTACGACGGCGACGGCTACCTGGACGTGTATTTGATCAATGGCGCCGCGCTACCCTCGATGCGCAAGGAATCACCGCGATACTGGAACCGGCTGTTTCACAACAACCGCGACGGCACGTTTACCGATGTCACCCAGAAGGCGGGTCTGGCGGGCGCCGGCTACGGCATGGGTGTGGCCGTCGGCGACTACGATAACGACGGCTGGCCGGACGTGTTTGTCGCCAATGTGAACGGCAACCAGCTATTCCATAACAACGGGGACGGAACCTTCACCGACGTAACTGAGAAAGCCGGCGTTGGCGGAGCCATTATGGACGGCGCCAGAATGTGGGCCGTCGGCGGCGGATGGTTCGACTATAACAACGACGGCCTGCTCGATCTTTGGGTGGTGAATTACTGCAAGTGGAAGGTAAATGAGGACCCGTATTGCCCGCTCAAAAGCGGAGTGCGCGCTTATTGTTCCCCCAGGTACTACCCTCCGCTTCGCAGCACGCTTTACCGGAACAATGGAAATGGGACCTTCACCGATGTAACCGAAGTAACTGGTCTCGCGCCGCACTTAGGCAGAGGTATGAGCGTTTCCTTCGCCGACTACGATGGCGACGGTTTTCTGGACGCTTTCGTGGCCAACGACGCCACTCCGAACTTTCTGTTTCACAATATGGGTGGCAAGCGGTTTGAGGAAGTCGGCCTGCTCGCCGGGGTGGCGTACAGCCCCGATGGCAGCACGCTTTCCGCCATGGGGTCCGATTTCCGCGACGTCGACAACGATGGTCTGCCCGATATCTGGCACACCTCCGTCGAGCACCAGACGTTTCCGTTCTACCGCAACCGCGGCAGGGGCGCGTTCATCGACATGACGGCCGCCGCCGGGCTCTCGCGCACCGCCAATATGTCCGGCTGGAGCAATGGCATTTTCGATTTCGACAACGACGGCTGGAAGGATCTGTTCGTCGTACGTTCCAACGTGATGGAAAATATCGAGCTGGCCACCAACCGCAGGTACCCGGAGCCGAATTCGGTGTTCCGCAATCTCGGCAACGGGAGATTCGAGGACGTCAGCAGCCTCGCCGGGCCAGACTTCCAGCTGGAGGCGCCTCATCGTGGCGCAGCTTTCGGCGACCTCTTCAACGATGGGCATGTCGACGTAGTGGTTCCCGTGCTGGGCGGCGCCGTCAAGCTGTTTCGCAATGTCTCGGGTCGCGACAACCACTGGATTCTGTTCAAGCTGGTGGGCACGCGCAGCAACCGCATGGGCCTGGGCGCTCAACTGCGCATCACCACCGCAGACGGCCAGTCCCAGTGGAATGAGGCAACCACCGCCAACGGCTACGCAGCTTCCAGCGATCCCCGCGTCCATTTCGGCCTGGGATCCAACCGCCGCATCCGCGAACTCGAGATTCGGTGGCCCAGCGGCGCGCGCCAGGTGCTGAGCGATCTGGAAGTGGATCGCATCATGACCGTCGAGGAACCAAAGCGCTAATGATCGCTTGAGGGGCGGTAGCCGTCGAAACGGAAGCGGGCAACGGGGGCACCGTCCCGGGCGCGGATCTCGATGACGCTTTCCGCCTCCTCGGGCACTCGATTGCTCAGGAAAATGTAAGCGGAGCCGGCGGGGATGGTCTGGACAGAAGGCCTGGCAACTCTCTCCATCTCGTTCAGCAAATCCCAATTCACGCGCAGCGCGACGGGCGAGCGGTCGGCGATGGCAAACTGGTACGCGTATCTGTCGGCAAATCGCGAAGCGGAGATCTTCAGCGTGAGATCGATCTGCACGGTAGCGCCGCCGGCGGCAAGCGAGCCGCGAATGGAGTAATTCTTTACGCGCGCGTCGCTCTCGATCAGATCGGGATAACCTTCCTCGCGGTCTGCGCTGCCCTCCTCCGGCTCGCGGCGCATGCGGACGGCGAGCGACTTTTCCGGTGCGCCGATCCAGAGCTGGCTGGCGGCCGTGCGTTCGGCGGAGGCGCAGCAGAAAGCCACCTCCAACTGGCCGGCGACGGAGGCGCGGTCTATGCCTGCATCGGGCCAGCGCACCGGCACCGGCGCAGCGCCGAGGTTGTGCACCTGATTCGCGAAGCAGTAGCGGGCCTTGGCGGTGGTCCGGGATGCAGAGCGCCATTCGAGCACGCCGGGCGCGGCGCCTCGTTCAGACGGGCCGCCGGAAGGGCACACATCCGCGGCCTTGGCGGTGGGCAGGAGGAGCAGGGCCAAGGTCAAGGCCAGGGGCAAGGCCAGGGTCAAGGCCAGGCAGGAGTGCACCATGGCAGCGGCCGGCGGCACCAATTGGCAGCCGGCACGCCGGTAGTCAACCCGCCCGCAATTCTTCTCCATCCGCGCGCGCTGCATAAGAATCAGAACACCTCTCAATGCTATCCTGAAACCAGCATCCCCGATTTGGATACACACGCTTGAAAATCGGCTTTGTCAGTTTAGGCTGTCCCAAAAACCTGGTCGATAGTGAAGTCATGATGGGCGCCCTGGTGGCGCGCGGCCATGAGTTGACGCCCCACCCAGGCGACGCCGACGTGCTGGTGGTGAACACTTGCAGCTTCATCGACTCCGCCAAGAAGGAATCCGTCGACACCATTCTGGAGATGGCCGAATATAAGAAAACCGGCCGCGCGCGAAAGCTGATCGTCGCCGGCTGCCTGGTGGAACGGTACCGCGGCGACATCCGCAAAGAGATGCCGGAAGTGGATGCGCTGGTAGGCACGAATGAGCTCGAACGCATCGTGGGGTTGTGCGAAGGTTGGGAAGACGGCGCCGGTGCCGCGCCCGCGGCCCCTTATCTCTATCACGATCTCACGCCGCGCGTGCTCTCAACGCCACGCCACTTCGCGTACATCAAGATTGCCGAAGGCTGCGACCACCCGTGCAGCTTCTGCGTGATTCCGCAGTTCCGCGGCGCGTTTCGCAGCCGGCGGTTCGAATCCGTGATCGCCGAAGCCACGCGCCTGTTTCAACAGGGCGCGAGGGAAATCAACCTGATTGGCCAGGATACGACCTGCTACGGCGAAGACCTCGGCCTGCGCGACGGCCTGGCCGCTCTGCTGGGACGGCTGGCGCAGATCGACGCCGGGCACGAGACCTGGATCCGCTTCCTTTACGCCTATCCGAACAAAGTGACCCAGCGGCTGCTGGATGCGATTGCCGCGCACCGGGCGCTGGTGAAGTACCTCGACATGCCGCTGCAACATGTGAGCGCGCGCGTGCTGCGGAGGATGAAGCGCGGCGGCTCAGGCGAGATTTTCCTGCGGCTGATCGAGCGCATCCGCCGCACCATTCCAGGCGTCGCGATTCGCACCAGCTTCATCGTGGGGTTTCCGGGCGAGACCGCGGAGGATTTTGAGGAGCTTTGCCAGTTCGTCCAAGCCGCGCGCTTCGACAACCTGGGAGTGTTCCTTTATTCGGATGAAGATTCGAGCGGCAGCTATGCGTTGGACGGAAAAGTGGACGCGCGCACCAGGCGCAGCCGCCAGCGGCGGCTGATGGCGCTGCAGCGCAAAATCGCGCGCGCACGCAACCGCGCGCTGGTGGGAACGGAAGTTCCGGTGCTGGTGGAGGGCCTTTCAGCGGAAACCGACTTGCTGTGGGAAGCGCGCATGTCCACGCAGGCGCCGGAAATCGACGGCGTGACGCTAATCAACGACGTGGAGGGCGCGGCTCCGCGGCGCGGCGAGATTCGCCGGCTGCGCATCACCGGAGCGCACGATTACGATGTGTTGGGCACGCTGCTGGCGCCCACCGAGGCCGCGCCGGCGCCGGCACCGCCGGGGCTGGTGCATATCGAGCCGCTGGCCGCGCGGTTATGAAGTGCCCGGCGTGCAAGAAAGAAGTTGCCCCGGGCGATCCGGAATTCCCGTTTTGCAGCGAGCGATGCCGCACTATCGACCTGGGAAACTGGGCGTCGGGGAAATACGTGATCTCCACGCCGCTGTCTCCGGGCGGTGCGGATGAACTGAAAACCGACGAAGATGAGTGAGGCCGTGCCCGCGAAACCAGTTGATGCCGGCGAGAGAGCCTCCTGCACCGCGACAGGGCTTTCCAGCGGTGGCGGCGAGTCCCAAGGCTCACCCATGGGGCTGCCGCCCTTCGCCGTCCGGGCTTGCCCTGTGAGCGCTGCGTTAGCGCCCACGCGACTGGCATGGCGCGGGGACGTGAATCAACCGGGCGACGATGAATAGCGGACCGCGCCACCGAATCGCGTTCGCGATCGCCACCTGGTTCGGCTGCGGCCGGTCGCCTTGGGCGCCGGGCACGGCGGGCTCGGCGGCGGCGGTCGTCATCGCAGCCGCGCTCCATCGCTACGCGGGATTTGCGCCATGGCATTTTCTGCTGCTCGCGGTTGCGCTGGCTGGTCCGGCGGTGTGGGCCGCGGGAGTTGCGGAGAGCGCTTCAGGATTGAGGGATCCTGGTTTCGTGGTGGTGGATGAGGTGTTGGGACAGTGGATCGCGCTGGCCGCAATCCACCACTGGAGTTGGGTCGGCTGTGTGGGCGCCTTCGTTTTGTTCCGGCTCTTCGATATCCTGAAGCCGCCGCCGGTGCGGCAACTGGAATCCCTGCCGGGAGGGTTTGGCATCAACGCCGATGATGCCATGGCGGGCTGCTATGCCGCACTTGTGCTATTGCTGGCGGGATGGTTCAATCTATTATAAATGTCCCTCCGGAAATCATCCGCATCCCGGCCGCAGATTGCGAAGGTCTCCCCGCACGCCGCCATCGCCGGTGGTGAGTTCCAGATTCGCGGGAAGGGATTTGCCAAGTCGGACCGGCCGCGCGTCATGATCGGCGACGTGGGCGCGCCGATCGTGATCGGTTCGGATTCATTTGTCATCGCGCGCGTGCCGGAGGGCGCGACCGCCGGCGAACTGGTGATCGAGAGCGGCAAACAGGCAAGCGAGACCTGGGCTTGCGATATCGGCGTGCCGATCGCGGAGAACCTGCACCCGGTAGGCAACCCGGCCATCGATTCGGTGGGCAACATTTACAGCACCTTCAGCGGTTCGCGCGGGCAGAAGGTGCCGGTGGCGGTTTACAAAATCGATCTAAACTTCAACATGAAGCCGTTTCTCAACGACCTCATGAACGCCACCGGCCTGGCGCTCGATGCGGAAGGCCTGCTCTACATTTCCAGCCGCTACGACGGCTTCGTCTACCAGGCGGCGCCCAGCGGCAATGTGACGGTGTACGTGGAAGGCATGGGCGTTGCGACCGGCATCGCATTCGACGGGGAGCGGAATCTGTACGTGGGCGATCGCAGCGGCACTATTTTCAAGATCAACACCGAACGGCAGGTCTTCGTGTTTGCGACCATCGAGCCTTCCATCGCCGCCTACCATCTGGCATTCGGTCCAGACGGCTACCTTTACGTCGCCGGTCCCACCACGTCGAGCTTCGATTGCATACAGCGGGTCTCGAGTCATGGTGAGGTGGAAGTGTTCTATCGCGGTCTGGGCCGGCCTCAGGGTCTCGCGTTCGACGAAAACGGCAACTTGTATGTGGCGGCTTCGATCGGCGGGCGCAAGGGCGTGGTGCGGGTGACGCCGGACCGCGACGCGGAGCTCTATCTGTCCGGGCCGGGCATCGTCGGTCTGGCCTTTTCGCCCTCGCGCGCGCTGGTGGTCGCGACCACCAATGCCCTGTTCCGGGTCGACGTCGGAATCAAGGGCCTTCCGCTTTACTGATGAACGCCGAAATCATCGCGGCCGGCACCGAACTGCTGACGGCGGAGCGCGTCGACACGAATTCGCTCTACCTCACAGGTGAGCTCAACAACCTGGGCGTGGAGGTGACCGCCAAGGCGGTGATCGGCGATGACCGCGACCGTTTGGCGGACTCGGTGCGCGCGGCGCTATCGCGTTCGCCCATCGTGATTCTTTCGGGTGGCCTCGGACCCACGGAAGACGACGTTACGCGCGAAGCCGTGGCCCTGGCGCTCGATCGCAAACTGGTCTTTCGCGCGGAGATCGCGGCGCAACTGGAAGTACGCTTTGCGCGCATGAAGCGCAAGATGGTGCAGGTGAACAAGCGGCAGGCGTTCGTCATCGAGGGCGCCGATGTGCTCCCCAACGACCGCGGCACCGCGCCCGGTCAATGGGTGGAGGACTCGGGCCGAGTGGCGATATTGCTGCCCGGGCCGCCGCATGAGCTGAAGGCGATGTTCGAGCGCCAATGCCTGCCCCGCTTGCGCCGGCTGGCGCCGGGCCAGGCGATCCGCACCCTGGTGCTGCGCGTCACCGGGATGCCGGAATCCGATCTCGACCAGCTCATCTCGCCGGTCTACAAGAAATACCTCAACCCGGTTACCAGCATCCTGGCCGGCAATGGCGATATTCAGGTGCACCTGCGCGCCCGCTGCGCCAGCGAGGGCGAAGCGGAAGCGCTGCTGGCCGAAGTGGGCGCGCCCATCGAAGCGCTGTTGGGTGACAAGGTTTACTCGCGCAACGGCGATCCGCTCGAGGTGGTGGTGGGAGAGATGCTGCGAAAAGCGGGCGCCACCGTGGCGGTGGCGGAGAGCCTGACCGGCGGAATGCTGGGTGAGCGTTTTACCAGCGTCCCCGGCAGCTCGGGGTACTTCCTCGGCGGCTTCATCACTTACTCGAACGTCATGAAGGTGGAGTTGCTCGGTGTGGATGCGCAGTTACTCGCCCATTTTGGGGCCGTGAGCCGGGAGACTGCCGAAGCCATGGCCGCCGGTGCCCGCCGCCGAACCAACACCACTTATGCGCTGGCGGTGACCGGCGTGGCCGGGCCCGATTCGGGTGAGGAGGCGGCGCCGGTAGGGACAGTCTACGTCGCGCTGGCCGATCCCGAAAAGACCGTCGCTTTCCATCGTCAGTTCATCGGCGATCGCGCGCGCATCCGCGTATTCACCACCCAGATGGCGCTCGACGTGCTGCGGAGAAGGTTGATCGGGCGGCCGTAGGGATGGAGCGCGCCCGACCGCGCTGTCTAAGACCTGAGCGGATTGGCGCGGCACGTGCGTGCGCCACAGTGCCCTAGAGCCCGTTGCTCCTGTGGTTCACCAGGGCCAGGAATTCGTCGCGGGTTTTCTTCTGGGTGCGGAAAGCGCCCAGCATGGCGCTGGTCATCGCGCCGGAGTGCTGTTTCTCCACGCCGCGCATCATCATGCAGAAATGGCGCGCCTCGCAGATCACACCGACGCCGACCGGGTCGATCACTTCTTCGATCGTCTGGGCCACTTGCTGGGTGAGGCGTTCCTGGATCTGCAGGCGGCGCGCGAAAACGTCGACAATACGGGGAATCTTGCTCAGGCCGATCACGCGGCTGCGCGGGATGTAGGCGACATGGATCTTCCCGAAGAAAGGCAGCAGATGGTGCTCACACATGCTGAAGAACTCGATATCGCGCACTACCACCATCTCGTCATATTTCACTTCGTAGAGCGCGCCGTTGAGCACTTTGCGGACGTCGGTGCGGTAGCCGCTGGTGAGGAACTGGAGCGCCTGATCGACGCGTTCGGGCGTGCGGCGCAGACCCTGCCGGCCGGGATCCTCGCCGAGCTTCGCCAGGATCTCACGAACCTGCGGAGCGATGCTGGATTCAACGCTGAGCGGGGCGGGCCCAGCTTCGTCCAGTTTCGGCTGCATGACCTTGACCACCGCTTTATGGGATTTCATGGGCATCCAATTCAAAGATGTTCCGGGCGGTCTCCGCGATGCGGACCTTTTCCAGTTTCGGCCACTCGCCGGCAAACACCGTGGGCCAACTGCGCTTCAGGCGGCGGCAAATTTCCACCGCGAGATTTTCCGAAGTCGGCGTCAGGTTGCGAAATGCCGCGACGTCGCAATTCAGATTTCGATGTTCGAATGGCTGCAGCACTTCGCGCGCCACCAGTTCATCCAGCCGTCGCGCATCGATCGCCGAGCCGGTGTCCGGGTCCGCCGGGCCGCGTGCGCTCACGTCCACCACATAGTTGTGGCCGTGGCCAAACGGGTTATTGCACTTGCCGTAGAGGCTGCGGTTGTCTTCCTCGCTCAGCGCATCGGCGTGCAGGCGGTGAGAAGCGGCGAACCGGTAGCGGCGGGTTACGCGGAACACGGCTGCTCTCCAAAGTAGTCGACGTACAAGTCCGGGGTTTCATACAGCCGCACCGCATGGAGACGGCCCCCGCGGGCGGCGAACTGCGGCTCGATGCGCCTCCAGATGTCGCGCGCGATGTTTTCCGTGGTGGGAATCACATCGTCGAACGGCGGCACTTCGTGATTGAGGAAGCGGTGGTCGAAAGGCTCGATCACCTCACGTTGCAGGACGGCTTTGATTTCTTTCAGGTCGAACACCATGCCGGTGACCGGGTCAGGTTCCCCCTGCAGGCTGACTTCGAGTAAGTAGTTGTGCCCGTGGCCGTTAGGGTTGGCTGCCAAGCCGAACATACGCTGGTTTTCCTCGTCGGAGAGCCGCGGATTGCGGCAAACGTGCGAAGCCGAGAATTCCACTTTCCGGGTAATCAGCATGGGACAAGTATTCGACGTCCGAGCCGGCCTGGAGATACAATTAATTATAGTTATTCTCCATGCAGAGCGTCAAAACCGATCGCTTTCTGAAGATCGCCATCGCCTTCCTCGCAGCCGCGCTGGTGTATGTCATCTATGACGGCATGCACGAGCACGTTGTGGAGCAGGGGGATGCCGCTCCCGCGTTCAGCGTCGTGGCCGACAATGGCGCAACCATCGGCGTCCCCCATTTCGGCGGCAAGGTATTGGTGCTCAACTTCTGGGCCACCTGGTGTCCGCCGTGCGTCGAGGAGACACCGTCGCTGAGCCAGTTCGCCGAACAATTCAGAGATAAGGGGGTGGTGGTGCTGGCGCTGAGCGTGGATCGCGACGAAAAAGCCTACCGTGCGTTCTTGAACAAATACAAGCCGGCGTTCCTGACGGCGCGGGATTTCAAAGTTCACGCCGACTACGGGACCTTCATCTACCCGGAAACTTACATCATTGATGCGCGGGGCAAGGTGCAGCAGAAGATTCCAGAGGGGGCGGACTGGAGCGATCCCCGGCTGGCGAGCCTCGTCAGCTCGCTGCTGTGAGTTTCGCAACGCTGGCAGCGGCCGCATTACTTGCTTACGCCTCGCTGGCCGATGATGTGCGCACTCTGGCGGCACGCCGCGAATTCACCGCCGCGGAGCGCGCGGTGCAGGAATACCAGGCGAATCACGGCGCGACG
>Ga0335078_10002255_pt1 | contig 29276 bp, 23 predicted proteins | sample Lox_Sample_32_FD_206711 | JGI IMG/M metagenome (GOLD analysis project Ga0335078, IMG submission 206711) | Soil microbial communities from Loxahatchee National Wildlife Refuge, Florida, United States - Lox_Sample_3.2 | ecosystem: Environmental > Terrestrial > Soil > Wetlands | place: USA...
AAATCTACAATTTGGCGGCCCAGAGCCACGTCCAGGTGAGCTTCGAGACCCCCGAATACACCGCAAACACCGATGCGCTTGGCACGCTGCGGGTACTCGAGGCGGTGCGCATCCTGAAGATGCAGGACCGCGTGCGCTTCTACCAGGCCTCGACCTCCGAGCTGTTCGGCAAGGTGCAGGAGACGCCGCAGCGCGAGATCACGCCGTTCTATCCGCGCAGTCCCTACGCGGTTGCCAAGCTCTACGCATACTGGATCACGGTGAACTACCGCGAGGCCTACGGCTTCCACGCCTCCAACGGCATTCTGTTCAATCACGAATCGCCGATCCGCGGCGAGACCTTCGTGACCCGCAAGATCTCGCGCGCGGTCGCGGCGATCGAGCGCGGCCTGCAGCACAAGCTCCATCTCGGCAACATCGACGCCAAACGCGACTGGGGCCATGCGCGCGACTACGTCGAGGGCATGTGGCTGATCCTGCAGCAGGATCAACCGGACGACTATGTGCTCGCGACCGGCGAGACCCATACTGTGCGCGAGTTCGTCGAGCTGGCATTCCGCGTCATCGATCGCCCGATCGTGTGGCGCGGCAACGGCGCGGACGAGATCGGCTGCTGCGCGCGCAGCGGCCAGACCCTGGTTGCGATCGATCCGAAATATTACCGGCCGACCGAGGTCGATCTGCTGCTCGGCAACCCCAACAAGGCGCATGACAGACTCGGTTGGCGCCACCGCACGAGTTTCGAGGAGCTGGTCGCCGAGATGGTTCATGCCGACCGCGTTCTCTTGCAAGGAGGGCGTCACGATGATGCCAAAGAGAAGTTCTTACAATTTGCGGACTAAGCGGGTCTGGGTCGCCGGCCATCGCGGCCTGGTCGGCTCAGCCCTGGTGCGACGTCTGGAGAGCGAGAACTGCGAAATCCTGATCGCACCGCGCGATCAGGTCGATCTGCGCGCACCCGATCAGATCGAGCGATGGATGGCGGCGACACGCCCGCAAGCCGTGTTCCTGGCGGCCGCTCGCGTGGGCGGCATCAACGCCAACTCGAGCCGGCCTGCCGAATTCGCTTACGACAATCTGATGATCCAGACCAACGTGGTCGAGGCGGCGCACCGACACGATGTCGAAAAGCTGATGTTCCTCGGCTCGAGCTGCATCTATCCCCGCATGGCGCCGCAACCGATACCCGAGGAAGCGCTGCTGTCGGGGCCGCTCGAGCCGACCAACCAGTGGTATGCGATCGCCAAGATCGCCGGCATCGCGCTGTGCGACGCTTATCGCCGGCAGTTCGGCGCCGACTACATCTCCGTGATGCCGACCAATCTCTACGGGCCGCGCGACAATTTCGACCTGACGCAAAGCCACGCCATGCCGGCCCTGATCGCCAAAGCGCATCGCGCCAAGCTGGCGCGTGCACGCTCGCTCGAGGTCTGGGGCACCGGCCGCGCGATCCGTGAGTTCCTCTATGTCGACGACGCCGCCGACGGGCTGGTCTTCCTGATGAAAAACTATTCCGAGAGCTCGATCATCAATCTCGGCACCGGCGAGGGGATCGCAATTCGCGACCTCGCGACCTTGATCTGCCGCCTGGTCGGCTTCGGCGGCGAGCTGCGCTTCGACGACAGCAAGCCGGATGGTACGCCGCGCAAGGTCAGCGACGTGCAGCGACTGCACCATCTCGGCTGGCGCGCCCAGATCTCACTCGAAGAGGGCATCGAACGGACCTATCGCTGGTATCTTGACCACCACGCCTCGCGCGGGCGGGCACCGCTTGAGCACGTCTGACCTCGACCGCCATCTGAGCATCGACCAGCTTGGCGACGACATAAAGCGCCGATCGCTGCGCGGCGGCGCGATTGCGTTCGGTGCGCAAGGGCTGAAGTTCGTCATCCAGTTCGGCACCGTGATCGTGCTGGCGCGCCTGCTGCCGCCGGCGGCGTTCGGCTTGATCGCCATGGTGGCGGCACTCAACACGGTGCTCGACCTCATCAAGGAGTTCGGCCTGTCGGCGGCGACCATCCAGAAGCCCGACATCACCCACAGCCAGGTGAGCGGGCTGTTCTGGATCAACACCGCGATCGGCTGTCTGATCGCGCTCGGCCTCTATGCCGCGGCGCCGTCGATCGCCGAATTCTACGGCCGGCCCGAGCTGCCCGGCGTGACGCGCTGGCTCGCGCTCGGTTTTGTGCTCAGCGGCCTGACGACGCAACATTGGGCTCTGCTGCGTCGGCAGATGCGTTTCGGCACGGTCGCCGTGCTGGAGACCGGCGCGGAGCTCCTCGGCTTCGCCGCCGGCATCGCGCTCGCCGTGCTGGGCGCCGGCTATTGGGCGCTGGTGGTGCAGCGCCTGGTCGGTCCGGTCCTGATCATGATCGGATGCTGGAGCCTGTGCGGATGGCGGCCGAGCTGGCCGGCGCGTGTGGCCGGACTCGGCACACTGGTCAGCTTCGGCGTCGCGGTCACGGGCTGCAATCTCGCGATCGCCTGCGCCCGCAGCATCGATCAGATCCTGATCGGCTGGCTGTGGGGCCCGAGCGTGCTCGGCCTCTACGAGCGCTCGGTGAAGCTGCTCCTGATGCCGGTGACCAACATCAGCATCCCGCTCTACGCCGTCGGCATGCCGACTCTGAGCCGGCTGAGCGACCAACGCGCACGCTATCGCGGCGCGTTCAACCGCATCGTCGAACATCTCGCCATGGTGACGATGCCGGCCGGGGCGCTGGTCGCGCTCGCAGCCGACTGGCTGGTCGCGACCCTGTTCGGTCCGGAATGGCACGCTGCCGCGCCGCTCGTCGCGCTGTTCGGAATCGCGGTTGCCTATCAGCCCGTGATGACGGCACTCGGGCTGGTCTACCTGACCCACAACCGGCCGCGTGCGCTGCTGCGCGCCGCGCTTGTCGACTCGGGACTCGCGATCCTCCTGATCCTCGCCGGGCTGCGCTTCGGCGTCGTGGGCGTCGCGGCCTGCTACGCACTCGGCGGGCTGGCGCTGCGCGCGCCACTGGCGGTGTGGCTGGCGACCCGGCATGACGACGTACGCGCGCGCGAGCTCTATGCCGCCGTGTTGCCGTCGGGTTGCGCCGCGCTCGCGGTCGGCACCGCGTTGTGGGGTCTCCGCGGCGCGCCCGGGCTCGATGCGCTGGTGCCGGCGGTACGACTCGCGCTTGCCGTCCTGGTCGCCGCGCTGGCCGCCGGCGCGACCTACGCCGTCCTGCCGCGCAGCCGCCGCGCTCTCCTGACGATCGCGGCCTTGCCGCGTTTCCTCCAGGAGACCAAGCCGGCCCCCCTGGGTTAGCCGACAGCGCCCCGCCTCACGCGCCGACCGGCGTTCCGTCGTCGTCGGCGGCGGGGGGACCACGCTTCAGGCGCAGACGACCCTTGGCGTCGACCCACAGGCGGTAGTCGCCGAGCCGCACCAGGTTGGGGCTCTGCCAGTGCGCGGCGAAGCCGATGCCGCCGATCGGCCCGCCGACCTCGAGCCCGTCGAGCCCCTCGCCGTACTCGACGGCGCCGGTGCAGCCCATCAGCGTGATGCCGGCACCGTGCTCGCCGGTGAAGTGCGCGAGTCCGGCGTGCCGCGCGTTGCCGTCGCCGGCGCCGGTGCAGCCGATCATGACCAGCCGGCCGGTCACGAAGGCGCGCAGCAGCAGCGTCTGATTGAACACCGAATAGCCGGTGCAGCCGACCAGGGTGCCGAAACTGCTGAGCGCGATGCCGGCGTCGCCGGCCGCGAAATTCGGCGCCGCCGTGTGGTTGTTTTCGAAGCCGCAGTTCGACAACAGGGTGCAGCCGTTCTCGGCCGCCAGGCCGAACCGGCCGTTGAGCAGAAAATAGCAGCCGTGGAAGCTCGCATCGTAGCAGTTGTTGATCAGCGCCGCGCCATGCCGACCGTTGTCGCCGAACACGCAGCCGAACACATGGATCGCCGACAGGATCCCGCCGTGGGTGCCGTGGCCGAGCGTCAGCCCGTTGCCGCGGTTCTTGCGCAGATACGTGTTGATGATCTGGCTCTCGAACACGTTGCCGATCATCCGGCAGCCGTCGCCGCCGCAGTTCTGCACTACGACGTCGCGCAGACAGAAATTGTAGAAATACGTGTCCTTGTGGTCGCACTCGATATAGATGCCGTGGCCCTCGCGGCCGCCGCCGAGGATGTCGAGCCCCTCGATCAGGACGAAGCGGATGGTCGAGGCGCTGACGAATTCGAACACATTGCCGCCGTCCGCGATCGCCGACACGAGATGCGCACCCTGCGCCGAGATGCCGCTGCGCCGACCCAGGTCGCCGGCGGCACCGGCCGGTGGCCTGACCCGCAAGGTGCGCGTGACTTTGTAGGTTCCCGGCGGGATCGTGACGACGGTCTCGCGGCCGGATGCGAAGGCAGCATCGAGCGCGGCCTGCAGCGCCGCCGTGTCGTCGGTCCGTCCGTCGCCGACCGCGCCGAAGTCGCGCGCCGACATGCGCGGCGCTGCGTCCGCGGTCGCGCCGGGCAAGCCCGCGCCCCGCGCCGTCGCGACGCTGCCCAGGGCCAGCCCCATGCCGCTGCCCAGCAGGACTCGCCGATCGACCGGCGCGCCGGTCACAGGCCGACCCAGCCGGCGTGGTCGGCCGGCGCGTAGGGTCCCAGGAATTCGTCGAACTCGGCCGCCGGCACGAGTCTCGGCCGCCGGTTCAGCACCGAGGCGGCGGCGGCGACCAGCAGCACGGTCCAGGTCTTCGGCGACACGTAGGCTCCCGAAGCCTGGCCGAGGACGATCCAGACCGCCCAGCAGAACAGAACATTCGGCACGCCGAGTAGCTTCAGCCAGCCCGTCAATGCCGCGAACATCACGATGCCCCAGACCAATCCGAGATAGATCCAGTGCAGCCAGAAATAATTGCCGAGCACGTCGGCGACCTTCTGATAATCCCACGCGGCCGTGAATTCAGGCGAGCGCACGAAGACATTGATGACCCTATCGGCGATGAAAGGCTCGCCGGTGAGCCCGGCGCCCGCCCACGGATAGTGGCGGATCACGTCTAACGCAGTCAGCGCCGGCCCGATCTCGCGAAAGAAGAAGCTGGCGTCCTTGCCGCTGATGATCTCGTTGAGCCGCGCCGCGAACACCGAGCTGCCGACTGCCACGGTACCGACCATCAGCACGATTACGCAGACCGCCGCCTTGACGAGACTGCCGAGCCCGCGCCCACCCGGTGCGTCCTGGCCGGCGAGGAGCAGCTCATACGGGATCGCGAGCACGAGCAGCAACATCAGGGTCGGGCCGGGCAGCGCGAACATTGCCGCACCCGCGAGCGCCAGATAGACGACCAGCCGCCAGCGCATCCGCGTCGTCACCAGCCATCCGAAGCAGAACAGCGTGTAGCCGAAAGTCACCGCCGACGGCTCGGAGGTGAACAGCTTCGGTCGAATGCGGCCATAGAGGATCTCGTCGCGCAGATCGGCGTCGTAGATGCCATAGTTGTAGATCTGCAACCGCACGGCATCGCTGATCGCACGCAGGCCGGCATAGTCCTCGAGCAGCGCGCCGATCAGGATCACGAGCGTGAAGGTGAGGAACAGCGCGGCCAGCTGGCGGCGTCCGGCCAGGATCAAAGTCATGAACAAGCCGTAGCCGATGACGAGCGAATAGGTGAGCTGAACCAGACCGGTGAACCGCTTGCTCAGGAACTCGTAGTCGGTCGCCGAGAGGATCGACAGCAGATAGAGGAGAATGACGCCCAGCAACGCCATCAGGTGCGTTGGGACCATCTGATCGCGCCGCCGCCACAGCAGCGCCAAGCCGGCGAAGCCAGCGGGTGCCGCCGGGATCGGTATGGTCGGCGTCACCTGGATGGCGACGCCGAGATAGATGCCGAGAAAAAACAGCACGACCAGCGAAAGGTCGGCCCAGCCCAGCCGATGCCCGGGGGATGCCGCGATCACGACGGTGCCATCGCGGACAGCAGGTGGCGGCCGCGCGTCATCCAATCGAATTGCGTGCGGCAGTCGTCATAGGCGCGATCTTGCATGCGGTTGAGCAGCGCAAGATCGTCCATCGCGCGCAACGCGCCCTCGGCCAGCGCGCGATGGTCGGGGAACAGGATCACGCTCTCGGCATGGCGCAGCGGCACCCCGGCGACCGAACCGGCGAGCGCCAGGATCGGCATGCGGTTGAACACATAGTCGAGAATCTTGAGCTTGAAGCCGCCGCCGCTGCGCTCGGGCACGATGGCGATGCGCGCAGTGTCGAGATGCGGCGTCACGGACGCAACGGTGCCGGTGAAACGCGTCGCCGACACGCTCTTGCGCAGCCGGTCGAGGAAGGCCGGCTCGCCGCTGCCGACCACGCAGAGCTCGGCGCCGGCAGCGGCGAACAGGGGATCGGCAGCGCCGACGAATTCCTCGAGATTCATCCGCTTGGCGATCCAGTCGAAGCTGCCGACGATGACCGCGCGCCGCGGCAGGTCGGCGGTGATGCGCCGGCCGGCAACCTGGCGACCCTGATAGCCGGGTGTAAGCACCTCGATGCGCTTGTCGGGCCGGCACGCACGGTAGAGCTCGGCGTCCTCGGGCGTGATCGCGGTGACGACGTCGACGCGATCGACCAGCGTGCGCTCGAGCCGCGCGGTCTTCAGTGCCTCGAGCTGCATCACGTAGCGTTTGAGCGATCGTGGATGGTGGCGCGCGATCTGGGTGCGCAGGCTCTCCTCGTGATTGTGCGAAACATAGATCAGCCGCGGCCGCGTGCGGCGTCCGCCGAGCGCTGCCATCACGGGCGCGGCCGCCCAGCCAACCGACAGCCCGTCGAACACGATGCCGCTCCAGCCGTCCTGAGCCAGCAGCCCGTTCAGCAACTCGGCCATCTCGCGCGTGTGGCAGCGATCGGCGATATGCGGCAGGATCGAAACCATGCTCGTCCAACGCGAGCGCGGCTGGTGGCGCGCCAGCCACCAGCGCGTCCGCCCGTCATGGCGTGAGCCGCGCGACGGCCCGCCGTCGCGCGCCAGCCCGAGCACGTCGACCTCGGCGCCCGCCGCCGCGAGCGCGTCGATCAGGCCGCCGGAATACACGAACTGGCCGTTGTGACGCGGTTCCGGATCGGCGAGGGTGACCCAAAGGCAGCGCATCTCGTGCAGCCTCCGCTGGCTCAATAGGCGGCGCCGCCCATGAAGGACCCCGTGACGGTGCGCAGGATGATCCTGAGGTCGAGCAGCAGCGACCAGTTCTCGATGTAGTAGAGGTCGTGCTCGACCCGCTTCGCGATCTGTTCGGTGGTCTCGGTCTCGCCGCGCCAGCCATTGACCTGCGCCCAGCCCGTAATGCCCGGCTTGACGCGGTGGCGTGCGTCGTATGCCCGCACCGCGTCCTGATAGAGCAGCCCACCCGCCTTGGCGGCCAGGGCGTGCGGACGCGGCCCGACAATCGACATCTCGCCGCGCAGCACATTGATGAACTGGGGCAGCTCGTCGGCGCTGGTGCGGCGCAGGAAGGCGCCCAGCCGGGTGACGCGCGGATCGTTGCGGCAGGCGAGCTTTTCGGCGTTCGGGTCGCTGGCGTGATGGTACATGGTGCGGAACTTGAAGACCTCGATCAGCTGATTGTTGAAGCCGTAGCGCTTCTGTCGAAACAGCACTGGCCCGGGACTGTCGAGCTTGACGAGCAGCGCGATCGTGGCGAGTACCGGTGCGATCATGATCAGGATCAGGGTTGCGAGGATGCGGTCCTCCAGCGTCTTGGTGATGCCGCTCCAATCGCGCAGCGGCCGATTGACGGCATCGAGGAAGGTCAGCCCACCGATGTGGCTGACCGCGCAGGCGTGGAGCTGGAAGCCGAACTGATCGACGCACAGCCCGACATCGACCGGCAGCAGGCTGAGTTTGCTCATGACCTCGGACAGCCGCCGGTCGGCCGACAGCGGGAGCGCCACGATGATGCGGTCGACCCCGTTCAGTCGGGTTTCGCGCACCAGGTCATCGACCGTGCCGACCAGCCGGTGCCCCATGCAGCGCGCGGGCAGCCGCGCCCGACGATCGTCATAGACCCCGGCGACCTCTAGGCTGTGCTCCGGGTCGGCGCCCCAGCGGCGCAGCAAGCGCTGGGCGATCGGACCCGCGCCGACCACCGCGACCCGCTGCACGAGGCGGCCGGCGCGCTGCCATGCCGCGAGCCGGCGTGCCGTCGCGAACCGTGCGATCGCGAGCAACAGCGCGCCGCCGCTCCACCACAGGGGCAGCCACCAACCCCTCAGCGTCGGAACCGTGCCGGAGACGTGGAGAACGCCAGCAATCGCGATCACGGTGATCAGCCACGCGGCCCCGCTGCGCCGCAAGGCGATGCTCGGCTTGCCGAGCACACGGAAGCTGTAGACGCCGAACAGCTGCATGAGGTTTACCGCCAGGACCGCGCCGAGCACGATGCTCGGCACGGCGACCTGCCACGCGGCCTCGACGGCAACCGGCATCGATGCCATCGGCATCGCGCCCGCTCCGGCGATGATGGCGGCGTCGATCGCGGCGACAACACACACGGCGACGCGCCGCGACACCGGCCGGCGCGCCCGACGCGGCGCGTTCCGCATCTCGACCGCCGGCGCCATCGGCACCCGGGTGACGGATGTCGACGCTAAGTGGACAACCATCGTTCGGCCTCCAATAGGCGTTCAATGAACGGAAGGGGCCTCGGCACCGACGCCTCCGAACACGCTGGCATAGACCGAGGTCGCGAAACTGCGCGCCGAATGCGCCGCGGCGAACGCCGACGCCGCGCGCGGGTCGATGAAGCTCTGCGGTCCCTGATGCGCGATCGTCGTGAGCGCGCGCGCGAGCGTCCGCACGTCGGACGTGTCGACTGCGAGTCCGAGCCGATGGTCGGCGACCAGCCGGCCGACCAGGCCGTATTCCTGCGCCAGCACGCATTTGCCGGCGCGCGCCGCCCACAGGAGCACGCCGCTCGAGCCGACGAAGCGTTGATAGGGCGCCAGGACGACGTCGCTCTGCTCGACCAGCGCAGCGATCTCCTCGGTCGCCAGCCAGCGGTCCTCAACATGGAGCCAAGCCATCGAATTCTCGGCGCTCAGGCGTTCGCGGCGCGCCGTCAGCGCGTCGCGGATCGCGCCGTCGACGCGCCCGGCCAGGATGACGGCGATCCGTCGCGCGGTTTCGGGCATCAGGAGGCGCAGTGCATCCAGCAGGTTGAGCACCCCCTTGCGCTCGGTCAGGAAGCCGAACAGCACCAGCACGACGCGGCGCGGCGGTACCCGCGGGATCAGGGGAGCCTGCGGCGCCGCGTCGAGCGCCGGATTCACCGGGTCGGCGACTGCGCGCACCTTATCGCCGCCGAAATAATGGCGCGTCGCATGACCGACGAAATAGGGATCGAGCGTCAGCACCATCGCGAGATCGCGATGGCGCAGCATGCGGCGGTAGAGCACCTCCTTGCGCAAATCGCGGATGCGCTCGCCGAGCGACGGTGGGCCCGAGCCGAGCGCCTGGTAATGGACCGAGGGGCGGAACAGGATGCCGGTAAGCCGACGGCCATGGGCACGCAAGCCCAGCGCGAGCGGCAGCGTCAGGTGGTCGAGCGACATGAATTGCCCGACCTCGGCGCCGGTCAGTGCCAGAAAGCGCCGCATGACCCACCAGCGCGCGAAGGCCGAGACGACCAGAGAGCGGTGCGAGCACAGGCGCTGGAGGCGCGGATGCATTGCCAGCACGCGCACGCTGCGCCGCAGATCAGCCGGCACCAGCGCGGCCAGATCGCGATGGATCTGCGGCGCCACCACCAACCACACGACATGCGTGTGCGCGACCGTGCGCGACCACGCGACCAGATGCTCCAGCCATTCATGCTGATGGCCGCCGAGCTCGGGCTCGAGGATCACGGCCGTGCGCGGTGCAAACGAGCCGTCAGGCATGGTAGAGCTCGTCGATCAGCGACAGCAGGTGGCCGAGGACGTCGGGCTTGCGCTGATGGCGTTCGACGAAGCTGCGCCCCTGGGCGCCCAGCTTCGCGCGCAAGCCGGCGTCTGCGGCGAGCCAGCGCACCGTCTCGGCGAAGGCGCGCGGCTGGTTGGGCGGCACGCACAGAAACCCGCCGGATTCCTCGCACAGGCGCCAGAGTGAGCTGCCCGGCCGCGCGGTCGCGACGAAAGGCCGCGCGGCAGCCATGATGTTGTAGACCTTCGACGGCACCGCGAAGTCGGCGGCGTCCGGGTCCTGCGGCACCAGATGGATGTCGCCGCTGGCCAGCGCGTCGGCCAGGCTCTCCTGCGGCATGAGTTCGCCCATGCGGATGTTGGTGAGGCCGCGCGCCGCGATCTCGGCGGCCAGCCGGCGCGCCTCGCCGCCCTCGCCACGCAGGACGATGTCGATGTCGGCGCGGAAGACCTCGAGCTCGGCCGCCATCGCGATGATCTGGTCGAGCCCCTGTTTGCGCCCGAGATTGCCGCTGTAGAGCACGGTGACGCGGGGATTGGCGGGGCGCTCGGTCGGACGGATGCGGTCGGCATCGACCCAGATCGGCACGACGTCGATCGGCGCTTCGACGCCGATCGCGCGCAGCTGCGCCTTCATCTCGTGCGACAGCACGACGATCAGGTCGGCGCGGTTGAGCACCACGCGCTCGCACCAGCGCATCGCCTTCACGAGGCGCGAGCTGCGCACCATGCCGAGCCCGGCGGCGAGCCCCGACTGGATATCGTGGACCAGCGCCACATGTCTTCCATCGCGCGATTTCGCCATCGCGCCGAGCGCCACCGTCAGGATCGACGGACAGAGCGATAGGATGAGTCCGTGGCGGCGCGTGCGGCGGGTCAGCAGGGCAAGCAGACCGAGTAGCAGGAAATGGCCCTCGCTGGTGATGCGGCGCATGGCGGTCGCGCGACGCGGGATCCAGTTGGGCAGGCGCTGGACGCCGACACCGTTGATGACCTCGCGGCGCGCACCGACGTGGCGCGCGGCGCCAAAGATCTTCGGCGTCGGATAATGCGGGAAGCTGGTCAGCACGGTGACATGGCGACCGTGTTGCGTGATCCATTCCGCGATGTCGGCGCAGAACGGGCCCGAGCCGATCGGCTCGGGTCGGTAATATTGTGTGATCAGCAGCGCGTCCGCGGTGGCCATCACGTCACCGCCTAGGACAGCAGCCGCGAGGACGCCGGGCGCGGATACTCGTAGTCGAGATTGCCGTATCCGTAGTGACGATAGCGCTTGGAATCGACGCGCGACAACACGACGCCGGCAACCTGTCCGCGCGCCTCGATGATCTGCTTGAGTCCGTCAAACGCGACCTCGCGCCGGGTCTTGCCCCAACGGACCGCATAGACGACCTTGTCGACCATCCGGCAGATCGACAGCACGTCGGCGCCGACCAGCACCGGCGGGCTGTCGATGATCACGAGATCGTAGTTCTTGGCGAAGGTATCGAGGAGCATCTGCATTCGCCGCGACATCAGCCGGTGCGCCGAGCGGGGGTCGAGGTCGCCGGCGGTGATGATGTCGGCACCCGACGCCTCGTCGCGCTTGATGACCTCCTCGAGCACGACCGTGTCGCTGTCGAGCAGCGCCGCCAGACCGCCACGGTTGGGTACGCGAAACAGCTTGTGCAGGCTGGGCGAACGCCAGTCGCAATCGATCAGCAGCACGTGCCGTCCGTGACTCGCCGCCAGCCGACCGAGCGAGGCCGCCAGCACCGACTTGCCCTCGCCTGGCGTTGCCGAGGAGAACAGCACGCTGCGGGGCGTACGCGCCAGGTCGGCCATCTGGATGCCGATGTCGAGCTTGCGCAGCGCCTCGCTGAACGGCGAGACCGGATGCTGCAACACCTCGAGCGCGGGCGACTTGCTGCCGCCCACCCGCGGGACCATCGCGAGCACGGGCAACCCGGTGATCTCCTCGATCTGGTCGCCCAGGCGGAAGGTGCGATCGGCGCCCTCACGCACCAGCCCGGCCAACAGGCCGACCAGCGAGCCGCCGAGCGTGCCGAGGAAGACGATCAGCGTCTTGGGCGGGAAGGTCGGGAAGCTTGGCGGCGCAGCCGACGAGATCAGCTTAGCGTCGGCTTGCTCGATCTCCTTCTGGCCGACGATCTCCTTCTCGCGACCCAACATGCTCGCGAGCAGATTTCGGTTGACCGTCGCGTCGCGCTCGAGCGCCTCGAGATGGATCGACTTGTCATTGACCAGGCCCATCTGCGTCTGCAGCTTGGCGAAATTCTCGCGCAGCGCCTCATAGCGCGCATCCGCGGTCGAGGCCTCGTGCTTCAGCCCCTCGGTGATGCGGGAAATTTCGGTGCGGATCTTCTTGCTGATGTCGGACGCCTCGGCCCGCATGCTGATGATCTTCGGATGCTCGGGGCCGTAGGTGCCCGCCAGGTCGCTCAGCTTGCTCTCGGTCAGCGCCTGCTGCTCCTTGAGGGCAGCGATCAACGGCGACTTAAGCACGTCGGGGACGCTGTCGCCCTCGGCACCCGCCTTGCGCATCGCAACCGCTTCGTTGTACCGCGCGTCGGCCTCGGCCTTGGCTGTCTGCGCCAGGATCATCTGGGTGTTGAGCTCGGTCATCTGCTGTGAGGTGACGTTGGCGCTCTCGCCCTTGAACAGACCGTTGGCGCGGCGATAGTCCTCGACCGCCTGCTCGGATTTCTGAACTTGCTGGCGCAGCTCGCCGATGCGGTCGGACAGAAAACGCTCGACCTCCTGGGCGGTCTGGATCTTATCGCTCCTCTGGTGCGCCAGATAGCGTGCGGCCACCGCGTTGGCGATCGCCGCCGCCTCTTCGGGTTGCTGCGCCTCGGCCTGGATCGAGATCACGTTCGAGCGGCCGAGCGCCGATACGCTGAGCTTCGACAGCAAAATATCGACCATGCGGTTTTCGAGCGGGCTGCGCGCGGCGTCGTGCGCCGTGCCTGCCTGCGGTGCGGCCGCTGGATCGCCGGTGGGCGGTGCTGTCCCCGGATCGGTGGTGGAAGTGGTCTCCGCCACGGTCGCTTCGGCGGCGTTCGAGCGCGGCGCGAGACTGGGCAGCAACGCCCTGGCGCGCGCCAGCAGCCGGACCCAACCGGGCTTCTGGGGTAGCGTCGGATTGAATTCGGGATTGTCGGCCAGATGCAACTGGTCGATTACCTCGGCGATCAAATCGCGCGACTCGACGGCGTAGATCTCACTCTGTACCCGCTCCGAGTCGGGGCCTGAATCACGCACGATCGACGCGACGTCGAGCGCGCGCGGCTCGGGCACGCCGACCAATACGCGCGCCTCGGCCTGATAGCTCGGTGGGATCGCCAGGACGAATACGATGGCGATAACCGCGGCCACCACCCCGCAGATCGCGATCAGCCAGCGCTGCCGCATCAGCTTGCGCAGCGTCTCGACGAAATCGGTCGACGCCGCCGCGGGCTCCGGCATCGGCAGGAAGGCCGGCCGGTCGCGCGTCAAGCGGCGCGCTTGCCATTGAACGAGCTCGGGAAGGGCCACGGGTTGCTCCTTCGTACGTCAGCCGGGGATTCGCGCGGGCCTCAGGATCGGCCGTAGGTGTCGGCGAGCCGCACGATGTCGTCCTCGCCGAGATAGGCGCCTGACTGCACCTCGATGATGTGAAGCGGCAGTTTTCCGGGATTCTCGAGCCGATGCTCGGTGCCACTCGGGATGTAGATCGACTCGTTCTCGCGCAGCAGCATGCGTTCCTGGCCGCGCTGGACGAGCGCGGTGCCGCGCACCACGACCCAGTGCTCGGCACGATGGAAATGCATCTGCAGGCTGAGCTGAGCGCCGGGCTTCACCATCAGACGCTTGACCTGGAAGCGGTCGCCGGCATCGACCGATCGGAAATAGCCCCAGGGACGATAGATCGTCGTGTGCTGCGTCGATTCCGGCCGGCTGCGCGCGCGCAGGCGCTCCACCACCTGCCCGACCTGCGTCGTCGAGTCGCCGCGCGCGACCAGAATTGCGTCATCGGTCGCCACCACCACGACATCGTCGAGCCCCACCGCCGCGACCAGCTTGCCGTCGGCGCGGATATAACAATTGCTGACACTCTCGACGATGACGTCGCCCTGGATCACGTTTCCGCTTTCGTCGGGCGCGCTGATCTCGCGCAGCGCGTGCCACGAACCGACGTCGCTCCACGCCATGTCGACGGGCACAACGGCCGCCTTGTCGGTGTGTTCCAACACGGCATGATCGATCGACAGCGTCGGCGCCGCGGCGAACGCCGTGCCGTCGAGTCGGAGAACGCCGTTGTTCTGCGCACCGCCGGCCACCGCCGTGACGCAGGCCTCGTGCATGGTCGGATGGAGTTGTCGCAGCTCGTCGAGCAGACAGCGCGCGCTGAGCAGGAAGATTCCGCTGTTCCAGTAGAACGATCCGCTCGCCACAAACTGCGCGGCGCGCGCCGCATCAGGCTTCTCGACGAAGCGTTCGACCGACAGGATCGAATTATTGCCGTTGAGCGGCGCGCCGACCTGTATGTAGCCGAATCCCGTCTCGGCCCGCCGCGGCTTCACGCCGAAGGTGACCAGCCGTCCGGTCTCGGCGGCGGGCAGCCCGTGCGCCACCGCGACATGCAGGTTCTCGACCGCGCCGATCACGTGATCCGACGGCTGCACCAGCATCACGGCGTCGGGATCCTGCGCGGCCAACCACAGCGCGGCGACCGCGATCGCGGGCGCGGTGTTGCGCGACACCGGCTCGAGGAGAACGCACGCCGGCTCGATCCCGAGCTGGCGCAACTGCTCGTCGATCAGGAAACGGTGATCGTCGTTGCATACCACGATCGGCGGCGCGAAGCCGGTATCGGCCCTGTTGCGCGCCACGGTCTCCTGGAAGAGCGTGCGGTCGGAGACCAGGGGATGAAACTGCTTGGGAAAGAACGCGCGCGACAGCGGCCACAACCGCGTCCCGGCACCTCCGGACAGCACGACCGGATAGATTTGCGGGGAACCCTGCGGGTGGAATTTCGCTAAATCGACCGCGGCATCCATTTGTCCAATCCCATCGCCCGATTCCACGTCATTTCGTCGAGTGCTCGTCCCATCCGTTGAACCGCGAGGGCGACGATCAGCTGAGCACAGCCGGCTCGATCAAGAGCTCGACCGAGACCAGCGAACCGTGTCCACGCCCGAAGACCGCGAGTTTTTCGATGAGCTGCGCCAAGGTGGCGCTCTTCTGCAGACTGAAATGAACCTCGCCGGTGTCATAGGTCGCTCGGACGCATGCGGTCTCCTGGTCGCTTCGATCCGCCGGGTCGCCATCGGCACCCGGCTGCGACGACGGGTCTTGACCGACATCCCATCCGTAGCGCGTAAGACCATGATCTATAACTTCGCGCATATCGGTCACCATCCCCGACATTCAATGAGATCGTGTTCGCTTCGACGTCCGGCGGCGCGCATCTGCGAGGGTAGGAACAGACAATCGCCGGCGCAGTTCCGGCGCACCTCGCGATCGGTCCGGCGGCAATACGCCAGGAGTGATGTCGGCGCATCGCGCGCCACGCCACGCGCCGGCCGCACGTACATCGATTGCATGGCCGCTTTCGCGTCGGCGACGGAGTCGTTGCATTGCAGTATGACCTTCACGTTGTCCGCCCGGATGCATGCTGCACTGCGTGATGGAGATACGTGGCGGACGCGATCGCGTTCCCCGCCGATCTCGTGATCAGCTTGTGGCAAGTTCGTATGACCACGTCGTGCTGCGGAATGACGCGGCGTGCTGCGGAACCGGAACGGCAACCTGTCGTTTGATGTCTGCCATGGCGCCCGAGTTCGAAGGATCGAGTGCATGAAACGGACAATCATTCTGCTTTTGACTTTGATGCTGCCCGCATGTTCGTCGACTCCGGTCGGCACCGGGCAGATCCCTGACACCGAGGCGCGCACCGCCAAGGTCAGTCAGCCGCCGATCCAGGATTATCAGCTGGCACCCGGCGACGTGATCCAGTTCCGAGTGGTCGATGCGGCCAACAACGCGGACATGGACACCACACAGCAGGTGCGCGCGGACGGTCGCATCACGCTGCCGATGATCGACGATCCGGTGGTATCCGGCATGACCTTGCATGCGCTGCGGACCGAGTTGCAGCGGGAATACGTCGATAAGGGCTATCTCACCAAGGCGGCCGCCAACGGGATCAATCTCGTGATCAAGGAGTCGGCGGCCAACAAGTTCTTCGTCGGCGGCCAAGTGAAGAAGGAAGGCTCGTTCACCTACTCGCATCCGACCACGGTGATGCGCGCGATCTTCGAGGCCGGCGGCATGACGGAAACCGCGGATCCGACGCGTGTCGTGCTGATCCGGCAGGACGGCTCGTACCAGGTGGTCAACGTCAAGAAGACGCTCGGCGGCAACTTCAAGGACGATTTGCAGCTGCGGCCGATGGATACCGTCTATGTGCCGACCTCGACGATCGGCGACATCGACACGTTCGTCTCGCTCTATGTCAAGAACGTGCTGCCGGTCACGCCGGGCCTGTTCTACGGGTTCTGAGCGATCGCGCAGGCCCGGCACCCGCGCAAGCGCGGCACGGCGGCGGATGCAAGTCCGGCGCCGTGCCGGCGTCGTTGAGCCTACGCGGCAAACTGGCGGCGCTCTTCCGGGCCGGCCGCAACGCCACCAACCCCGAGCTCGCTGCGATGTTCGGTGCGCCGATCGGCTCGATCGGCGCCTATCGCTGCCAGCTCAAGAAGCGCGGGCGCGTGATCGCGAGCCGGCCCCGTCAATCCGGCGCACGGGTCTCCGGCATGGCGCGCCAGACCAACAGGAACGCGGCGAACCCGATCACGGCGAGCGTGCCGAACGCCGCTGGCGCACCGAAGCGGTCGGCGATCCAGCCCGCCAGCGTGGTGCCGAGCGTGGCGCCGATCCCGATCGCCAACCCGACATAGCCAAGCGACAGGTTGAAATGGCCCGAACGGCCGGCGATGTCGCTGGCTACCAGGGGCACCATGATGCCGAAGCTGGCTGCCGCGATGCCATCGAACACCTGGATGGCCACAACCAGCGCCGGCCAGTCGAGCGCGAGCGCGAACAACAGGCCGCGCAGCGGCAGCATGGCGAAGCCGAGCAGCAGAACCAACCGCCGGCCGCGCGTGGCGGCGAGCCGACCGAAACTCGGCGAGACCAGCGCGACGATCAGCTGCGGCAGCACGATGCAGGCTGCGATCAGCAGGCTCGCCGCTGCGCCGGCACGCCGGGTCAGCGCGCTGGCGGCGAGCGGCAGCAGCGCGGCGTTGGCCAAGCTGAACAGCATCACGCAGAGTGCGAGCAGAAGCAGCCTGCGGTTGGCCAGCACCGCGCCGACCGTCTCGGTTCGCGGCGCCGTCTTGCCCTCGCCGTCCGCCGTGCGGTCGCCGACGCCCGACAGCGGCACCAGCGCGAGCAGCGCCGGTAGGGTCAGCAACGCGGTCAGCACGAACACCGAGCGTGGCGACACGTAATAGCCGCAGGCCCCCATCAACGCCGCGCCGACCCCATTGCCGATCGAGGCGTAGCGTGCGTTGCGCCCGAGTCGCGGACCCAACGCCGCCTCGCCGGCGACCGCCAGGCTCATCGCGACCACGGCGGGGCCGAGCGTGCAGCTCGACACGCCGTGCAGGATCTCGGCGAGATAGACGAACAGCGGCGTCGGTGCGACGGCGAGCAGCAGGGCGCTGACCGTAAAGACTATGACGCTGAGCCGTGCAACGCGGCTCTTGCGCCTTGCCGCGTCGACCAGCGCGCCGGCCGGCAGCTGACTCACCATCGCCGTGATGGTGCCGAGACTGAGCGCGACGCCGATCGCCGTCAGGGTCCAGCCTTGGGTGGTGAGATAAACCGAGATGAACGGACCGAAGCCGGCCTGGATGTTGGCGACGAACAGGTTGAGCCAGTCGAGTCCGGTGGCCGGCGACCGTCGCGTCGGCCACATCCTTCGGAGCAGCGTACCGCCGTGCGGCCCGCCGGCCGACGACGCCGAGGTCACTTTGCGGCGGCAGGCGGCGACGCCGCGGCAGGCGGCGAAACCGCAGCAGGCGGCGTGACAGTAGTGGGCGGCGCCAGAACCGGCGCGGGCGCCGGTGCGGCGGGAGGCGGCGCGCCCGCAGCTGGCGGGGTGGCGGGCGGCGGTACGGCAGCAGACGGCGTAGCGGTCGCGGGCGGCGCCGGAGATGGCGCGGACGCCGGCGCGGTGGCAGGCGGCACCACGACCTGCGCCGGCTCGCTAGGCTGTTCCTTATATTCCGGCGCGGCCTGTACCTCGGCACGCGTGACGCTCAACCGCACCGGCGCCTTGTGATCGGTCGGACGAAATTGCAGCAACCGCCAATCGACCGCGATCTTGCGGCTGCCGACGCCAAGGAAGCCGCCGAAATCGATGATCGCGGCACGCGGCTGGCCGTCGCCGTCGACCAGCACGTCGACCACGCGACCCATGTCCTCGCCGGCGGCTCCCTCGACCTGCTTGCCCAAAATGGTGGTCGCCTCGCCCGGAAAGATCGGTTGCAGGTTCTTCAGCTCCGCCGGCTTGCCGGACGGTGGCGGGCTCGCCGGCGGCGGCGTCCCGGCGGCAGGCTTCGCGGTCGTTGCCGGAGACGGTGCCGGCGGCGCGGCGGCGGCGGGCTTCGTGGTCTCGGTCGGCGGCGCCGCTGGCGGCGCCATGGCGGCAGGCTTCGCGGTGTCGGCCGGAGACGGCGCTGGCGGCGCGACCTCGGCGGGCGGCGTGTCGCCGGCGAAGGCTTGCGGTGCCAATGCGACCAGCCAAATGCACAGCGCGAGCCAGCCGGCGCCGTGCGCCGGCCGGCTCATGACGGGCCTTCGACCGTGATCGCCCGGCCGGCCGCATCGAGCCGGATGCGGCGTCGGCGCAGGATGTCGGGGGCCGGACCGTCCTCGACGATACGGCCACGCTCGAGCACGACGATGCGGTCGAACAGGGCGAGCGTGGTCAACCGGTGCGCGATCGCGATCACCGTGCGGCCCTGGACCAGCTGCATCAGCGCCTCTTGGATCAGCCGCTCGGAGTCGGTGTCGAGCGCCGAGGTCGCCTCGTCGAGCAGAATGATTTGGGCGTCGAGCAGGAAAGCGCGCGCGATCGCCAGGCGCTGGCGTTCGCCGCCCGACAGCTTGAGGCCGCGCTCGCCAACGACCGTGTCGAAGCCGTGCGGGAGCCGCTCGATGAACTCGGTGCAGCGCGCCATCTCGGCGGCGCGCCGCACCTCGTCGCGGCTCGCCTGCGGCTTGCCGTAGCGCAGGTTCTCGAGCACCGAGCGGTGCAGCAGCGAGATGTCCTGCTGCACCACCGCGATCGACTGGCGCAGACTCAGCTGCGTGACCTCGGCGATGTCCTGCTCGTCGATCAGGACCCGGCCCGAGCTCGGCACGTAGAGGCGCTGCAGCAACGCGAAGATGGTCGACTTGCCGGCGCCGGTGCGGCCGACGAGGCCGAGCTTCTGGCCGGCCGGCACCTGCAGATTGAAATCGTCGATCACGCGCACGCCGTCGCGGTAGCCGAAGCCCACCTGTTGGAAAGCGATCGAGCCGCCGAGCCGGATCAGCGGCCGCGCGTTCGGTGCATCCTCGATCTCGTGCGGCAGGCCGAGCACCTCGACGGCCTCGCCGAGCTTGGCGAACTGCTGGACGACGTCGACCAACGCCATCGCCAGGTCGCGCGACGCGTGCAGCACGGTGAAGCCGAGCGTCGTGGTCAGCACGACACCGCCCGTCGTGACCTGCCCGGCGCGCCACAGCATGACGGTCCAGATCAGCACGCCGGCCGTCACGGCGAACACCGATACGGCGTGGAACACGCGCAACCGCTCGAGCGCACGCAGGCTGATGCGCTGCGCAGACATCTCGAGCCCGACCTTGGCCGACAGGCGCGAGCGCTCGCGCCGCGCCGCGCCAAACGCGCGCACCAGCCCCATATTGCCGACGATGTCGGTGAGGTCGCCCGTCACGGTGGCGGCCTGACTGGCGAATCGCGCGTGCAGCGGATGGCCGCGCGCCGCCAACCGCGCGATCACGAGGCCGAGCAGAGTCACGATCGCGGCGAGCACCGCGGTGATCTGCCAGTCGATCGTGGAGAGCACCCCGATGCTGGTCACCACCGCGAGCCCGGGCGGGATGGTGGTCCAGGTCAGCGAGCTTTCGATCGTCCAAGCGGCGTTGGCGGCGGTGGTGATGCGCCCGGCCAGCGCGCCGGGAAACTGATCGGTGAAATAGCGCGAACTGTGACCCGCCAGATGCTCGAACAGATCGAGCCTCAAATCGCCGCCAACCGCGACAAAGGCGTAGCTCGCCACCCAGCCCGCCAGCCGCCACAGCAGATTGTCGCCGGCGACCAGCGCGAGCAGCAGTCCGACGGCACTCCACAGCCCTGCGTCGCTCGACCGGCCCGCGCCCAGCACGTCGACCAGGTTCTTGATCGCATATTGCGAACCGACCGCGCAGCCGACCGCGGCCACTACCGCGAGCAGCACGGTCAGATGGCTGAGCGCACGCCTTGCGACGTAATGCAGGAGGAACGCGGCCGGCCCCCTCGAGGCGTAACGCGGTAGAGACATTCGATTCCCCTCGTCGCCTCAGACCGCCGCCACAAGTCCGCGACCCCGTCTTGTGACACAACGCAGGAGGCGCGGTTTGGTGCCGCACCGCAGCACCGCTCACACCGTCAGCGCGATGCCGAGCTCGCTGGTATGGCGCTGCACGTGGACCGCGACGCTGGCGCCGCTACGGCGGAGCACCAAGTCGGCGGTCGCCGGTCCGAGCTGCAGGTTGCCGAGCCGGACCTCGTCGAGCCAGGTCGGCAGGGCCGGTCGGTCGAGCCAGATCTGACGCGCGCGGGCGTCGAACGAAATGCCGAGTGCGGCGCCGAGCAGCGCGAAAACGCTGGCCGAGGCCCAGGCCTGCGGCAGGCAGGCCACCGGGTAGGCGGTCGGACCCGCCCCCGGGCGGCGCCCGAAGCCGCAGAACAGCTCGGGCAACCGGTTGAGCTCGAGGAACAGCGATGCGTCGAACAGCCCGGTCAGCAGCCGCAACACCGGTTGCTTGAGGCCGTAGCGCGCGAGGCCCATGGCGATCAGGGCATTGTCGTGCGGCCACACCGAGCCGTTGTGGTAGGAAATCGGGTTGTAGCGCGCCTCGCCGCACGCGATCGTGCGGATGCCCCAATCCGAGAAGACATCGGGCGACATCAGGGTCTTGGCGACGCGCGCGGCGCGCTCGGGAGACGCCAACCCGCCGAACAGCACATGCCCGGCATTCGAGCTGCGCACGCGGCACGGCCGCTTCGCTCCGTCGAGCGCTAGCGCATAGCAACCCAGCTCCTCGATCCAGAACGCCGCCTCGAAATGCCGACGCAGGCGCTCGGCGGCGGCGTCGAGCTCGGCGGCGCGCCTGGTCTCGCCGAGCGCAGTGGCAAGCTCGCTCGCCCCGCGATAGGCGGCATATGCATAGGCTTGCACCTCGGCGAGCGCGATCGGCGCCTCGGCGAGCGCGCCGCTGTCGTGAAAGATCGCGTCGCCGCTATCCTTCCAACCCTGGTTGATCAGGCCGTTGACCGACTTGCGGTCATATTCGAGGAAGCCGTCGCCGTCGGGATCGCCGTGACGCGCCATCCAACCGAGCGCCGCCTCGATGTGGGGCCACAGCGTGCGCACCAGCTCGAGATCGCCGGTGCGCGCATGATAGGCGGCTGCCAGTACGACGAATAAGGGCGTCGCGTCGATGCTGCCGTAATAGCGCGCGAACGGCACCTCGCCCAGGATCGCCATCTCGCCCTTGCGCGTCTCGTGCAGGATCTTGCCCGGTTCGGCGTCGGCCGCCGGGTCGAGCTCGGTTGCCTGATGGGCAGCGAGAAAGCGCAAGGTGCCGGCGGCGAGCGCCGGGTCGCACCACAGGCAGAGCAGAGCCGTGATGATGCCGTCGCGCCCGAACGCGGTCGAGAACCACGGGATGCCGGCATGGGCATAGAGACCGTGCGGTGTTGCGCTGATCAGCATGTCGAGATCAGCGCGCGAGCGCGTCATCCAATCGTTGAACGCCTCGTTGCCCGAGACGATGTCGACGGCGCGTGCCTTGCGGTCGGCGATCCGACCGGCGGCGGTGGTCCGGCTCGCCTCGAACGAAGTCGCCCGCGGCGCCCTGCCGTCGCGTACGCAGCGGACCGCGACGTCGAGCGCGCACCCGCCGCCCGCCGGTAGGTCGATCGTCCACTCGGCGTAGCGCGTCGCCAGCGCGCTCGGCGGCGGATCGAACTCGAGGCGCGTGCGCCGGACCGTCCCGTCGAGCCCGCGATAGCCGAGCGTCGCGCCCGTACCGTGCGCATCGGGCAGGCGCTCGCCGCGGCGGGATCGCCGAGTGCCGCGAACCTCGAAAATGTCGGCGAAATCGGCATCGAAGGTGAGACCGAGGCGGAGCCGCGCGGGTTGCGCGCCGTATTGGTGCAGCTCGATACGGACGAACAGCGCACCCTCGCCGAGCACGCTCGTGCGCAGAAGATGCACGCTGCCGCGCGGCAACCAGATTCGGCCGGCCTCGGTCAGATCGGGATTGGCGAGATCGACCGAGACCATCGCGTTGTCCTCGGTCACCGTCGAGGACAACAGCAGCGGCGGCCCGCCCTCGAGTGTCAGCGCAAGGTGCGACAGGTAGCGCGTGTCTTCGAAGAACAGGCCCTCGAGCGCCGGACCGACCGCCTGGACGTCACCACGCTCGTCGAGCACCGCGAATCCGTCACCTTGCGTAAGGACGTGCGCGCGGTGTGCCGCGATGCCGCCGGTCGATGGAATGTAGAACGGCGAGACCGCGGTCTCGACTGGCGCACCGACGGGCGGCGCGACGGCCATCGGGCTCACCCGGCGGCGCGGAGCGCGTGCTTGCGGGCGATCAGCCGCCGATAGACGCCGAGATAGTCCTCGGTCATGCGCCGCACCGTGAAGCGCCGCTCGAAGACGGCGCGCACGCGCGCGCGGTTGAGCTCATGCAGCCGGTGTGCCGCTGCGGCGGCGGCCGCTTCGTCTTCGACGATGAAACCCGTGACGCCGTGGTCGATCACCTCGGGCACCGAGCCCCGGTTCAGCGCGATCACGGGCGTGCCGCAGGCCATCGCCTCGATCATGGCGAGCCCGAACGGCTCGCGCCACGCGATCGGGAACAACAGACCGGCGGCGCTGCCGAGAAAGCTGCTCTTCGCCGCGTCGTTGATTTCGCCGATGTACTCCACATGCGGCTGGGCGAGCAGCTGCTCGATGTGCTCGGCGAAGTAGTCGCGGTCGACGGCGTCGACTTTCGCGGCGATCTTCAACCGCATGCCGGCGGCGGCAGCGATGCGGATGGCGGCGTCAGGAGCCTTCTCGGGCGAGATGCGGCCGATGAAGGCGAGATAGCCGTCGGCGCCGAAGCCCGGCGTCAGCAGTCGTTCGGGAATGCCGTGATGCACGGTGTCGACATAATGGGCATGGGGCAGCGGCACCCGCTGAGCGTCGGAGATCGACACCACCGGCGCTTCGGAGAACGCCTCATAGACCGGCGCCAACTCAGGCAGGTCCAGCCTGCCGTGCAGCGTGGTGACGAAGGGCACGCCGATCTGGCGCAGGATCGGATAGCCGAGATAATCGACATGGGAATGGATGATGTCGAACTCGGCGGCACGCTGGGCGACCGCCTGGAGCATCACGAGATGGGGCGCCAGATAGTCGCGTACGGCGGTGTCGAGCCGGAGCGCGCGTGGCCACACCGCCTCGAGCCGGGCCTTGGTCACGCTATCGCCGCTGGCGAACACCGTGACGTCGTGCCCCATCGCGACGAGCTCGTCGGCAAGGAACGACACGATGCGTTCGGTGCCGCCATAGAGCTTGGGCGGCACCGCTTCCATCAGCGGCGATATTTGAGCGATCCTCATGCTTCCCCTTCGATGCCGGCTAGCTGCGCGACGGGTCACGGCCGCCCGCGCCTGAATGCACAGCGCGAGCGCGCGCGGCAATCGACCCCGCGCTGCGTCAATGGATCAGGCCACGCGATAGTTCCGGTCCCGAACGCCGAGCCGGTGGAATCGGGAATCGGGGAAGTCATGGTGACAAGCACGTGACAAAATCGGGCGGGACACGCGCGAACGATACCCCTCCCCTCGTTCGATAAGGTAGCCGGGATCACGGGAACGATCCTTCGACGACCCTGTTTCATTCATCGGATTCGACACGGACTCCGGCACCGACAGGTTCGGTGCCGACGGCCGATCCGCGTGCGCGGCCACGACGAGCCATGATGAAATTGCACAATCGCGGCGCGGCAGCCGACATTCCAACGCGCCTCGATGTGCTGCCGTGGAGCCGCTTCCACTGGCGCGTGACGATCGCGCTCGGCATTGCCTGGTCGCTCGATGGGCTCGAGGTGACGTTGGCCGGAACGCTGGCCAGCGCCCTCGGCAGCAGTCGCATGCGCCTGGGCAGCACTGAGATCGGCCTGGCGGCGAGCGCCTATCTGGTCGGCGCCGTGCTCGGCGCGCTGGTTCTCGGCTATCTCGCCGACATGCTCGGCCGCCGGCGCCTCTACGTCGCGACGCTCGGCATCTATATGATCGGCGCCATCGCCTCGGCGTCGTCCTGGGGGTTCATCAGCTATGCCGTCGCCCGCCTGGTCACCGGTGTCGGCATCGGGGGCGAATACTCCGCGATCAACTCGGCAATTCAGGAATTCACGCCGCCGCATCTGCGCGGCCGCGTCGACCTTCTGGTCAACGGCACGTTCTGGATCGGGGCGATCGCAAGCGCAGCGGCGGCGGGGCTCGTTCAAATGCCGGCCTTGTTCGCACCCGACGTCGGATGGCGCTTCGCCTTCGGCATGGGCGCCGTCCTCGGCATCGTGGTGCTTTATCTGCGCCGCTACGTTCCGGAGAGTCCGCGCTGGCTCGCTGCGCACGACCGACTGCCCGAGGCGGAGCGCATCGTCGACGCCATCGAGGCCGAGGTCGCCGGCGCCGATCGAACGCCGCGACGCGCAGGATCGCCGATCCATGGGTCTGGCGCAGCCGCCGGCGTCACGTTGCTCTCGGCGGGACGAATTCTCGTAACCGAGTATCGCCACCGCACGCTGCTCGGACTTGCCCTGATGGCGGCGCAAGCGTTCTGCTACAATGCGATCTTCTTCAGCTACGCCCTGATCCTGACGCGGTTCTATGGCGTTCGAGCCGAGACGGCGGGGTGGTACATCATCCCGTTCGGCATGGGCAATTTCTGTGGACCGCTGCTGCTCGGACGGTTCTTCGATACGCTCGGCCGCCGACCGATGATCGTGGCAACCTATTCGGCCGCCGGCATTCTACTTGCTCTGACGGGCGCACTGTTTCGGCTCGACGTCCTCGATGCCGACACCCAGGTCCTCACGTGGTCGGTGACGTTCTTCGTCGCGTCGGCCGCCGCGAGCGCGGCCTATCTGACGGTCTCGGAGAGCTTTCCGGTGGAGATGCGCGCGCTCGTCATCGCGCTGTTCTACGCCTTCGGCACGCTGCTCGGCGGGGTTGCCGGGCCGGCCCTATTCGGCGCGCTGATCGCCGGCGGATCGCGCGACGGCATCCTCCTCGGCTATCTGCTGGGCGGAATCATGATGATCGCGGCCGCGGCCGTCGAATTCATGATCGGTGTCGAGGGCGCGGGCGCGTCGCTCGAGACACTGGCGCCACCGCTCTCGAGGGCACGCCTCGGGGATCGTCCGCCAGCTACGCGCATTCCCGCTCGACGCTGAACCCGATCGCCACGCCGGCGTTCCGGGCATGGCGCCCGAAGCCGGCTGGGTCGTTGCGGCTGGGGCGTGTGCCCACGCGCGCCGGCAGCGATTCGGCATACGCAAGATGACGCGCAGCGCCTTTTGCGCGTGGGTTCGTTCGAGTGCTTGTAACGCTTTTTGATCGCCGGGAGTCAAAGCGCCCATGCGCAATGCCTTAATCTGGGGCCTCGTGACAGCGCTCGGCCTATCGGCTGGGCCGGTCTTCGGCGCGCCGGGCGGCAGCGTGCTCGGGACCGCCGTGAGGGCGCGGCCCGGCGTGGTATTGGTCGGACTCGAACTGCGAAGCGCGCAACCTCCAGAGCCGCGGAAGCCGCCCGAGACGTTGGCACCCGCAGCCGGACCGAAGACCACGCCGGCACCAGCGGAAGCCGAACCGGCAGACGCGGCATCGGCACGCAGCCCGGTCGACGCGGCGGTCGATGTCGCCATGCGCGAGCAGCGCGAGGCGGCCGGGGCGCCGCTGGACGGCGCCGAGATGGCGGCGCTGGGCGCGCCATTGTCGGGGCCTGCCCGCCACACCATCGAGGAGATCGCGCGGGCCGCCGGGATCAAAGCGGGGCACCTGGCGAGTGTCGCCGACACGCCGCGCGACCAGGCCTATTTTCTGGCCGAGCAGCTCTTCGATCCGAACGTCGGCGCAAGCGTCGTGCGCACCCGCTACGGCCTCCCGGGCGAATTGGCCGCGGAGAGCTACCGTCGGATGCGCGACGTTTTTCAGGTGCTCGATATGAGCGCGGCGCAGCGACAGAGCGTGACCGCGGTGATCGAGAGGGCCTTGGTCGCGGGCAACGCGCTCGGGCAAGTCGACAACCCGGACTACGAGATGATCGACGTCGATCCCGGTCCCCACGCCGATATCGGACGGTTCGAGCGCGCGGTCGCAGCGCACCGCGCGATCGCCCGCTGCATGCGTCCGCCAGAACGCACAGGCGGTCATTTCTATACGGTCGAGATTCCGCGCCACGGTCCCTGGATGGGAGGCGCGATCTGTCATGATGCCTGGACGAGCCCGGTGATCGCCGCCGCGCCGACGGAGCGGCTACCGAGCGCTGTGACCGATTCCGGTGATGCGGGCCTCCCGGCCGCTCCCGACGGCGAAACCCCCGCGAGGGCCGAACCGTCGGCCGGGTCGATCGAGGTTTCGCCGCTCCCGCCCGCCGGCGCGCCGGGGGCCGCACCACTCGCTGATAACGTGCCGACAAACGACGCGTCGTCATGGACCTATGTCGTCACCAGCGGCCCACAAGGACCCGTCGTCACCCGGGTGCCGCAGCAGATTTCCCGTTAGGCGAATCTTGCTTCCAGCTTTTGGAATTCGCCGGGCGATGTTTGCTCGCCGCGCGCACAACCGACGCCGCTATGATCATTTTCACCAATTCTTCCGGGAGCAGATCGCCGGCCCCAGGAGAGCAACAACAAATCCCATTAGAAAGATCGCGCCAAGCCGCAGAAACGCCTAGGCTCCACGAACAATGAACAGAAACGATAACGCGCGCTGAACGATGCGGCAGGTCGAGCAATTGATCGATGCCATCCGCGGACCGGACGGCGGACGGGGCCGCGGCGTCCTGCCCGACGCGTCCGACGCGACACCGGATCAGCTGTATCGCGAGCTGATCAATGGCGTCGGCACCAGCCCGGTTGGGCGCTTGGCGATCGGACGCGCGTGGATCCTGGTGCGCAGCGCGACCAACGCCGGACTCGCCTTTGCGCCACGCTGGCCGGCCGGCGTCACGCCGGCGCGCTTGGAGCGGCTCGACGGCGTGATGCTGCGCGACCTCGCGACCCTGGCGCTGCGTCGCGACGAGCTGGCGGCGGCGATCGGCGTCGCCGCCATCAACGCGCACTACAACCGGCCCGATCTCCTTGGCAGCGACGATGACGGACTGTCACCCGGGTCGGCGGCGGACGTTGGAGCCGATCCGACCGGCGGGCCGACCGTGGTGATCGGCCGCTTCCCGGGGCTCGACGACAAGCTGCCCGGTGCGCTGGTGATCGAGCGCAATCCCGGACCGCGCGATCTGCCCGAAGCCGCCGCCGAGCGCGTGCTGCCCGGCGCGCGGCGCGTCATCATCACGGCCTCGACCCTGGCGAACCACAGCTTGCCGCGCCTGCTGGCGCTCGCGCGACGCGCCGAGATCAGCCTGATCGGCCCGGGAACGCCGCTCGCGCCCTGCCTGTTCACGCACGGCATCGCGGTGCTCGCGGGCTTCGTGCTCGACCAGCCCGACCCGGCGGCCGATGCGGTCGCCGCCGGTGCGGGTTACGGCAGGCTCAGGGCGTTCGGCCGCCGCCTGACCTTGCGCCGGACCGCGCCGGCGCGATCGCCATGATCTGAATCAATGTGCGGCACGCCGGTGCCGTGCCAATGGGTGCGGAGAACGGAGGACTGACATGGATCAGTATGTCGCCTATCTCCGGGAGCAGGCTGCCAAGTACCGCGAGCTGTCGACGGCCGTCCAGGACGCCGACAGCCGGCGCGAGCTGCTCGATCTCGCAGCCACGTGCGAACAGGTCGCCAACAACATCGAGGACCGCGCCTTGGGCGGCTGACGCTGCCGTCCGCACCGCCACGCGCCTCAACCGGAGGCGATGTCGCGGTTCCATCCCGCGCCCCACAGATTGAGCGCCCGGCCGCTCGCCGGCCAGGCCTTGCCCGGCTGTCCCCGCGCCAGATGCTCGAGCTCGGCCGAGAGCTCGATGTTGTTGCCGTCGGAGTCCTTGACCATGAAGAACAGGTTGTTGCCGGCGCCGTGCCGCCCGGGCCCCCACCAGATCGGCACCGCAAGCGCGGCGAAATGGTCGGCCCACAGCTTGATGTCGCTCCAGCCCGTCGTCTCGTAGGCGTGGTGATCGCCGGCCGACGCCGGCGCACGGAACGCCGCGAAGCTGTGATGCTCGACGTTGGCGCGCAGGAAGCACACGTTGGTGTCACCCGGCGGCCCGCCCTCCGGACCGGTATGGACCGTGTCCGAGACCAGGAAGCCGAGCGCATCGCGATAGAACGCCGTCAGCTCCGGCAGGCGCGCGGTCGCGACCACGACGTGCTGCAGCCGGCCCGGCAGCGGCGCCGCCAAGCCCTCCGCCGGTCCGGCGTGGGCGAAATCCGCCTTGGGCACGCCGAAGACGACGAGGCGCCCGTCGGGATCGCACACCGCGAAGGCACCGTCGGCGAACAGTGGCGTCGGCGCGCCGACCGCCGCGACGCCGCCCGCCGCGAGGAAGCCGCGATAGACGTCGAGTTGCCTTCGGTCGCGCAGCGCGAACGCGTTGTAGGGATTGCCGCGCGCCGCGCCCGGTCCGATCACGAGGCGCCGCTGCCGTCCGCGCACGACGTAGCTGCCGTCGCCGAGCGCGCCGGCCGCCATGCCCATGGCGGTTGCGTAGAACCGAGCGAGCCGCTCGGGCTCGGGGCTGTCGAGACGGATGTGGTCGAGATCGGCAGGCCACAGCGGCGAAACGTCTGGCATCGGCAACCTCACGAACCGACGCCGGCGAGCATAGGCCGGCCGCGCCAGGACGCAATCCTGGGGTGATTCGTCGTCG
>Ga0335078_10002256_pt1 | contig 29258 bp, 27 predicted proteins | sample Lox_Sample_32_FD_206711 | JGI IMG/M metagenome (GOLD analysis project Ga0335078, IMG submission 206711) | Soil microbial communities from Loxahatchee National Wildlife Refuge, Florida, United States - Lox_Sample_3.2 | ecosystem: Environmental > Terrestrial > Soil > Wetlands | place: USA...
CAGGGCGCATCTATGCGGGCCGTCCCATCCTTTCCGAGTTTTCCCGCGCGGGTACGCGTTCCTTCGGACGGCGGTGTTCATCTCGCGTCAGCAAAGATAACTTCCCGCTGGCGCTTCCTTGACTTCGCACATTGCAGACATATAATCAAAACTGCGCCTCGATAAGACGCGGGGAAAAACTCAATGTATTTGGACGTCAACGAACTTGCCCTCCGAAAGGCGCGCATCCGGAAGAGCTATTCGCCCGGTACCCTGGACTTTCATTCCGGCGAGTTTCGGCAAATCGAGCCTTTAGAGGTGCGTGCGACCGCTGAACTGGTGGAGGGGCAGATCCGCATCTGCGGAAATCTGCACACCAGGGTGGAACTTGTGTGCGCGCGCTGCCTGGATACCGTAGTCGAAGAGATCAGCCGCGATTTCGACCTTTATTACCGCTCGACGACATCGCTTGCCAGCGACGAGGAAATCCATTTAGATGAGGAAGATACGGAAATCGCCTTTTTTGAAGGCAATGGCCTTTTCCTCGCCGACGTTCTCGCCGAGCAAGTAAACCTCGCACTACCCATGAAGGCGATCTGCTCCAGCGATTGCCGCGGGCTCTGCCCGCATTGCGGCGCCAACCTGAATAACGAGGAGTGCCGTTGTGAGAAAAGCGGCAGCGATCCCCGAATGGCCCCGCTGGCCCGGTTGAAGCAGGACTGGTTCAAGAAGCAATAACACGCTAAACTGTCCATTTGCATGCAGGCCATTACGCCTGCCGAGGAGTTGGAATGCCTAACCCAAAACGACGACACTCCAAGCGGCGCACGTCGAACCGGCGCGCCCACGACTACCTTCGCGCCGCATCCCTGGGGGAATGTCCGAATTGCCACGAACGGAAGCTGCCCCATCGCGCATGTCCCAAGTGCGGCTACTACAAGGGACGCGAAGTAATTGACACCGAGGCCAAGACGGCCTAAGTTCTCTCGCCAACCACCTCAACGGTGCTCTGATGACTACGATCGCGCTGGATGCAATGGGGGGCGACCATGCACCTCGGGTCGAGGTCGAGGGTGCGATTCTCGCGGCTCGCGAACTGGGTGTGCGGGTGTTGCTGGTGGGCTTGGAATCCAGCGTCCGCGAGGAATTGAACCGGCACAGGCACAGCGCGTCGCTGCCGATCGAGATCGTTCACGCCCCGGAAGTAATCGCGATGACCGATTCGCCTTCGCAGGCGTTTCGGCGGAAAAAAGACAGCTCGGTGCACGTCGCGGCGCGCCTGGTTCGCGACGGCAAAGCGGATGCGCTGGTGAGCGCCGGGAATACGGGCGCCGTGATGACCGTGGCGCGCTTCGTCATCGGCACGCTTCCTTCCGTGGATCGCCCCGCGCTCGCGGCGGCGTTTCCCAACATGAAGGAGAAGATTTCGGTGATTCTCGATGTGGGCGCGAACGTAGATTCGAAGCCTGAACACATCGAGCAATTCGCCGTGATGGGCGAAATCTACTTCCGCGCCATATGGGGCGTGAAACGGCCGCGAATCGCTTTGCTTTCCATTGGCGAGGAAGAGGCGAAAGGCAACGAACTCACCCGCGAAGCTGCCGCCCGGTTGAAGAACCTGCCGCTGAATTTCGTGGGGAATGTGGAGGGGCGCGACGTTTTTCGGGGGAATGTCGATGTGGTGGTTTGCGACGGATTTATCGGCAATATCGCGCTCAAACTGAGTGAAGGGCTTGTGGAGCACATCGGCGCGATGCTGAAAAAAGCGATCAAGAGCAGCCTGACGTCGCAGATAGGCTACGCGCTTTCGAAGCGCGCCTTCGATGATTTCCGCAAGCGCACGGACTATTCCGAAACCGGGGGCGCGCCGCTTCTGGGCGTGCGGGGAATCACCGTGATCGGTCACGGGCGTTCGAATCCTAACGCCGTCAAGAACGCGATTCGCGTGGCCAGCGAGCTGTGCCGTTCCCGGGTGAACGAGAAAATCGAACAGGAGCTTTCCGCCGCTTCCGCCGTCCCCGCCCGCGGATAAGCCCGAAGGATTTCAACGGAGCCATGAGCAAGCTCGCTTTCCTTTCTCCCGGCCAGGCCTCTCAGTACTCAGGCATGGGCCGCGACCTCGCAGACAATTTTCCCGAATCGCGCGCGGTGTTTGAAGAAGCCGATCAGGCGCTGGGCTTTGCGATTTCGAAGCTGTGCTTCGAAGGCTCGGATGAGGATCTGAAGCTCACCGAGAATACGCAGCCTGCCATCTTGACGGTCTCGGTGGCAGCGTATCGGGCGCTCGAATCGCGCGGCATCGTGCCCGATTTTGTGGCCGGCCACAGCCTGGGCGAATATTCGGCGCTCGTGGCCGCCGGGGCTCTCGATTTCGCTTCGGCTGTCAAGCTGGTTCGGCAGCGCGGCCGGTACATGCAGGAAGCAGTTCCTGCGGGTGAAGGTGCGATGGCCGCGATTCTGGGCCTGTCTCCCGCGGATGTTGCCGAAGTTTGCAAAAAGGCGGCGGGGAATGAAGTTGTGTTGCCCGCAAACCTGAATTCGCCTGAGCAAACGGTGATCGCCGGCAATGCTGGGGCGGTAAAGCGAGCCGTCGAGATCGCTTCACAGTCCGGCGCGAAAAGGGCGGTGATCTTGGCCGTCTCGGCGCCATTCCACTGCTCGTTACTCATGCCCGCGCAGCAGCGTCTCGAAGGAGACCTGCGCAAAGCGGCTTTTGGGCCCTTGCGATTTCCGCTGATTACAAACGTCGATGCGGAAACAGTGACCTCCGGAGAAGAGGCGCGCGAGGCGCTGATCCGGCAGGTGACGCTGCCGGTTCGCTGGCACGAATCCGTTCGCGAGATGATCGACCAGGGCGTAAACATTTTCGTCGAAGTCGGGCCGGGGAAAGTTTTGTCAGGCTTGCTCAGGCAGATCGACCGGTCGGTGCGCTGCTTGAACGTCGAGGATTCCGGGAGCCTGCGCTCGACCATCGACAAAATCGCTCAGGCGCGCGTTGAAGTGCCGGAAAGCTAATCCGTGTTTTCGCTCAAAGACAAAGTAGCGCTCGTTACCGGTGCGTCGCAGGGCATCGGACGCGCCACATCGCTCGCGCTTGGGGAAGTGGGCGCGAAGGTCGCGGTGGCTGCACGCAATGCCGAAAAGCTGGCTGCACTTGTTGCCGAAATCGAGGCGGCGGGCGGCGAAGCGTTCGCAGTGCCGATGGACGTCGCCGAAGCAGCTCAGGTCAAGAATGGCTTCCAGCAAGTGCTCGGGAAATTCGGCAAGCTCGACATTCTGGTTAACAACGCCGCAATCACGCGCGATACGCTTGCTCTCCGCATGAAGATTGAAGATTGGGATGCGGTTCTGCGCACGAATCTCACCGGCGCGTATCTTTGCATACAGCAGGCGCTCGCTCCCATGCTGCGCCAGCGCTCCGGGCGCATCATCAATGTGACTTCCGTCGTCGCCGAAACGGGCAATGCAGGCCAGGCGAACTATGTGTCGTCAAAGGCTGGACTGATCGGGCTTACGCGAGCGATCGCCGTGGAAGTCGCTTCTCGCAGCATCACAGTAAATGCGGTCGCGCCGGGTTTCATCGAAACGCCGATGACCGATCCGCTTCCGGCGGAATTGAAAGATAAGTTGAAATCACTGATTCCGCTCGGGCGATTCGGCCAGGATCGCGAGATCGCCGCGGCGATTGTGTTCCTCAGCAGCGAGGAAGCGGCCTACATCACCGGCCAGGTCCTGGGCGTGAACGGCGGCATGCATATGGGATGATTTCGCAAAGCGATTTCACAGGCCGCCCAAGGCCACGAATTTGCGCGGAATTGTTGACCCAGCTATACGCGGCGAATAGAATGGGCAGGTTAAATACGGGCGCAACTTCCCTGGTAAAAACCCAGAATCCAAGATTGCCGATATCGGAGGAGCAACCAGAATGGCCAGCGTCGAAGAACGCGTGAAGCAGATCATTGTCGAGCAGCTCGGGGTCGACGAAGGCGAAGTGACCCCCAATGCTTCGTTTGTGGACGATCTTGGCGCCGACTCGCTCGATACGGTCGAGCTGGTGATGGCCTTCGAGGAAGCTTTCGGCATCGAGATTCCGGATGAGGATGCGGAAAAGATCGCAACGGTGAAGGACGCAATCGAATACATCGAAAAGCACGCAAAGGGAAAGTAGCCGCCCCGCTGAGTCGTCCCGCCCAGAAGAGGAGAAGTTCCTTTTGAACCGCCGAGTGGTCGTGACGGGTATTGGTCTGGTCTGCTGCTGCGGTATCGGCACGGAAGAGGTGTGGCGCAACCTGTTGGCCGGCAAGAGCGGGATCGCACGCGTCACGGCATTTGACATCACGGCTTTCGATTGCCAGATCGCCGGCGAAATCAAGAATTTCGAGCCGTTGAATTGGGTCGAGAAAAAAGAATTGAAAAAGATGGCCCGGTTTATTCAGGTGGCCATGGCTGCTTCGGATTTTGCCATGCGCATGTCGGGCCTGGAGATCACTCCGGAGCTCGCGCCTTCCGCCGGCGTTTACATCGGTTCGGGCATCGGCGGATTCGATGTGATCGAGCGCGAGCACTCGAAATACCTGAATGGCGGTCCGGGTAAAATCTCTCCTTTCTTTATTCCTTCGGCGATTGTGAACCTTGCCGCGGGGAATGTTTCGATTCGCTACGGGGCAAAAGGCCCGAACTCAGCCACGGCGACGGCCTGTTCAGCGGGCGCGCACGCCATTGGCGACGCTTACAAAATCATTCAACGTTGCGATGCCGAAGTGATGATCGCCGGGGGATCGGAGGCCGCTGTCACTCCGATGAGCCTTGGGGGATTCGGGGCGATGCGCGCTCTCTCGACGCGCAACGACGATCCTGAACATGCCAGCCGGCCCTTTGACGCGGACCGGGATGGATTCGTCGTCGGCGAAGGCGCCGGAATTTTGATTCTCGAATCGCTGGATCATGCGCAGCGGCGCGGCGCGAACATCATCGCCGAAATTGTCGGGTACGGCATGTCCGGCGACGCCTACCACATCACGGCGCCGGCGGAAGAGGGCGATGGCGGTTATCGGGTGACCGTCGCTGCGATCAAGGATGCGAAAATTTCGCCGAACGACGTGAGTTACGTGAACGCGCACGGAACTTCCACGCAGATGGGCGACGCGATCGAGACGGTTGCGCTCAAGCGCGTTTTCGGCGAGCGCGCCAAAAAGGTTCCGATCAGCTCGACAAAATCGATGACAGGGCATCTCCTCGGCGGAGCCGGCGGACTAGAAGCCGGCATCAGCATACTCGCGCTGCGCGATCAAATTCTTCCGCCGACAATCAATCAGGAAAGACCGGATCCGGCGTGCGATTTGGACTACATTCCGAATGTCGCGCGCAAGGCGGAAGTCACCTACGCCGTTTCCAACTCCTTCGGGTTTGGCGGCACGAACGCCTCGCTGGTTTTCAAGCGATGGGAAGGGCGCTGACGTGAAAATCGGCGTTTGCATTAAGCAAGTGCCGGCGAAGGACGCGCCACTTTCCATTGTCGACGCCGGCGCGTGGATTCGCGAATCCGATATCGGCTTCGAAACGAACGAGCCGGATGGCTTCGCTCTCGAAGAGGCGCTGCGCCTGAAGGAAAAACACGGCGGAGAAGTCGTCGCCATCTCGATGGGCCCCGAGCGCGCCAAGCAGACGATCAAGGAAGCCCTCGCCAAAGGCGCCGAGCGCGGGATCCATATCGCCGATCCTGAATTCTTCAAGCTCGATCCGCTGACCTCCGCGCGGTCCCTGGCTGCGGCGGTCGAAAAGGAAAATTTCGACCTGATTCTCACCGGATTGCAGAGCGACGATCAGGGATTCGGCCAGACCGGCGTTCTGCTTGCTGAATTGCTCGGCCGTCCTCACGCGACCATCATCATGGCCATCGAAGTGAACGGCGATCGCATGAAACTCAAGCGGGAGCTCGAAGCCGGATGGTTTCAGTGGGTCGAGGTGCCGCTGCCTGCGGTGCTTACCATTCAATCCGGCATCAATAAGCCGCGTTACGCCACGCTAAAGGGCATCATGGCGGCGAAGAAAAAGGAAATTGCGACGGTCGAGCGCGCTTCGCTGGGCGTCCAAGATGCCCGCACGCAGCAGGTTCAGCGCATTTACGTGCCGCACAAGGCGAAGCAAACCGAATTTATCGACGGTTCGCCCAAAGAGGCCGCCGCCAAGCTGGTGGAAAAACTGCGCCACGAGGCGCGCGTCCTGTAGCCGATGAAAATTCTGCTCATCACGGAACAGCGGCAGGGCAAATGGAATAGCGTCAGCTTCGAGACGCTCGCGGCGGCGCAGCAGATTGCGCAACAGGCGAAGGGCACGGTTTCAGGCGCGGTTATCGGTAAGGGTGTCGGCGTGCTTGCCGATGAACTCGCAGGCTATCAACTGGATGAAGTGCTGCTCATCGAGCACGATCTTCTTGGCGAGTACACTCCCGACGGTTTTTCACTCGCGCTGAAGCAAGTAATCGGCAGCGCGAAGCCCGATCTCGTTTTGCTTCCGCACACGTATCAGGTCCGCGATTTCGCGCCCAAGCTTGCGGGGTCGATGGGCAAAGGAATGATCGGCGACTGCATCGGGTATCGGCACGAAAATGGGAAACTGGTTTTCGTGCGGCAAATGTTTCAAGGCCGCACGGCCGCGGACGTCGTGTTCACGGGCGAGCCACCTTGGATCGCATCGTTCCAGGCCGGGGCGTTTCGCGCCGATCTGGCGACCAAGCACGCAAGCGGCAAGGCGCCGGTGAAGCCGGTTAGCGTCGATTTGAAGCCGGAGCAAATTCGAACCAAGCCTCTCGAGCTTTTCCGCGAAGCCAAACAGGCCGTCGATCTAACGCAGGCACCCGTCCTCGTTTCAGTTGGCCGGGGGATCAAAGCGCCCGAGAATATCGCAATGGCGGAGAAGCTGGCCAAACTGATGGGCGGCGAAGTTTCGGCGTCGCGGCCGATTTGCGACGAAGGATGGCTGCCGATGGACCGCCAAATCGGAAGCTCCGGCCAAACCGTTTCGCCCAAACTGTATCTCGCGCTCGGAATCAGCGGAGCGATTCAGCACGTGGTCGGCATGAAAGGCGCGCGCACGATTGCCGCAATCAATAAAGACCGCAACGCGCCGATTTTTGAGGTAGCTGATTACGGGATCGTCGGAGATTTGTTTGAAGTTGTTCCCGCCCTCATCGAGGAGCTGGAGAAAAGCAAGACGAGCTAAGCGGCGCCGGAGACGGGCAGCCTGCTTCAATCCTTGGCTTTTAGCTTGAGACGGCTCTTGTTCTCTTCGAGAAATTTGCGAAGGTCACCGGCGATGTCCAGCAGCCGGATCCACTGCTCGTAATAAAGCGTGACCGGAAAGCGTCCCAGGCCGTAAACGCTCACGCCGCCCTTTTCGCCGACGCGAAATTCCAGGCTGCCTTTTGGCCGCGAACCGCCCTGTTTCTCGAGTTCGGCGATGCGGGCAAGCAATTCTTCTCTTGTTGGTTCGGCCATGTTGTCCCCCAGACACGAATTTCGATCGCAAATGATACCACCCGAAGCGCAGAACGTTCTCTCGAATCAGGCGTCAACGTGCAATCTCGCTGATGCAAGTCAGGTGACGATCTTCGGGTAGAGCCGCGTCGCGATCGCGACCATTAGCGCCAGCGCAAACGCCATGAAAGCGAAATCGGCGAAAAGCCCGAACGTCGTCGAACCGCCCACGATCATCAGGCTTCGCAGCGCGTCCACCTGATACGTGAGTGGATTCACGCGCGAAACGTTCCGCAACCAGACGGGCATCAGCAACAGCGGATAAATGGCGTTGCTTGCGAAGAAAAGCGGCATCGTAAGCACCTGCCCGATACCCATAAAGCGCTCCCGCGATTTGACGATGCATGCGGCAATCAGCGAAAAGGTGGAGAAAATAGCCGAGCCGAAAATCACGGCGGCCACGACGCCCATCACCGCCAGAAAACCCGCGTGCAGATGAACGCGCAGCAGGAACGCCAGGAAATACACAAGGACCATTTGGCACAGGCTGCGCACCGTCGACGAAATCGCCCGCCCGAGCACGAGCGAACTTCGCGCCGCAGGGCTAACCAGAAATTTGTTGACGATGCCTAAATCGCGCTCCCAGATCAGCGAAATGCCGTAAAAGATCGCGCCGAATAGCACGCTCTGCGCCAGCACGCCGGGAGTCATGAAGTCGAGATAGCTGATGCCGCCGGTGGGAATCGCGCGGGTCCGCGTGAAGACCTGGCCGAAAATCAAAAGCCACAAAACCGGCTGCACCATCCGCGTGAGCAGCTCCACCGGATCGTGAATCAGCTTGCGAATATCGGCTTCGGCCACGGCCAGGGTCTGGCGAACGTAACCGATCGCGGGAAAACCGCTATCCGAGACGCTTGCTGGTAATCCTTGCGCGTGCGACATCTCTCAAATCTCCTCCCTCGGAAATTTCGGCGCCGGTGTAACGAATGAAAACGTCGCCCAAAGTAGCTTCCGGCCCCAGCGCGGTCTTGAGCTCAGCGGGTGAGCCGATAATCGCGATGCTTCCCTTGTGCATGAAAGCGATTTTCTCGCAGAGCTCATCCGCTTCCTGCATATCGTGCGTGGTCATCAAAATTGTGGCGTTGAATTCGCGGCGAAGATCGCGGATGTGCTTCCAGACGGCTTGCTTTGCGAAAGGATCCAGGCCAACCGTCGGCTCATCGAGAAACAGCACGCCCGGCCGGTGCAGCATCGATTGCGCGATTTCGAGACGCCGGATCATGCCGCCCGAGTAATGTTTCACGAGGCGCTTTGCCGCGCTGGCTAAATCCATGAATTCGAGCGCTTCGGCGATTCGTGCCGTGCGCTGCGAGCGCGGGATGCCGTAAAGCTTCGCGGAAATGAGCAGATTTTCGTAGCCGGTCAAATCTCCGTCCGCCGAGAGCATCTGCGAGACGTAACCGATCCGGCGGCGCACCTCGCGCGGCTCGCGAACGATATCGAATCCGGCCACGAGCGCGGTTCCCTCGCTGGGCGGCAGCAGCGTGGTGAGCATCTTGATCAGCGTGCTTTTCCCGGCGCCGTTGGGCCCGAGCAGACCGAAAATCGAGCCCTGCGCGAAGGAAAAGGTCAGCTGATTCACGGCAACGAGCGAATCGTATCGCTTGGTGATCGAGCGAGTTTCGACCGCGCTGGTCACGTTCGAGGCCGCTGCATTCGTGTGTGCCGAGTTTGAGATTTCGGGGTTGCCGGGCACGTGTCTTTGCTCCAGTGGTCTGCGGCGGCGCGCTCTCCGCGCCCACGCCGCCAGGAATCATCGCTTACTCCAAATGGTTATCGTAAGGGACGGACGGAAAGCCTGCAACGGACCACAGAAAAGAAAGATGTGAGGGCGCTCCGGCATTTTCCAGGGTCGGCGGGTGCACCGCCGCGAATCTTAACCTGGAAATCGAGCAGATCTAATCGCGGTAAACGAATTCGAGCTGTATTCCCGCGATGTCGATCACATCGCCGGACGCCAGCTTTTTCGGCTGCGAAATCGGCATGCCGTTCACGCTGGGTATTTTATCGGCCCCGCCGATGTAATAGGACTGATCGTCGCGCCGGTTGATCTGCGCCGCAGCCTTGGGGGCAAACCAGCCCTTCAGCTTGACGGTGGCCATCGCGGACTTGCCGATTACGGTGAGTTTGTCGTTGAGTGCATATTCGCGCTGATCGGTTCTGCCTCGGAGCACGATGAGCGTGGGAATCTTCAGCCGTGCGGGCGCAACCTGCGCGCTTTCGCCCACCGCCGCGACCTTTTGCAGAAAATCCCGCCGCTCTTTGGTATCGAGCATCACCGTCTCGTTGATTTTGGGCGCGGCCTGAACGGGCTTGCTGCCGTTCGGCGCAAATCCATTAAGATCGCGGGAGTCTGAAATTACGATCGTATGTTTCCCGATCGCGACGGAATCGCCCGGTTTGAGCGTCACCATCTTCACGCGCTGCCCGTTGACGAACGTTCCATTCAGGCTGCCAAAATCCTCCAGCATGAGCCGGCCTTCTTCATTGAAGACACGCGCATGGAAATGCGACACCGCGGGATTATCGATCATGAGGGCGTTCTCGGGAGAGCGGCCGATGCTCACTTCGTTCTCGCCCACCGGCAATTCCTTCAACACCGAGTTTTCGAATTTCAGCACGAGCTTCGGCATTTCCGCTCTCCTTCAGATTCCGAGTCTGCTTGAACTGTTAAGCCGAATCCTTGAACCATTTGCCCAACCGCCCGAACGCTCCCGCCAGCTTCGCAGCGGGGCTCACAACGAGCACGGTAATGTTGTCGCCGCCTCCCGCGCTTTTCGCCAAATCGATAAGGCGGTCCGCCGCTTCCTGCGGCTCTTCCGTCTCGCGCAGCACCGCGCCGATCTGCGTGTCTGAAAGCTCCCGCGTGAGACCATCGGAACAAAGCAGGACGGTATCGTTTTCGAGGAAAACCTCTTCGCTGACATCCACTTCCACGGTCGGGTCGATGCCGAGTGCGCGAATCAAGACGTTCTGAAGACGGCTCGTCCCCGCCTCTGCCGCCGTCATTCTGCCCTGGCGCATCTCCTCGGCTACGAACGAGTGATCGCGGGTGAGCTGCGTGAACTCGTCACCGCGCAGGCGATACACACGGCTGTCGCCGACGTGGGCCACACTCATCTTCTCGCCGTCCAGACGAACAGCTACAACCGTGGCGCCCATCGCGCGCTCGCCCGTGTTTCCTTGCGCCGTATTGTAAATGGCCGAATTCGCCACGCGGATGGCGCTAGCGAGCCGATTCGTGGCATCTGAAACTCCGCCGATTCGCAAGCCCGTCAGCGGGAGCGAGGGAGTCGCACTCGCCTTGCGGCAATGCTCGACAATCGTTTCCACCGCGAGGCGGCTGGCCACTTCGCCGCACGCGAGCCCTCCCATGCCGTCCGAAAGGACGAAAAGGTTCAGCTCGGGAGCTGCGCGGTAACTATCCTCGTTATTTTCGCGAACGCACCCTTTGTCGCTAAGCGCGCCGAATTCCAACTGCATTTCACCCTCCACCCTTTGGCGAGTGTTCCGCGTCAATCGTTTACGGCTCCGCCGGCGTGTGTTGATTCGCATTTGGGCGCCCCTGCCCTGGGGCCGTACTGATTGGATGCACGCCGAGGAATCCCTGCGTCTTGAGCCAATCGACCACGCTGGTCACGCGATCGGGGCCGAATGGGCCGGTCACGACGACGTATGCCTGGCCCGTCGGCGTGCGCCGCGGCACGATCACCACCGGCAGGCCGAGACTGGAAATTTTTTGCGACGCGTCCTGCGCCCGATCTTCACGTTCGTACCGCCCTACCCAAACGTAGCTGGGCAGGCGATCGTTCGTCGGCGGAATCGTCAGTGGGCCATCATCGCCAGCTTGCTTATTCGCGTGCTTCGGGGCGGTCGTCGCTGCCGCGGGAGTAGCGTTGTCACCCGAGTCCTGCTTCGAATCGGTTGGCGCCGAGTCGGCCGCCGAATGTACCGCCGGTTTAGCCGCAGGAGCTGCGGCACTGCTGTCTAGAGCCTGCTCGCTCTGCGGAGAAGCAGTATGCGCATTGGCCGGCGTTGGGGCGGCATCCTCTGAAGAAGATTGCGCCTCCGACTGCTGCACCACTGGATGAGTTGCATGCGCACGAGATGCTGCAATGGGTTTCGGATTTGAAGGCGTCTCTTCGCCGGAGGCACTCGCTGGAGCGGGCTGCGCGGGCGCGATGGCGGCCGGTTTGGGTGTGGCGGGCCTCACTTCGCCAACCAACTGCTGAACCGCGGCCCGTATTTCCGGCTGCTGCCACCCCGCATAGGCCGCGCCACCCACGACTGCGATTAGCAAGATCCAAAGGAAAGGTGAGGAACCGCGCTTCGGCTGTGCGACCGACAGCGCCGATGACCCGTACAGCGGATGCGACGCAGCCGACGCGCGTTGGCGCGATTGCTCCGCTGCGCTGATCGCGGGAGCCGCCGGCGATTGCGAAGGAGTGGAGGCAGAGCCTTTCAGCGCGTTCTTGAGATCGGCCACGGATTGAAAGCGCTTCACGGGCTCTTTCTCGAGACACTTCATGACCGCCCGCTCGACGGCTGCCGGGATCGTCGGCTCAATTTCATGCGGTGGCGGCGCGGATTCGCGCATCTGCTTCAACGCCACTGCAACCGCATTTTCGGCATGGAACGCGGGCGTGCCGGTGAAGACTTCATAAAGGATCAGCCCAAGCGAATAGACGTCCGTTCGATAGTCGACCGGTTTCCCGGCCACCTGCTCCGGCGCCATGTATGCCGGCGTTCCGACCATCGAGCCGGTAAGGCGCGTTCCCGCCTCCATCGAACGCGCGATGCCGAAATCCATGATCTTGACGTTGCCCTGTGCATCGACCATTACGTTCTCGGGTTTGAGATCGCGATGCACGATCCCCTGCGCGTGGGCTTCCTGCAGGCCCGAACAGATTTGCTGCGCGAGGTCGAGCGCCTTGCGCACCGGAAGTCCGCCGAAGCGGTTCAGAACCGAACGCAGGCTCTCGCCTTCGACAAATTCCATCGACGTGTAGGCAATCCCGCCGATGCGGTTGAACTCGTGCACGCGGCAAACGTTCTTGTGAGTGATCTTCCGCGCAAAGAGCAGCTCGTTCTTGAAGCGGTCCATCATCGCCTGATCGGAAGCGATTTCCGGCTTCAAGAGCTTGAGCGCCACGATTTCCCGGGTTTCCCGGTCGCGGGCCTTATAGACGTTCCCCATGCTCCCGTGTCCTGCTTCCCCGAGTATTTCGTACCTCTGTGAGAGCACCGCAATAGCCTGCGCACTGAGTTGCGGGGCGTTGGCGGCAGCGGATGCTGAAGCGGCAGGCGCAGGATCCGTTTGCGGCACCGGCAAATCGCCCAGAAGGACCGTATCCTGCTGCTCGGCGCGCGTGGGCGAGCCGTTAGGATCGGTCGAGACAGTCTTTGAATGATCGGGTTGCGGCATAGTCCTAGTACTTCACATTTAGAATATTCGAGAACGCCCGCTCGTACCATGGACGAATGGACAGGTGTGAAGAAAGAGTATCCAGTACCGCCTTGCTGACTGTTCGATCGGGACAAGCTACAGGTAGCGAGTGATGTTCCGGAACGCCCGCATGAATTTCTTGGCGGCGGCTGCGGGTTGTAAGAAAATAATAGTCCCAGTGCTCGCGGCCTAGCATTTACGGATTGACGCTCCCAGGAGACCTCCCTTGAGAATTTCAGTGATCGGCACCGGCTACGTTGGCCTAGTGACGGGCGCCTGCCTCGCGGAAATCGGCCACCAAGTCGTCTGCACGGATAACGATGCGGAAAAGATCAAGACACTCGAGCAGGGCGGCATTCCGATCTACGAGCCGGGCCTCGAGAGCGTAATTCCAAAGGCGCGCACGTCCAAGCGGCTGAGCTTTTGTGCGAATCCCGCAGATACGGTCAACGTCAGCGATGCAATCTTCATTTGCGTCGGCACGCCGCCGCTTCCGAATGGCGACGCGGACCTGAGTGCGATCGACCACGTTGCGCGCATGATCGCGACCGAGGCGAATTCTCCCAAACTCGTCGTGGAGAAGAGCACGGTGCCGGCCCGAACCGGCCAGGAGCTCAAGCGCGCTCTCTCCGTCTACGCGCGGAAATCCCACGTGCCCTTTCACGTCGCGTCCAATCCTGAGTTTCTGCGGGAAGGCACCGCCGTCGAAGATTTTCTGCATCCGGACCGGATTGTCGTCGGAGTCGAGAGCGAAACGGCCGAGCGCCAATTAAAGGAAATCTATCAGCCGGTTCTCGACCGCAAATTCAATTGCCCCGTTCATACGCAAACGTGCCCGGATGGTCCCGCGCCCCAGTGGCTGGTTACCACCATCAACAGCGCCGAACTCATCAAGCACGCCTCGAATTCGTTTCTCGCGCTGAAAATCTCCTACGCGAACATGGTCGCCGACCTAGCCGAAAAGCTTGGCGCCGACATCAACGAGGTTGTCCGCGCGATGGGTCTCGATCCGCGCATCGGAAAAAGCTTTCTTTCGGCTGGCCTTGGTTTCGGCGGATTCTGCCTGCCGAAAGACTTGCAGGCATTCGTCCATCTGGCGGAGCGCTCGGGCGTCGATTTCGGCATGTTGCGCGAGGTGGAAAAAATAAATAAGCAGCGCATCGATCGCTGCATCGAAAAGCTGCGCACGGCGCTCTGGGTTGTTCGCGGAAAGCAGATCGGCGTATTGGGCCTCGCGTTCAAGCCCAACACCGACGATATTCGCTTTGCGCCGGCGATCGACCTCGTGAATCAGTTGATTTCCGAGGGAGCGCACGTTCGCGCCTACGATCCTGAGGCGATGGAACGCGCGCGGACCACTCTTCCCCAGATCGAATATGCGAAGTCGGCCTACGATACGGCGGTGGACGCGGATGCGTTGCTGATCGCCACCGAGTGGGAGGAATTTCGGTCTCTCGATTGGGGCAGGATTCGCGAGGCGATGGCCCGGCCGCTCATTATCGACGGCAGGAATTTATTGTCGCCGCGCGAAATGAGGAGCCTGGGCTTCGAGTATCGTTCGTTTGGCCGCCCGGACTGACTCTCGAGCCGGGCCGTTTATGCGGTTTGCCCGGTTGAGGCAACTTGCTGGCGGAAGAAATCGAAGGTCAGTTTCAGCCCTTCAGCCAGGCCGACCTTGGGTTCCCAGTTTAGAAGCCGTCGCGCCTTGCTGATATCCGGACAACGTTGTTTCGGGTCATCCTGCGGCAAGGGGCGAAAGACGATCGGCACATCCGACCCAACCAGCGTCCGCACGCGCTCCGCGAACTCCAGAATCGTAATTTCCTGCGGGTTGCCGATGTTCACCGGCTCGCGCTCGTTCGACTCGAGCAGCTTGTAGATTCCCGCGATCAGGTCTGACACATAGCAGAAGCTGCGCGTCTGTTTGCCGTCTCCGTAAACCGTGATCGGCTCTCCAACGAGCGCCTGGTAAAGAAAATTCGGCAGCGCGCGTCCATCGTTCAGTCGCATCCGCGGGCCGTAGGTATTGAAGATGCGCACGATGCGCGTGTCCACCTGGTGGTAGCGGTGGTAAGCCATGGTAATCGCTTCCGCGAATCGCTTGGCCTCGTCATAGACGCCGCGCGGCCCGATCGGATTTACGCGGCCCCAGTACGTCTCCGGCTGCGGGCTCACCTCGGGATCTCCGTAGCATTCCGAGGTCGACGCGAGAAGAAATTTGCAATTTTTCGCTTTGGCGAGTCCCAGCGCGTTGTGCGTCCCGAGCGCTCCCACTTTGAGCGTTTGGATAGGCAGCTTCAAATAATCCGGCGGGCTGGCGGGTGACGCAAAATGCATCACCGCATCCACGTGCCCCGGCACCTCGATGTACTGCGACACGTCCTGCTTCGCAAATTTGAATCTCGGGTGCGAAAGCAGATGAGAAACGTTGGAATCGGCGCCGGTGACAAGATTATCGAGGCAAAGAACCTCCCATCCCTTCTCAATGAAGAGGTCGCACAGATGCGAACCAAGAAATCCCGCACCGCCCGTTATGACCACGCGCACGTTGTAAGCTCCTCTCCCTGAATACACTACAAGGCGCGAATCCCGTTGTCCATGAAAGGACCTACCGCCGAACCAGCGCGCGGCAAGGATCCCCTCGCCCAGAGAATCGGGAAACAGGCGCTTTTTCGCCCATTATTTGCCTTTTACGTTGCCTGATACGCCATTAGCCCGCCTCTTTCGCGTCCACGCCCTTTATGTTTCGTGTTCAATTGGTTGAGGGGAGTTTCCTTCGAACCTGGTGTGGGGGTTTTTATGGGAAAGCGCGCTGTTTGCTGGTTCGTGCTGTGCCTCGCGATGGTTGCATGCGTCATGGACGCCGCTTGCACGGGCACCCCGCCCCTATTCCATCAGATTACGTTCAATCCCCCGGGACCCTTGGTCATCGCCAGCGGCGGCACGCAGCTCATCAGCGCGAGCGTCGCGAACGATAGTTCGGGCGCAGGCGTAACCTGGACTCAGCCCGCGCACGGGACGCTCACCGGGATCACCACCTCCTCCGCGACGTACAACGCGCCCACGGTCGCTGCGGGCACCTCTGTATCAGACAGCGTCAAAGCCACGTCGGCCACATATTCAAGTGAGAGCGCGACGCTCTCGATCACCGTTGAGGGCGCGCCGGTCATCTCGACCAATTCACTGCCGTCGGGCAACCAGGGCACCCCTTATAGCCAGACGGTAAGCGCCGCGGGCGGAGTCGCGCCATTCTCTTGGTCCATTTCCGCGGGCGCGCTGCCGGGAGGCCTTTCTCTCGGCGCCAGCACCAGCAATTCCGTCACGATCTCCGGGAATCCTACGGCACAAGGGACGTTCAATTTCACGATCAAGATCACGGACTCGAGCGGCGCTTCCGGCACGCAGGCGCTGAGCATCGTCATCAACGCGCCGCTGCCGCTCCAAGTCTCAACGAATTCGCTGCCCAACGGTGTTCTCAACGCAGCTTATCCCTCGACCACCTTGCAGGCCACCGGCGGAGTTCCTCCGTTCACCTGGGCCGTTACGTCCGGCAATTTGCCGACGGGGCTGAGTCTCGCAACAGACGGGACGATCACCGGCACTCCCACAGCCACCGGAACGTTCAATTTCACCGTTCAGGTGACCGACTCCGAGACTCCTGCAATGATGGCGAATGGGAATCTCAGCATCACGGTGAATAATCTCGGGCCGCTCCAAGGCAATTACGCATTCGTGTTTAGCGGATTCAACGCCAGCGGCGCGGTCGCGATTGCCGGCAGTTTTGCGGCTGATGGCCTCGGCAATCTCACGAGCGGCGTGGAGGACTTCAATTCGGTCGTATCCAATTCCTACGTAAACCACACCTTCACCGGCACGTACACGCTCGGCAGCGATAACCGCGGCGTGTTGACGTTCTCGAGCTTGCAAGGATCGCCGGCGTTCGCATTCGCGCTCGATTCCACTGGCGCCCACGGCCGCATGGTCGAGTTCGATTCCAGCGGCATTCGAGGTTCGGGCCAACTCGAGCTACGCACGGTCAGCACTTGCACCTCGAACACTCTCAACGGGGAATATGCCTTCGGCATCACAGGCCAGGTGATTTCCAGTCCGTCTTCGACGGCCGGGCCAGCGGTTGTGGTTGGAAGCGTTCCCGCAAGCTCCGGCAGCCTTGGACCGGGCGAGAGTGATGCGAATCTGCCCGAAGGGGTCTCCGCGTCCTTCCCCGGTGTTTCCGGTACGTATCAGGCGACCTCGCAAACCACGCGTTGCAGCATGACGATATCTCCGCTATCCCAAGACATCGGCACGACTACTTTCAGTGTCTATCCAGTGTCGTCGTCTGAGGCTTTTGTTATCGAAATAGACCAGGTAAGTTCAAACGAGCCTTTCCTGATGTCAGGAAAGCTCTTCTTACAATCCGGGTACCCCTTCGTGGGGGTCGGCGGGAGCCAGTTCACGGCGGGTGCCGTCGCGGTCGGCGGACTGGCCGGCCAGTTTTTCAACGGAAGTGCCTACGTGCCGGATATGGCCCTTATCACGGTGACTGGTTCGGGCAGCGTCAGCTATGCGATTTCGATTCTTGAGAACCAGGCAGGGACGGTCGGTTCGGCAAGCTCCTCGGGGCTAGACTTCACAGAGTCCGACCAGTTCGGCAGGCTGGAAACCGACATCACGCCGATCGACCCGGTTTTCTACGTGATCAACAACAATGAGGCGCTTTGCATCGGCGATCTCCAAAACCAGCCATTTTTTGGAATCTTCGAGCCGCAGTCCGCAAGCCCGTTCACGGCTTCACAGTTAAATGCGCAATTCGTGCTGGGTACGTCCTCTCCGTCCACGTCCGCGGTGACCGACATTTCGGGCACGCTGACGTTGGCCAACACTTCAACCACCGCGGGCAGCATCAACGGCAACCAGGATCAGAGCTCTTCCGGCGGAAACTCTGCCGGCCAGACGGTTACCGGCACTTACTCGGGCCTGAACTCATCGACCGGAGCGGGCAATGCGGCGTTAACGCTCCCCACGACCTTCAGCGGCCAATTCTATGTTGTTTCGCCGACGAAGATCGTCATGCTGTCGACGACCTCGGGCGATGCCGATCCCGTTCTGCTTTTCCTCGGGAATTGCGCTGCCACCTGCGGAGAAGATTAGAAGCATCGCTCGAAATTCCAGCAAACGCCGTCCGGGCACGGCTTCAGCCGTGCCGATCAAACGGCTGAATGCGGGTTTAACCCCTGAGGTCCCGTCTATCTAGCGCTCAGCAGGGTGCGCAGCCGAAAGGACGCCCTCGCGGCCTCAGTACGCCCAGCGCATCAGGATGGATCCCGCCGTGTAGCCTGCTCCAACGGCGACGATCAAAACCAAATCGCCCTTGCGCAAGCGTTTCTGTTCGACCGCATCCTGCAGCCCAAGCGGAATCGTTGCCGCGGTTGTGTTGCCGTACTTGTCGATATTGACCATCACCTTCGAATCGTCCACGCCGAGGCGTTCCTGCATCGCGCGAATGATCCGCAAGTTCGCCTGATGCGGCACGACGAGCGCGAGGTCGCGGCTCGTCAAGCCATTCCGCTCCAGCATCTGGCACGCAAGCTCGGCTTGGCGGCGCACCGCGTACTTGAAAACACTTTGCCCTTCCTGATGAACGTAGTGCATCCGCTTCGCCACGGTTTCCTGCGAGGCGGGATGCAGCGAGCCTCCCCCGGGCATATACAGATTGCAGCCGCCTGAGCCGTCAATGTCGTGAAAGAAATCGAGGATGCCTTCGGAATCGGAAGTCGCTCGCTCCACCAGCACGGCCCCGGCGCCATCGCCGAAAAGCACGCAGGTGGCGCGATCGGTGAAGTCCAGGATCGAGGTCATGACGTCGCTGCCGATCACAAGCACCTTTTTGTGCGACCCGGCTGCAACAAACTGTGCCCCGACCGTGAGTGCGTAAGCGAATCCCGCGCACGCCGCCGAAAGATCGAATCCCCAGGCGTTTTTCGCGCCGAGCTTGTCCTGGATCAGGCATGCCGTCGCCGGGAAAAGCATGTCCGGCGTGACCGTGGCCACCACGATCATGTCGATTTCTGCCGGGGAGACGCCCTTCATCGCCAGGAGCTTCCGGGCCGCCTCGGCGCCCAAATCGGACGAGGCCACACCCGGCTCGGCGTAGCGCCGCTCGCGAATGCCCGTTCGCGTTCGAATCCACTCGTCGCTCGTCTCAACTATTTTTTCGAGGTCTGCGTTGGTTACGACCTTGGGCGGGACATATCCGGCGACTCCGGTGATCTTGGCAGTGATCGGTCGGCTCATCTCTCTCCTGTGCGCACAACAGCCCGCGATTGTATGAAATACCGCGCAGTGGTGACAAGCAAAACCGACCCTGCTCTTGGACTAGGGAGAGGCACTTTCGTGTGAGATACAACTGGAACGCTCGCTGTGTGATTTCTTCGTGTCCCCGTTCGGCTTGCCACAGTTGGAAGCCTTTTGCCCCGGCTAACCCACCTATAATTCGTATATGACTGAACTGGATGGTACCGTGCTGTTAACGCTTTGTGTCGTTAGGGAGGCTCGGCCATGATGCAGATCGGCGGAGGCCACGCGAGTACCGCCTCCGACCACTTCTTCCAAGGCCACGGATCTGCCCGGCTCCGGTGTTTAAGCCTAACGATCTGCCTGGGAACACTCACCATCTTACAATGCGCCGAGGCTCAGAAAGTGGTTGCCTTGGTTCCCCTAGAGGCTTACGGCCAGGCGATTCGATTCAACCCGGTGACTCACAAGATCTATGCAGTCGACGAACCGGGAAATAACATTGTCGAAATCGACGAACAAACCCTCGAAGAGACGGTCATCGCGCTGGGGCCGACCACTGAGAAGTCCTTGAATGGTGACATTCGGGTTGATTCCTCGCGGAACAGGGTTTATGCGATCAACGTTTCGAATAGCAACTTGGCCGTGGTGGATTGCTCAAGCCGCACGCTGAGGTTTGTGCCGGTGGGTACGCATCCTACTGCGCTGGAAATCAACACGCGAACGGGCAAGGTGTATGTCGTCAACACCGACAGCGACAACGTGACCGCAATTGACGGCGCGAGCCTGAAGACTACGACAATTGCAGTTGGTCAAGCCCCTCTTGGGATCGCAATCGACGAAAGAACAGACACGATTTATGTCACAAACTCGCATAGCGATACCGTCTCCATTATAAACGGGAAGAATAACAAGGTTCGGACGGTGGCCAGCGGCCCGTATCCCAACGCGGTAGCGGTCAACTCCGTGAGCAGGCGAGCCTACGTTGGAAACCTGCAAGGCGATACGATTACAGTGATTCACGGTCGATCGAAGCGCACCAAGAGGATCAAGGTCAGCCCATATCCTTTTTGCATCGTGGTCAACGAGAGAACGAACAAGATCTACTTGAATCACCAGGCGCTCAAGGCCATTACCGTTATGGATGGCCGGACGAACGCCGTTGCAATCATAGGGTCGGGCATCATTCCCGCGGGTGCGCCAGACGGGCTCGCCCTGGATGAACTACGGAACAAGATTTATGTCGGGGAATGGGCCACCAGGGTCACGATCATCGATGGCGCAACCGAGGTTGCGACTTCCCTGTCAAACCCCGGGGGCAATACGCGCCGAATCGTCGCGAACCCCGCCTCCAACGCTTTTTATACGCTAAACATGACGGATAATGTGAATCACAAACCTCTTAGCAGCGTGACGATATTTGCAGGGCCCTAACTGACTGCAGGCGATGCATCATAAAGATATGAGGCCCGCCGAAAAAACGCGCTGGATTCGCGAGCGCGCTCTCGCCTTGGGTTTCGATTTATGCGGCGTCGTGCGACTTCCGGGCGACTCTGAATCCGGGAACGGCGGCGCATCTCTTGCGGAATTAGCTCATTTGCCCGAGTGGCTCTCTCGCGGATACGCGGGCGAAATGAAATACCTTCATGACCCGCGCCGCGCGGACCCGCGGCTGGCGCTGGACGGCGCACAAAGCCTGATTGTGGTTGCTCTCAATTACAATTCGCAGCCGCGCGATCGCACGGCAGCGCCCGCCGGCAAAGATCAGCCTCCTCGCGGATGGATCTCGCGCTATGCCTGGGGCGACGACTACCACGAGATCGTGCAAGACAAACTGCAAACTCTCATCGCGGAGATAAAAGCGCAGTTTTCGGAGCGTTTCGAAGCGCGCGCCTATGTGGACACCGGCCCGATCCTCGAACGCATCGCCGCGAAATATGCGGGGCTCGGCTGGCTCGGCAAAAACACGCTGCTCATCAATTCGCAGCTCGGTTCGTGGTTTTTTCTGGGCGTGATCATCACGACGCTTCCTCTGGAGGCGACGCTCGGCCAGAACGAAGCTCCTCCTCCCGATCTCTGCGGCTCGTGCACGCGTTGCCTGGACGCCTGCCCGACGCAGGCTTTCCCTCGGCCTTACGTGCTCGACGCGCGGCGCTGCATTTCGTACCTCACGATCGAGTTGCGCGGAGCGATTCCTCAGGAGCTGCGCCCACAGATGGCCAGCGCCGCGATCGGATGCGACATTTGCCAGGACGTCTGCCCGTGGAATCGCAAAGCGCCGCTCACGAATATGGCCGCATTTCAGCCGAGGCAAATCAACGCTTCATCCGATCGCAGCGGCTCGCGCGAAGAAACGCATGCGCTTTTGGCGCCTGAGCTGGAATGGCTGGCGTCGCTATCTCAAGAGGAATTCAGCGCCGCTTTTCGAAAAAGCGCGGTCAAGCGCGCAAAGTGGCGTGGGCTCGTGCGAAACGCCTGCGTTGCGCTGGGCAACTCCGGAATTGAGCGCGAGGACCCCACGCACAAGCGGATTCTGCGCCTTCTCGAACACCTTGCCGCGTCTGCGGATTCTCTGATTGCCGAGCATGCGCAGTGGGCCCTCGGTCGTCTCACGCGCGCTCGTCAGACGCTGGAATCCATCGTGCCGGCTCAGCCGGCCGGGCAAAAGCTTGCCTGAAAGCGGATTGCACAGTAAAACGCGATAGACAGAGAAACGAGCACTTTGCGATACTTTCACGTTCGAGCGGCTGCCTCCCGCCGATCCGGGAAGGGTCCGCAATTCATTACCAGGAATAAAATCGATGAACGCAATCTACCGGTCGTTGCTGTGCGCAATCGTTTTTATGGCGGCGGGTCTGGGCGCATCGCGCCTCCTTCCGGGCGAGAAGCCCGTGCAGGCGCAGGCTGCTCAAGCGCAAACGAAAGCCGCCAGTGCTCAAGCCTCAGAGGGTTCGGTCGAGCGCGGGCGATACTTGGTCGAAGATGTCGCCATGTGCGAGGAATGCCACACGCCGCGCGACGCCAATGGCAATCTCGATGAGTCGCGGCGCCTGCAGGGCGCGTCCATCTGGATAGTCCCCGTGCATAAGACAATCAACTGGTCGAATCGCGCTCCGGCACTGGCCGGGTTTGAGGAATTCACGGAAGCGCAAGGCCAGGCGATTTTAGAAAAGGGAATTGGGCCGAACGGTCTCGAAATCCAGCCTCCCATGCACATCTACCATATGAACCACGCCGACGCGCAAGCGGTGATCGCCTATTTGCGCTCGCTGCCCGGAGGCTATCCGCAGCAGTAGCGGACTCCCCGCGATTGCCCTCGGCGCCCAGCCCTGTCGTAACATGGCATTAACACGGGCGCGGTATGTTCCCCGCGTTCCCAGAGGCATGCATGGCACAGGACGTCCTTCCCGATCCTGAAAAGTTCTTCAATCGCCATTTTTCCTGGATGCAGTTCAACGAACGCGTCCTCGAAGAAGCCCGCGATCCGGCCAATCCTCTGCTCGAGCGCGTGAAGTTTCTTGCCATCACCGCGAGCAATCTCGACGAATTCGTCGAGGTTCGCGTGGCCGGCTTGATGCAGCAAGCCGAACATGGCAATCGCGAGCCCGGTCCCGATGGCCGGACGCCCGACACTGTTTTGACCGAACTCACGGCGAAGATCCACGCCTTTGTGGCCGATCAGTATGCGTGCTGGCGCGAAGAGCTAGTCCCGGCGTTGGAAGCTGAATCGATTCGCGTGCTTGGCCTCAGCCAGCTTCGGCCGCAGGCGCGCGAGCACATCGAGAATCTCTACTCGAGGCGGTCGAACCGCTGCTTACGCCGGTTACCGTCGACCCCGCGCATCCTTTTCCGCACGTGCTGAACAAAGCTCTGTGTCTCGCATTCCTGGTGCGCAGAATGCGTCGGGGCGGCCAGACCTACCTCGGCGTCGTGACCGTACCGCGGGCGCTGCCTCGCCTGGTCCGTTTGCCTTCGCCGGAAGGATCCGCCGACTATATTTTCCTGCACGACGTGATTCATCAATTCGCCGATCGCCTCTACCACGGCTACGAAATTCTTTCCGCGGCGGCTTTTCGCGTTACCCGCAACAGCAATCTGTATCTCGAAGAAGAGGAATCGCGCATCTGCGCAACGGCCACAATTTCAACGCCCAGGATTTCCTGATCGATTTCGTCGAAGGGCGCGAACCTCTCGAAGCGCTGCCGCCGCTTCCCTCGTACATGAGGATCCAGCCACAGCGGCTCGTGACGAAATCCGCCTAGATTCCGTTCACCCTGTTACAGCCCGCAAGATGCACCCCCTTCGTCTGTATAATTCCGTTCGATGGAATCGCGGCTCGCACTCGCCGTCAAATGGCTGCTCGGACCGGAAATCTCGAGCGAGAAAAGTTCCGGGCATCTTTGGCCTCGCTGGATTTTTCTGCGCTGCCTCGGCCTGATCTATTTCTCGGCCTTCTACGCGCTGATATTTCAAATCAAGGGAATGCTTGGCCCAACCGGCATTCTTCCCGCGGGCGATTACCTTCAGGCCGTGGCGGCCGAACTTGGCTCCGAAAAATTCTGGTTCGCGCCAACCCTCTTCTGGTTTGGCTCGAGCGACCGCGCGCTGATGCTCGTCGTTTGGGTGGGACTCGCCGCTTCGGTCCTGATCATCTTCAACATCTGGCCGCGCGCATCGTTATTTGTGGCGCTGATCTGCTTCATTTCATTCGTTTCCAGCGCGCAGATTTTTTCAGGCTTTCAATCGGACGACATGCTGCTCGAAGCAGGCGTCATCTCGCTCTTTTTCGCTCCTCCGGGTTTTTTGCCCGGCCTTGGCCGCGCGCATCCCGCGTCTCGGGCGAGCCTTTACATGCTGCGCTGGGAATGGTTTCGCATCTACTTCGAATCGGGCATCGCCAAGATCGTCTCGCACGATTATTCCTGGCGCCATCTCACGGCGATGGACGACTATTACCAGAACGCTCCGCTGCCCACTTGGATCGGCTGGTACATGGGCCATCTGCCCCACTGGTTTCACGCTTTCACTTCCTTCTACACTCTGCTGATCGAATTGGCGCTCGTGTTTTTGGTTTTTCTGCCACGGCCGTTTCGGCTCGCCTGCTTTTGGATTTTTTCGCCGTTTCAACTGGTCATCAGTTTCACGCAAAACTACACATTCCTGAACCACATCGTTTTTTCGCTGGGAATTCTCGTGCTCGACGATCGCTCGATCGAATGGCTCATCCCCCAAAGACTCCGCGCCTTTATCGAGGGCAAGACTGCGGCTGGGAATCGAATTGTGGAGGACTGGTATGCCCGCTGGCGCAGGCATCTCGCTCCGATGCGAATGGCCTTTTCCGGCGTCTGTCTCGGATGGCTCTTCTATGTCACAGCGGCATGGCTGCTCTGGTATGTCGCGCCCGATCTTTCAATCCCGCGCAAGCCGGCGGAGCTGCTCGGTCCTCTGCGAATCGCGGACCGCTACGGCCTTTTCGCCAATATGACCCACGAGCGCCGCGAAATCGAATTTCAGGGTTCGCCCGACGGCATCACCTGGACTCCTTATCTATTCCGCTACAAGCCGCAGGATCCGGAAAAAGCTCCGGGAATCTATGCGCCCTACCAGCCGCGTTTCGAATGGGACCTGTGGTTCGCCTCGCTCGAATCCTGGCCCAACAATCATTTCGTGATCGCCACGCAGGAGCGTCTATTGCAAAACGATCGCGACGTGCTCGAATTGTTCCAGTCGAATCCGTTTCCGAAAGCGCCGCCTCTTCGCGTTCGCGCCGTCGTGTATCAATACTGGTTCACCGATATGAAGACGAAACGCGAGACGGGCATGTGGTGGGATCGCCAACTGCTGGGCGATTACTCGCCTCCACTCGAACGCGAGCCGGACGGCCGAATCTTCATGATCGATCGTCCAACGGTCTCCTCGCCGCCGGACTAGAAACGCGTTCGGCTGCCCGCATCCCAGCTTTGCCACGCGGCGCGAATTCCGTTAGCCTGTTCTGGATCGGCTTTACTTGCTCATGAGACGCCGGCACACAATCGAGCCGAAGCAACCGCGGCCTCCCGAGGTGGATAGCGGGCAAGTCCTTGCGTATCTCGGACAGCTCACTCAGCCCGCCAGCATCCGCGAAATCGCTCACGGGATGGACCTCAAGCATCGCGGCCGCCGTTTTCTCCCTCGCGTGATCCAGCAACTGAAGAAAAAAGGCGAGATCGAAGAAATGGGCGGTGGGCGCTACCGGCTCGCGGGCAAAAAGTCTGCACCAACTGCTCCGCGGCAGTCACCTGACGGAGGGCGTACGGCGGCCGCGCACGCTCCGCGAGCCAAGCGCGCTCGCGATCCGAATCTCATCGCGGGCCGGGTTGTCGCGCATCGCGATGGTTACGGCTTCGTTGTTCCGGACGAACCGATTCCCCGCGTCGAGGGCGACCTCTTCATCAGCCCCCAGGGGCTCGGCGATGCAATGCACGGCGATCGTGTGCTCGCGCGCGTCGAACGACGCCGGCCCGATGGCCGCGCCGAAGGCCGCATCGTCCAGATCGTCGAGCGCGAACATCCGACGGTCGTCGGCCTTTTCCGATATGGTCCGCACGGGAATTACGTCCTGCCGTACGACACGCGCATTCTCCACGAAATTCTGATTCTCCCCGGCGATGAATTGACCGCCGGGCTGCGTGGGAAGCTTGGCGTCGCCGCGGCGAATCTACCCGCCTCTCTGCGCCGTACTCGCCTGCCGGAGTTGGATGGCGCGGTCGTCAACGTCGAGCTCACGCGCTTTCCCAAGGGCGGTCTCGCGCCTGCCGGCCGTGTGGTAGAAATTCTGGGCCGCCCGGGCGAAATCGGAGTCGACGTCGAAATCATGATCCGCAAGCACCACCTGCCGCATGTTTTCCCCGACGAAGTGCTGGCGGAAGCGCGCGCGGTTCCTCAGCAGGTCGATCCATCCGAAGTCCGCTCCCGGCGCGACTTCCGCGATCTGCCGATCGTGACCATCGACGGCGAAACGGCGCGCGATTTCGATGACGCCGTTTTCGTTCGCCCGCTTTCGAACGGCGGCTACGAGTTGCAGGTTCACATCGCGGATGTCGCGCATTACGTTCGCCGCGATTCTCCGCTGGACCATGAAGCGCGTTTGCGCGGCACCTCGGTTTATTTTCCGAATCGCGCCGTTCCCATGCTGCCGGAGGAGCTTTCCAACGGCATCTGCTCGCTGAATCCGCACGTCGACCGCCTGGTGATGAGCGTCACCATGGAGATGGATGCGAGCGGCAAGATGACTGGCGCAGATTTCACCTCCGGCATCATCCGTTCGGCCGAGCGCATGACCTACACGAATGTGAACAAGGTGCTCGAAAGCGATCCGGAAATGCTCGATCGGTACGCGGCTCTCGCGCACGAATTCCGGCGCATGAAGGAACTCGCGCTGCTGCTCAACCGGCGCCGCCACGCCCGCGGCTCGATCGATTTCGATCTCCCCGAGCCGGTGATCGAATTCGACGCTGAAGGACGAATGCAGAGCATCGTTCGCAGCGAGCGCAACATCGCTCACCGCATCATCGAAGAGTTCATGCTGGCTGCGAATGAAGCTGTGGCGCAGTATCTCGAAAAACGCGCGATCGCTTCGCTGCATCGCGTCCACGAAAAGCCCGACCCGAAAAAAGTGATCGAATTCGACGAGCTGGCGCAGGCGTTCGGCTATTCGCTCGGCGTCGAAGATCTCGTCGAGCGCCGCGTCGCCGTGCGCCATGGACATGTGCTGGCTCCGGCGAAAGCGAGTGGAGGCCGCGGGCGCATGCGGCCCATGAGCGTGACGATGCCTGCCGCCGAAGAAGTCGACATCCGCCCGCAGCACTATCAGCGCCTGACGGAGAAAATCGCCGGAAAGCCCGAGGAGCGCATCCTTTCCTATCTCATGCTGCGCTCGCTCAAGCAGGCGCGCTACAGCTCGGACCTATTGGGCCATTTCGCCCTCGCAGCCCTGGAATACACGCACTTCACTTCGCCGATTCGCCGCTATCCGGATTTGATCGTCCACCGCTGCCTCAAATGGGCGCTCGAAAATCCGGCCGCGCGGCCGGCCCGTGAAACGGTTCGTCACGCCAAATCAGGCAAGGAAACATCCGTGCCGACGCTGGGTCCCTACCGCCGCGTCGAACTGGGGGAGATTGCGTCGGAGAGTTCCGAAGCAGAGCGCCGCGCCGACCTCGCCGAACGCGATCTGATGGACTGGAAGACGGCGCAATTCATGGAGCAGCATCTGGGCGAGGAATACGATGCGCTGATCATCTCGGTGCAAAAGTTCGGCTTTTTTGTGGAGCTCACCGAAATTTTCGTGGAGGGGCTCGTGGGAATCGACCGGCTCGAAGAAACGACGGGGCAGCGCTGCATTTATCGCGAGCGCGACCATGCCATCGTCACCGAGCCGTATCGGGGTTCACGTGGAACGGCCGCGCGCCGGATTTTCGCGCTCGGAGATCGTGTGCGCGTTCGCGCCGAGCGCATCGACCCCATGCGCCATCGCGTCGAATTCGCCCTGATCTGAAATCTCAAATTTTCAATCTGAAATTCCGTAGCCTGAGAGCCAGGTCAGCGGCAGTCTAGGTATTCGAGACCGAAATCGCCGCCTTCTCGCCGGGCGCCGCCTAGCGAATCACTTCCACCGAACAGTGCGCATGCATGGCGACGGATTCAGACACGCTGCCCATCATCACCCGGTCCAGCCCGTGCCAGCCATGCGAGCCCACGACGATCAAGTCCGCTCCCCATTGTGCCGCATCGTCCAGAATAACGGCCTTTGGTTCGCCGCTCAGCGCTTCGCTGACTTCCACTGAGGACATGCCGGCGCCGCGGAAAAGTTCCGCAGCCCGCTCGAGAGCTTCTTTGGCGCGCTTCCGGCTCGCTTCCTCGACAGCTTCAGCTGCCGCCACCGCCTGGCTTGAATAATATGAGGACATCACGTCGCCCACCGGCATAAAGGGCGCAGCGGCGCTGATCACGCGGATTGCAGTCTTGGGCGGCCAGGGGCGTTGAGCGATCGACCTCAGCGCGGCCGTCGAACATTCCGAGCCGTCGGTCGCGGCCAGAATCTTCAACCCGCGCGCCACGGCCGCCTGCGCTGCGGAGCCACATCGAACGATTTCAACCGAGCAGTGCGCATTTCGCACCGCAGCCTGCGCCACGCTGCCCAGAAGAAAGCGCGCGAGACCTGTGCCGCCGTGCGATCCCACAACGATGAAATCGGCGCCCCATTTTTTGGCGTACTCTGTAACGGCACTTCGCGGCGCTCCGGGAAAAACGTCGGTTCGCGCCTTCAGGCCGGATTTCGCGAGATCGTCGGCGAGCACTTTGATCGAAACCTCAGCCGACTTCTCGGCCGCGTCCATCAATTCCGCGCCGAGGGGGAATGGCGTCAGATCCACCACGTGCAGGATGCATGCCTCCGTTCCCGCCGGCCACGGACGGGCTTTCACGGCATCGATGACGAAATGTGATGTCTGCGACAAATCCGTTGCGATCAGCAGTTTCATTTTCGCTTCCTTTTCTGCGCACGTAATTTGCAGATGTTCTACGCTGAGCCCACATTCCCTGCGGCCAGGGGAAACCGGAAGACCGCCGCAGCCTTTGCTCCTTCGGATAGCTGTTCGGGCGATGCCACGAAAACCTGCCCGCCATGCCGAATGGCCAAAATCGCGGCGAGATTTAGCAGCTCCGCATCGCCAGGCTCGCGCGTGCTGTGCACGTGCACCTTTTCGGGCGCGGCGATGGATCCCCGCTGCTCGCCGGACGGCGAAACGAAAAGAAATCGCACCAGCCCGCGATCGGCTGCTCCAAGCACTTCTCTCAAATTGCTGGACGTAAGCGGCGTGTTCGCATGTTCCCGGTACACGGCGAACGCGCTTTCTTCGTGCTTCGAGATATGCCGCTCCACGATTTTCCATGCTTCACTAAAGAGCTCGCTTGGCGAAATCTGGTCAGGATTGCCAACGATCGCTTCATCGGCAAGGTGCGCG
>Ga0335078_10002258_pt1 | contig 29226 bp, 19 predicted proteins | sample Lox_Sample_32_FD_206711 | JGI IMG/M metagenome (GOLD analysis project Ga0335078, IMG submission 206711) | Soil microbial communities from Loxahatchee National Wildlife Refuge, Florida, United States - Lox_Sample_3.2 | ecosystem: Environmental > Terrestrial > Soil > Wetlands | place: USA...
AGGCTGAGCTGGACCGGGGCGCCCGCGTCGCGCAGCGGCGCGACCGCCGCGACAAGCGCGTCCGCGACGCCTCCCGCGCCAGGGCGCCCGCCACCGTCAAGCTCGCCGTCGGCCAGGTCGGCCAGGCCGGCCAGGTCGGCTAGGTCGGCCAGGTCGGCCAGGTCGGCCAGGTCGGCTAGGTCGGCCAGGTCGGCTAGGTCGGCTAGGTCGGCCGGTTCCTGGGCGGGGCCGGCGAGCCCTGAGCAGGCAAGTACCTGCGCGGCGTGCGATAGGGGACGCGGAGGAGTACCCGCGTCACGCTCGCGCGTCGCCGAGCCGCCGCGCAGCCGCAGCGCCACCGACCCCGCCACGGCGGTCACTCCGGTGAACGGGGTCACGGAGCCGAGCGGGAACCCGGGGTTGAGCAGCGCGCACAGGTGCAGCGGGTCATGACCGCCGAGGCGGGAGGACGTCCACGCGGCCCACGTCGCGCGGTCGGCGACGATGACGGCGCCGGGGACTTCGGCCAGGTATACCGGGTCGACGCGGGTGACAGACGTCCGCGCGTAGACGGTGTCCGCACGGTCACCGTCAGGTGCCGGCGTCCCGGCCCAGATCGTTCCCGCGTGCGAGGCGCCCGCCGCCCCGGAGCCCGCCGCCCCGGAGCCCGCCGCCCCGGAGCCCGCCGCCCCGGATCTCCCCGCGCCGCTGCCTGCGTCACCCCAGTGCAGCAGGGCGGCCCGGCCGTCGGCCGACCGCCACGCGATCGTCGCGGCACCGGGAACCGGCATCACGGACGGGTCCACGTCCAGCGCGCGCGCGGTCAGCGCCGTGCAGCCGTCGGCCGTGGCGGCGCTCACCGCGAGCGTGAAGAACACCGGGATCAGCCGGCGCTCTTGGCACCCGACAGCTGGTACGACTGCCCGTTGTCCGGTGACGCGCCGCGGATGAGCCGTAGCCAGGTCTCTGCGACGATGCCGAGGTCGAATGCCAGCACGCCCCGGTGCGCATCCTGCCTGGCGGCCTCCCACGCCCCGGGCGACGACAACGCGGCGATGGACGCGGCCATCTCCGCCGGGTTCTCGCCGATCCAGCGGGTGTCGTAGATCGTCTCCGCGCCCGGCCAGTGCCTGATCGCAGGCACGGCGCGGGACGCCATGCCCTCGGCGGGCGCCATGTGGAACGACTCGTCGTCGCTTACCGACAGGATGAACCCGATCCTGCGCAGCCAGGCGGGCACGTCAGGGCCGCCGTCGTCGAACACCACGGCGTCGCGCAGCAGCGGCGAGCGCTGCACCCGGCGGAACGCGTCGAAGTAGTGTGACCGCTCCTCCTGGTGCTGCCACACCCACCACAGCTCCCAGGGCATGCCCGACTTCACGAACAGCTGGTACCGGTCGTCGTCGCGGCGCAGTTCCTCCAGCACGTCGAGGGCCAGGTCGAGGCGCTTGCGCCGTGGCACCATGCTGGTCATGCCGAGGTGGAAGCGGGCACCGTCCAGCTTGGGCCTGTCGAACTGCGGCACGTCGAGCGCGTTGGGCACCGTGACGATCCTGGCCGCGGGCCAGCCGGTCTTTTCCCTGGTGAGCCGCGTGTAATAGTCGGAGACGCAGATCACCGCGTCGACGCTGCCGATCTTCACCTGGGCCGGGTACGGCGAGTACAGCTCGAAGCGGTGCAGCCGCACCAGCAGCCGCGCGGAGCGGCGCTTGTGCCGTGAGTACCAGACGGCGTTCGGGCCGCACCACTCGCAGACTACGACGTCGGCCCACTCGGCAAGCTCGCGGGACAGCGACTCGTTGTGCTCGCCGAGCGCCGCCCACTGGTCCACCCGGACCTCCAGGTCCGGCTGCAGCTGGAAGTGCTGGACCAGCTGGGTGAAGAACTTCAGGTCGTGCCCGGCGATCACCACGCGCAGCCGCTCGCGCCCCGCGGCGCCCGCAGCGCCCGCCGAGCCCCCGGTACCGCCCGCGGTAACCGCCCGCGCCAGGTAGGCCCGCAGCCGCGCCGCCGCCTCGTCAAGCGCGAACGACGCCGCCGCCGCCGAGGTGCGCGCCGCGGCGAGGGCGAACACCCGCGGGTCGCACGCGGCCGCCGCCACGTCGGCCACGTCCTCAACAGAAGCGGCGAACAGCGGGTAGTCCGCACCGAGCAGCGCCTCGTGCATCGGTGTCCTGTTCAGGATCACCGGCAGCCCAAGCTGGCCGAACTCGAGCACCTTGGTGGACAGCTCAAGCGACGCGTCAAGCTCGGGATGCCGCCAGGACAGCCCGACGTCGCCCGCGGCGGCCAGCCGCATCGCCTCGGCGCGTGACTGCCCGCCGTGCCAGATGACCCCGGGTATGGCCGGCGCGCCGACCTCGCCGAGCGCGGCCCGCATCCGCCGGCCGTACGTGGGATCGCGCGGGTCGTTGTGCACCTTGTCCCCGACCATGTGCACCTCGGCGGCGACACCGCGCGCGGCGAGCAGGGAAGGCAGCGTGGTCATCTCGAGCGTGTTCCACCGGGGCGCGAACTTCCCGGTGTAGACGAGCCGCAGCGGGGTGCCTGGCGGAGCCACCTCTCGTTCTGGATCCCGGTGGATGTCGAGCGCGGGCAGCACCGGCGGGAAGAGCACCGACTTGCCGCAGGCGGCGGCGATCGACCCCTCGAGGAAGCAGCGCAATTCCTCGGTCTGGCACAGCAGGTACCGCGACGCCTTGGCGATGGCGGTGAGGTCCTCGGCGGCCTTGGGCGTCACCGCGGGCACCGCCTGCGGCACGTCGGTCAGGTAGGACCACAGCCGGCCGTCGAACGCGCCGTGCCGCGCCGCGGCCGACACCAGGGCGCGCCCGCGCAGCACCACCAGGTCGTGCCTGTTCACCGCGTCGAGCGTGGCGAGCGCCGTGATCGCCTGGGTGACGGTCAGCGACGCCTCGGTCAGGCCGGGCAGCAGCCGCTCCGCGTGCGGCGACCTGATGGCGACCCCGGGCAGCTCGCGCAGCGGCGCGATGAGGCGGTCGGTGCGCACCGGCGCCTTGAGCACCAGGGTGACCGCGCACCCGGCGGCGACCAGGGCCTGGGTGACCGACTGCAGCCAGATGGCCGAGCCGTCGAGCAGGTTCATGTCGACGTCACCGTAGACCAGCGCGCTCGGTCTTGATCCGGCCAATGCCTGTCGCTCCTTGTCCTGGTGTGCCACGGCTAGCGGTCCGCCCGTGCGGGGGTGATGGTGAACAGCCGCAGCCCGTGGCTGCCCCAGTCGCCGGCCGCGGGCCCGCGCTGGCCGAGCAGGTCAGCCCGAACGAGGGCGGGCTCATCCAGCCACCGGGTGAACTCATACTCCCCGGCGCCGAAGCCGACCGCGTCGGCCTGCGCGCACTCCCGCGCGCAGGCCAGGTCGAGCAGGTAGTTCTCTTCTCTCCCGCCCAATCCCGCCCGGCCGCCGTCCGCCGTCCACGGCGCGAGCCAGGCGGCCCTGGCCAGCCGGGCGAGCGGCCGCGCCCGGTCCGCGACGTCCGCGTCGCGCTGCGCCAGGCCGGCCTCGGTCACCACCACCCGGACGCCGTGCCTGGCCAGCGCCCCGAATGCGTCCCGCACCGCCGCGGCCGCACCGCCAGTGCTTGTGGCCGGGCAGCAGGCGATCACCTCGGCGGGCCGCAGCCGCTGTGCGAGCAGCGCGGCGGCCAGCCGGGCCGCCTGCGGCCCGTCGGCGACCTCCGCGAGCACGGCGACCTGCCGCCCGCCGACCAGCGAGCCGGGCAGCCCGGCGGCCTTGACAAGCGCGGCGAGCCGCACCGGCGTCGCGTCGGCGAGGAAGATGTCGCGCAGCCGCACCCGGACCTCGGCGATGGTCAGCGGCCTGGCGGCACGCGCCGCCTCGATCTCGCCGCGCACCGCGGCGGCGGTGCCGCCCCGCCCGTCCGGCCCTACGGACACGAGCGGCCCGATCACCCGGGCGCCGCTCGCGGCCTGCTCGAGCCCCTGCGCCGCGGACGCGGTGACGAAGACGGCATTGTCACGGTACAGCGCGGGCAGCGACCGCCAGGAGCGTGCGCCGGCCAGCCGCACGGTGGGGCCAGGGACTGTGGGGCCAGGGACTGTGGCGCCCGTGCCGTCCCCGGTCAGCGAGTCGAGCAGGGCGCGCACCGCGGGCGCCTCCCGCGGGTCGCGCGCCCCCGCGTACACCGGCGCGGTCGGCCTGGCCGCGGTCACGCCCACCGGGTTGAACCGGGCGAGCTGCACGCCGAGGCCGCCGTCGAGCACCGCGTCGCAGCACGCGGCGAGCCAGCCGATGCCGGGCATCAGCGACTGCGGCACGTCCCGCAGCAGCACCACGGGCTTGCCGAGCGCGCGGGCCATCACGATCATCCGGGCCAGCCTGCGCCCGCGGTCCGCGGCCGCCGGGTCGGTGGCGTGCGCCCAGGGCGCCCCGGGCAGCAGCGCCGACGCCTCGATGACCACGACGTCCGCGCCGGTGGCTTCCACCACGATGTCCGCGTCGTGCGGCAGCAGCGGGTGGACCACGGCGTCGGGCACCAGGGTGGCGCAGCCGAGCACGCTAAGCGCGCCGGTGATCACCAGCCGCGGCGTGCTTGACGGCGCGCCGGCCAGGGCGAGCCCCGGGTCGGCAAGCGTGAGCGCGCCAGGCGCGGTGAGCGCGGACAGGAACCGCCCGCCTGTCCCCTTGAGGTCGGCGAGCTGCGCGGCGGCGAGCGCGGCGGCGGCGTTCTGCGCGCCGCTCTTCGGCGCCCCCCGGTCACGCCACAGCTTGTACAGGTCACGCGGCAGCAGCGCGCCGCGCGGCCACGGCTTCTTGGCCGCGTTCGCGATCGTCCGGCCGAACCGCATGGTGGACGACTGCTCGAGGGCGGCAAGCCGGGTCTCGGTCATCGCCAGCTGCACCCGGGTGTCGCGCAGCTGCCTGGACAGCCGGTCCCGCTCCGCGGCGATCCCCGCGTCCTCGCTGAGGTCGCTCAGCGGTGTCTCGCTCAGCGGTGTCTCGCTCATCGGGCGGCCAGCCACGCGGTGATGACGCGGGCGATCCGCGGCCCCGCCTGACCGTCCCACAGCGGCGGCAGATCGCCGGCGTACGGGCCGTCGTCGCAGGCCTTGAGCACCGCGGCGGCCAGCTCGTCGCTGGTGACGAGGCGGTTGGAGCCGCTGGTGATGGTGATGGGCCGCTCGGTGTTCGGCCGCAGGGTGAGGCAGGGCACGCGCAGCAGCGTAGTCTCCTCCTGCACGCCGCCGGAATCGGTCACGATCGCCGCCGCCCCGCGCACCAGCGACATGAACTCGATGTAACCGAGCGGCTCTATCACGTGAACCCTGGGCGAATGCGCGTCCGATACGATGGCGGAGCCATCGGGCGCGCCCCGGGGGGTACGGGGGGTCGTCCCCCCGGGAGACAAAAGCCCCGCGGCGGTGAGCGTGGCGCGGCCCCGCGGGTGCAGCGGGATGATCACGTCAAGCTCGGCGGCGACCTCGTGCAGCGCCCGCACCAGGCCCGCCGCCCGCTCCGGCGAGTCGACGTTGGCGGGCCGGTGCAAGGTGGCGACCACGTACCTGCGGCCCTCGAGGCCGTAGGCGGCGCGGGCGGCGCCGGCGTCGAACTTGTCCAGGCTGGCGAGCAGCGTGTCGATCATCGGGTTGCCGACGAAGTGCATGGCGCCGTCCGGCCGGCCCTCGCGGGCCAGGTGCCCGAGCGCCTCGGGCGAGGTGCAGAACAGCAGGTCGCACAGCTGGTCGGTGAGCCGCCTGTTGATCTCCTCGGGCATCGTGTTGTCGAAGCTTCGCAGGCCCGCCTCGACGTGCGCGAGCGGCACGCCGAGCTTCGCGCCGGCCAGCGCGGCGCCGACCGTCGAGTTCACGTCGCCGTACAGCACCGCGAGCGACGGCGGGTTGTCGAGGAACTCGCGCTCCATGCCGGTGAGCACGCCGGCCGTCATGGTCGCCTGCGTCCCCGAGCCGACGCCCAGGTTGACGTCCGGCCGCGGCAGCCCGAGCTGGACGAAGAACACGTCGGACATCCGCTCGTCGTAGTGCTGCCCGGTGTGCACCACGCGCTGGGCGTGGCCGAGCGCGGCGAGCGCCCGGATCACCGGCGCGGCCTTGACGAAGTTCGGCCTGGCCCCGAGTACGTGGGTGATCGTGGCGCTCATTGGGCTGAGGACTCTCCTTCGATGTGTTGCCTCGCGACAGAGCGACAGGTAGTCCGATGTCGCACCAAAGCAGGGGCTGCCGACGGACTTCGCCGGAAGGCAGCCAGCGTTGGGGCGTGCCGCGTCGGCGACCGCCATCGTATCGGTTCCGCCCCGGCGGTCGGCTCCTGCCCGTGGCTCCGTGCGTACATGAAAGCTACCAAGCCGGCGCCTTGCGGGGCATCGCCCCGGCGCCAACGCCGGTAGTATCTGCCGGCGTGACTGTAAAGCCGACGCCGCGAGCGGTCGTGCTCGCCGCATCCGTGATGCTGCGGCACGTGACCGATGACCCGGTGCGCGCGGTGACGCTCGCCTGGCGGGCGTTGCCGCCGCCGCTGCGCGGCCTGGTCGGGCTCGCGGGCCCCTACGGACGGGCCGCCGCGCTGTGGGGCGCGGGGGACCGCCGTGCGGCGCTTACCGCACTGGAAGGGTCACCGGCCCGGCTCGCCGCGTTCAGCCTCGCGGTCGACCAGCCTACGGTCGCCAGGTCGGCGCTCGCGCGGTTGTCGGAGCACAACGGCGCCCGCCCACGGCTCGCCGCCAGGCTCGCCTACCGCGAGGGGCGCCTGGCGGACGCGGTCGCCGAGCTCGACGGCGCGGGCGGCTGGCGCGCCGCCCGCCTCCGCAGGTCGCTGCTTGCGGAGTTGTCCATGCTTGAGCCTGGCCGCCTTACGCTTGGCGCGCCGTCCCCGGCTGCCCTGCCTCCCGCGCCGGCCGCCGCGCCCCCCGGCCGCGGCACCACGATCCTCCACATCGTCACCGACGCGCTGCCGTCGACCAGCGCCGGCTATACGATCCGGACCCAGGAGATCGCCGTCGCGCAGCGCGCGGCCGGCCTTGACCCGCACGTCGCCACGCGGATCGGCTTCCCGGTCACGGCAGGCGCCATCGACGGCCGCGCCATCGTCACCGTGGACGGCGTACCGTACCACCGGCTGCTCCCGTGGGTCATGCCGGGCCGGATGGACCGGCTGCAGGCGGCGCACCTGCGCCGCGCCGCGCGGCTTACCTGGCGGTTGCGGCCGTCCGTGCTGCACGCCGCCTCCAACTACGCCAACGCGGTCATCGCCCTGGCGCTGCGCGACGCGACCCGGCTGCCCGTCGTCTACGAGGTGCGCGGGTTCTGGGAGGACACCTGGCTGTCGCGGCACGCGGCGTCCGCCGACCTCACGCTGTCCGACCGCTACGTCCGCACCCGTGCGCTCGAGACGTACTGCATGACCGAGGCCGACCTGGTGGTGACGCTCGGCGATGCGATGCGCGAGGAGATCATCAAACGCGGGGTCCCGGCGCAGCACGTCGTCATCGTGCCCAACGCGGTCAGCGAGAGCTTCCTCCGCCCGCTGCCCGCGGACGGCGGCCGGCTGCGGGCCAGCCTCGGCATCCAGCCGGACGAGCAGGTCGTCGGCCTGGTATCCAGCCTGGTCGCGCACGAGGGCATCGGCACCCTGCTCGAGGCGGTCAAGCTGCTCAGCGACCGGGGGGTGCGGGCGCGGGCGCTCATCGTGGGCGACGGCCCGGAGCGGACCGCGCTGCAGCGCCAGGCCGCCGGGCTCGGCCTCGACGCCATCTTCACCGGCCGGGTCCCCTCGTCACGGGTCCGCGACTACCACGCCGTGCTCGACGTCTTCGTGGTGCCGCGCACCCCGGACCGGGTCTGCCAGCTCGTCACCCCGCTCAAGCCGGTCGAGGCGATGGCCAGCGGCCTGCCCGTGGTAGTGAGCTCGGTGCGGGCGCTCGCCGAGATCGTGCGGGACGGCGAGACCGGCCTGCTGTTCCCGCCGCTTGCCGCGGGCGCACTCGCGGACCAGCTCAAGCAGCTGCTCGACAACCCGGAACTGCGCAGGAAGCTGGGCGCGAGCGCCAGGGAGTGGGTCGCCCGCGACCGTACCTGGGCGCACAACGCGGCCCGCTACCGTGAGATATATGGCCGCGTTCTATCACAGAGTGACGATCACCTGCCTGGCTGTGGTTAGGGTCACCCGCGACAGGCAGCGGGCGAGCCTTGCCCCGGCTACCATGAGTGGTTACCGCAGCGAGGAGGTCGTCGAGTGAACGTGGTGATCATAGGCCTTGGCTACGTCGGACTGCCGCTTGCCCAGGAGGCGGTCCGCGTTGGCCTCGACGTCACCGGCCTCGACATCAGGCAGGCGACGGTCGACGGACTCAACGCCGGCCGCTCCCACATCGACGACCTGTCCGACGCCGACGTCGCCGCGATGGTCGCCAAGGGCTTCCGCGCCACCACGGACGTGTCCGCCGTCTCGCCGCTGCCCGACGTCACCGTCATCTGCGTGCCCACCCCGCTGTCGGAGTCGGACGGCCCCGACCTGACCGCCGTCAGGTCCGCCACGGAGACCGCGGCGAAGCTGCTCAAGCCGGGCGCGCTTATCGTCCTGGAGTCGACGACGTACCCGGGCACCACCGACGAGATCGTCCGCCCGATGCTGGAGAAGGCGAGCACCCTCACCGTCGGCATCGACTTCCACCTCGCGTTCTCACCGGAGCGCATCGACCCGGGCAACGAGCGCTACGGCATACGCAACACGCCCAAGGTCGTCGGCGGCCTCACCCCCGCCTGCACGGCGGCCGCCGCCGCGTTCTACGGCACGGTCTGCGACACCGTGGTCAAGGCGAGGTCCGCCCGCGAGGCCGAGATGGCCAAGCTCCTCGAGAACACCTACAGGCACGTCAACATCGCGCTGGTCAACGAGATGGCGATCTTCTGCCACGAGCTCGGCGTCGACCTGTGGGACTCGATCCGCTGCGCCGCCACCAAGCCGTTCGGCTTCCAGGCGTTCTACCCGGGCCCCGGCGTCGGCGGCCACTGCATCCCGATCGACCCGAACTACCTGTCCTACAAGGTGCGGGCCGAGCTCAAGCACCCGTTCCGCTTCGTCGAACTGGCCCAGGAGATCAACTCCCGGATGCCCGGCTACGTCGTGGACCGTGCCGCCGAACTGCTCAACACCGATGCCAAGCCGCTCAAGGGCGCGAACGTGCTGCTGCTCGGCGTCACCTACAAGAAGGACATCGCCGACCAGCGGGAGAGCCCGGCCCGCCCGATCGCGCGCAAGCTGCTGCAGCGCGGCGCGGTGCTGAGCTACCACGACCCGTTCGTTGACGGCTGGCAGGTCGACGGCAATGACGTCCGCAGGGCGCAGTCACCGGACGAGCCCGCCGACCTGACGATCCTGCTCCAGGCGCACTCCGAGTACGACCTGGACGCCATCGCCGCGCGCGCCCACCTGCTGCTCGACACCCGCGGCGGCGTCTCCGGCGAGTCGGTTCAAGCGCTCTAGCCCGACCCCGGGAGGTCATGCATGCACGTCGTCGTCTGCACGGTGGTGCACCACCCCGCCGACGCGCGCATCTTCTACCGCGAGATCCAGGCACTGCTCGACGCCGGCCATGTCGTCACTTACATCGCCCCGCACGACGAGCAGCCAGAACGAGAGCATGCTGCGACCGGCACCGCAGAAACCGCCATCGTATCGGGCGCGCACGCTTCCGTTCCGTATGCAAACTCTCCCGAACGCGGGCGCGGCGCGCTGCGCACCGTCACCATTCCCCGGGCCGTCGGCCGGCGCCGTCTCGGCGCGCTGCGCGCAGCGCGGGCCGCCATGACCGAGCAGGTGGCGTCCGCGGACCTGCTGCTCGTGCACGACCCCGAGCTGCTGCTCGTACTCCCGCAGAAGCGGAAGCGCCCGCCGACCGTCTGGGACGTGCACGAGGACACCGCGGCGGCGCTGACCACCAAGGCCTGGCTGCCCGACTGGCTGCGCCCGGTCGCCGCCGGGGGAGTGGCCTCCGCCGAGCGGCTCGCCGAGCGGAGGCTGCACCTGATCCTCGCCGAGCACGGCTACAACGACCGCTTCTCCGGCACCCACCCGGTGGTGCCCAACGCGACGTACGTACCGGAAACGGCGGCACCGCCGTCCGGCCCGCGCCGCGTCGTGTACGTCGGCTGGCTCTCACCGGACCGCGGCTCGGCGGAGATGACAGAACTCGGCCGCCTGCTTGCGCCGCACGGCATCGCCGTCGAGCTGATCGGCCAGGCGGACGCGGCGGCCCGCGCGCACATCGAGGCCGCGGGCGACGCCGTGCACTATCACGGCTTCGTGCCGAACGCCGAGGCCCTCCGCCTGGTCGAGGGCTCCATCGCGGGCCTGTCCCTGCTTGCGGACGAGGAGAACTTCCGCCACTCGATGCCCACCAAGGTCGCCGAGTACATGGGCCGCGCCGTCCCCGTGGTGACCACCCCGCTGCCCCTCGCCGTCGGCCTGGTCGAGGCGGCGGACGCCGGCTTCGTCGTCCCCTTCGACGACCCCGCCGCCGCGCGCGACGCGATACTGAAGCTGGACGCCGACCCGGACCTGCGGCTCAAGATGGGCCTGCGCGGCCACGAGTACGCGCTTGCCCACCTGGCCTGGCCCCCGCACGCCGCGGAGTTCGTGAGTCAACTAGAAGCCTGGGCTGCTGCGAGGCACTAGCCAGTCTCGCGACTTTGGATCGTCATACATATCCACGTAGGGATTTGGGCGATACAGGTAATAGCGGCGCTTCCTGTTGAAGAGGAACATCATGCATTCCAGGAAGAATGATTGACCGATCAGCGCTGATATGATGTACACGGCCAGGGAGCTTTTTGCCAGTGAAACTGTCGAGATTGCGAACACGAAGGGTGTTGTCACGGCCAGAATGAGGAACGACCACAGGGGATCGTCGAGTGTTTCCGTGCCGGCGACGCGACAGATAAGAGCTACTATGTGCCCGCTATCAGAGGTATCGTCTATTTCGAACCATGGGGGGTTTTCGTTAGCATCTGATTTGACGGCATGGACAAAGAATAGAGCGATTGGTGTAATTGCCAATCCGAATACCAAGGCCAGGGTCCACCAGCCGAATGGATGAATCAGCCAGCCCGGATGCTCCACGAGGCCATAAGCAGAGAGGCAGAGCGCAGCCACTAGGAGTGCGCCACTAAACACTCGGGCTGGCCAGCAGAGTGAGAACCGCAATGTCCGTCGGCGAGCATTCTCGACACTGCTCAGCTTGCCGGCGACCTTCGCCGCGAAGAAACGATTCAGCGGCTCAGGCGTCTCCGCGACGGTGCTCTGCAGGAAATCGTTGCTCCCGGCCGTAACCGGAAGAGGCCTGGCGGGTTGCACCTTCAGGTACTCGGCCCACGCCAGCAGCGTGACTAGATTGTGGCTCTTGTCTAGTCCCTTGCGGAAGGGGTAGGCAGCGTCGCGGTAATCGGAAAGCAATGTCGCGTCGTGCGAGTCCTGGCCGGCAAGCTCGGCAAATGCGTTCGGCTCCGTCGCGAGCCTGAGCAGCCGCTCCACGATCTGGGCGCACTCGGCCTTATGCTTGTCGATTCCCATAAGGAACAGGCACTCCCACAGGGGCCTGACCATGCGGGGGTCGTCCGGCAGGTCCCTGATCGCCTCGGGCACGTAGGCGGCGATCTCGTCCCCGTCGGTGGCAGCCAGGGAGCCAAGCAACGGCAGCATGCCCTCGACGTTCGCCCTCCTAGCGGAAAAGTCGCCGGTTCCTCCGGCCAGCTTCTCCTTGATCAGCTCCTTAAGGCGTGCGATCGCCATCTGCTGCACCGGCGTACGCGGGGAGCGGCTGGCCGCGGCGAGTGCGGCCACCCGGTCGTCGTCTGTCCCCGAGTACGCCGCGCCGATGACCTCATTGGCAGCGTCGTCGGACGGGCGAGCCGATTGCAGGCAGTGGACCGCGAGGTCGCCGTCCTTGGCCGCGAGTTGGCAAAGAAAGCCGTCGACGAGCCGCGGGTCGCGGTCGGCGGTATAGAACTGTATAGCCTGCCGCCAGTTGAGATCGCTTGCCCTGGCGAGAAGGAACGCGTCCCCCTGCGGATCGGTCCGCAGGTCCATTGCCGCCAGGTACTCGTGAATGGAGCGGTGCGCGAAGTGCCACAGGTTCCCGCGACCTGCCGAGCTGAGCAGCCCGGAGTGCCTGACGATCTCCTCGACGAACTTGTCCGCCCGGTCCACGTTGTCGAGGCTGGACGTGAGCTGGTCGGCAAGGTTGACAAGGCCGGCCTTCGTGAAGTCTCCGAAATTCCCTGATTCCCTGGCGATCCGGGAGGCGAACTGCTGGAGAAAGCGGTACTTGTCGTCCTTGTCATAGCTGAGCCTTGTGTGCTCGCTGTCGGTCTCCTCGAACGCGTGCCTGTGCAGCATCGTGGTGATCATCTCGTCGTACAGCTTCCCGATCTTGTCGGGGATCCTGCTCGGGTTCTCCGCGTATATGCCAACGGCCATCGCCAGGATCAGCGGTGCCCGCAGCAAATCAAGCTTGTTACCGTTCCTGGCCGATCGCATGAACCGTCCCGGGCCCGCCGCCTGATCGGTGAACTTGTGCTTCAGCTTCCGCAGGTAGCTGTTGATCTCCGAATCGCGCAACGGCGCGAGCGAATACCGGTGATCGTCCCTTACGAAGGAGGGGATCCACGCGCCGCGGAGCAGTTCGAAATTCTGCGTGCGGCAGGTCACAAGGACCATCGCCTTTGCTGTGGGACGGTCGACGCTATTGTCCTCGGTGAACCTCTGGACGGCAGCTCGCATCGAGCGCTGCTTGTCGTCGGGGATCTCATCGAGCCCGTCAAGCATCACCATGACCCGGTCCCTGGCCAGGGAGCGGCTGAAAAATTCAGCGGCACGGACAGGGGAGAACTTTGCTTGCTGCTCGAGGATCGCCTGGCAGATGTAGTCGGCGATCTTGTTGTCGGACAGTTTCCCCGGCGTTGTCTCGGTATCGACCGGCAGGTAATCAGCGAGATCGCGGAGCTGAATGAGGAAGGGGATGACATCTCGCTCGGTCGACAGCGAAACGCCGGCGCCGAGGGCTTCCACTCCATAGGCCGCCAGCAACGTCGACTTGCCCGACCCTGGGTCCCCGGTAATGATTCCGCGGCCTTTGCGACTCCTCAGCACCTCACGCGCGTCCGTCACCTCCTGCCTGCTTCCCGACTGGGCGGCGAGCGGCACGTAGGTGCTGCTGAGGCTGACCTTCTCCCGGTCGTTCAGGTACGGGTTCCAGTACTCGCCCCACGTGCCGACAAACCACTTCGCGTACTGCCGGTAGGGGAAGCCGGCCCGCAGCAGCAGCGCACGCCAGGCCCAGAGCACCCCGTTCCTCGTCACCGGGATACCGGCGATGATCGTCGCGATCGATGCCGCGATGCCGAGCCCGACGCCGGCCCGGGTAAGGACCTGACCCCAGTCGGTCCCGTGCGGCCCGGTCGCCGGGCCAGCCGCCGAAATCATCACGCCGAACATGGCGTCTCTCGCAGTCCCGCCCACACTGCCAAGCATGCCAGGATTGCCGTGGTAAGGGTTGGTTTCGTACGCTGAACGGCTCTCGGCCGTTGGCCCGCTGACCCGCGCGGTGGCTTAGCCGCCGGGGGTGTCGAGGATGGTGCCGACGGAGAAGAGCTGGCGCATCTGGGCCAGTTTCGCGTCGACCTCGTTCTTCTGCCTGGTCAGCTCGTCGAGTTCCTTCTGCACGGCCGCGCGGCGCTTGTCGGCGTCGGCCTCGAAGTCGGCGAGTGCCTGCCTGCCCTCGTCCTTGGCCTGGGCGATGACCAGCTCCGCCTTGCGGTGTGCGTCGGCAAGTTCCTTCTTGGCGTCGGACTCGGCGTCGCGCCGCGCCTGCTCCGCCCGGGCGGTGGCCTCGGCGGCCCGCTTCTCGGCGTCGGCCGCACGCCGTTCGGCCTCCTCGACGAGCTTGCGTGTGGCCTCCTGCGCGTCGGCGAGCCGCTCCACCTCGAGCCGCTCCGCCTCCGCGCGGCGGTCGGCCAGCTCGACCTCGAGGTCGGCCTCGGCCCGGGAACGGATCGTCTCGGACTGCTCGAGCAGGAACTGCTCGCGGCGGCGGATCTCGTCCGCCTCGCGGCGCGCGGCGCGGACGATGTCGTCGCGCTCCCGCTCGGCGGCGGCGCGGACCTTGGCCGCCTCACGCTCGGCCTCGGCGCGGGCGCTCGCCTTCTCGAACTCGGCGGAACTGCGCAGCCCCGCCGCGTAGGACCCGGCGGCGGCCCTGATCTTGTCCGCCTCCCGTTCGGCCTCGTCGGCGGTGGCCCTGACGTGCTCGGCGATCTGCCGCTGCGCGGCGAGCAGCAGCCGCTCGATCTGCTCGGGCGGAGCCGGCGGCGGCTCCGGAGGCACGGGCACGACGGGGGGCGCGTCGCGGCCTGACCGGGTTGGCGGCTCGGGATCCGCAGGCCACGGCCCGGCGAGATCCTCGGGACGCTGAGCACCGCGGCTGCCGGGACGCGGCCTCACGGGATCGGCCTGCCGTCGGCCGCCGGGCTCACCGGGACGCGGGCCGCCGAACTCGTCAGGGTGCAAGCTCCGGAGGTCACCCGGCCGCGGCTCGCCCAGGTCCACTGGCCGGGGCCCGCCGAGGTCGCCCGGAGCGACTACGGTACGCCGCCGCGGCGCGCCGGCCGCGGGGTCACCACCCGGGCCTGAACGCGCGCCGCCACGGTCGGCGGCGCCGCCCGGCTGGCGGCGGGGGACGGGGCCCGCCGGATCGGGACCCGGGCGGAAGGCGGGACGGCCCGGGACCGTGGCGGGGCCGTAGTCAGCGCGCGAACCCGGTTCACGGCGCTGGTCGAAGTCGGCGTGCGGTTCGGAGCCGGCCGGCCCGGCGGAGCCGCCGCGCGGAGCTTGACCGGGCTGGCCCGGTCCTGCCGGAACGGTGCGGGTACGGCCGGACGGCCCGGGGACGCTGCGGGTACGGCCGGCCTGCGCGGGACCCGCCGGGCGGGCATCCGGCGACCCAAGGCGGCCGGCGCCGTTGCGCGGTGCCCCGCCGGCTTGGCCTCGGCCGTCGGGGCCGCGGTCGTCCGGTCCTCGGTCGTCCGGTCCTCGGCCGTCGGGGCCGCGGTCGTCCCAGACCCAGCCGTCCGAGCCCCAGTCGTTGGCCTCGGTGTCGTCCAGATCGGAAAGGGGAGCGGCCGCCTGGCGCATGCCGGACCCGGCGCGGGGCGCGGGCCCGGCACGGGGCGCGGGCCCGGCCTGGGTTGGGCGCTCGTAACCGTGCGGCGGCATCGTACTCCCTTCCCGATGAGATAGTACCTGTCATCGCGGCAGGCCACAGGGCTTGCGAGGTCCTTCCAGGTCCTTGCCGCTGCAGGATGGCAACGGCGGGTGAATCGCCCCGATAGGATCATGCCGTGAACCCGCGACTGGTCCTGCCGCGCCTGCGCCGCCTTGCCGGAGAGCACAAGCTCTTCACCGTGGCGCTCGCTGCGGGCGCCGTGCTGCGGCTCCTCGTCATGGTCGGCTACCCCGGCGCGCTGTGGTTCGCCGGCGACTCCTACGTCTACCTCGGTGCCGCGCTGCGCCCGCAGCCGAACCTGTCCAAGTCGACCGGGTACTCCTTCTTCCTGCGCCTGCTGTTGCCGTTCCACTCGCTGACGCTGGTCACCGCCGTGCAGCATCTGATGGGCCTGGCGGTCGCGGTGCTGATCTACGTCCTGCTCCGCCGCAACAACGTGTCCAAGACGTGGTCGGCGATCGCCACCCTGCCGGTGCTCTTCGACGGTTACATCATCGAGGACGAGCACCTGATCATGGCGGAGACGGTGTTCACCTTCCTGCTCATGGTGGCGGTCTGCCTGCTGCTGTGGCGCCCTGGCGTGCCCCGCTTGTGGGTCGCGGTGATCGCCGGGCTGCTTGTCGGGTACGGGGTGATCGTGCGCACCGAGGGCGTGGTCATGCTCGCGGTGCTGCCGCTGTTCCTGCTGCTGCGCGGCTTGGCGTGGAAGACGCTGCGCGGCTGGCTGGTGGCGATCGTGTTCGCCATCGCCTCGCTCGTGCCGCTCGGCGCGTACATGAACTGGTTCCACGAGCGGACCGGGCACTACGGCACCACCATGTCCATGGGCTTCTACCTGTGGGGCCGGGTGTCGTCGTTCGCCGACTGCGCGCGGATCAACCCGACCGGCGAGCAGGCGGTCGTCTGCCCCACCCAGCCGATCGCCGACCGGGCCCCGCCTGGCAACTACGTCTGGCACGCGCCGTACGTGCACCAGGACCTGAACTCCATCGGCGGCCCGGTGAGCTACGCGGGCAACAAGGTGCTGACGGACTTCGCGGTCCACGCGGTCGAGGCACAGCCGCTCGACTACGCGAAGACGGTGTTCTTCGACACCATGCTGTCGTTCGGCTTCCCGCGCATTGCCTACCCGGGCGCGGGTACCACGTACTACTACAACTTCCATCTGCACTACGTCACGGCGACGTACAACATGCTCCCGCCGGACAACCCCGGCCACGAGTGGATTCCCGGCGGCACCGCCTACCAGGACTGGATGTCCTACGGGCACCAGGCGCCAGGCGTGGTGCACAAGGTGGTCGCCGTGCCGGTCCTCGTGTACCAGCGGGTGGTGTTCACGTACGGCCCGCTGCTCGCGGTGATCTTCCTGGTCGGCCTCGGCGGCCTGCTGTCGGTGACCGCCACGGGACGGCGCGGCCGCGGCCTGCGCTCGCTCGCCTCGGCGAAGACGCTGCGCTCGGCCCGCGTGCACTGGGCGCCGCGCGGCACGACCATGCTCCCCTGGGTCACCGCCGTGGCCCTGCTCGTCACCCCGATCGCGCTGGCTGACTTCGACTACCGCTACCTGATCCCGGCCATCCCGTTCGCCTGCCTGGCGGCCGGCCTCGCGTTCGCACCGCGCCGCACCGCCTCAGTCGGCCCGGCCGCCCCGGCGAGCGTGGAGACCACAATCCCCGACCAGGTGGCCTAAGCCTTTCCTGCGGCCCGTTCCCCCGGCGGCCCGTTCCCCCGGGCGGCCCGTTCCCCCGGGCGGCCCGTTCCCCCGGGCGGCCCGCCCCACCCGGCGGCCCGCCCAGGCAACGCCCGTCTCCCGCTAGCCGCTCCCGCGACGCGGGCAGGGAGCGGGGCCGACGTGGGCAAGACGGTGGATGTTTAGGTACACCGGAGTGTACGCAAACATCCACCATCATCTCTTTGGTCGGCTGCACTACTAAATCCGGCGAAAATTAGTCACTCTATGCATGTGAAAGACTCCATTCCGTCAAAAATCGGCGGCGAGGCCCAGCGGAAACTGCTGGTGCTGTTGAGCGTCCAGGCTGGGATCGTTGACCGCGGCCAGGCATTGGACGTGGGATTCTCACAGCGCCAGATCTTCTACCGGCTCCGCTCGGGGACCTGGCAGCGGGTCTACCCCGGTGTCTACGCAACCTTCACCGGCTCGCTATCCCGGCAGGCGCAGTTGTGGGCGGCCGTCCGATTCGCCGGGGACGGGGCGATGGTGAGCCATGAAACGGCAGCTGAGGTACACGGCATGATCGACATGCCGGCCCCGAGCATCCACGTGACGGTCCCGCTCATCCGTCGGCCCGCATCCAACAGGCCGGCCCGCGGCATCGTCATTCACCGTTCCGACCAGAGCAGGCAGCAGTTCCCTGGACCGTTCAAACTGCCCCGCACCGGGGTCGATGACACGGTCCTCGATCTAGTCGCCGCCGCTCCGACCTTCGACCAGGCCTACACCTGGATCTCGCGCGCGGTCTTCCGGAAGCTGGTGACCGCCAGCGAGCTTCGTGAGGCACTCGCGCGCCGAAGCCGGGTCCGCTGGCGGGCATGGCTGAACGATGCGTTCGCCGAGGCACGTGGCGGCGTCCTGTCCCCGCTGGAACTGCGTTACGTCCGGGACGTGGAACGGGCGCACGGCCTGCCCGCGTCCCAGCATCAAGCGCGCAGTCAATTCAACGGAAAGGCGCACTTCAAGGACAACTGGTACCCCGAGTACCGGCTTGCGGTCGAGATTGACGGCCCCGCTTACCACGAGAACGAGCAGGTGCAGAGGGACAAGGACAGAGACAACGCCAACCTCGCGGTGGATGACGTGAAGACCTTCCGGTTCGGCCCGGCGGCGGTTACGGAATACGCCTGCGAGACCGCCTCGATGGTTGCCGTCACGCTCCAGCGCAACGGCTGGCAAGGCGCTCCGCGCCCCTGTCGCCGGGCAAACTGCACCGTCAGAGGGGCGGCCTCAAGGCCGCGCGCGTCATAGTGGATGTTTGCGTACACCCCCGTGTACCTAAACATCCACCATCTTTGGCCAGTCCAGCCGAAGTCAAGATAACAGCAAGAAGCGCCGCGGGGCCGGGGCGCCGTGGTGGGGCCGGGCGCCGTGGTGGGGCCGGGTCGCTGCGGTGGCGCGCGTGGGCCACGGGCAAGACCGGCGGTGAGCGGGAGGAGCCGTCAGGTGCGGGTTGCGACGGGGGAGGCCTGCTTGACGGTGCGGATGACTGGTGAGGTCTCTACCCGCTCCACGCCGGGCAACGGACCGACCTTGGCGGTCAAAAACTCGTACAGCGACTCCGCGTCGCGGCAGACGACGCAGGCCGCCAGGTTGGCCGGCCCGGTGGTGGCGACGGCGTAGGCGACCTCGGGGAATTTCGCCAGGGCCGCGCCCACCTCCGCCAGGTGCGAGGGCGGCACCGACATCCACAGCCAGGCCGCGGACCGGAAGCCGAACGTGGGCATGTCGAGCTCCAGGTCGAAGTACAGCGCGCCGGAATCGCGCAGCTGCTCGACGCGCCGCCGCACGGTGGTCTCCGACCAGCCCGTCGCGGCGGCAAGGTCCGCGAACGGTGTCCTGCCGTCGACCGCGAGGGCCGACAGCAGGGCCGCGTCGAGGTCGGCAGGCCCGGCCGGGACGCCGCGCGGGCCCACGGGACGGACGATGACGCGCAGCGGCTCGACCCGCGCGGCGGGGAGCACGTCGATGAAGCCGAGCGCGTCAGGGCCGCCGGTGAACATGTGCAGCCGGGAGTAGGCGGTCACCTCGACGATCCGCCCGGACCTGGGCAGCCGGGCGAGCAGCGACTCGGTGCCTTCCGGCCCGTCGCCGCGCAGCGAGCACAGCACCTCGGTGTCGCCGGACAGCAGTTGCACCCACGCCGTGTCGTGCCGCCTGGCCAGGGCGGCGGCGATCGCCTCCCCGGAGCCTGGCACGCAGCGCAGCCGCAGGAACCAGCTCGGATAGCCACCGGACTTCGGGTACCGCAGGCCGACGACGCGCAGCACGCCCGCCGCCCGTAGCCGACGGTACCGGCGCGCCACCGTCTGATCGGAAACGCCGAGGACCTCGGCGATCGCACTGAACGAGGCGCGGCCGTCCACGCCGAGGCACTGCGCCAGCTGCCGGTCGAGGTCGTCGACCGTGATGCTTTCCACCGTCCCAACGGTAGCTAATGTCGAGAACCGGCGCATCCGGCGGGCGTCGCCTAGCGAGATATCCAATCCAAAGTGATGCAAAAGGGCAAACACCCCATCCTTGCTCACGACCAGAGCTTTAGGATTTCCGGCATGCCCTATCCGCGGACGGCCGGCCGCAGCGCTCATGTCGTCATCAGCTGACGTTCCCGACAGTGTCCCGCCGGGCCCCGAGGTCGGCCAGGAACGCGACCAGGAAGACCCGGACGACCTGGGCGGCGCGGAGGGCCTGGGCGGCGCGGAGGGCCTGGGCGGCACCCAGGCCGCTCATCCGGGCGGAAGCGAAGACGACACCGTAAGCCCACGGACCAGGCGCCGCTTGGTGCGAAACGTGATCGCCTTGGCCGTCGCCGCCCTGGCCGTCGCCGCGGCGGCGGTGGTCAGCGTGATCGTCGCCTTCACTAGCAACTCGGCGCCCTCGCCCGCCAAGTCCGCCGTATCCGCCAGCGCCGCCTCCGGCGAAGGCGCCACCGGTGAAGGCGCCGCCCGTGGCGGCACTGCCGGGCCCGCCGCGCTGGCGAACGAGGTCGCGGCCACCGTCGCGGTCGTCAAGACGAGCGGCTCCATCAGCGGTGGGCCGGTGCTCGGCAGGGATGGCCGGCTGTGGCTGGTGGAGGCGAGCAAGTCCACCGGTCAGCCCATGCTCGCGGCGGTCAACCCGGTGAGTTACGCGGTGTCCACGCACCCGCTGCCTGCCTCGCTCGACGGGCTTTCGCTGCGGTACACCGGAGCGGAGGCGTTCGACAACGTGGGGCAGCTGTGGCTCGGCGCCACGGCGGCGCCCGCCGCAGCGCAGCCCGCGGGCGTCCTGGTCCGTTACACGCCGGCCACCGGCGCCGTCACCTGGTACTCCCTCGCAGGCACCTGCGGCAGCGGCCCCGCCGCGCAGCCCGCCCGGCTCTTCACCGCGTCGGATGGCGGCGTCTGGGTCGAGTGCCCCGCGGACTCCGGGGCCACCGCCATCGTCCGGCTCTCCAGGTACGGCGCCTTCACCCAGCCGAACATCGTGAACTACCTGAACCGCGCCCTGCAGGGGACCAGCCTGTGGGACGAGATCGCGGACCTGTCGCAGGCCAAGATCGGGCCGCTGGTGCCCGCCCTGGCCGGGACGATGTGGGGCGTCACCGCCAACGGCTTCATCCAGATCACCGCCGCGGGCGCCGAGACGTTCACCCCGTCGGACAGCTACGCCGTCGAGCTGGAAACCCAGGCATGGACCACCGTCAGGTCGCTCCAGCTCGTCGGGAACGGAGCGACGGACTCCGTCGAAGGCCTCGGCGAATGCCGCCCAGAACGCGCGCCTGCCGCCCAGGCGAAGGAATGCGCCGTCGCCGTCAACCTCGTCGGCGGCAAGGCCATGCTCGCCGCGGTACCCGGTGACGACGGTCACGCCGGCAACCCGGCGGTGCACCCGGCCGGCATCGACGCCTCCGGTGACGTCTGGTTCATCGTCGACGGCACGGCAGGCGGCGAGGCGCCGCAAGGCCAGTACTTCTTCGAGGTGGACTCAGGCGGCGGTACCCGGACCATCCCGTTCAGCGTGCCGGGCGACGCTCTCCCGATCCCCGCCGTGCAGGCGCCGGTCATCACCGCGAACGGCGCCGTGTGGACGGCGGACCCGGAATCGGGTCCCGGTGCCCTCGTTGAGGTCATGCCGAAAAACTGACCGACGTGGTGGCGCATTCCGCCGTAAGGGCCCGGCGAATGTCGAGAACCGGCGCATTCGCCGGGACTGGCTAGGGATACAAGGCTCAAGTGCGTCATCCTGTGTCGCGGAGGCCGGGGGAGCCTCCGCGACGGACGCGTTGAGTGAAAGGAAACCAACGATGCGCAAGTGGTGGCCGCTGGTGGCGATCTGCGCCGGGGCGTGCATGCTGCTCGTCGACGTGACGATCGTGAACGTGGCGCTGCCCGACATGGCCAGGCAGCTGCACACGACCTTCAGCGACCTGCAGTGGGTCATCGACCTGTACGCGCTGGTGCTCGGGGCGCTGGTGCTGACCGTCGGCTCGGTGGCGGACCGGTTCGGCCGCCGCAGGGTCTACCTCATCGGGCTGGTGCTGTTCGCCGTGGCGTCGCTCACCTGCGGCCTGGCGCCGAACGTCGGCCTGCTGATCGCGGCACGCGGCGTGCAGGGCGTGGGCGCAGCGGCGATGTTCGCGACGACGATGGCGCTGATCAGCAACACCTACGCCGGGCGCGAGCGCGGCGTGGCGTTCGGCATCTGGGGAGCGGTCAACGGCGCCGCGTCCGCGGTAGGGCCGATCATCGGCGGGCTGCTCACCGCGAACTTCGGCTGGCGGTGGATCTTCCTGGTCAACCTGCCGGTCAGCGTCGTCGCCGTGGCGCTGACGCTGCGGGCGGTCACCGAGTCCCGCGACCCGCACCCGAGGCGCGTCGACCTGCCCGGCATGGGCTCGTTCACCGTCGCGGCCGCCGCGCTCACCTACGCGCTCATCCGCGGCGACTGGGCGTCGGCGGAGACCATCGCGCTGACCGCCGTCGCGGCCGTCGGCCTCGCCGCGTTCGTCCTCGCCGAGCGCCGCAGCGCCGCCCCGATGCTCGACCTGCGGCTGCTGCGCAACCCGGTGTTCACCGCGATGCTGCTGGCCGGCGCGCTGCTGTCCGCGGCCGCCTGGGCGGGCATGACCTACCAGTCGCTCTGGCTCCAGTCGGTACTCGGCCTGAGCGCGATCAAGGCGGGCCTGGTCATGCTGCCCTGCGCGGCCTCCGCGTTCCTGGTGTCCGGTCAGGTTGGCCGGTTCCTGTACCGGACGTCACCGCGGTGGATGGTCGGCACCGGGCTGCTCGTCATCGCGGCGGGCGCGCTCGCCCAGGCGGTGCTGCGGGAGAACTCGAGCTGGCCGGTTGTCATACCCGGCCTTGTGCTTGTCGGGGTCGGCGCCGGGCTCGCCATGGCGTCGCTCACCTCGACCGCGATGTCCGCCATCCCGTGGCAGCAGGCGGGCATGGCGGGCGGCGCGCTGAGCGCGTTCCGTCAGCTCGGCTACGCGCTCGGCATCGCGGTGCTCGGCGAGGTGTTCCGTTCCTGGCTGGCGCACGGGCTGCAACACGGGCCGCAGCACGGGCCGCAGCACGGGCCGCAGGCCGGCCTGGCCGCGGCGCTGAGCGGCGGCCAGGCCCAGGCGGTGCTCGCCCGCACGCCGGCGCTCGCCCCCGTGGTGCACCGGGCGTTCGCGGACGGCCTCGACCTCGCCTACCTCGTCGCCGCCGGCTTTGGCCTGATCGCGGCCGTGGCGGTGTTCACCCTCGTCCGGCGCGCGCCCGAGGCCGCCACCGCGACGCGCCCGGCGGCCGCCGAGCCCGAGCCCGCCCCGGCCTCCGCCGAGGCGTAGCTTCCCGCCGCATTACCGCCAGGTCAGCCAGAACGTGAGCGTGCTTCGCCCGAACGCGGAGCACGCCCACGTGTCGCGCACTCGGCCGCTGCGCGCCGGGCACCGTCGGCCACCCGGGCACGAGCGCCCGCCCCGCCGAACCTTGATCTGATAACAGCAAGAGGCGCGGGCGCCGCGGTGCGGTGCCGCCGCGCTACCTGCCGCGGGCGGCCTGTTCCGGTTAGATTGGCCACGTGAGCTCAGAAAGCCTGCCGACGGTGCCGGAGACGCCTGCCCAGCAGGCGCGGTACGACCGGGTGATCGCGGTGGCGACCGGCGTGCTTTCCGCGGGCGGGCTGGAAGCCGTGCAGATGAAGGACCTCGCGCAGCGGGCGGGGATGTCGCTCGCGACGCTCTACCGGTACTTCCCGTCGAAGGACTACCTGCTGCTCGCGGTGGCGCTTGCCAGTTACCAGGGCGCGCTGCGGAAGGTGGCGGCGGAGGAGCCGCGGGGCGGCACGGTGCGCGAGCGGGTGGCACTGCACCTGCGCCGCGAGTTCCGTGCGCAGCAGCGCAGCCAGCGGCTCACCGCGGCGGTGGCTGCCGCGATGAACGGCGGCGGGCGCAGCTACAGCTCGATCATCGAGGCGGCGGAGCACACCCACGCGCAGGTGGTGCGGCACGTCGCGGCGGGTGGCGGCAGGCTGAGCGAGCAGCAGGAGAAGCTGCTCACCGTGGTGCTCGACGTGTCAGGCGCGGCGACGCGGCGCTGGCTCGCGGGCACCTATTCGGTCGCCGACGTGGAGGCGCAGATCGAGATCGGCTGCCAGCTGCTTGAGCTACCCGACCACGTGGTCGACGCTGAGCTCGCGCGCGTGGCACCGACGGACGCGGTCAACGGCATGAGCTAGGCCCGCCCGCGTCGCCCTCGGCCCGCGGTGTCGCCCTTGGCCCGCCCGCGTCGCCCTCGGCCCGCGGTGTCGCCCTTGGCCCGCCCGCGTCGTCCTCGGCCCGCGGTGTCGCCCTCGGCCCGCCCGCGTCGCCCTTGGCCCGCGGTGTCGCCCTTGGCCTGCGGTGTCACCCGCGGGCCTCGCGACCCGCGGTCCTCGTCCCCTTACCCGCGGGCGGCGAGCAGCGCGGTCAGCCGGTCGAGCTGCTCGCCGGGGCCGCCGAACAGCGCGTGCTGCGACATGGCGTTCTTCTGGTACAGGTGGGCGTCGTGCTCCCAGGTGAAGCCGATGCCGCCGTGCAGCTGGACGGTCGCGACCGCGGCATCGACGTAGCTGGCGGACACCGCGATCCGCGCCACCGACGCGGCGCGGGCGAAGTCCGCGGGCCGCTCGTCGGCCGCCCTCGCGGCGTTCCGCAGCGCGGCGCGCGCCAGCTCCCAGGTGGTCCACAGCTCGGCGAGCCGGTGCTTGACGCCCTGGAACGAGCCGATCGGCCGCCCGAAGGCGAGGCGGATCTTCGCGTACTCGGCGGTCTTCAGCAGGCAGGCGGCCATGGCGCCTGCCTGCTCTGAGGCCAGGGCCAGGTTCGCGAGGTCCTGGGCGAAGCCGAGCGCTTCCGCGGCGTCGCCGTCGAGGCGGCGGCCCGGCGCTCCGTCCAGCGTGACCCGGGCGAGCGAGCGGCTGTGATCGAGGGCCGGCAGCGGCGTGACCCGCATGCCAGGTGCCGCGGCGTCGACCTCGAACAGCACCGTCGTGTCGCCGTCGAGTGCGGGTACCAGCAGCACGCCGGCCTGCGCCGCGTTCAGCACGGGGCTGATCTCGCCGGTCAGCGCGTTACCGTCGGCCCGCGCCGTGCCGGTGCCGCCGCTGGCCAGGGTCGCGATCAGTTCGCCGCTCGCGATGCCGGGCAGCAGCCGTTCGCTGGCGTCCTCGTCGCCGAGCTTGATCAGGGTACCGGCCGCCAGGGACACGGCGAGCAGCGGGGACGCCACCAGGCCCGCGCCGAGCTCGCCGAGGGCGACGGAAAGCACCGAGTAGCCCGCCTCCGCGCCGCCGTGCTCCGCCGGGATGATCAGCGCGGGCAGCCCGAGCGCGGACAGCTGCTTCCATACGTCAGCGTCGAACGGCTGGCCGGAGCTCATCAGCTCGCGCAGCTTGGACAGCGGGCTGCGCTCCGTGACGACGCGCCGCACCGAGTCCCTGAACTGCTCCTCGTCGTCCGTAAGTATCAGCGCCATCGCCCGTCCTCAATTCTTCCGCATGGTGCCGACGCGCAGCTGGTTGAAGGGGGTGGACCGGTCCACGCCCGGGTCCTTGGGCAGGCCAAGCACGCGCTCGCCGATGATGTTGCGCTGGATCTCGTTGGTGCCGCCGGCGATCGACGAGCCTGGCATGGACAGCGCCGCGTTGAGCACCTCCCTGACCTCCTCGCTGTCGGACGCGGCGACCGCCGGGCCGAGCACGTCGGCGGCCACCAGGGACGCGAAGGTGCCGAGTTCCGCGCCGGCCAGCTTGGCCACCGAGCCGCGCGCGCCTGGATCGTGCCCCGACATCGCCTCCTCCCGCAGCAGCTGCCCGAACAGCTGCGCCGACCGCTCGCGGACGTACAGCTCGGCAAGCCTGCGGCGCAGCCAGGGGTCGGAGCCGTTGCCCTGCTTGGCCGCGAGCGAGCTCAGCGAGTGGTAGGACAGCGGGCTTGTCCGCGGCGCCCCCATGGTGCCGATGTTCACCCGCTCGTTGCGCAGCATGACCACGGCCGCCCGCCACCCGTCGTTCACCTCGCCGATCACCGAGTCGGCGGGCAGCCGCACCTGGTCGAAGAAGACCTCGTTGAACGGCGTCGCGCCGGTCGCGACCTTGAGCGGGCGCACCGTCACGCCGGGAGCGTGCATGTCGACGATGAACATCGTGATGCCGTTGTGCTTGGGCACCGTGGGGTCGGTCCGCGCGATGACCGCGCCGTAGTCGCTGTACTGCGCGCCGGACGTCCATACCTTCTGCCCGTTGAGCACCCAGCCGTCGTCGTCCCGCACCGCGGTGGTGGTCAGCGATGCCACGTCGGACCCGGCGGCAGGCTCGGAGAACAGCTGGCACCAGATCTCCTCGCCGCGCAGCATCTTCGGCAGGTAGCGCTGCTTCTGCTGCTCGGTGCCAAGCTCAAGTATCGTCGGCCCTGGCATGCCGAGCCCGATGAAGAACACCCCGACCGGCAGCGCGTAGGCGCGCGCCTCCTGACCGAACGCGATCTGCTCCGCGTTGGTCAGGCCCTGGCCGCCGTATTCTCTCGGCCAGGTGAGGCCGGCGAAGCCGGCGTCGTAGAGCCTGGCCTGGAACGCCTTCTGCGCGGCGAGGTCGGCGCTGGCCCGCTCGCCAGGCTCGTCGTCGCCTGCGGACCTGCGCGGGGCGTTCTCCGCGAGCCAGGCGCGTGCCCGGTTTCGAAAATCGGTTACGGATTGCTCGCTCATCGCAGTCCATCCCCTGCTAAACCGCAGTTCATGTCTCATCTATGAGAATCAGTTAGGAACTGAAATCGGTTATGCTTACCTGGGGTTGAGCGAACCATACGCCGGTGCGGGTGTCAACAGAGCCCAGGTTCGCCGGTGAGCGGAGAGGGATGGTCGGCGGATGCGGGTGACCGGGACGCTGCAGCGCGAGGCGTGGCTGCGCAAGGAGCTCCCGCCGGTGGAGCGGGTCGTTCCCGGCGTGTGGTCGGTGCCAGTGCCCATCCCGGACAACCCGCTGCGCTACGTGCTGAGCTACCTCATCGAGCACCAGTCCGGTTTCGTGCTCGTCGACCCGGGCTGGGATGCCCCGGCGAGCTGGCGGGCGCTCACCGAGGGCCTCGCGGCGTGCGCGGTCCCGCTGAGCGCGGTCACCGCCGTGCTCGTCACCCACGTGCACCCGGACCACCACGGGCTGTCCGGCAAGGTACGCGAGGCGTCCGGCGCGTGGATCGGCATGCACGAGGCCGAGGACGGGCTGCTCGCCAGGTTCGCCCAGCCGGACCACCGGGGCGCGATGGCCGGCTACCTGCGCTGGTGCGGCGCGCCCGATGAGCACATCGGGCAGCTGACGGACGAGGGACGGCGCAGCGCCAACGCGGCGATGGCCCGCTCGGCGATGGTGCGGGCCGACCGGCTTGTCGCGCACGGCGACCTGGTCGACGTGCCCGGACTGCGGCTGCGCGCGATATGGACGCCCGGCCACTCGCCCGGGCACCTGTGCTTCCACGACGAGACCCACGACCTGCTGCTCACCGGCGATCACGTGCTGCCGCGCATCACGCCCAACATCTCCGCCTGGGACCTGGAGTCCGAGCCGCTCGCCGCGTACCTGAACTCGCTCGATGAACTGCGCGCCATCGCGCCGTCCGAGGTGCTGCCCGCCCACGAGTACCGGTTCGCCGGCATCGGCGCCCGGCTCGACACGCTGCGCGAGCACCACCGCGAGCGGCTGCGGGAGGCGGCGGACATCGTCATGTCAGGGCCCGCCCCGCGCACGGCCTGGCAGGTCGCCAGGCAGGTGACCTGGTCGCGCCCGTGGGGCCAGCTGTCCGCCTTCCAGCACCAGGCGGCGCTCGGCGAGGTGGTCGCGCACCTGCGGCACCTGCGCGCGCTGCGCGCCGTCACCTGCGCACCGGTGAGCGGCGTCGGGCTGTGGCAGCCGGCCCGACTGGCCGGCCGCAGGACCTAGGAAAGGAACGGCAGATGGGCGTCATCGACGGACGGGTAGCCGTCATCACCGGCGGAGCGCGCGGCATCGGCGCGTCGATCGGCCGGCTGTTCGCGCAGGAGGGCGCGTCGCTGGTCATCAACGACCTCGGCGGCGCGGCCGACGGCTCGGGCGGTGACTCAGGCCCCGCCAAGCAGATCGCCGACGAGATCGTCGCGGCCGGCGGCGCCGCCGTCGCCGACGGCGGCGACATCGCCGACGTGGCGACCGGCGAGCGGCTGGTCCGCACCGCCGTGGAGCGGTTCGGCAGGCTGGACATCGTGGTCAACGTGGCCGGCATCCTGCGCGACCGGATGATCTTCAACCTGACCGAGCAGGACTGGGACGCGGTGATCGGGGTGCACCTCAAGGGGCACTACTCGACCGTCCGCCCGGCCTCCGCGTACTGGCGCGAGCAGCGTAACCCGCAGGGCCACTACCGTGTCATTAACTTCACCTCCGTGTCCGGCCTCGACGGCTCACCGGGCCAGCCGAACTACGCGGCGGCCAAGATGGGCATCGTCGGCCTCACCTACTCCCTCGCCCAGGGCCTGGCGCGCTACGGCGTCACCGCCAACGCGATCGCCCCCGGCGCGGCGACCAGGCTCACCGCCACTATCCCTGTGGACAAGCGGGTGAGCCGCGACGAGCGGCCGGCGCAGGAGGACCCGCGGATGTCACCGGACAACATCGCGCCGGTCGCCCTGTACCTGGCGAGCGAGCGGTCTGACTGGCTCACCGGCCGGGTGATCTCCGCGGCCGGCTTCGACGTGGGCCTGTACGCCAACCCGCAGATCATCCGGCAGCTCAGCGCCCCAGAGCCGTGGGCGTACGACCGGCTCGCCACGGCCATCGAGGGCAGCTTCCGCCCGGTCGCCAACGGCCTGCCGCACAGCCTCTTCTCCAGCCAGCTCGCCAACGGCTAACCGCCACACCGGGCCACCCGAATGATCGTGTGCACTTGATCGCGGAAAACGTGCATCAAGTGCACACGATAACCAGGGACGCGCCTCAGGGAAGGACGCGATGAGGACGGTGGACACGTGCCGCACGCGATGATCCCCGCGATCCCCTCCACGCAAGCGCAGCACGACCGCCGTCAGCGCATGCTGCACGTGGCCACGGCGATGCTGGCCAGCGGCGGTGAGGACGCGCTGCAGATGAAGGAGCTCGCCGAGCGCGCGGCGGTCTCGCTCGCGACGCTCTACCGCTACTTCCCCTCCAAGGACCACCTGCTGCTCGCCATCGCGGCGGGCAGGTATGAGAACGCGCTGCGGCGGGTCACCGGCGAGGTGCCGCGGGGCTCAGGCGTCCAGCAGCGGGTCACCGGCCACCTGCTCCGCGAGTTCCGCGCCGAGCAGCGCGACCAGCGGCTCACCGCCGCGCTCACCCGGGTGCTCTCCGACACCAGGCCCGAGTACGCGCCGGGCATCATCAAGGTCCAGCAGCTCCGCCTCCAGCTGATCGAGCACGTCGCCACCGCGGGCGGGCCGGCCGACGAGCACCTGCGGCTGCGGCTGCGGATCGTGATCGACGTCTTCGGCGCCGCCACCCGCCGCTGGCTGGCCGGCGTCTCCTCCGCCGCCGAGGCCCGCTTCGAGATCCGGGTCGCCTGCTACCTGCTCCGCGACCCCTCCGCCGAACCCGTCTGACGCCTGCCGCTGGTCGCCCGGCCGTCGCCCTGGCCGCCTGGTCGCTTGGCCGCCCTGGTCGCCCTGGTCGCCCTGGTCGCTTGGCCGCCCTGGTCGCCCTGGTCGCTTGGCCGCCCTGGCCGCCTGGTCGCTT
>Ga0335078_10002259_pt1 | contig 29222 bp, 23 predicted proteins | sample Lox_Sample_32_FD_206711 | JGI IMG/M metagenome (GOLD analysis project Ga0335078, IMG submission 206711) | Soil microbial communities from Loxahatchee National Wildlife Refuge, Florida, United States - Lox_Sample_3.2 | ecosystem: Environmental > Terrestrial > Soil > Wetlands | place: USA...
GGGAGCATTTTTTTAGGTCGGAGGCCCTGACCGTCTGCATGGTCCCGCGCTTTGCTTTGAAAAACATGGGCAACTCAGGAGCATCTGAGAATCCTGGAGCTTCCCACCCGCCAAACCCTAAATATGAGGCGCTCACGGTGCAGCAATCTGAACCTGCCGCGTGATACTCCTATTTCGGCCAAGGGTAGTTTGGAACCGCGCTTCTAACAAAACCCACTTGGCGGCGCGTGGTGCTCCGAATAGTGGGGTCGCGGACGACGCGAGTGCCTTTGCCTTCGATGAGAGATCCGGCTCGTTAATCACTTCCACGGCACCAAAGAATTCGGACTGACTGTGGGCAGGAATACGGTCACATATGATGCGATAGGTCCAATCGGCCCCTCCCGATATCGGAACGTTCACTGGGTGCCCGTTCTTATCCAACGGGACGACTTGGTACTTGGAATTCGTTGCAGGCCCGACTGGCTGACCACCGACCATATACTGCGACACTGGATTATCGACTGTGGGGTGGGCGCCCAAGGTTTGGCAATCGCTAAACCCGTGTATCTGTCGAAGAGTCTTGATTACTATGTCCGTCGTAACTAGTGCGTCGAAGTGTTCATAATCCGTGGGACTAGGATTTGATACTACGAGGTCGAAGTTAGCGAGGTTGGAGCTCCACTCTATTCCATGTATGTTCGAGCCAGGGCCGTAGGAGGGGACACTTGAGGTAGCCTGCACATCTAACGGTGCGGGTGAAAGTACGATCCTTATTGTGATGAGATCAGATAAGAAAAAAATAACGCCGAGACATGCGATCTGGTAGGCAGGATTTTGTCGGAGAAGCCAGGGCTCGTACACCACTTCCACGATTAGAAGCACTAGCCCGAAATATGCCAAGGCCATGCCCCACCAAAAGTATGTTGACGTCGCACTGAACCCCGCAATGACAAAGGTGGGGCCACTAAAGCGCCTGACGAGCTGCAGCGGTTGCGGCACTGTTTCCGGGTTCGTAGACGTTGCCCGTCGCTGTTCCAAAGCGGCGTCGTGCCGTCTATGATGTTCGCGCGACATATTGGCACACCCCGACTCGGCTCAAAAAGAAAACGGTACTGCCACAGACTCAGTGGAGTCAAATGAGTGATCCCTGGGAAGTACTCGGCATTGTGCAGCTTCGACTTGTTGTAGCTCACCCCGGCTTCCGTCAGCGGCGTGCTAATCTTGATTTTCATCTGCACCGTCTGATGCACCAGAAGGTTGCGGTAGCGCAGGGTGCGTCGTCGCTCACGGATCGCCATCGCGGCCAAGTAAGCCCGCGACAGAAAATCGCAGCGCAGACAGTCGCAAATCTTGTTGGCGTCGATGTGGTCGTTCTTCTTTTTCGCGGTCGCGATGGCCCGTAGCATCAGGGGATGCGCCACTTTCAGGGCGGCGGCCGGACCCCCGCGCCCAGGGGAGGAGTTGGTGTTTCTGAAAACGCTCGTGGGTGAGGTCGGATTTTCTTCACCAAGGGCTCCCCGCTTGAGTTATACATGCAGAGTTGCCGGGATCTAGACGATTCGAGGCGGTGAAGAGGGTGAGGCGCATTTCGCTCCAGGCGGGATGGAAGGCTCAAGATGAACGATCGAGAAAAGACGGGGCAGTTTTCTGGAGCGCGGGATCAGGAGATCCGCGCGGCGCTGGACGAGCATTGGGCGGCGTCGGATGCCAACGATTTTGAAACGGAGCACCGCATCTATCACGAGGACGCCGTGCTGGAGTACCCGCAGTCCGGCGAGCGAACCCGCGGCCGGCGCAATATTCAGGGCCAACGCGCCAGTCAGCCGAACAAAAAGCGGTTTACTGTCCGGCGAACCATTGGCGGTGGTGAACTTTGGATCACCGAATTCATCCTGACCTACGATGGGAAGCCGTCCTACACCGTGAGCATCATGGAGTTCAGAGGCAACAAGGTTGCGCGGGAGACACAGTATTTTGCCGATCCATTCGTGGCGCCCGCATCGCGCGCTCAATGGGTCGAACGGATGGAGACGTAAACTCGGGGCGCGAGAATTGGCTAGGGACGCGGTCCTGTACGGTTTGCAGCGGAATTGTTGAGAAGCGAGATCGACGCCAGAGACGAGCCAAGGTCTTCCATTCAAACTTAGCGAGATTTGCCTGGAAATTCTCAAAAATTAGATAGACTTCCCGTGCAAAACGAACTAAGCAGAAGAAACACTTCGAGGAGCGATTTTGATGCAGCTTACACCTTTCCTTCTCTTTGAAGGCGACTGCGCCGAAGCGATGAGCTTTTACCAATCTTGTCTGGGCGGGGATCTCACGATCATCAGGATTTGTGACACTCCCATGAAAGGCCAATTGCCGCCCGAGCAGCATCACAAAGTGGCCCACGCCAACCTGAAAAGCGGCGTGCTGGAGTTTTCAGCTACAGACTGGCTGCACCCCAAGCGAACACCGAGACAGGGCAATACGGTCGCCATCTACCTGTGCGGCGGGAAGTACAGCGAGTTGAGGGAAATTTTCGACAAGCTGGCAGTAGGTGCAAATAAGGAACTGCTAGATGATTTGCGGGAGATGCCGTTTGGGATCTACGGACACCTGGCAGATCAATATGGTGTCCACTGGTTCTTCCAAGGGAGCAAATCGTAAGCGCAGGGAGTGTGGCCGACGTTACCCTTAAAGCGGCTGACGGGGACTTGGCACAACTAGAAACTGAAGAGCAGCTCAGGCAAGAATTCAATCACGAACACAATCAACTCAAACCAGGCTTCGTTGGCTACTCGTTTGAGATGCGACGAGCCGTGCACAGCCAGGATTGGCTGTGCCTCAAGGGCATCCTGCGCTAGCAGGAAAGCGAGTTGCGCGGTTGTGCAAGGATAGACTAGGCCAGAGGCACCCATCGGGGAGGAGGAAGAATGCCGGAGTTGCCGGACATTGTGGTGTATGTGGAGGCGCTGGAGAAGAGGATTCTGGGGCGCAAGCTCGAAGAGGCGCGAGTGATGAGCCCTTTCTTGTTAAGGACGGCGCAGCCGCCGCTTGAGAGCACGGCCGGCAAAAAAGTGGTGCAGCTGCGGAGGATGGGGAAACGGATTTGTATCGGGATGGAGGAGGAGTTGTGGCTGGTGCTGCATTTGATGATTGCGGGGCGACTGCATTGGGAGGGAGAGGCCGACGGAGAGAGGAAGACGCGCGGCGGGAAGAGCGCGCGGAGCAACCGGATCGCGGAGTTCCGGTTTGAGAAGGGAACTCTGAACTGGACGGAAGCGGGAACGCAGAAGCGGGCGTCGCTGCACGTGGTGAAGGGCGAGGCGGGACTGAGGGCGCTCGATCCGGGCGGGCTGGAAGTGCTGGAGAGCGACGCGGGGCGGTTTGCCGAAGTGCTGCTTTCGGAGAATCACACGCTGAAGCGAGCGCTGACGGATCCGACCTTGTTCAGCGGGATCGGGAATGCGTATTCGGATGAGATTCTGTTTGCGGCGAGACTTTCACCGCTGGCGATGACGGAAAAGCTGAGCGTTGCGGAGATTCAGCGGCTGTACCAGGCGACGCGAACAACTTTGCAGGAATGGACGGAGCGGCTGCGGGCGGAAGCGGGAGAAGATTTTCCCGAAGGCGTGACGGCGTTCCGCAAGGAGATGGCGGTGCACGGGAAGTACAAGCAGCCGTGCGTGCGGTGCGGAACGAAGATTCAGAGAATCCGGTATGCGTCGAACGAGACGAATTATTGCCCACAATGCCAGACGGGCGGAAGGCTGCTGGCGGACCGGGCATTGTCACGGCTGCTGCGCGCGGATTGGCCGAGGACCTTGGAAGAGATGGAGAACAGAAAAAGAAAGGCGCATTGATTCGCCAACTCTCGCTTGAGAAGGTATTTGCCGTCGAAACGGAGTTGAGAATTCAGCCTTGAACAAAAGGCAGAGTGCCGAGGAAAGGCTCGCCGGCGCCCTTGAACTTCGCGCAGGTGCGATCAATGAAGACGGGCGAAAAGAAGTTGCTGACGATCACGAGGACAATCAATCCCGCAAGGATCATCGAGCAGGTGATCAGGGCGATCCAGCCACCGTCTACGTTCAAGTAGGCGAGAACGATCCACTCCGGGATCCAGCCGAGCAAGAGCACCGCGGCGATGATGTTCATATTGGTGCGCCAGGAGCGGTGCTGCGTGCAGAAAGGCACGGCCACGCGAGCGGTCTTCTGCATCACAAGGGCAACAATAACGTAGACAAGAAGGCCAATGAGAATGAGGAGATAGACCCAGGGAGGATGCCACCGGAAGTTCTTGGTGACGTACTGGCCCGCGGTGGGCATGCCGCATTTCACGCACACCGGAGGAAGTGTGGCGCCAGCGGGAACGACCAGAATTTTGCCGTGGCGAAACGGGCCGGCGGGATTTGCGAGTCCGGGTGCAAGGGTGGCCATGGGAGTCTCCCTTACGACGGCGATGGACCTCAAGAACGAAAATTGCTGCGAACGAAATCAGCTGCCTGACGAAGCCGTCATGACTTTGGCGAAAATGATATGCGGATTGCGGAGGAAATTCCAGCACGGTGCGGCTGGGGTGTGGCGAATTCCAAACTGTCCGGGAGTTACCGGCAAGAAGAAATCAGCTAAGCGGAGCGGGATGCGGCGGAATCAATAAGGCGCGCGGGAGAGCCGGAGCGGGCAGCGAGGGAGATGGGATTCATACGGTCAATCAGGCCGAGACGCAAGCAATGGCCGAAATAAGTGAGCAGGCCTTTCATGTTGGCTTCGTCGAGAGAGAAATCAATGTTGGTGCGGAGATAGAGGAGAAGCTCGCGCTCGGGGAGATCCAAATCCTTGGCGGCTTCAGAGCAGATTTCTTCGAGATGCGCCAAGCCGAATTCGAGTGAGGCGGAGAATTCCTCGGCGAGATCCGAAGTGGCGACTTCAGGGCGGGCAGCCCAGACGGCGAGGACAGCAGGGCGTTCGGTCATCTGCCACCATTCACGAACGACATCGTAGATGTGAAGTTTTTCGACGGCAGGGAGACCGAGGGTATTGCCGTCGCAGAGCCAGGCGCCATCGGGAGCGGGTTTGGCGTGCGCTTCCGCTGCAACGGCAAGACGCAAAGCGGGGTCGCCGATGAGCAGAGCGGCATCCGAGGTTTTCAGCATCTCGCCGGCGTCGGGCGCGGCTTCGAAGAATTCGGGAGAGATGCCCCAACGGGCGTCGCAAAGAATTCGCGTGAGAGCCTGGGTGCTGCGGGAACTGCGGTCAAGAGCGATGCGGCGGGCCTTGCGGATGGGAACTTTAGAGAGCATGAGGAGGCTGCGGACGCGTTCCTTTGAGGCGATGGCAAGATCGGGAAGGACAACGAGATTGGGAATGCGCTGGAGTTCGATGGCGGGAATGATGGCGACATCGGCGGCGCCGGTGCGGAGTTCTTCGGCGCATTGCGAGGGCACCGTGAAAGAAAGATCATATTTGCCGCGAAGAGGGCCGTGGGTGAAGCCGCGGACGAGAGGGGCGGTGTTGAGATACTGAACGATCGAGATGCGAAGCTTGCTCACGCTGGATGCGCTCACGTGGACGAAAACAGTATAGCAGAGGGAATTTCCCACGCGATGCGGGGAAAATAGTGTAAAAGGTTTCGTTCGGTTTGGAGGAAACGAAAATGGGGAAGATTTCCACGGCGTTTGTGCTGACGGTTGCGATGACGGGAGCGGCGCAAGCGGCGCGGGCCCATCCCAAAGGCGAAGCGGCGGCAGGAATACCGACGATTGCAGACAAAACTGCCGGTATGGAGAAGTGGCCCGGATATTTCAATCTGTACTGGGATACAAAGCAGGGGAAGCTCTGGCTGGAGATCAGCAATTGGGACAAGGAATTTTTGTACCAGAGCGGGCTGGCAGCGGGAGTCGGTTCGAACGACATCGGGCTGGACCGGGGACAACTGGGCGCGACGCGGGTGGTGCGATTCGAACGGAGCGGGCCGAAAGTGCTTCTCGTGCAAGAGAATCTGGATTATCGCGCAGTGAGCAAGGATGCTGACGAGCAAAGGGCGGTGAAAGAATCGTTTGCGGAATCGGTGCTTTGGGGATTCAAGGCGGAGGCGGAGAGCGGCGGCGACGTGCTTGTGGACGCGACGGATTTTTTTCTGCGCGATGCGCATGGGATTCCAGAGACGCTGAAGCGGACGAAGCAGGGAAATTTTCATCTGGACGGCTCGCGCTGCGCGATTTATTTGCCGAACACGAAGAATTTTCCGCTAAATACGGAAGTGGAAGCGACGCTGACGTTCGTGGGCGATGATCCGGGAGCGTGGGTGCAGGAGGTGACACCAGATCCTGATGCGATCACGGTCCGGGAACACCATTCGTTTGTGCAATTGCCTCCGCCGGGCTACAAGCCGCGGGAATACGATCCCCGGAGCGGGTATTTTGCGATTACGTACATGGATTATGCAGCGCCGCTGGGCGAGCCGATCGAAAAGCGGTTCATTGCGCGGCACCGATTGGAAAAGAAAAACCCGACGACGGCGATGAGCGAGCCAGTGAAGCCCATAGTGTATTACCTGGACCGAGGTGCGCCGGAGCCGATCCGGTCGGCGCTGCTTGACGGAGCGAGTTGGTGGAACCAGGCGTTTGAGGCGGCGGGATATAAGGATGCTTTTGAGGTGAAACTTTTGCCGGAAGGCGCGGACCCGATGGACTTGCGCTACAACGTGATCCAGTGGGTGCATCGCGCGACGCGAGGCTGGTCGTATGGGGCGTCGGTGGTGGATCCGAGGACGGGGGAAATCATCAAGGGGCACGTGACGCTCGGATCGCTAAGGGTGCGGCAGGATTATCTGATCGCGGAAGGGCTGCTGGCACCCTATGAGACGGGGAAGTCCGTGTCGCCCTTGATGCGGGAGATGGCGCTGGCGCGAGTGCGGCAACTGGCGGCACACGAGGTGGGGCACACGCTGGGACTCATGCACAATTTCGCGGCAAGCACTGTGAATCGGGCTTCGGTGATGGATTATCCGCCGCCGTACGTGAAGCTCGGCGCGGACGGCACGCCCAACGTTTCGGATGCCTACGCGAAGGGGATCGGGACATGGGACAAAGTGGCGATTGCGTATGGTTATCAGGATTTCCCGAACGGAACCGATGAACACGCGGCATTGAACAAGATTTTGAATGACGCGTTCTCGAGTGGACAGCGCTATTTGACGGATCAGGACGCGCGGCCAGCGGGATCGTCGAGCAGCGTGGCGCATCTTTGGGATGCCGGGCCGAACGCGGTGGACGAACTGAACCGCTTGATGAAGGTGCGCGCGGCGGCGCTCCAGCGTTTTGGCGAAAACAACATTCGCGAAGGGGCGCCGCTCGCAACGCTCGAAGATAGGCTAGTACCGGTGTACCTGCTGCACCGGTATCAAGTGGAGGCGGCCAGCAAACTGATCGGCGGAATGGACTACACGTTTGCACTGAGGGGAGACGGGGAAACTCCAGCGAAGATCGTCGCGCCGGCGGAGCAGCGGAGGGCGCTTGCGGCGGTGCTGGCAACGCTGAAGCCGGAGGAACTGGCGCTGCCGGAGTCGCTGCTCAGGATCATTCCGCCACGGCCACCCGAATATCCGCGAGGACGGGAGGATTTCAAGATTCATACGAGCCCGGCGTTTGACGCATTGGCTCCCGCCGAGGCGGCAGCGCAGCAGACGCTGCAATTTCTGTTTAATCCGCAAAGGGCGGCACGGCTGGTGGAATTCCATGCGAGGGATGCAGAGAATCCGAGCCTGGAGGTAGTGATCGAAAAGGTGCTGGAAGCGACGTGGAAGGCACCGCATGGAAGCGGCTATGACGCGGAGATCGCCAGGGTGGTGGACAACGTGGCGCTTTACGATTTGATGGCTCTGGCCGGAAATGAGCAAGCGACGGAGCAGGTCCGGGCGGTGGCTTCGCTGGAATTAGACGGTTTGAAGGGATGGTTGAAGGCGGCAGAGGCAGAAGAAAAGGATCCCGAAGAGAAGGCACATCTGTACTTTGCGGCGACGCAAATCGAGCAATTTCAGAAGGATCCGAAGCGAATCGAGCTGACGATCCCGCTCGAGCCACCGGATGGGCCGCCGATAGGGGGCATGGGCGATGACGAAGGGGAGGGCCAACGGCCGTAGTCCAGATTCTTTGTGGGTCCTCATGACGAACTGGGGGGAACAGCCGTCTAATGAGCCATAGGAGAAGACTGATGCGCTCACGAACAAACCTGACGGCCCTCGGAATAATGATCTGGCTTGGAGTGGCGCTGACGGCGGCCCCGCGAGCCTGGAAACATCAATTGAACATGCGTCCCTGCGCGACGAGTATTGCGGAAGCTGTGATCTGTCCGGAGGCGCGAGCACAGCTTGTGCAAAGAATCGCCGCGCAGCCGATGATGCAGCGGATCGTGCAGAAAAGCGTTGAGACGGCGGTGCGGGCGTTAGCGGAATCTCGATGCGAAAAGTGAAAACGGACACGAGTCAAGTGACGACTGGCCCGCGCGTAGACGAGAGGAAGTCTTCCCGATAAGATTTGGCGCATGATCCCGGAAGCGCCGGTTGCAAAACCAATCTCAAAAAGCCAAGCGGAGCGAATTGCGCAGGAAGTTTTTGGCCTGAACGCGTCCGCGCAGGCACTGCCCGGCGAATACGACGATAATTTTCGGCTGGAAACTTCAGACGGCACTTGCTTGGTGCTGAAAGTGATGCACCCGGAGCGGTCCCCTGAATTTGTGGACCTGCAATGCAGCGCATTGCGGCATCTCGAAAAATGCGCGCCGGATTTGATCCTGCCAAGAGTGATTCCTTCTCCCGAAGGAAAACCGTTCACAACCATGAGAACCGGAGACGGGACGATACGCCTCGTGTGGATTCTTACGTTTTTGCCGGGAAAGGGTCTGGAGGGATTCCGTCCGCATTCCCGCGAGCTTCTGGAGGAATTAGGAGAGTTTCTCGGAAGGATGGACGCTGCGCTCCTGAGTTTCTCGCATCCGGCTTCGAGGCGGGAATTGAAATGGGATTTGAGCAAAGCGGGATGGATTCGGGAGCATCTGGAGTGCATCGAGAGTCCAGCGCGGCGTGCGCTCGCGCAGCGGTTTCTGGGAATGTATGAGAAAGAAGTTGTGCCAAAGCTGGGGAAGTTGCGGCGGAGCGTGATCTATGGAGATGCGAACGATCACAACGTGTTGGTGACGCTGACTGAAGAGCGGGAGCCACGGATGGGCGGAGTGATTGATTTTGGGGATATGCACTACGGCCTGACCGTAGCGGAGCCCGCCGTTGGCGTTGCCTATGCAATTTTGAATGAGACCGAGCCGATGGAAGCCGCGGTGGCCCTCATTCGCGGGTACCATCGTGGACTTTCACTAAAAGATGAGGAGACCGCCTTACTTTACGCCCTGATTGGAATGCGACTTACGGTGAGTGTCGTGAACTCCGCTTACCGCAAGACGCTTAGACCGGGAGATGACTATGTGACCATAACCGAGGAGCCAGCCTGGGTAGCGCTCGAACGCTGGGCCCGGATTTTCCCCAGGCAGGCGCATTACACCTTTCGAGCGGCATGCGGGGCGCCCGCCGTTCCTCAAAGCCAAGCCGTTGTGGATTATTTGCGAGCGAACTCGGAAAGCGCATCACCGATCTTTGACGTTGATCTGAGCGAGGAGCCTTGCCTCGTTTTCGATCTGAGCGCGGGAAGCAAGTTTCTTGGCGCTGATCCGCGCAACTCGGAAATGACTTTGCTGACCGGAGCGATCTTCCCGAAGATGGAGGAAGCCCACGTCAAGGTTGGAGTGGGGCGATATGACGAAGCGAGGTTGCTGTATTCCTCCGCTCTCTTTGGAAAGAGCGAAGATCCAACCGGGGAGCGCCGGACCGTGCACCTGGGCTTGGATTTATTCGTGGAACCGGGAGCGGCGATTCGCGCGCCGCTTGCTGGAAGTGTTCATCTTCTGGCAAACAATTCCGCGCCGCAGGATTACGGGCCGGTCGTGGTGTTGCGGCATGTTATTGGCGCGGGAACGGAATTTTTCACCCTCTACGGCCATCTTTCTCTCGAGACGCTGGGTAAATTGCGCGCGGGCCAGGAGATTTCGCGAGGCGATTCTTTTGCCACGGTGGGCGGCATGCGAGAAAATGGCGGATGGCCGCCGCATCTTCACTTTCAGATCATTCTCGATCTGCTCGATTTTGGGCGCGATTTCCCCGGAGTAGTGAAGGCGTCCGAACGCCCTCTGTGGAGGAGCCTTTCGCCGGATCCAAATATTCTTCTCGGAATTCCCGAAGAGAGATTCCCGAAGAAAGGGAAGGGGTTTGGAGCAACTCTCGAATCCAGGTACGAGCTGCTCGGGAAGAATCTGAGCGTTTCGTATCGCAAGCCGCTGAAGATTGTGCGCGGCTGGATGCAATTTCTCTACGACGAGACAGGGCGAGCGTATCTCGACGTATACAACAACGTGCCGCTGGTCGGGCATTGCCATCCCCGCGTGGTGCGCGCTGTGCAGGAGCAAATCGCACTGCTGAACACGAACACGCGATATCTGCACGACAACATAGTGGAATACGCAGAACGGCTCGTACGATTGCTGCCAGAACCGCTGCGGGTTTGCTACTTCCTGAATTCCGGAAGCGAGGCGAACGAGCTGGCACTGCGGCTGGCGCGCACGCACACGGGGCGGGAGGATGTGATCGTCCTCGAGCACGCATATCACGGGCACACGAACACGCTGATTGACATCAGCCCCTACAAATTCGAGGGACCGGGAGGAATCGGAAGAAAGCCGTGGGTGCACGTCGCGCCAATCCCTGACGATTACCGCGGGTGCTATCGCCGAGACGATCCGGAAGCGGGCAGGAGATATGCGCGCCGCGTGGAGCAAATCTGCGACGGCGTTCGAAAACAAGGCCGCGGTCTCGCGGCGTTCATTGCCGAAACGCTGCCGAGCGTTGCCGGACAGATTGTTTTTCCGGCCGGGTACCTTGCGGAGACATATCGTCACGTGCGCGAAGCCGGTGGAGTGTGCATCGCGGATGAGGTGCAGGTGGGATTTGGGCGCTTGGGGACGCACTTCTGGGGGTTTGAAACACAAGGAGTTGCACCCGACATCGTCGTGCTGGGAAAACCGATCGGAAATGGATTCCCGCTGGCGGCGGTGATCACCACGAAGGAAATCGCAGCATCTTTCGCGAATGGGATGGAGTTCTTTTCCACATTTGGTGGAAACCCGGTAGCGTGCGCGGCGGGACTCGCTGTCCTCGATGTATTGGAAGATGAGCGACTGCAGGAAAATGCGAGGAGAACCGGAGACTATTTCAAGGCAAAACTTGCCTCACTCCAAGAGAAACACGAGCTGATTGGCGACGTTCGGGGTTCGGGGCTGTTCCTCGGTGTGGACCTGGTAAGGGATCGCGTTACGCGCGAGGCGGCCCCGGCTCAGGCGGCGTATGTGGTCAACCGGCTGCGCGAATTCGGAGTGCTGACAGGAACGGATGGACCTCACCACAACGTTTTGAAGCTGCGCCCACCGCTGATTTTTTCCGAGTCAGACGCGGACCTCTTCTGTTCGACGCTGGATGCCGTGCTGAATGAAGATCCGGCCAAACTTCGCTAGATCGCCGACGCGCTGAGCCACTCCGATTTTCTTTTTTAAGCGTGGGTGACTCAGGGCTTGAGAGTCAGAAACGTCACGCCATAGCCGCCGAGACTCACCGTCATCTTCGGTGAGGGTGTAAGCGGCATTTGCACGGGGCCGCCTGAAGCGCTTGTGTTCTTGTCAATCGTGACTTCGGATACGGAAGAAAAGTTTCCCAGCGGGGAGACGTCGAGAATCACGGTGCGGGGATCGCCGGTGCCGTTGTTGTCGCTCGAGGAGTGCACGGCGTGGTCGGCGACAAGCAAATTTACGGTACCGTCGCTGGCCCGAGCCGCGAAGATCTCCATGGTTGAAGTTTCGGTGACCGTGAGGGCAAGAATGTCCGAGCCCGATGACCCGGCGGGTGCAGGAAACGTGCGCGCCAGCCAGTAATCCACCCAGTAGCTCAGATATTTGTTGCCGGTCGTGTAATCCACTTCGCCAAACTGCGCGTCCGCGTCGTAATCCCAGTGATACAGAGCCGCGTTCCCTGCCTTGCCCAGTTGCGAGAAGACATACGGCCGCCAGGCGGCGAAAAACGCGCTTGAGCCGCGCAGATCGGTAACAAAAGCGGTGCCGTTGCATGCGCTGATGCCGCCGCCTTTATCGTAGTCGGCGTTCACATTGTTCTCCGTCACCCACACAGGCACGCCGGCGAGATCCGGGCGCAGCTGAAGTTCCTGATAAAAGTACTTCAGGTCGCCGACGAAGCCGGGTATCGAAGCGAAGATCGTGGCGTCCGTGTCCTTCTGATTGCAGGTCGAATAGAAATGCGTGGAGAGAACATTGACCTGGGCATTCACTCCACCGGCGTTCGCGGCCGAAAGGAAAGTAGGCAGATTGTTGCGCGGATCGCCGACCTGGTAGTCGTAGTCGGAAAGTTCGAGGGCGGAAAATTTAATGCTGGGATCCACGGCGAGCATGGCGGGCACAACGGCGTTGTAGAGCTGAACGTACTCGCTGGGAGTCAGTCCGTTGATGTTGTACTCGTTGAAGATGCCCCACCACGTGATGGTGTGAGAGCTGGAAGACTGGAAGTGAGCGCCTCCCCAATCGAACCCGCCCTTGTTGTAATAGCGCACAAGATTCGCGCAGTAAACGGCGAAAGTGTTGAGATTGGCGGTGTTCACGATGAGATGGCCGCTGGCATCCAGCATGCCAGGAAGGTTTGGAGCAACCGCGATCTGAAATTCAGGGCTGTTATCGGCGACGCTCAAAACGGGCTGGACAATGGCGTCGAGTTCGGTGAAATCCCAATCGCTTGCCTGCTGCGGCGTGGAATTGGCTTTCATCGGGACAGCCTCGCTGAGCCCTTGAATGCGGATATGCTGCGAGCCCAGCGTGTTTAATTGGGCGGGCTCCAGAGTCGTGTGGTTTTGGAAGAACTGGTAATCCCACTCGGCCGGTTGAAACGAGGTGGACATGAATTCGTTCAGCTTGCCGTTGATGCCTTGGTTGGTTACGACGCTGTTGTTGACCGTCGCGGCGATCGCGACGACGAGAGAGAAGGTCTGCGTGGCAGAAGATGATGGGTCTTGCGCTTTTATCGAAGCTGTATAGGTTCCTGCCGCGGCGGCCGGGCTGGCCACGAGTGAGACGCTCCCAGAGTCACCTGCGCCGGGTTGGGTAAACGTGGCCGTTACGCCCGAAGGAAGGCCCGTCACGGAGAGAGAGACGGAACCGGAATCTCCTGTGGGCCGCGCGATGGTTGCGGTGAGCTGAGCGGGAGTGCCGTCCTGGGGGGCCAGCACCATCGTCGAACCGAGCGTGAGCGCGATCCCGTTCATCGGCGGAGTGACCTGTCCGCTTCCACCAGCACATCCCACGGCAAAAGTGGCGCAGGAAGCCAGGAGAGAAAAAACGAGTTTGCGATGCATCGCGGACACGAAATTCAGGCGCGGACGCATGAAGGACAACCCCGAGACTGCCAGTGCGAAGAATAGCACTCCTGGTAGAAGCCCGAACCGCGAAGTTACTTATTCCTCTGCGACTACTTGACATTCCGGTTACTATGCGGTTACGCTCGGCCCGCGATGGGATCATCTGTTGTAGCGCTGGATGCAGCTCTGCCATGGCTCGCCCTAACGCTGACGCCGGGCGTCGCCGCGCGCTATTCTGCGCGGCTGTTGCGCCGATTTGGCTCGCCAAGCGCGGTGTTCGCGGCACGGCTCGGGGAGCTGGAGGCTTGCGAACTGCCTTCTGCCGTGGCGCAATCCTTAGTGAAAAAGGAAGCGTTCAAGCGCGCGGAAAAAGAGCTCGCAAAAGTTCGCAACATCCCGAACTGCCGGCTGGTCAACTGGACGGAGCCGGAATACCCACAAACGCTGCTGCAGATCTACGATCCACCGGTTCTGCTTTATGTTCGCGGCGACCCGCAAATTCTGAATCTGCCTGCCATCAGCATCGTCGGAACGCGCAAGCCAACTCTCTACGGTACACAGATGGCCGAGCGCTTAGGACGCGAGCTCGCAGCGCGCGGAATTGTAGTGATTAGCGGCATGGCGCGAGGCATTGATGCAATCGGGCATCAAGGCGCGATGGCGGCGAATGGGCGCGCGATCGGTGTCCTGGGTACGGGCATTGATGTGTGCTATCCGAAGGAAAATAAAAAGCTGTACGAAAAGGTGCTTGAACGAGGCGCGATCCTCAGCGAATTTCCTTGCGGAACACATCCGGCGCCTGAAAATTTTCCGATTCGCAACCGGATTGTAGCGGGGATGCCGCTCGGAGCGGTGATTGTGGAAGGCGCGCAGTACTCGGGATCGCTGATTACAGCGCGGCTCGCGATGGAGTTCGGAAGGGAAGTGTTCGGCGTGCCGGGAAATGTGACGCAACCTGTCAGCTTCGCGCCGAATCAATTGATTAAGCAGGGCGCCAAGCTGGTGACCTGCGCCGAAGACGTCATCGAAGAGCTGCCGACGCCGGTGCGCGCCGCTCTGGTTCAGGCGGAGCAACCGGAAGCGGCGGAGAGGAATCTATTGGTGGCGGCTTCGCTGGAGGGTGCCGGCAAAAAGATCTATGAATTGCTGAGCGCAGACGAGCCGAGGCATATTGATGACATTGTCGAACGCTCAGGCTTGAACTCCTCGGAAGTTCTGGCTACGCTCTTTGAGTTGGAGATGAAAGGAATTGTCCGGCAAATGCCGGGGAAACTTTTCGCAAAAATTCTCCTCTAATGCTCCAGGGGCCAAGCCGCACGGAGCCTGCCTGCCGCAGGCGGGCTCGACACGTTTGGTATAAGTTAGCGAGAAGAGCACAAGCCGCACCGCCGGCTCTTTCCGCAGAAGCATCCGGAGTTACAAAGGCAATATGGCACGTTCTTTGGTAATCGTGGAATCGCCTGCGAAGGCGAAGACCATCAACAAATATTTGGGACGGGATTATTCCGTTAAGGCGTCGCTGGGGCACGTAATGGACCTGCCCAAAAAGACGATCGGGATTTATTTGCCCGGAGATGATGAATCGAAGGGGAAGAAGAAACGCAAGTCCAAGAAAAGCTCCAAGGCGGCCGGCCAGGGTAACGGCAAGAATCTCAAAAGCGCAGCCACTTTGAACGATGAAAAGATTTTCGAGCCGACGCTGCAGATCATCGCGGGCAAGGGCAAAATCATCAATGATTTGAGGAAAGCCGCGAGCAATGCGGAAGCGGTGTATCTGGCGGCGGATCCCGATCGCGAGGGCGAGGCCATTTCCGCGCATCTCAAGCTGGTGCTGTCCAAACCGGGGCGCTTCACGGAGGAGGTGTCCGCGAAGGACAACGGCGCAAAAAGAGAAGAGAGCGCCAAGGAAACCGCAAAGGCCAAGGCGGAAAAGCTTCAGGTAAAAATCCCGGCGATGGACCCGAAGAAAATCTTCCGGGTGACGTTCAACGAAATTACGCCCAAGGCGATTCGCGCGGCTTTCGAGAAGCCGCGACAAATTGACAACAATCTGGTGGACGCGCAGCAGGCGCGGCGCGTGCTGGACCGCCTGGTGGGCTACAAAGTTTCCCCGCTTCTTTGGGACAAGGTGCGCCGCGGGCTTTCCGCAGGGCGCGTACAGACCGTGGCGCTTCGGCTGATCGTCGAGCGCGAGCAGGAAATCCGCGCCTTCGTTCCGAAGGAATATTGGACGATCCACGCCATGCTGGATGCCGGCGAACCGCCGATCTTCGAGGCAAAGCTGGCGAAGTACAAAGGCGAGGATATTGAGGTCTCGAACCAGGAAGCCGCGGACCGCATCGTGACGGCGGTGAGCAAAGCGAACTGGCAGGTTTCGAGCGTAGCGCAAAAGGAAAAGAGGCGGTATGCTCCTCCGCCGTTCACGACTTCCAAGCTGCAGCAGGCGGCATATAACCGGCTTCGCTTCACCGCGAAGCGCACGATGGCGCTGGCGCAGCGGCTCTATGAAGGCGTCGAACTGGGCGAAGAAGGTTCCGTGGCGTTGATTACTTATATGCGCACGGACTCCGTACGCGTGGCCAACGAAGCACTTGAACAAGTGCGCGGGCTGATTCCGGAACGCTTCGGTGCGAATTATCTCCCTGAAAAGCCGAATTTCTTCAAGTCCAAGAAAGAAGCGCAGGAAGCCCACGAAGCGATTCGTCCGACGGACGCCATGCGCACGCCGGAAGATGTGCGCAAGTATCTGGACGAGGATCTTTTCAAGCTGTATCAGTTGATCTGGCAGCGGTTCGTGGCGTCTCAAATGCTTCCGGCGATTTTCGATCAGACCAGCATTGATATTTCCGCGGGCGATTACACCTTCCGAGCGACGGGCTCGGTGCAGAAATTCGATGGTTACCTGCGCGTTTATCAGATGCCCGCTGCGGGCGCGGATCGCGAGGACGAAGAGAAGGACGACGAAGGCGAAGGTAAGGCTCTGCCGCGCGTCACTGAAGGCCAGACGTTGCGTCTCGATCAGATTCGGCCCGATCAGCATTTCACCGAGCCGCCGCCGCGCTACACGGAAGCGACGCTGGTGAAGGAGCTGGAAGAGAAGGGCATCGGCCGACCGTCCACGTACGCAACGATCATCTCCACGATCGTCGAGAGAGAATATGTCACGAAGGAGCAAGGGCGCTTCACGCCGACGATGTTGGGCGAGCGTGTGAGCATGCTTCTGGTCAAGAGCTTCGAGGACGTCTTCGACGTCACCTTCACGGCGCGCCTGGAAGAGGAACTGGACGAAATCGAGGAAGGCAAGTTGCCGTGGCGGCAGTCGGTAAAGGAATTTTGGGAAAAGTTCGAGCTGGATCTCGAAAAGGCCGATGGAGAGATGGAATCCTACAAAGCGGGGATTCCCACGGGCAAGAAATGCGAAAAATGCGGGCAGGGCGAATTGCTCGAACGCATCAGCAGGCACGGCTTTTTCCTGGGCTGTTCGCGTTATCCGGATTGCGACTTCATTCAGGATCTTTCGCCCGAAGTAGGCGGCGAGGAAGTCGAAAGCGAAAATACCGTCGAATATTGCGAAAACTGTGGCAAGGAAATGGCCATCAAGCGCGGGCGATTCGGGCCGTTTCTTGCTTGCACCGGCTATCCGGATTGCAAAACGACGAGGCGGCTCGTGGAAGGCACGCGCAAGGCGCGGCAACCCGATGAACCTCTCGACGAAAAGTGCCCCGAGTGCGGAAACGGGCTTGTCAAAAAGCATGGCCGCTTTGGCGAATTCATCGGTTGTTCCGGCTATCCCAAATGCAAGTACACCCGGCCGATCACGCTGGGCATCAAGTGCCCGAAATGCGCTGAGGGCGAATTTGTGCGGCGCGGCAGCGCGGGCAAGGGCGGCCGGGGACGTGCTCGGGTATTCTACGGCTGCTCCCGGTACCCGGATTGCGACTTCACCACGCCCCATCAGCCCATTGCCGAACCGTGCCCGAAATGCGGCGCACCGTTTATCGTAGAAAAGAAATCCAAGATTGGCCTGGTGCGAGCGTGCTTGAAAGAAGGCTGCGATTGGGAGCAGCTGGTGGATCAACCTCAGCCGCAGGCGGAACAAGTCTCCGTGCCCGTCGGCGCGAAAGCCTGACGCAATGAAGTTTTACCCGCGAATATGCCGCCCCACGAAATGCGCAGTGCGTTTTCTCTTGCCTCGGCGATCCCCGACTGCAATCCTCTTTGAGCAGAGGGTGTTGACGCAAAACTCCGTAAATGAAACGGGCTATTGACAAATATCTTGAGTATCTTCGTTCGGTAAGGAATTCCTCGCCACACACTGTTTCCAATTACGGCAAGGATCTACACCAGTTTCTCGGGTATCTCTCGCCGCCCGGAGCAGATCCCCCGGGAATCTCTGAAGTCACGCACCTTACGGTCCGGGAATTCGTCGGGTATTTACATGACCAGGGGCTAGAACGCAGTTCGATCGCGCGCAAACTGGCCGCATTGCGTTCGTTTTTCAAATATTGCGTCCGCGAAGGCTTTTTGAAGGAAAATCCTGCGCGCCTTGTTCCCACGCCCAAACTGCCAAAGCGAATTCCATCCGTGCTATCGGCTGAGGAAATGAACGGATTCCTAAATGAGCTTGCGAAAATGGGCGGAGCGCTTCGCACGACGGGAAGCTCCGCGATCCAGCTTCATCGCGGAATCGAAGAGACACGCACTTCCCGCCGGGGGAGTGCGGAGGAGGATGGTTTGCTGCTCCCTCGCGACCGCGCGCTGCTCGAACTGCTTTACGCCGCAGGATTGCGCGTCAGCGAATTGACCGGCCTCAATCTCGTGGATATCGAGCGCAGGGAACGCATGCTGCGCGTGCGCGGCAAGGGCAACAAGGAGCGCATCGTGCCCTACGGCACGAAAGCGCAAGAGGCGCTGGACGCTTACTGGCCTGTGCGCGAACAACTGCTTCTGCAATCCACTTCTCGGGCCAGCCGGGGCCCGGGCCCGCACAGCGAAGCGGTGTTTTTAAACTATCTGGGCCGAAGACTTACGCAGCGTTCCGTGGGGCGCATCGTGAAGAAATACGTGCGCCTCGTGAATGTCAATTGGGACTTGCATCCGCATTCGTTGCGCCACGCTTTTGCCACGCACCTGCTGGCTGACGGCGCCGATCTGCGCGCTATTCAGGAACTCCTCGGCCACCAGTCCCTTTCCACCACACAGAAATACACGCATGCCTCCATCCGGCAGTTGATGGATATTTACGATAAAGCGCACCCCCACGCGTAGCGCTCGGGTGTTTTGTTGTACCGTTGTGCCGCGCGATGCGCATCCATTACTCTTGAATTGTTTCGAACAGTTTTCTTATCGCCGGAGATGCTGTTGCCTTCTATAAAGGATCTGCCTCTTCTCTGCGCAGTCTGCTGTGTCCTCCATTTTCTCGCGGTGATTCCGGCGCGTGCGCAAGACAACTACGAAATTCAGGTTTATGGCGCGGATACCGTTGACCCCGGCCACACCATGGTGGAGTTCCACTCCAATTTCACCGTTGACGGCTCCAAATCTACAACCGACGGTACGATTCCCACGAACCACCAGTTCCATGAAACGATCGAGATCACTCACGGTTTCACCGACTGGTTCGAGACCGGCTTTTACATCTTCACGAATCTTCAGAATGGCCAGGGCTGGGACTACGTAGGCAGCCACATCCGCCCGCGCGTGCGCATTCCCGATCGCTGGCACTGGCCCGTGGGTGTCAGTCTCTCCAACGAAATCGGCTGGCAGGGCCGAAAATATTCCGCCGATACCTGGACCTGGGAAATGCGCCCCATCATAGATAAGCAGTGGGGACCCTGGTATTTCTCCTTCAATCCGACGCTGGACCGTTCCCTTCACGGACCCAGCACGAGCCAGGGCTTTGTTTTTTCGCCAAATTTCAAATTCAGCTACAACTTCACGAAGAAAATTGCCGGCGGCCTTGAGTACTACGGCTCGCTCGGCCCGGTCACGGGCTTTGATCCGATCAGCGAGCAGCAACAACAGATCTTTCCCGCTGTGGACTTGAATGTTTCCCCAAAGTGGGAGATCAATTTTGGCCTGGGGGTGGGCCTGACCCGGGCCACCGACCACCTGATCGCCAAAGGGATCATTGGCTACCGATTCAACTTTTGAATATCGGAGGAATCGGGGGCGCTCCTTCCCGCGATCCCCTGCAAACTGCCGTCTGACCCAATTTGACCTTGCGCGCCGCCTTTGCTAGCATGCGCACCATGACCAAAGCGAAGAAGTCCACCTCGGGATCCTCATCCCACTCCAAGTCTTCTTCGCGTTCCACCAGCAACCAACAGAAAAGAAAAAACTTAACTCCTCCTCCCCCACAGCGTGGTGGCGTCGAGCTCCACGATCCCCTGGTCCAGGCGCAACTCAAGCTCTACGACGAAGCCCTTGCACTTTTTCATCAGCAGAAATTTCAGCGCGCCAAACAGGAACTCGAGAAGGTTTTGGAAGGTCCCAGCAAGGAACTTACCGACCGGGCGCGCATGCATATTCGTATCGCCGAGCAGCGGATGAAGCCCAGCCAGGAACAAAATCCCCGCACAGCCGAAGAGCATTACCAGCGCGGCGTCACCATGATGAATCTGGGCCGCTGGGATGAAGCCCGCGAGAGTCTGGATCGCGCGCGCAAGTCATCGCCCAAATCCGATCACATCATCTATGCGCTCGCCGCGCTCGATTGCCTCACCGGAGAAGCCGATTCCGCTCTGGTGAATCTAAAAATCGCCATCGAGTTGCGGCCCGCGAATCGCTATCACGCTCGCAATGACGAAGACTTTGCTTTCTTGCAGGAAGATCCGCGCTTCACGGAACTCCTTTATCCGGAAAAGGACGGCACTGCCGGCTGAGCGGCGCCCGGGTCACCCGCGCAAACCGATACTCGCTGCCACGTTTCACTTTTTCTGATAAAGTGGAATCACTCCTCAGCTTACAGAAAAGTCAGTGAGCAAGCGCCATCGCAAAATCGCTAGCGGCCTGAACGTTGTCGCCCTGGGCGGCGGCACCGGGCTCTCCACGCTTCTCCGCGGGCTCAAGCGCCTCGTCGTTCCCCGCCACGATCCGTATCCCACGGCGCAACGCCCCGTCGTGGACCTTGCCGCGATCGTCACGGTCACCGATGACGGGGGCAGTTCCGGCCGCCTGCGGCGCGAAAACCGCATCCTTCCCCCCGGCGATATCCGGAACTGCATGGTTGCCCTTTCCAAGGACGAGGCCCTCCTGGGAAGGCTGTTTCAGTACCGTTTCCACGCGGGGCGCGGCCTCGCCGGCCACAATTTTGGAAATCTGTTCCTCGCTGCCCTCACGCACGTCACCGGAGATTTTGCGGAGGCCGTGCGCGTTTCGAGCCGCGTTCTCGCCATTCGCGGCCGCATTTTTCCTTCGACCGTTTCCAACGTCACCCTGGAGGCGATCCTCGAGAACGGCCGCCGCGTCCACGGCGAAACCCGCATCACTGCCAGCCGGACCCCGATCAAGAAAATCATGCTTTCGCCGCGGCGTGTGCATCCGCTTCCCGAGGCGGTGGACGCGATCAAGAACGCGGACCTGATACTTCTCGGTCCGGGTTCGCTGTACACCAGCATCATTCCCAATCTTCTGATTCCCGAAATCGCTCACGCCATCGCTCGGTCCAAAGCTCCGCGTGTGTACATCGCCAATCTGATGACCCAGCCTTGCGAAACCACGGGTTATTCTCTTTCCGATCATCTTCGCGCGATTCAGCGCCACGTGCCAAAGCAGTTGATTGATTGGGTGGTCGCCAACCGCCAGCCGATATCTCCGGAAGTCGTCCGCCGCTATCGCAGGGAAGGCGCCGAACGAGTTGTTGTGGATCTTTCCGCAATCCGGAAATTGCGGGTGCGCGTCGTGCTCGATAATCTGCTCGAGGAGCATGGCGTCATCCGGCACAATGCACCGCGCCTCGCGCGCCTGCTCCTCGAGGAATTCTTGCAGCGCGCCTGAGTCGCGTACTCAGACCGCCCTCGATTTTCGCCCCATTTACACTTTATCTACAGCCTGCGGCTCTCCAAGGCCGTCTGTGGTATACGTTATAAAAGGGTTTAAACCAGCTTTTCGGCAGGCTGATCCCATGCTCCTTTGTCCTACCGAGGTGCCATCGTGGAACAAGAACGCCGCCGCGCTCCGCGTTATCCCTTCATTGCAAATGCGGAGGTAACGGAAGCACAGTCCCAGGCGCGCATGCAAACGCGTGTGTCGGAGATTAGCCTTTATGGCTGTTACTTCGATATGGTGAATCCTTTGCCCGACGGTACTTCCGTGCACGTAAAAATCTTCTGCGACGACGGCTTCTTCGAAGCCGACGGAACTGTGATTTATTCCCAGCCGAATTTCGGCATGGGCGTGACGTTCCGCGAAGTCCAACCCTTCTACATGGCCACTTTGAAGAAATGGCTCCTCAAGGCCATGCTCGCCGCCAAATCCAGCTAACCTAAACGCAGTGTCCCTGGAATTGCGCGATTTACAGCAAAACCACGCCTTTTCTTTTCTAAACTTGAAAAGGCTGAGGCCTGTGGATGTTGCTCTGCCCTTCAGTGAAATGAGCCGCGAAGGACGGTTACGGACGCTTTGGGCAGAAGAAACGATGAGCCGGGAGAGGCGTAGATAGTCGAGGTAGCGGGAGGGCCGTCGGGCTCGGCATAGCTTTTGAGGCCGTCAGGATGCCAAACGTACTGGGCTGCCCCGAAAACGGTTACATTGACGGGTCCCAGGAACTCGCGCGGACTGGCGCCGGAAGCGGCATCGAATAAAATCCTGACGGAATGTGCGTTCGAAGGATCCTTGTTGACGACCATGATCGACCATTCGTTGTCAGGCCGCTCGACAGCGTACGCGGTCACGAGATCATCGCCGGCTTCGTCCTGGATGTCCGCGGAGGCCGGATACAATTTGTGAATGCCCGCACCATGCCTAACCCAATCGAGATTGATCATGCGGCTCGCGAAATACTGCGCTGTGTACTGGCGGATGTTCAGATTATCGTCCGCCACGAAATTTCCGTACGTGCTGTAGCCCCGGCATCCGGGACGCAGCGGTTCGGGCTGGATCGGCGAATGATAATAAGCAGCACCGCCGTTCGTAAGGAATGAGCCGACGCTGTCCGCCAGCCAGAGGGCCGAGAAAAGATCCTGCATCGGTTCGGTCAATTCCCAGGAAACATTGCTCTCTGTGTTCATAAGCGGAGTGTCCTGCGGGACGCCGTCTTCACGCCAGGTCTGCAAAATGTGACGCGTCAATTCCGGCTCACGATACAAATCCGACCAGTTGATGTCGCACGGCGCCAGCGGATAGTGCTCGAATGATACGAACGCAAGATCCTGCAGCCGGCCGCGTGCTCCCAGATAATCGAGGAATCGCGCGAGCCAGGAAGTTTTTCCGCCGGAGTCGGGCCAGGCTTTGATGTCTTCATCAACTCCTTCAAAGACGGGACCGCCGAGTTTTAGCCTAGGATCTACCGCACGCAACGAGCGCGCCCATTGAATGTAGAGAGCCGCGTAGTCTTCCGGGAGCATGTACTGCCCGTCAGGTTCTTCTCCCATCTCGACAAAAGAAATTGGATAGCCGCGCTTTTCGATGTACGCGATTTCCGCGGCGCTACCTTCGGGCGTGCCGTAAAGCATCGAGATGGGAATCATCGCCGGAAGATGATTGGTGTACCCGCTGTTGAAAAAGAGATCGAAGCCGGTTTGAATGCGCAGCTTGTCTATGTCGGCGGCCGTGTGCCATGGGTCAATCGAAGAGACGAGCGTGGCAGTTTGATTTTGGCCGGGCGTGTGCTTAACGAGATCAACGAAATCGCCCGATTCGGTGAAATTCCCGGCGTAGATTTCGTTCACGGCATACCCGGCACAATTTCTGGGATCATCCGCACCGTGGCTGTCGCAGGTGTTCGAAGATTCCGTCATCCAGATGCGAAGAAATCGAGTCTTTACCGCCTCGGGAGAAAGGCGCATCGTGACCACGCCGCCTTTCCCGTCGGAAATAGCTCCGGCGGGGAATCGCATCCAGATCCCCGCTGTGGGTTTGTTCATCGCATCTTCACCGGTCCAGTATTGAACGAGATATTTCTTTGCATAAGGATCGGCCCACGCGATTCGCAATGCGCTGATTTCCTGCGGCGCGCCGAAATCCACGACGATCCATTGCGGATGAAGCGCGTCGCTCTCGCCGGTAAATTTCTGTGTGAGATACGGGTTGCTTTTCCAATACGTAGCGAGATCTCCGTCCGTCAGCCGCGAATAACCATGCTCAGATCCGCCGTTGCGCGTATTGCCCCGGTGGGGAAGCGGGTAGCCAAACGATTCGCGAATGAAATCCTTTGGCTCCGTGCTTCCGGTAAAATAGCCGCTCTGGTGTGCGGCATCGCTCCAGGTTCCGTTGGGATTCCAGTGCCAAGCCGCAATGGAAAGTTCTGTATTTTGGCGGTATGTGATCGGGCCCCATCCAGCCGAGAGTCCTTCTTTCGTAATCTCCTGCGAATAGACTCGATCGAATTGTTTCGCAGGCAGAATGTCCATCGAGGTCCCCAGGGCCTTGTCAGGATCGAAAGAAATGGCTTTGGACGGCGTGATATCCACACGAACAGTTTGCCCGAAGGAAGATGCGGTGAATAAAGTTGAGACCACAGCGAGAGCGAGTCCAATGCCGGCAGCGGTATGACGGAATCCCGGACCAAGAAGATTCATGGGCCCTCCGCTGATTCGTATATTAATACGATTTAATGCTGCGCAATCGAGCACGCAGTCGCACCGTACATTACGTCAGGAAGGCCCTTTCTCCCAAGGTTTTTTGCCGAGTTACGGGTCCTCCGACTGGCCTCGAACCGCGCTTCCTGCTAAGTTGTCTTCGTACATCCTGCGGTCGAAACGCCCCGCAACGGTTTTCCCACATCGGAGAAAAGAACATGTCCACGTTTGGATTGATCGAGTACGAAGATGCCAGCCCGGAAGTGCGCGCGATCTACGACGACATCATGGCCACGCGCAAAACGGACTGGATCAACAATTTCTGGAAAGCCATCGCGCACGATCCGGCACTTCTGAAACGCACCTGGGAGGACATCAAGGCGATCATGGCGCCGGGAGCGCTCGATGCAGTGACCAAGGAGATGATCTATGTGGCGGTGAGCGTGACGAACAACTGCCACTACTGCATTGCGTCGCATACCGCTTCCGCTTTCAAGAAGGGCATGACGGCGGCAATGTTCAAGGAATTGCAGGCCATCATCGGAATGGCCAATGAGACAAACAAACTGGTGACCGGCTACCAGGTCAAACTCGATCAGCAATTTGAGCCGCCGCTGAATCTCCAGAAATAGTTTTTCCCAACCGGGCCCAAAGCCTTGCCGTCTGGATGCCATTCGTCGTGGCGTTCAGAAAATCGTGGTGGCGGCACGTCGTCGTGCCGCCATTTTTGCCCCGCCACGTCAATGAGAAATCCTTAAGGTCAGAAAAGGGCCCTGTCCTTCCGTACAGGAGTTCCATCGTAGTACCCGCGTACTATCGCTCCGCTTGCCCCGCAGACAGAAGATATAGAGGTTGCCGGGGAATCCTAACTCTTCGAGTCCCAGCGAAAAATTTCAGAGCAAGCGAGCGCGCCATGGCACCCATCGTTAACGAAACAGAAGTTCAAACCGGAGGAACGCGAAACGCGCCTGCGACGCAGCCCGTGGCGCTGGAAGTTCCGGTTACCGTGAACGGTGCGCGGACTGTCGAAGGTAGCGACAAACGCGAGCCGTTTTCCGAAACAACCAAGACCGTGTTGATTTTCTCGCACGGAGCGGTAATCCGGCTGGCATCCTCCGTGGCGCCCGGGCAACTGCTGTTCCTCACAAACGAAAATTCCAAGAAGGAAGTGGTTTGCCAGGTCGTCAAATCGAAAAACTACCGGAACGTCAGCGGCTACGTCGAGCTGGAATTCACGGAACCTGCGGTGAGTTTTTGGGGCATGCGCTTTCCGGGAGAACGCACCGTTACTCCTGCCCAGACGGGAACGGCGGCTCCTCCTGCGTCCACCAGTCCAAAAGTTCCGCTGAGTGCTCCGCTGCCACGGGCCAGCGAGCCAAAACCTGTAGCCGCTCAGACCTCCGCGCCGCCTGCGCCGATGAGCATGCCGCCCATCAATTTGGAAAAACCTCCCGCCCCGAACTCTGTCCCAGCAATCCTTCCGGCTACTCCAACTCCGGCGAAGACGCAAGCGCCGCCAACGGCGTCCGTGATTGATTTTCCACGCGCACCAGAAAGCAAACCCGCGACTTTTCTCGAAGAAACTCGAGGCGTTTCCGGACCGTCCTGGCATGCGCCGGAAACGAGCACGGTATCGCTCATACAGGAAGCAGCGCGGCTGCAGGAACAGCTCTCCCCAATGCAGTTCGCCGAATCATCTTCCAAGGCGGAGCCCAAGCCGCATAAGCCGGAAGCCGGCGCAGTTTCCGAAGCGCACAGCAAAGTTCTTGAGATTGTGCATTCGGAAGCGAAGCTTGCCCCACCTGCGCCAGAGGCGAAGACAGAAGCTCCCACGAACAAAAGAGGAACACTACCCACGCGCCGGTCAACGTTAGATCTAGCTGCGGAAGAAGTGAAGATTCCTGCGTGGCTCGAGCCGTTGGCCCGCAACGCCGCTCCTGTCGCGCCGTCTGTGGCCGTTCCCATCGAGCACGCCAAGCAAGTCGTCATTGAAGAGCCCCGCGATACTGCGGAGAGCGAAACCGTGAGTGGGCCATCGTTTCAGAGCGAAGGGCCAGCTCCAACCTTTGGTACCCAGCTTTTTGGCGAAACTCTGGAGCAGACCGCCTCCCCGGTCAAATCGGGAAAGGGTCTGCTCATAGGAGCTTTGGCTGCGGGACTTGTCTTGGCGGCGGCAGGAGGCGTTTGGTACTTTCGGTTCCGCCGTGCCGCTCCCGCTGCTCTACCGTCCAATACGCCAACGTTTGCGACGTTGCCGGGATCCGTACCGGCACCTCAAACGGATGCGGCGCGAACCGAGAATCCGGGCCAGGACGCTGCATCGCAAAACAATCTCGCTCCCGCAAACGGGCGAAACGACGAATCCTCCTCCCCGCGAACAATTCCACCGGCGACTCCCGCGGCTTCTCTTTCAGCTGAAGCTGCCAGGGAACTTGTGAAGATGGAAGCAGCCCGAAAGCACCAGGCACTTCAGGACAAAACAGCGGAAGCCCAGGCGAAAAAGCCAATCATGGGTGATGTGCAGCTTGCGGCTCCAATGGTGAATTCATCCACTCCCGCGCAGCAGGACGTCGCTGCCCCGGGGATTAATATTGGGAACGATCCGGCGACGGCCGGCGACGCGGCAACCGCGACCATGCTCGCGGATCACGGAGCCCAACCCAAGGCGCCCGTTCCGATTGGTGGAGATGTAAAGCCGGCTCGCCTGCTGCACTCCGTTGCGCCCACGTATCCTGCGTTGGCACGGAGTCAACGGGTCTCCGGGGACGTACTCATTGACGCCTTCATTGACGCTTCCGGTCACGTGACCACCATGAAAGTTCTCTCAGGTCCCGCGCTTTTGTATGAAGCCGCTAAGGACGCGGTGCGCCAGTGGCGTTATCAGCCGGCCATGCTCGACGATAAGCCCGTCGCCATGCATCTTACGGTTACGGTTCAGTTCCGGATTCAGTAGCGCCAGCCGAAAATTCCGATCATTTTTTCAATCGTCTTACAAACGCAAGAACACGTGCGCTCTCCAGGATTTCAAAATCTACTTCGGGCCGGAAGCCACCCGGAATCGGTTTGAAATGAACCCTGTCGTGAACTCAACCCGCTTGCCGCCACCGGCTTGCAGCGACCGGGATAGGATACGTATACTGGCGGCCCGGACTGATGACGGACCGGCGGGAGGGTAGCCCGCCGCCCTTCGCGATCATCAGCCAAAATGCGAATTAACGATAAACCGCCTGCAGCGGTACGGGAGACTCACGCGCCTTCGATAGTTTGTCGGCAGGAAGTGCGGAGTTCTCGGAGATCGGGAGTTGCGCTGCGAGGCGAAGGTCCGCGCTCGGAACAGCGCGCGTTCGCAGAGGAGAATCTTGCATGTCGGAAGCGCTGACGGAACATTTGAGCGTTTATCAAAACGCCGAAGCGCGTTTTGAAGAGGCCGCCAGGAAATTAGGCCTGGAAGAGGGTGTGTACCGCTATCTGAGGTATCCCGACAAAGAAATCACACTGTACATTCCCGTGGGAATGGACGACGGACACTTGGAAGTTTTTACGGGTTACCGCGTGCTGCATTCGACCGTGCGAGGACCCGGCAAGGGCGGAATCCGCTTTGCCCCGGACGTGAGCATTGACGAAGTACGCGCTCTCGCGGCTTGGATGACGTGGAAATGCGCGGTCGTGGACGTTCCTTTCGGCGGCGCCAAGGGCGGAGTAGTTTGCGATCCGAGAAAAATGTCCCGTGGCGAACTTGAGCGCTTGACGCGGCGCTACACTGCCGAACTCGCGAGCTGGTTGGGACCTGAGCGCGACGTTCCCGCTCCCGATGTGGGCACCAATGAGCAAACTATGGCTTGGGTGATGGATACCTACTCGATGCATGTCGGGCAGGCCACCACCGCCGTTGTGACCGGCAAGCCCATCGAACTGGGCGGATCGCGTGGCCGCAAGGAAGCCACCGGACGCGGCGTCATGATGTGCTGTGACAAAGCGTTGGCGCTTCTGAAAATGAAGCGCGAAGGCTGCCGCGTCGTCATTCAGGGTTTTGGAAATGTCGGCTCCATGGCTGCTCACCTGATGCAGAAGGCCGGTTACAAGATCGTGGGCCTGGCGGATATCGGAGGCGGTCTCTACAACGAGAATGGTTTCGACGTTGCGAAGATGATCGAATGGGTCGTTGGTGAAAAAAGGCCGTTGCAGGAATTTCCTGGGGGCGGAACAAAGATGAGCGCGCGCGACGTCCTTTTCCAACCTTGCGAAATTGTCATTCCCGCGGCAATCGAAAACCAGATCACCGATAAGAATGCTCTCCAGGTCCAGGCCAAAGTCCTTTGTGAAGGTGCCAACGGGCCGACCACCTCGCAGGCTGACGCTATCATCGAAAGCAAAGGAATTTTTACGATTCCCGACATCTTAGGAAATGCTGGGGGCGTGACCGTAAGTTACTTCGAGTGGGTACAGGACCGCCAGGGTTTCTTCTGGCGCGAGAGCGAAGTGAACGAACGTCTCCAGGACGTCATGGAGAACGCCTTCGACCAGGTCGTGCACTATGCCGCGAAGCACAAAGTGAACAATCGCATCGCCGCCTACATGGTCGCGATTGACCGCGTCGCAAATGCATTGAAAATGCGTGGCATTTACGCGTAGACTTGGGCGCCCGAACAGGTCGCTCCGCTGTCCCCAGCGGGCCGGGCAAAATTAACTTGCAAATCATGCCGCGCGGAGGATAATTCCGCGCGTGGAGGGAGTGTCGGTCGTGAACTCCGGGTCTGTGTTGGCGGGACATTCAAAGAGCGAAAAAGAGCACCGGCGGGAGATTTGCGTAGCGGGCCGCTGGCTGTACGACCGCAAATACATCGTGGCCTGCGAGGGCAACATCTCGGTGCGCCTCGGCGACGGCCGCATTTTGACCACCCCCACCTGCATGAACAAAGGCATGCTCTCCCCGGACGACCTTGTGCTGATTGATATGGACGGCAGACAATTGAGCGGCGGAAAAAGAGTATCTTCCGAAGTTCTGATG